>JACZCU010061310.1_pt1 | contig 17326 bp, 15 predicted proteins | sample 8641851 | NCBI WGS metagenome assembly JACZCU01 (sample SAMN15324605, study PRJNA640507) | soil metagenome | isolation source: monocropping sugarcane control | place: China: Luxin town, Laibin City, Guangxi Province | collected 2019-07-25 | depth 10cm m | reverse complement strand
CTCTCCCAAGCCTCAAGCTCGCAAGGATGCTTGATGAGCCTGCGGCTCGCCTCCTCCCAAGGGGTTGACAAGTAGACACATTGGTGCACAACCCGTGGGCAGTGCAGACAAATATTCGCACAGGGCAAACGAAAGTCACAATCAGTGCGGACGAAAGTTTGAAGTGACAGTTTTCGCTGCCGATCGGGGTGGCTTTTGCGAATGCCCGGCGATGCATGGCACGATGACGTTCGACCTGCGCGCGACGCGAGGAATCCGAGACTACCGGCCATTGACGAATCAACGCAGGTGTTGGTACCATGATTGCTACCAACCGCTGGTGACGGAACCAGGGTCTCTGTGAACGGATCGCTCGGAAGCAGCGATCACAGTGTCAGCGCGTCCACCATAGTGATTGCCAGAAATTCCTGTGATCGGTTTTCGCAAGGGTCTCAAGAGGAACCCGTCAGCGCAGGCACTTGATGACGAACAATTGCCGGGCCCTGGAGTACTCCTCCCCCCACCTTCTATCCGCCCGGCGAAGAACCCAAAAAGAGAGAAAGAACATACAAATGCAGAAACTTATATGGTCAACATGTTGTATAGGCTTACGGACGATAAGCGATAAAAAGCGGAAATACAAAGTAGCTAGACTACCTGACAACATGACGGCCTGATGGTATAAAGCAAAATATCTCCCCACATGGAAATGCGATTGAATCAGAAAGAGGCCTGTCAGTGTTTTTCTGACGGAAAAGTAGTATGTACCATATAACTGAGGCTGAGATTGCCCCTTTTCTTCTTCTCTGCGCCTAAAAACCGGATTTGTCTCCTCACCAGCAGGCTTTGTCAGATATCGAGCATCTCATGGGGCTTCGGGTTCAATCCAACGAAATGAACATCTTCAAGCGGTGTACAATGGCCTCTAGAGCCACTTTATCAAAAGCTCATATGTAGTTATATGGTACATGATACTTTTCCGTCAGAAAAACACTGACAGGCCAGGAGCTGGAGTAACTTCCGGAGAGAGGAGCCACTGACCAGGCCGCCATCGACCGTCGGCGAGATCCTGGTGTTGAAGCGCTCTCTGCTTGATGCCAGGAAGACCACCCCAGCACCAATATGGGATAGTGCAAGGATTTGGGAAGCTGTGACGTCGAACTCTTTCCTCCCTTCCAGCCAGCAGAAACCCAGGCGCTTCAAGACGTCATAGAGCGCTCCTCCCGTTTTATGGATCTGCCCGTCACCGCCTCCTACGCTTAGACAGAACTTCCCTGCATTTCCTGGTTAGAACCTGAAGCTCGTCGCGCCATATGGCTCAGCCGTCCCAAGGGCAAACACGGTCCGGGGTATGACCTGGTAGATCATGTATGGTGGCGGCCCTGCGCTCGGTGCACTGTATTCGGCTGTCAGTGAAGTGCCATCGTCCGAGACTTGCGCAGGCCATCCCCCGTCCTGGTATATTTTTGCGATGCGTGCCACCAGCGCCGGGTCGGTCACCCTGCTCGCCCTGCCTTCCACGACGATATCGAAATCGTGAGTGGCGACAGTGATGACACATTCAGGGTTGAGTGCCAAGTTCTTCGCCTTGCGGGTAGTTGCTCCCGAAGTGAAGTAGAAGGCGCCATCTACCCACTCGGCTCCCAGCGGCATGACGTGTGGCCTCCCGTCTGGACGCACCGTCGTCAACCAGCACGTATGCCGGTTGGGTCCGCCCTTTTCCGGCTCCTGAGTAAACCCCTGATCCAGGCGATCGCGTATCTTCGACCAGGGGATAAGCGGCGCACCGTAGCCATCAAGATTGTGCTCAGACTTGGGCTCGATCTTCATAGGTGGCATGCTTGTTCTCCTTTTCTTTGATTGGACTGCGTTGGTCCTTGCTCCTTTAGAGAAACGTTTCCTCCCCAAAATCGTATCAGCTTCCACCTGGAAAAACTTCTCCGATCTTGCTTCCTTCCAGATAGAGCGCCGAGAAGAAGGAGGGAGAATAGCCCCTCAACTGAAATTTGTTGGAAATACCATAACTTGGCTCTTACGCAGGTTCGCTGATTCCAGTTTATGATGAGCTTACATTAAAAAGGCGTCTTCGCGTCTGGAGTCGATCGGCGCATTCTTAACCGAAGAGATTGTGTTCACTAGCAGCGAGAATGTGTAAGAGCCCCATTATACCCGAGGCGCTCGCCTCGTGTACATGTCTGTTTTTGCTTTATCCCTCAGAGTTGGGTACACTAGAGCAAATTGTTGCTACAGTTTGCCAGTTAAGTATCGAACTACAGTAATATTCCAATCTCGCGCTTAAATAACGGCAAAGGGAGTGCAGCATGAGGCGTAGAAAAGCTCCGCTCAATCGATCAGGTCGGCGGCGCGAGGCAAAGTATCAGAAACGGCGAATGAGCGAGCCAGCGCCCGAAAAGACATCGACTCGCAAAATACAGTGGTTCGCCATTGCCTTACTGTGTATTGCGGTGGTGGTGCTTATCGCACGCGTTTTCCGACTCATTCATCCATAGATGAACTGTAAATTACCAGATTAAACGGCTGATGTCCAATTTTGGTGAAGGATGGGCTTATCGATGTAATCTGTCTCAAGCTTCATGCTTGTTAACCAAGTCGAAATAACACATCAATTCACCTTTTCACCAGAATTGGACATGAGGCATATTTTTCATAGCGATCGAGCGGAGCTTGTGGAAGACGCGCCGCACTGTGACCCCGTCGTCGGTGTGTGGGTAGTGTCCATACTGCGTCGCCATCAGCAGCCGGTCCGCTTGCTCACAATACTCACGCAAGTCTAGCATATTGTAATGGCGATCGCCCAGGACGAAGCGCACTTCGGCAGGAACTTCGCCCAGCAGAGTGGGAGCAGGCTCACTATCAGCGACATTGGCCCGGGTCAGTAGAGCAGCAATGGGAAACCAGACCCCTGCAACGAACGAGACGAGATGCACTTTCCAGCCGTAGACCCATCCATGCCAACCGGGTTTGGTCCGATGAGCCTCGGTATCAATCGAGGTATGGAGCACTATGCCTTGCTCGCGATCTTTCTGATGCCAGACACCGCCTTGAGCCCGGAGTACAGTGCTCTCAATGGCTACTGCTTGGCCCAGACAAGTCCACGGCTGGATCAGGTCTATCAGGTACCGACCTAAACACCCAATCTACGCAGGTAGGTGGCTGGGAATCGCTGTTATGGGGAGTAGACGCTGGGCTTCCTGGAATCCACCCACCACTCCACTTCCAGCGTTCTCTCCTGCAAAGTGCCGCCGGTGGGCGACTCTAAAGACATGACAAGCGCGCAACCGAGGTATAAAGGACTGGCTGCAACTGCTATCCGCACGGGTGCCCCTGTGGCTTCTATGGAGATCCCGTCAAAGAATGTTCATGCTCGGCCACGGCCATTGCTCGCTATCAAAAACGCATCAGTGGTCCCCTCCTGGATCGTATCGATATTCATATCGAAGTGCCTCGCGTCGATTATGAGAAACTGGCGGATAAACGCCAGGTGGAGAACTCCGCTGCCATTCGTCAGCGTGTCCAGGCGGCTCGCGAGCGACAACTGCAGCGCTTTGGCGAGAAAGTGCTGACCTGCAACGCCGAAATGGGGCCCTCCGAAGTCCGCGACTATTGTGAAGTGGAAGCATCAGCCGAGAAGTTACTCAAAGCAGCTATGCAACAATTGCATCTTTCTGCCCGAGCCTATCACCGTGTCTTGAAGTTGGCGCGCACGATTGCTGACCTGGCGCAAAGTGAGATGATTGGGGCCAATCATGTAGCCGAGGCGATTCAATACAGGCCGAGGGTGGGGATATAGTACTTGGTAGAGTTGGACGGTCAGCCATTGTATGTCTTTCAACGCTGGTCCATACCTGTCTGACCCTGGTCCAAGTATAGCCAGGTATCATTGAGTTCGAGCGTACCGGTACGAAAACGTTCTGCTTGAGCCCTATTGGCGGTTTCGGAATAAAATGATCCTGATCAGCTCTTCACCAACAACCTCAACATAGCCAATCCAGCCAAACCAAGGCAGAACCAGCCAGCAATGAACTGATGCGCATCTGTCAGGAGAAAGATACCTCCGGCTAGCGATGCGGCGAACATAAAGAGCCAGGTGAAGCTTCTTGTACCGGACGACGTGCTGTAGTCTCTCCCACTCCTGCCTCCAGGCATGCGTAACCATCCCTGAGGTCGGTTGCCGACAAGCTTGACCTCGATCTGCCCGCTTTCGAGCCTGCTTATGACCTGCTCCAACGAACGTGGCAGCGTCAACAACACTCTGCCCGCCTCGATCACCTGGCTGATGAAGTGGTGCAGGGTGTGTTCCATACCCTCGGCGTCAAGCCCCAGGAACGTGCGGGCGTAGGGGGTAGCCACCTCTACAAAATTGAAGCTGGGAGCCAGTGCGGTTGACACTCCGGCCAGGATACCAATCGCCCGCCCCGTGAAGGCCAACTGGGCGGGAATGTGCATGTGATGTCCGTACAGCAGATACTCGAGATCCTGCATCATTTCTAAAGTATCCAACTCCCTCACCTCACCCAACGTCATCCCGTGGTACCGTTCGATCAGCAGCGACATGGCCCGCTCCAGTGCGGCCAGGTCGGCACCCTCGCTGATGAAGCCCAGCTGGCTGAGGGACTGCACGAAGGCGCGGGCATCACGGGTGATGTACGCCAGGATCACCTCTTTCATGCGTCTTTTCATCTGGTGCGTGAGCGAACCGACCATCCCGAAGTCGACCAACGTGATAATAGGCCCCTCGCCTGCTCCCCCTTGTGTGACAAACAAGTTGCCGGGATGGGGGTCCGCGTGGAAAAAGCCAGCCTCAAACAACTGGTGGAAGTAGGCGCAGACCATGCGTTTGGCCACCTCGAGGCGGTTGATGCCCGCTGCATCGAGGGCCGGATAATCATTAATCTTGATGCCCTCGATCCACTCCAGCACCAGCACCCGCCGGGAGACATACTCGTCATAGACCCGCGGAATGGAAACCGTAGGGTTATCTTTGAACATCTCGTGAAAGCGTTTGGCGTTGGCCGCCTCGCGCACATAATCGATCTCTTCATACACCGTCCGTGCAAACTCGTCGTAGATCCCCATGAGATCCATCACCTGTGTCCGATCAACGAACCGGTTGAGGATCCAGAGCACGAAGCGGAGGGTCCGCAAATCCATCTGCACGAGCCGCTCGCTATCGGGGCGCTGGACCTTGACGGCCACCATCCCCCCTGTGGCAGCCAGGATCGCTTTATGGACCTGACCAAGGGAAGCGGCGGCCGTACATTTGCGCTCCAGCACGCTGAACACTTCCTCCACGGGTTTGCCCAATTCCGACTCGATCACCTGCACCACATGGTCAAAGGGTGCCGGCGGCACGTCATCCTGTAAAGAACTGAGGATGCCAAGCGCCCGCTGGGGCAACAGGTCAGCGCGTGCACTGAGGAACTGTCCCAGCTTAATCATCAGGGCACCCAGGTCCAGCGCACTGTCACGAAAGGCGAGAAGCACCTTGAGCAACACATCACTATCAGCTTGTACCGCAGATTTGCCACGCGCATGTGCGCGGACCACCCGGCGACGCTCGCGGTACATCACCCAGATTGTCCAGAAGAGAAGGCGTGAGACGCGCAGAAAGCGTATGAGCTGCATGTACCGGTTGATCCGCAGCGTTGGTGGTGGCATAGCCTGCCCTTTCAGTCTAGTTTCTCATCACGAAGAGGGTCTTGCTTAAAGGTCGAGGTGGTTGAATCTTTGGCCATCCCTTCGAGCCCATCGGCGAGTTCGTGGATGAGTGTCGCTACGCCCTGGGTCAATTCCCGACCAGCGGCAAAGAAATGTTGCTGGGGCGTGTGCGGCAAGCGGTTGACGGGGAAAAGCGCGAGACTGACGCCAGTGCGAAACAGACTTCGCATGAGGTGCTGAGTGGCTTGCTGCAGGTCCTCGCGTTGAGCATGCATACTTGGGCTAGACCTTTGCTGCCTGTTCTTCTCGTGTATCATGTGCTTACCTACCTGTTCATTACGATCATGGATACGTGTCATCATGCTTGGTGTATGGGTCTATGCTCTCACCTATGAACTTCGTCGTGTTCAATTTAGCTGGGAGAAAGCTAGCGCAGACATTACTGCTTGCTACCCAAAAAGAGATATACATTAAAAGGGATCAGGAATGTATCGACAGAATTGCGTAATTCCATCTCTGCATTCCTCTGGAAACCATCTAGATAGAATTACCTAACTGTATGGCCAACTCCAGAACAAGCTTACGTAGTTGATCTATATTCATGTCCTTACATTTCTCTTCCTCACTTTATCGGAGTGATTAGCACTCAACAGTATCACACTCAAAGAAGATTTTCGTGTGTTTACTCTAGAATACACCCAAATAGAAGCGTTACCCGTTTTCTGTGTGAACTAGAGCCAGTCGAGATGCAGTGATCCCTGTGAATAAGCTGATTACAATGTGCTTTCCACCAGCGGTGGATAGTTCCTCATCCACAACTGTAGTTGTATAGGATTTCTGCATGGAGGGGTGGAATTTGAAGCATCTCAAGAGTTTTTGCAACACAACTCGACATTCTAGGACGAGTCATGGCGGAGGCGCCTGTATAGCAGGATGCGTTTCCCTGATGGGGTCAGGTGACGGGCGAGCGTACCACCCCCGCTCCGGTCCCTATAATGATGACATCATACGGTGTAGCCATGACTCATTTTTCCTTGTTCAGCTTTAATTCGCTCATCATCGCGACCACAAACGTAGCTGTTTCTAGGATCCTGGTCTGCGTTGGTTGCATATCCATGGTGTTCTTCTCTTCTTCGTCTGCCTTCATCGTCCCCCGGACGCGGCTACTCCAGTGTGACCGATATCAATCCGGGGATGTGCCTAAGCTATCATCTGGCAGATGGGACGCTCGCAGGCGCAAATGAGATCACGTTCTTGATGCCACCAGTTTTGCCAAGCAAAACATCCTGAGCTTCCTCAACAGCAAAGCGACTCGTGATGAGCGCACGTACTGCATCGGGCCAGCGCTGGTGAAAAATGCCCAGATCACGAATAGCCGCGTCAAAGGCTTTAGAGTCGGCGTTCACGGTGCCTATGATGACTTGATTATTTAACACGATGTTGCGCATCAGAGTGTCAGTATCGACCTCCTTGGGTGCATGCTGACTGGGGACGCCGGTAAAAATGAACGTACTGTACGGGCCAAGGATCTGCCACGCCTCAAACGCGAGGGACGAAACACCGGTTGCCTCGTAGACCAGGTCAACATTGCTGAACAGTGCTTTCCGCTGCTCCTCTGTTATCTTCCCTTTGGAGAGATAGGTTGCTCCTATCGCCTCGACAATAGCGGACGCGGGATTGGGTGCGGGTGGCAGCGCGTACACATAGATCTCACCGCCTGTTAAAGCGAGTACGAACGCCCCCAGCAGCCCGACAGGACCGGCCCCAAGGACGACCCCTTGCAGTTTTCGCCCTGTTTGAGCTCGCATCGGGAGATCGGGATTGAGCCACGGCAGACGACGCTGAATCGGCAAAATTTGTTCCTTGGCTTTCTCTGCGATGGTTAATGGCTCAGTCAGCACAGCGACATCACGCAGTTCTGGCGGCACGACATGCATATTGCGCTCGGAATCGACCACGAATTCGGTCATAAAGCCGTGCGCTCCCTTGATGCCACGTTCAGTATAGTCAGCAGTGCGGCAAAAGTCCGGGAAACCGGCGCGACAGGGTTCACACTCTGGATGGGTACAGGGATGGCGTACCGTCGTCACCACCAGGTCACCCACTTTCACCCGACTGACCGCCGGACCCACTTCCATCACCTCCCCGAGTGACTCGTGGCCAATGACCAGGTAGTCGGAGCCAGCTGGCAGCGTGCCATACTGGAACGAGCAAATTTCTTTATCAGTCCCACAGACGCCAACGTCGAGCATGCGCAGTTTCACCTGGTCAGGCTCGGTGATCTGAGGGACCTCAAGATCAATGACTTTGATCTCCTTCGTTCCTGGAAAAACAGCAACTGCTTTCATAGCTTATCCTCTCTTTGTTCTGCATTCTTAACTATTTATCGGCGCAGGGCTCTTAGCTGCCTGCTGCTAAGAAACCATACAGGAACAGGTGTAATGTGCTCACAAGTAATATGTAACTTCGCCTACATTGCAACGTAGGCAGGTCGCTTGTATCATCAACTTTAGTGTACGGGCGTGGGAACGAAAACGCATCCTCAAAATGCGCCATTTTTTGCGCTCTGCATGCCTTGCGAGAACATGAGTTGGTCGAGCTACATAGTGTGTTCGAACTAAATACTGCTCGAGATGTAATCAAAACACACGATTTTTATACTCTTCAAGAAATCAGGATCAGCGACGCTATATCAGACCAGAAGAACATAGGAAAGCTCAGAATGATGCTCAGGGCCCTACCTGGAAGCCGAACGGGCTGTGTTACAAAGCAGCCTGGATATCGCCTCTGTCTGACTGTGAAAGGAAAGATGTAGAGCCATCTTTTGCTTACATATATTGTCTCCCTGGGCTTCCCAAGCTAATTTGAGGTATAAAGCTTGGTCGCATGCGGGCTCACACCCTTGTTTTTTATTAGAAGCGCGTGCTATACTCCTTCATGGTAGAGAGTTTGTTATATCGCTCTGCAGGCTCAACCATACGATTATGGGACGCCAAGCAGCAGAGTATCAACGTTGTACAGTATACGCTGTAAGGAGGATACTGAACTGATGGCCACAAAAAAAGAAACTACAAAGAAGGAAGCTTCTCAAAAACAAGCACAGGGGAAAACAACAAAGACATCGTCGAGTGCCTTGGTAGGTCGAGATCAGCTGACGCGGAGTATTGCGCAAAGTGCCAATCTCTCCCAAAAGCAAGCGCAAGCCGCGTTAGAAGCGACCATCGTTTCCATTCGTGAGGCCCTTCAAGAGGGAGGTGAGGTTCGCCTCGTTGGGTTTGGCTCATTCAAAGTACGAACTAGTTCCGCACGGAGTGGTGTCAATCCTCGTACCGGTCAAAAGCTTGACATCCCGGCCAAAGATCGAGTACGCTTCTCGCCGGGAAAGGAACTTTCAGACGCGGTTGTGAAGAAGTAATACGTAGACATGCTCTCTACCAACATGGAGAAAAGCTCTGCGTGTGAAATAGGGCAGGGCTTTTCTCCATGCTAAGACTCATGCTAAAAAGAAGTTTCGATCCATTGGCTGGGTGGTGACTTTAGGTGGACCCTTGCTCTTTCAAAACGTACCCAACGCCGCGAACAGTTTGGATCAGCCGTGATTCACCTTCGGCCTCAAGTTTAGTACGTAAATAGCCAATGTAAACCTCCATCACATTGGATGAGCCTTCAAAGTCCAGCCCCCAGACACGATCAAGGATGATTTCGCGCGTCAACACCTGTCGTGGGCATCGTAGAAAGAGTACGAGCAATTCATATTCAGTAGGTGAAAGTTCAACTTCTCGTGAGCCACGGTGCGCGATGCGTGTTCCCATATCGAGCTCCAGGTCTGCGTAACGCAACACCTCATTATGTTCTGTCTGGCTACGGCGTAAGAGAGCCTTGGCCCGCGCAAGCAACTCTTCATGAGCGAATGGCTTGACCAGGTAGTCGTCAGCTCCGGTTTCGAGGCCTTCTACTCGATGAGCAACAGTATCACGAGCAGTGAGCATAAGAATGGGCACGTGGTCACCCGCCGCGCGGAGCCGCTGGGTTACTTCCAGGCCATTGATGGTCGGTAGCATGATATCAAGAACCACGAGATCAGGCGGATGCTCGAGAGTACGATTGAGGGCCTCCTGGCCGCTGGCTGCAATGGCAACGCTGTATCCTTCGTAAGAAAAGATACGTCGCAACAAATCGGTAATTCGTTGATCGTCATCCACAATGAGAATATGCGCCTTCATCATTGGCCTTCCAGTATTCTTGTCACTGTCTGAGGGAAACGCAGCTTTTTTAGAACTATAGGCAGAAATTTTTCTGTGAGGAGCTTAACTTTTGCTGCAGTAGACCTCCTCCTTTTTCGAAGCATAGCATAGGGATATAAGTCGAGACTGAGATAGATCTGAGTTGAAACTGAGAAGACACTGCTTAGATGCAGAATATACTCATAAGCTGACCCTGCATTTTAGCTGAACTAGGGCTAAGAATGCACCGAGATAATGCTAGGCGAGAGGAAGCCAGACACTAAAGGTACTGCCCTGACCAGGAGTGCTATCAATAACGATATGTCCACCGAGTTGTTCCACCAGCGTAAGTGCAATAGAGAGTCCCAGTCCCGTCCCCTGATGTGAGCGCGTGCGATTAGCACGGTAAAAACGCTCGAAGATGTGCGGGAGATCAGTAGGATCTATACCAATACCCGTATCACGCACACGTAACACAGCCTGCTTCTCTATCCGTTCGAGCGAGACAGTCACCTGTCCGCTCCCTCCCCCACTGTCGGGAGGAGTGTACTTGAGCGCATTATCCAACAAGATCAAGGTCACTCGACGCAATGCCTCCTCATCTCCATATACACGGACTGGCTCAATATGCCCGACCTCCAGTTTGATCGCCGATTCCTCAGAACTCAGACGTCTGCGAAGTTGACGCACAAGTTGCAAAACCGCATGATCTAGTTCGATAGGAAATTCCTGACGAATCTGCTTTTCTAAGCGCATCTGCGTCTCAGACATTGTCAGAGGTGTATCGCCACTGGCATCAACACGGGCCAGCAGGAGCAGTTCTTCGACCAGGTGGGCAAGGCGTAACGTTTCTTGATGAGCGTCAGAGAGCATAGTGCGACGCTCCTCTGCTGGAATTTCATCGAGATGGCGTCGCAAGAGGGCGAGGTTGCCCTGGATCGTGGTCAGTGGCGCGCGTAACTCGTGGGAAGCATCTGCAACGAAGCGTCGTTGCGCTTGTACTGCATGCTCGAGGTCTGCGAGCATCTCGTTAAAGGTGTCAACCACCTGAACCATCTCATCACGTCCTCCAGGTCTCATTACACGCTGGCTCAAGTTGCCAATCCTTGTTCCACGCGCAGTTGCAGCGGCAATGGCCTGAGAAGTCTTCACGATTTCTGTTAGGGGGCGGAACGCATTGGCCATAATTGCCCAGCCGCCAATGAGCGCTCCCACCAGGGCTGCTCCACCTGCTAGCAGGAACAGCATGCGTAACAGTAGGTATGTCTCATCTACATCGTCAAGCGACTTTGCAACCTGCAGTGTGCCAATCACCGGCCCCGTATTTGTCCTGGCAGTCGTATCTTTAGATGGAGCAAGAATGGGTAGTGCCTCTACTTGCAAGCGGCTCCCATCAACCGTGGTCGTATACCAGAATGTCTGCCCAATACGAGCTGCATGAGCAACATTCCCATCAAGCGGAATACGAATGGATGTCCCTCCCTGTGAGTGATAGAGGATATTTCCTCGTAGATCCATAACCTGAATGATCAAGTCGGGAGCGTGGTACGTATCAATAGCGTTGTTCAATGATAATTGAGGAGGCCAATAGGGGGGTGTAGAGCGTAGCTCACGACGAGTGGCAACCAGAGCAAAACTGGACTCCGTATGTACGGAGCTCTCAACGATCTTGTCAATGGCATCCATTGTCAGCAGAAGCATTAAGGCAGCAAAGAAGACCAGAGCTATCGCAAGGAGCATTCCATACCAGAGCAGAAGGCGCAGACGCAAGGAACGATGTTTCTTCTGGTCAGCTGCTGATGCTTGAAGAATGGATGACCGCATGTGTACCTTATTCTTTGAGTACATAACCAGTCCCGCGAATGGTATGAATCAGCCGACGTTCACCTTCGGTTTCTAATTTCGCCCGCAGGTAACCAATATAGACCTCCATCACATTGGATGAACCCTCGAAATCGATTCCCCAAACGCGATCTAAGATGATATTGCGTGTAAGCACCTGTCGTGGGCGACGCAGAAAGAGTGCCAGCAATTCGTATTCGGTGTGGGAGAGTTCGATTTCGCGTGCCCCCCTATGGGCAGTACGTGTCCCTGTATCAAGCTCCAGGTCAGCATAGCGCAATATCTCGTGAGGGTCGACCAGCTTTCTACGAAGTAATGCCTTGACACGTGCCAACAACTCTTCGTGGGCGAATGGCTTGATGAGGTAATCATCGGCTCCTGTCTCAAGGCCTTTCACACGATCTGCGATCGCGTCACGTGCTGTGAGCATGAGAATGGGCACTTGATCCCCTGCTGCACGCAACCGCTGCGCTACCTCTAATCCGTTCAGTTTCGGCAACATAACGTCGAGGATGATTAGATCAGGGGTATATTCGAGTATACGGTTCAAGATCTCATCACCACTTGCAGCAACAGCGACACTATATCCTTCGTAAGCAAAAATGCGCCGGAGCAGAGCCGTGATGCGTGGATCATCGTCCGCAACCAGAAGCTGTGCCTTCATCGACATTCCTCCAATTCCTCGTCTAAGGATCCTTCGTTCTTGCCTCTCCCTTCGCTCCTGTTCCCTTTTCAGAGCACCAAACAAACCAGGCATAATTGAACAATGCGGAGAACCTAACCCAGATGTTCTTGCTCCTACGTACATACCATATTTGCTTCCACTGTCACACACTGGTTATGACTTGCCGCCCTCCTTTCTTTTTCTATCGGCATACACATATCTAATAAACAGCCTCGGTTCGACAAGGTGTTCACTTTCCTTTACAGCCCTCAGTAGCAGAGGCTACCAGCAATCGTTGGTAGATTGTCGAATGTGGTTATAAGATAAAAATGGCACAACTTCAAAGTAAGAAAGGTTAGGAATAGGTACCCCAGTACAACGCTCGCAACGTCATTTCAACGGTGATAAAAACCCAGGTGCTATGTACAAACCTATATTCTTAATATCAAAGAGCATTGATACAAATGATGTGCTTATACGAATATGGGTAGTAAACTATGAATCTTATTTCCTTCTCAATCAAGACCAAGGGAGCGCACAACTTTGCTCGGCGGCTAGGGACGGTCTTTACACGATTTGGTGTGTCTGAGATACCCACAAGGCAAGCATTGTACACAATTATAGACTCGCTGCAACAGTATAATGCGGAACCAACCTTTTTCATCCCTGCTGTAGTATTGTGTCGACATCCTCAGTTGATTGCAGAGATAGCCCGCAGTGGTGTTGAAATTGGTATACATGGATATATTCACAATGATTATCGCCTTTTGAGCGAAAGTGAGCAATATGAACAAACCCGGCAAGCTATCGCTGTATTTGAGAACACTCCAATCGCGTATCATGGCTTTCGTAACCCCTATCTGGGGTGGACAGAAGAAGCGCTTCATATATTTGCAGCACTCGGTTTTCTGTATGAGAGCAACGAGGCGGTCATCCATGATGTTATCGACCTCGATCGATTTACACCTCTGCTAAGAAATGGGTATGAAAAGTCACTGGAGCTTTTCCAGGCAATTAACTGTACTGCATATGCTCTACGCCCGCATTTTGAAGGGGCGCTCCTGCGTATACCGACCAGTATTCCAGATGACGAGATGCTTTTTGATCGCCTACGTATCACTGACTCAAAAAGGGTTGGAGGCATCTGGAGCAAAATCATGCAGCGTGTCTATGAACTTGGTGGCCTTTACACGCTCAATCTTCATCCAGAACGCGGCATCCTCTGTAAACAGGCGCTCGACATCTTGCTATCCCATGCTCACAAACAGCCACTCCCGGTCTGGGTGGCTCGCTTAAGCGATGTTGCCCACTGGTGGAAGGAACGCAGCTGGTTCAGACTGAATATCATCCCGCAAGGCGCCGATCGCTGGCTTGTTGAAGCCAACTGCACTCCTCGCGCTACGTTACTTGCGCGTCAAATCATCGTCGAGGATCAGCCTGCAATTCCCTGGATTGGTGCTGATACATGTATACAAGCTCGCCGCTGTTTAGTGCGTGCAGTGAAGTGCCCATGTATCGGAGTATCACAAGCAACACCTCAAGAAGTTACTGATTTCCTTTATGAACAGGGATATCCAAACGTACGCTGCTCTCCAGAAGATGCCCACGCATACCCATTCTACCTGGATATCCCTGAAGGGTTGGGCACGAACCGCAAAGAGCAAATGCTACGGCGCAGTGCGCTTGTAGAACACATTGAACAATTAGAAGCTCCGCTCCTCCGTTTTGCATGCTGGCCCAACGGGAGCCGCGCAGCGCTTGCGGTGAGTGGAGATATTGACTCTGTGACCATCCAGGATTTCTTCCTGCGTATCATCGAAGTCCATAGTTAGGACGAGTCTTGCTGTAGCCGTGACTCGCCGCGCCAGCAGCGTAGCGATGACGGCCCCGCGTCTGCCTGAGAGGAACTGCTGGAATATCGTCAGAAGTGGTCACCAGCTGACAATCCAGCCTCTTGCCCTGGAGTAATCATTGATCCTGTTAGAGCCGGGGGGGTGATGAGGAAGAAACTCCGCTACTATACTCTGCAATCATACTTTTCATGACGTCATACTCAGGCCGGGGTTGTCCGCTTGGATCGAACATATCTAAGTCAGAATCACCTGAACCTCCATGGTTATAAAGGGTAAACTCGTTAGCAAAATCAGTATGAGCGGCAATGATACTATTTAGTGCGGCAGTAACGAAACGAGCAAACACGGGGTCAGATGTCCAATTAGAATTATTGTCACTATACTCGTTCCATTCGGTGATCCCAACAGGCAGATTTTTCCCTAAAATACTTTTAATTAATTGTCTGGTTCTGGTAACCTCAGCACCAAATAATGAGGGGTCAGTGCTATATTCATGAAACGAAACGGCATCTGGTAACACTCCAGAAGCCTTGACGCCCTTTAGAAAATCAGGTATCCAATGAGGAGTCTTAATCGGACCTTCTCCTGCAACAGGTCCAATAAAATGTGCCTGTGGATTGATCTTACGTAGTTGTGGAATGAGCATATTCCATGATTGTATATATGCAGGCATATCTGGCGCTTCATGTTCCCCAGGTTCATTGCCAAATTCATACATGTTACATCTATTGCCTGCTAATTGCACTACATGTTTGTAATAAACAAATGCTTGTGACCCGGTATCTTCCAGTACACCCAAACATTGTGCACCCATATCACTTACAAGTTTAAGTCTTCGTTCTGTTTCAGCGTCATTTGCCAGAGCGGAATAATCACCTGTTGGAGAGAAAAACCAGACACGTATCAAGGGGAAATGCGCTTCTTTTACTAGCTGTTGTATTTTAGTATTCGTCTCAATGTTATTATTAGTATTCCAAAGGTTTGTGTTATTAACTCCAAACACATACGAGGAGACACCATTTTTCAAGAACTTTTCTCCTGGCAAAGTTATGGGATCACGAGGAAAGGTTGTGTGTTGCTGATTTCTTGCCGTATGACTATACACATTTTCGGCAAATAATACTACACAAATAATGATTAAAGAGATAAATACATATCTGAAAAGCTTCTTCGATTTTGATCTATCCTTATAATCACGAGGATCTTTTATTCTCTGGTATAATTTGAAATTGCTTCCCCTGTTCAAATTACCGGAGCTTCGATTATTGCCCATTTATCACTCCGTTGCTTGACCGCGGCACGATTGTACCTCCGGACCCCCCGGCTACACAAGCACCCTTCCCATCATTCTTCTGTTATTCCCTTATATCAGTGGCTGTGGATAATTGCTATCAATCCGCCATGCACCATACCCTCGACCAGCTAATGCATCAAACAAATTGTAATAGGATTGGGATGTTTTTGTCAAGGAAAAGGACTCTCCTACCCAGAGCTTTGCTGAAGGCTCCTTTCCTCTGGCCTTCGGTGCTCGTACAATGAAATTGTTGAGTTTTTCGTTGGCGAAAGTCTGCTCGTTTCATAGCTTCGCTATTCATGAGTGAAGAGAGGAGCCCTTGCAACATAATCGGGCAGCGTCTCTCAGGTAAATCCTCTAGAAGCGTAAACGACATACTATGTACTTTTGGCAGTAGTACTATAATAAATAATGTTAAACCTTGTTAAGAAGTATTTTCTTTGGCGTATCACCAGAGATTTCAAAGCGAGTCGGAGGTATCTCATGGGTAAGCTCTCCCCGTCAATATTCCAGCGGCAGTGGAGAGGAAAAAAAGACTTGGTTTGATACTACCCTAGAAGGAGAATCCTCCGTGAAAGCAGACCAAAGGCTTGATGTAGTAACAGGACGTTCATCCCTGCGCGTCGTCGAACTTGATCCTCAGAACGACCCCCGCTGGGAAACCTTGATGAAAAGTCTGCCTACAAGCGTGATTTTTCAGCATCCCTCCTGGCTAGGAGTGCTGGAAGAGACATACGGTTATAAGCCGATCCACCTGGCCTGCGAGGACGCCACCGGCCAGTTGCGCGGCGTCCTGCCACTCTTCTACCGACGGGGATTGCGTACCGGACGCATTTGCGCCTCCCTATTTGACTCTGCAAAAGCCGGTCCACTTGCTTACGATGACCAGACAAGGGCCGCTCTCATCCAGGCAGCCATTGAACGTACTCGCGCTGAGCTTGGCATCGAGTTCCAGCTCAGGGTGATATCCAATAGCCTCGATGGACTAGTGGACAGTGTCAACGGCGTGCCCATGTACGAGACGTACGAACTGGCGTTGCCAGAGCGGCTTGACCTCTTGCGCCTGAATTCATCAATCAAGAGGGCAATCAATAAGGCGACGAGGCTGGGTGTGCGAGTCCGCCAGGCGGAGACCGAAGGCGAACTACGAGCATGGTATGGATTGTATCAGCAGACAATGCGCAGGCTCGTTGTCATGCCGAGGCCGTACCGCTTCTTTGATCTGGCCTGGCAACGACTGCGCCCACAAGGGTTGTTGCGATTGCTCCTGGCTGAACAAGTCGAGGCAGGGCAAAGCAGGTTGGTGGCTGGTTTGCTTTTTCTGCAGTGGGGCCAGACCATCACCTATGCCTTCTCTGGATGGCGACGGGAGGATCAAACTTTGCGAGCTAACGATGCCATCCACTGGCGAGCGATTCAGGATGCATACGCTGAGGGCTTTCGCTGCTACGACTTTGGGAATGTACCCTCGAGAAATCAAGGCCTTGTCCAGTTCAAAAGCAAGTGGGGAGCCGAAGCGAAGATGATTTATCGCTACTCCTACCCGGCAGTCCCTCATGGAATGACCAGCTTCCCCGGTCAGTCAAGAAGCGCTATACGCCGACTGGTAGGTCCTATCTGGCAGCACCTGCCGATCAAAGCGATTGGACTGTTGAGTGATTGCTATTATGCTCTCCACTACTACTAGTTTTACAATCGCAATCGAGTTTTCTAAAGTGATATATACAATCACGGCCTAGCCAGGAGCGGTAATTATTGGTATGAGTGCCGTAGATCCTTCTGATAAATTGAT
>JACZCU010032765.1_pt1 | contig 17327 bp, 11 predicted proteins | sample 8641851 | NCBI WGS metagenome assembly JACZCU01 (sample SAMN15324605, study PRJNA640507) | soil metagenome | isolation source: monocropping sugarcane control | place: China: Luxin town, Laibin City, Guangxi Province | collected 2019-07-25 | depth 10cm m | reverse complement strand
GGTGGGCGGGAGGGGGGGGGGGGGAGGCCCGCGCCCCCCCGCACCCCCCCCGCCTCCGCTATCTACCCCCAACCCCCCACCCACCAGCGCGACGACGACGCGCGAACCGCCAACCTCGTACCCCCGACAACCAACAACCACCAACCAACAACCACCAACCAACAACCGACTACAATGCCCCCACTCGTCCATGTCGCCTCGCACTGTCGCCGTTCGCATCGGTCAGATTGCGTGCACGCTCGTTCTCTTCGCGCTGTTCAACAGGCTCGGCGAGGCGTTCGTGATTGCGAACGGTGTCTCGATTCTCTATCCCGCCGCAGCGGTCTCGGTGCTGAGCTTCATGATGTTCGGGCCGTGGGCCGCGATCGGCATCATCCTCGGCACGTTTCTCACACCGTGGCACACCAACGCCGATTTCGAAGGGCTGCTGCTCAGTGGCCTCATCGGATCGCTGCAGGGATTCATCCCGTGGCTCGTGTTCCGCTCGCGGCCACTCTCGCGCGATCTGCGCGACATGCGTTCGCTCGTTGCGTTCTTCACGTTCGGCGTGACGCTGAACAGCGCGGTCTGCGCGATCATCGGCAACGCGCTCGTCGTCACACGGCCCGATGACATCGCCAACGTGTGGCGCGAGGTGTTCATCTGGTTCATCTCCGACTTCTCCGCGGTGCTGCTCATCGCAACGCCGATCCTCGCGTTCGGCGGGACGCTGCTGAATCGCACGACTCCCGGACGTCCGCGCACGATCGTCAACGCGCTAGAAATCGTCAGCGTCATTCTCCTCCTCGGCTTCGCCGCATCGTTTCTCATCCGCACCGTGTTGTTGCTCGATCCGATCGTCGAGCCGATTGCGCGTCGCAAAGTGCTCATCGTCACCTCACTCGTCGACGGCGTCGTCTTTCTCATCCTCGTGTTCGCGACCGTGATGCTGCTCTACACGATCTCGCGTCCGTTCGCGCAACTCGGCGAAGCGTTGCGGCGCATGCGCAGTGGCGAACGTCCCGACGCCTCGCGCATCGACGATCGCTACGAAGAATTCCGCTCGCTCGCCGAGACACTCGAAGACACCGCGGATGAATTGCGGCATCGCGAAGAAGAACTGCGACACCAGACCGAACGCGCGGTGCGCGCATCACGACACAAGAGCGACTTCCTCGCGAAGATGTCGCACGAGCTGCGCACGCCGCTCAACGCGATCATCGGCTTCTCGGATCTGATGACCGAGCAGGAAGAAACGATTACGCGCGAGAAGCGTCTCGGCTTCCTCGAAAACGTCGGCAACAGCGCGAAGCACTTGCTGAAGCTCATCAACGACCTGCTCGACATCGCGAAAGTCGAATCCGGCAAACTCAAGCTCGAGTTGATGCAGGTCGATCTGCGACGCACCGTCACGAACACCGTCGCATCGATGCAGTCGCTGTTCGTGCGCAAGAAGCAGGATGTCGAAATCGACATGCCCGACGAGCCGATGACCGCGAATGCCGACGCGGGTCGCGTCGAGCAGGTGCTGCTCAATCTGCTGTCGAACGCGAACAAATTCAGCGGCGAGAACACGCGCGTCACGATTCGCGGCTACGCGTGCGATGCGATGTGGTGCATCGATGTGATCGATCGCGGCATCGGCATCAGCGACGCGGATCAGCAACGCATCTTCGAAGAATTCGAACAGGTGCAGACGCGCGGCGTGCATTCCGCCGGGACCGGACTCGGTCTCGCGCTCGCGAAGCGATTCGTCGAAGCGCACGGCGGAGAGCTGAGCGTGATCAGCGCGGAAGGCACGGGCTCGACATTTCGAGTGCGGTTGCCGAAACAACCGCCCGCGCTCGCGTGATACCTTCCCGCCGGAATGCTCCACCTAGGCTCGATTCGCGGCACGCCCATCGACGTTGATTTCAACTTCATGATCCTCATCGTCTTTTTCGTGGCGATGAACTACAACGCGCAGCTCGGCATTCACTACGCGCTGCTGTGGATTCCGGTGCTCTTCGTCAGCGTGCTGGTACACGAGATCGCGCACGCCGCTTTCTTCGGTCTCCTCGGCTTCGGCTCCAGTCACATCGTCCTCAACGGCATGGGCGGCGTGACGTACAACGACTCGCGCAACGTTCGCCCGTGGCAGGACGTGCTCATCAGCATCGCCGGTCCGTTCTCGAGCTTCGGCCTCATGTTCCTCGCCGCCTTCGCGCAGCAAACGCGCATCGGGCAGACCGACAAATTTCTCAGCGCGCTCCTGCCGCTGATGATCGCCGCGAATCTCTTCTGGGGAATGTTCAACCTCATCCCGCTGCATCCGCTCGACGGCGGTCACGCGACGCGCAGCTTCTTCCGCATGTTCCTCAAAGAGCGTCAGGCATTCACCGTCGCGACCTGGGTCGGGATCGTGGTCGGCGCCGGTGTCGTGGTTTACGCACTCATGGGCCGCTCGATCTTCCTCGCGCTGTACGTGGCCTTCTTCATCTACATGGCCTGGCAGCGATGGCAGGATTTCCGGCAGAGCGGCATTCCGCGCGATTGATGTCTCATCGTAGAATCTGGCACATCGCCGTACCCCAAGTCTTCGATGACCATTCATCAGCTCTTCCCGCTTGCGGGAACGCCGTCGCGACTCCTTCGGGCGCGCCACCGGCTCGCGCGATTCGTTTCGCGCGGCGGCAGCCTCTCGCATGACTCGCTGCGGACCACCGTCGCGATCCTGAAAGCGCAGCAGGAAGCGACGCTCGACGGAATCCTCGTCGTCGACAATCGCGGCACGGTCCTGTCGTACAACCGCCGCTTTCTCGAGATCTGGAACATCCCCGAATCGGTTGCTGCAAACGCGGACGACAACGAGCTCCTCGGCTACGCGGCCGAAGCTGTTTCGGATTGGGATGCGTTCATCGAGCTCGTCAATTATCTCTACGAACATCCCGATGAAACGCGCGGCAGCGACACCGTCGCGCTGAAAGACGGTCGCACGCTCAGCCGCGCGTCGATGCCGATCGTGGTCAATGAAGAGATCCGCGGCCGCTGCTGGTACTTCCGCGACATCACCGGACGCGTCAAAGCTGAGAAGCTGCAGGCCGCGTTGTTCCGCATCTCGCAGCTCAGCCGCGATCTCGAATCACTCGACGAGTTCTACGCCGCGGTGCATCGCGTCGTCGAGTCGCTGATGGATGCGAAGAACTTCATCATCGCCGAGTACGACGCCGACCAACATCTCCTCACCTTCCCCTTCTTCGTCGACGAGTTCGATCCGCGTCCCGACTTCATCAATCCCGGACGCGGCCTCACGTCATGGGTGTTGCGCACCGGCAAGCCATTGCTGGCGACACCGGAAGTCTTCGAACAACTTGTCGCGGACGGCGAAGTCGAATCGATCGGCGCACCGTCGATCGACTGGGTCGGCGCGCCGCTGAAAACCGGCGACAAGAACTGGGGCGTCATCGCCACGCAGTCGTACAGCGAGGCAACGCGCTACACGGAAAAAGATCTCGAGATCCTCGTGTTCGTCGCGCAACACGTCGCGTCTGCGATCGAGCACAAGCGCCGCGAAGAAGCGTTGCGCCAGAGCGAAGGCAAGTTCCGGCAGATGTTCGAGAACAATCGCGCGGTGAAGTTGCTCATCGATTCCGAGACCGGTGCGATCGCCGACGCGAACATGGCCGCATGCGATTACTACGGCTACACGCGCGATGAGCTGCGCGCCATGCGCATCTGGGACATCAACGTGCGCGGTCCCGAATTCGTGAAGCACGAGATGTCGCGCGCGGCGGATCAGGCGAAAACGTTCTTCCACTTTCGCCACATGCGCGCGAACGGCGAGATCCGCGATGTCGAAGTCCACAGCGGTCCGATCGACGTCAAAGGCAAACGCCTGCTCTACTCGATCATCCACGACATCACCGAGCGCAAACGCGCCGAACAGGCGCTGCAGCAGTCGGAAGAGAAATACCGCGTCATCTTCGACTACGCGCCGGTCGGCATTTATCAGTCGACGCGCGACGGTCGCTTCGTCACCGCGAACGCGACGCTCGCGCGCATGCTCGGCTACGACAGCGTCGAAGAGCTGCTGACGAAGAATCTCGAGCTCGACGTCTACGCCGATTCGCTACAGCGCGAGCAGCTCGTGCGCCGCTTCGAGGAGTTCGGCCACGCCGATCATCAGGAGCTGCAGTGGAAGCGCAAAGACGGCTCGGTGATCTGGGTGCAGATCAATGCGCACGGCGTGCGTTCATCGCACGGCACGATCTTCTTCGAAGGGTTCGTGTTCGACGTCACGGAGCGCAAACGCGCGGAGGGATCGGTCGCGGCGGCGAATGCGCAACGCAAAGCGGTACTCGATGCAGCATCGCGTGTCTCGATCATCGCGACGGACGCGCGCGGCATCATCACCGTGTTCAACTCCGGCGCGGAGCGCATGCTCGGCTACAGCGCGCACGAGTTGATCGGACATCGCTCGCTGCGCGAGCTGCATGACGATCACGGATCGATCGACGCTGTCGGCGAGCATGAATGGCGCTACGTGACGAAAGCCGGAGATCGAATCGACGTCGCGGTGTCGGTCACGGCATTGCGATCGGATGATGGAACCGTTACCGGCTTTCTGCACATCGGGACGGATATCACTGCGTTACGACGTCAGTCCGCAGCGATCACCGCGTCGATGGACGGCATCGGCATCCTCGACGAGCGTCTCGAGTTCACGTACGCGAACGACTCGCTCGCGAAATTGTTCGGCTACTCCGATCCGCAATCGGTCGTCGGCCGCTCGTTGTGCGATCTCTACGAGCCGCACGAGCAGGTGCGCTTCATCACGAACATCGTGCCGATCGTGCAGCAGCGCGGACGGTGGCGCGGAGAGGCAACGGGTCTGCGTCGCGATGGCATCAACTTCCCGCAGGAGATGTCGCTCACGTCGATCGGCGGCGGAGGCGCGATGGTGTGCGTCGTTCGCGACATCACCGAGCGCACGTACGCCGAGGAGCAGATCAAACATCTCGCGTACCACGACGCGCTCACGAATCTTCCGAATCGCCTGCTGTTCAAGGATCGTCTGACCGTTGCGCTGTCGCACGCGCAGCGCGAAGGCTCGCGACTGGCGGTGCTGTTCCTCGATCTCGATCGCTTCAAGGTCATCAACGATTCGCTGGGTCACAACATCGGCGATCAGTTGTTGCAGGCGGTCGCGGCGCGCGTGCAAGCCTGCGTCCGCGAAAGCGACACCGTAGCCCGCCTCGGCGGCGACGAATTCACGGTCCTGCTTCCGCGCCTGCAACGCAGCGACGACGCCGCGCCGATCGCCGAGAAGATCATCGAAGCGGTTCGCTATCCGTTCCACATCGAAGGGCGCGAGTTCTTCACGACGACATCGATCGGCATCAGCCTCTTCCCCGAGGATGGGACTGATGCGGAGACGCTGATCAAGAGCGCCGACACCGCGATGTATCAGGCGAAAGAGCTCGGCCGCGACAACTATCAGCTCTTCAACGCGCTCGTGAATGCGAAGGCGTTGCAGCGCATCGCGATCGAGCACGGTCTGCGCAAAGTGCTGGCGAACGAAGAGCTCGCGGTGCACTACCAGCCGATCTTCGATCTGCGCACGAATCGCATCACCGGCATGGAAGCGCTGCTGCGCTGGAATCATCCGCAGATGGGCGCGATTCCGCCGGCGACGTTCATTCCGGTCGCGGAAGCGACGGGCGTGATGGGCTCGATCGGCGGCTGGGCGCTACGACAAGCGTGCCGTCAGGCGAAGCTGTGGCACGACGCGGGACATCGCACGCTCTCGCTCGCGGTGAATCTCTCCGTGACGCAACTGCAGCAGGCCGATCTCGTCGAGCGCGTGAAATCGATTCTCGAAGAAACGGGATTGCCGCCGCGGCTGCTCGAGCTCGAGATCACGGAAAGCAGCGCGATGCAGAGTCCCGACACGAGCATCCGCACGCTGTACGACCTCAAGAAACTCGGCCTGCGCATCTCACTCGACGACTTCGGCACCGGCCATTCGTCGCTGAGCTACCTGAAACGCTTCCCGATCGACACGCTGAAGATCGACCAGTCTTTCGTCCGCGACATCACCACCGATCCCGACACCGCCGCCATCGTCACCGCCATCATCGCCATGGCCCACAGCCTGCGATTGAAGGTCATCGCGGAAGGCGTCGAGTTTACGGAGCAGGCCAACTTCCTGCGCCGCCACGGCTGCGATCAATTGCAAGGATTCCTGATCACACCACCGGTGGCGGCGGATCGGTTTCTGGAGTTCGTGTAGATCAGCGCGCGTAAACTACGCGCATGGCTCGCGATCTCAAGGACCTCATCAGAGAAGCGGTCGAACTCCCTGAGTCTGATCGCGCAACGCTCGCTGGCGTAATGATCGAAAGCCTCGATCCGCGACCGACAGCGGATGTGAAGGCCGCATGGTCGAAGGAAATCGAGCGGCGCGTGCGCGAAGTCGATGATGGAACGGTCGAATTGCTTGATTGGGAATCTGTTCGCGCCGAACTGTTCGCCGACGAATGAGCGTGAAGTTTCACCCGGAGGCGCCGCATCGCTACGCTTCAGGCGAGCACGGAACACGCGATTGCCCATCAGAGCAAAGAGCCCGAGTTCTGGCGCGAGCGAATCTCTCCATAGCGCCATCAAGCGCTTCACCTCATTGACACTGCACCGAATGTCTCTCACCGAATGTCCCTAGCCTCCGCATCGCGGAGCACGCATCTTGGCTCGCGAAAGGAAGCAAGATGCAAAAGCGATTTTTCTCCGCGATTCTCTTCACTCTCCTCGTTTCGATTCCCGCGTTTGGGCAGCTCTTCACATACGACTGGAGCATGGTCGGGTCGGCGGGCGTCGTCGATCCATCCTCGGCCGCGCATGCGTTCGCGGGACCGGCGTTGAAATTCGGCACGTCGTCCACCGGTACGATCGTCGCGCGCTATCCGGTCACGAACACGTACGGCAACGGCGTCGACACGACACCGGCATGGCAGTACCTGACACTCTCGTACGCCAACGATTCCGCGCTCAGCTCCGCCAGCGCGCGTTTGATGCGCGTCGACAAATGCAGCGGCGATGAGGAACAAATGTGCAGCACGAGCGGCGGGAACACGAGTGGTGCATCGGCATGCACGCGTTGTCTCTTCAATCCCGGCGAGCTCGATTTCGTAAACAACAGCTACTACGTCGAAGTCACGATCACGCGCACGGCGACATCGCAAAATCCGAAAGTCCACACCGTCGCCACGGGCTTCTGATCACGTCCGTCCAGTCAACGCATCCGCAACAGTGCGCGTCAACGCATCCGGCTCGACCGGCTTTCGAATGAAACCGGAAAAGCCGGCTGCGTACGCGCGCTGTTCGTCGTGATGCGCGCGACCGAACGCCGTGATCGCATACACCGGCTCGTCGCGCTTGCCTTCCCCGCGCATCCACTCGATGAACGCAAAGCCATCCTCGTGCGGCATCGCGAGATCGCAGAGCACGAGATCGAACCGCTCATCTTTCACGACATCGATCGCGTTGCGCACTGATTCCGCTTCCTGCACGCGTGCGCCCGCACGACGTAACGCCGCGCCGAGATACTCGCGCACGTCCTGCTGATCGTCGATCACGAGCACACTCACACCATCGAGTTGCACAGGCGTTGCGTGATCGTGCGTTGTCGTGACTCGCGTTCGCGTGCGCAGATGCGGCAACTCGACGACGAACCTCGCGCCGCGTCCCTCGCCTTCGCTCTCCGCGACGATGTGACCGCCGTGCAGGTCGATGAGGTAGCGCACGATCGAGAGGCCGAGCCCGAGGCCGCCGTGCACGCGCGTCGTGGCGCTGTCGGCCTGACGGAACGCTTCGAAGATGTGCGGCAGGAAATCGGAGCGAATGCCGATGCCGGTGTCGCGCACTTCGACTTCGACGTTCTTCGCACCGCGCCGCACTTCGAGCGACACGACGCCGCCGGCCGGCGTGAATTTGATCGCGTTGGAGAGCAGGTTCCAGAGCACTTGCTGCAAGCGATTCGGATCGCCGAGCACAAGCGCGCCTTGCACATCGAGATTGCTTTCGATGCGTACCTGTTTCGCTTGCGCGGCCAGTCGCACGGTTTCGAGCGCGGACTCCGCAACGACAGCGACATCGACCACATCGGATGCAATCTGCAGTTTTCCCGTGGTGACGCGCGAAATATCGAGCACGTCATCGATCAACTGCGACTGCACCTCGGCGCTGCGATTGATCGTCTCGATGCCGAGGTGAATCGTGTCGGGATCATTGCCAGGCATGCGCAAAATGCGCGCCCAACCGAGAATCGCCGTCAGCGGCGTACGCAACTCATGCGAAAGCGTCGCGATGAATTCATCCTTGCGGCGATCCGCTTCCTTCAACACTTCCTGCGCGCGCAATTCATCCGTGATGTCGCGAAACTCCACGACCGCGCCTTTCAGGCGACCAGTCAGCGGCGCGACGTAGCACGACACCGGGAAGAACGTTCCGTCTTTGCGAATGAACGTGTCGCGATGATCTTTGAGCGGCTGATTGCCGTTTCGCGAACGATCGAGCGGGCACTCCTCCGCGGGAAACACGCTGCCATCCGGATGATGATGATGCAGTGCTTCGTGCAGCGTGCGATCGCGCAGTTCGTCGATTTTGTATCCCGTCAACGCCTCGGCCGCGGGATTCATGAACGTCACGCAACCCGATTCGTCGACGCGAAACAGCGATGACGCCGCGTTGTGCGTGATCGCTTTGTTCAGCACGATCTGATCGATGAGCGCGAGGTTCGCGCGCTCGAGCTCTGCGGCCTGACGCTCGACTTCATGCCGGGCAAGCACCTGTTCCGTGACGTCGTTGCCGTGCACGAAGATCCCATCGACCGCACCGCGTGCATCGCGAATCGGGTGATACACGAAATCGACGTACGCGTCCTGCAGCGTGTCGCCGCGATTCACCTGCACCTTCATCTCGTTTCCGACGAACGGCTCGCCGGTTTGATAAACGCGATCGAGCAGTTCGAAGAAACCCTGCGCTTCGACTTCGGGCAATGCTTCACGAATCGGCCTGCCGACGATCTCTCGCGACTCGCCGACGATCTTCATGTACAGCGGATTCGCGATCTCGAAGACATGTTGCGGCCCGCGCAACGTGGCGATGAACGCCGGTGCGCGCATGAAGATCTCGCGCAGACTGAGTCGTTCCGCTTCGAGCAACTGCTTCGCTTCCTCGCGCACCTGCGTGACCGCGAGCAATCCGCCGACGCGCGCGACCAGCTCACGCGCGCTGAACGGTTTGACGAGGTAATCGTCCGCACCCGCTTCGAGTCCTTCGACGCGCGACTCTTCACCAGCTCGCGCGGACAACATCAACACGGGGATTGATGCAGTCTCTGGTTGCGCGCGCAATTCGCGCAACAAGCCGAAGCCGTCGAGCACCGGCATCATTACGTCGGTCAGCACGAGGTCCGGTTTCTCGCGCGTCGCAATGCGCAACGCTTCCGCGCCGTCGCTCACCGCGGTGACGTCGTACACGCTCGCGAGCAGGCGCCGCAAATACTCGCGCATGTCCGCATTGTCGTCCGCGACGATGATGCGCGCGCGCGACTTTGCATTCGATGCAACACCGAACGTCGGTACTTCGGCCGGTTCGATCGGATGCGTTTCGCTTTCGGGTAACCAGCGCAGCGCTTCTTCGACGTACGACTGCGCGGCCACACTCGTCGGCGCGAGCGTTTTCGTTCCGCCGATGCGATCGGCGGGAAGATGCGCGGTGCCGAGAGGAATCGTCACGCGAAACGTGCTGCCCACGCCCATCTCGCTTTCGACCGAAACCGTTCCGCCGTGCAGACGCGCAAGCTCCTGCACGAGCGCGAGTCCGATGCCCGTTCCTTCATGCGTGCGGCCGCGCGCGCCTTCGACGCGATGAAATCGGTTGAAGAGCTTCGGCAATTCGTCGGCAGGAATGCCGATGCCGGTGTCGCGCACCGCAAGCTCGACGTGACCGTCGGTGCGCTTCACCGATACGGCGATCTCGCCTTCGAGCGTGTACTTGAACGCATTCGAGACGACGTTGAGAACGATCTTCTCCCACATGTCGCGATCGACATACGCGGGCTCTCCGATCGATGGCGTATCGATGAGCAGACGCATGCCGGCCTTCTCGATCGCGGAGCGAAAGATGCTCGCGAGCTCCGCGGTGAACACGCCGAGATCGACCGGCTCGTATCTGGCTTGCACGCGTCCCGCTTCGATGCGTGAGAAATCGAGCAGCGTGTTGACGAGTTTCAGCAGACGCTGCGCGTTGCGATGCACGATCGTCAGCAGCTCGCGATTCTCGGGCAGCACTTCATGTTCGGGCTTGCCGAGGATGTCTTCGATCGGGCCAAGCATCAGCGTGAGTGGCGTACGGAATTCGTGACTGACGTTGGAGAAGAACGCCGTCTTTGCGCGATCGAGCTTCGCCAATCCCTCGGCGCGACTGCGTTCTTCTTCGTACGCCTGCGCGTTGCCGATGCTCGCCGCGATCTGCGATGCGATGAGCTCGACGAAGCGGCTGTAACTCGCGTCGTAGATGCGAAACGGATTGAGGCCGACGATCAACACGCCCGTGGAGCCGATCGATCCTGTTGCGGCAATTGGAACGACGACGGCCTGATGCGGCGCACGCGGCCATGCGCCTTGCGGCAATGCCTCGAACTTCGATTGCAACTCGCCGATGAGCACGGCCTTCTGCGTCGACATCACTTCGCCGATCGGCCAGATCGACGCATCATCGATCGCGATCGTTGGCGGCGCGGCCGGATGGTTGCGATCGATGCGCGTCGCACCAGCGAGCGTCGCTTGATGGCGATCGCGATCGACGAGATACAGCAGCGCGAACGGTAGATCGCGCGGATTCGAATCGAGTCCGATCGCGCTGCGCGTGCACGCTTCCTCGATCGTGCGCGCATCGGCGCTGCGCGCTGCGACTTCGCGCAGCAGCGCGAGCTGACGCTCGCCGATGATGCGCTGCGTGTCATCCGTGTTCGCGCAAATGATTCCGCCGGTGCCGCCCTGATCGTTCGGCACGGGACTGTATGAAAACGTGTAGTACGTTTCTTCCGCGTAGCCGTGGCGCTCCATGATCAGCAGCAGCGCTTCGTCGTACGTGCCTTCGTTCGATTGCATCGCGCTCGATGCACGCGGTCCGGCTTCGTCCCAGATCTCGCGCCACACGGCGGACGCGGGTTGTCCGAGCGCCCACGGATGTTTGCCGCCGACGATCGAGATGTATGCGTCGTTGTAGAGGTTGATCAGTTCCTCGCCCCACCACACGAACATCGGTTGTCGCGAGGTGAGGATGATGCGCACGCAGGTCTTGAGACTCTGCGGCCAGTCCGCGGCGCGGCCGAGGGATGTTTGTGACCAGTCGATCGCACGCATGCGCGCGCCGAGCTCACCGCCACCGGCGAGAAACGCGGCGGACTGATTCTCGGGATGTGGCGCGGGCAGCACTGCGCGGCGTCAAAGCAAGCCAAATGCCGTGACCGCTTCCGCCGTGTGCGCTACATCATTTGCCTACCCACTTCCCGCCTTTGCAGTCTCCGAAGCTTTCGGAGAGCGGCGTCAGCGGTTGCGCGGTGTCGATGTCGAACGGAACGAAGTCATCGACGAGGCACTGCTCGTTTTTGCAATCGACGATCACCGCACTGCGCCACAGAAAGCTCGACTCGAGCGTCTCCGCATACGTGAATCGCAGCGTCACCTTCTGCCGCCCATCGGGCAGCGCGTCGGTGCTCAGAATCTCGTACTTCGCCGGCGACGCCATTTCGTTCGCGCCCGAGAACAATCCTGCTTCGAGCCACCAGTACTCCGGCTTCTCATCACTGTTCGCGTGTTTCTTCACGTAGTCCGCTTCACACGCGCGCGCGTTTTCGAGGAGGTGCGTGAGATGCGGAGTCATCAGCGGCCACAGCGCGTCCTTCGTCGCGTTCTCCGGAATGCCGAGCGGCTTGTCGGCAACGATGCGGTCATAGAACGAATGCACGACGGCGTCGGGGGTTGCGGCGGAAAGTGAGGTGGCAAACAGCAGAGCAATCGACAGCAACTTCATGGCCGCACACGGTGCCACAAACGGCTGCGAAGAAAAAATTGTATGGGTCTGTATTTTTCCGAGGCGGTTGTCGGACTTCATGCACAGAGTCACAAAAAACAAAGGGAGAAAAGAAAAATGAAGAAACTCGCAATCGCCGCCGCTTTCATGATGATGTCGACCGCCGCTTTCGCGGACACGAGCTCGGGCACGCTGACCGTGACCGGCACCGTCGAGAGCTCGATCAATCTGACGATTGAATCCGCTGGTGGCACGACGAGCGGTACGGGCACCGCGGCCGCGACGTCGGCTCTCGGCAACATCAGCAAGTACGGCTCGGCGCCGACCGGCTTCACGCAGGCTCTTGGCGCGTCGAACTGGACGCTGTCGTCCACGGTCGGCGTGAAGGTCGACAAGGCGAATCTCACCAGCACGGACTACACGCTCACCGCGCAGCTCGGCGCAGCGCCGGCTTCGGGGATCACGTGGAAGCTCAACGGCTCGACGCTCAGCGACTCCGCCGCGACGACGCTGACCTCGACGGGCACCTACGGCTCGACCGGTTCGTACTCGTGGGACATCGTGGTTGCCGACAGCGCCGCCGCCGCGGCGATCGACAACACGATCGACTTCACCGCGACCTCGAACTAAGTCACGACAGAGATCGAAACGCATCACGCCGAGGCCACGACGATGAGTACGCGCACGACCACCCCTGTGATCGCCGCTGGCCTGTTGCTCCTCGCCCTCTTCCTGTCACCCACACTTCAAGCGGGAGGTCGCCGACGCGTAGTGGCGGCCTCCCAAACCTCCCCGCTCGCGATTCAGTTCCTCGGCAACGATGGACTGCTCGACGCGGGGAGAATTTCGTGGGACGGAACGAAGCGCTCCACGATTCGCACGCGCACCGTAACGCTGCGCATCGGCCCGCCGGCGCGGGAAGTGCGAGGCACCACAAACCTCCTCGCGTTTCTCGAGCTCACGGACCAACGCTGCACCGTGCGCGTCAACGGCATCACGATCGGCAACACCCCGCGCGTCGTTCAGCGCGACGTGCCGATCGGCATCGCCACCACTCAACGAATCGAAATCGAAGTTCCGGTCGACGCGCCCGAAGGCGCACTGCAGCTTTCGATCGGCTGGTCCGCGAACGAATAGACGCCCATGCAACGAATCGCACTTGTTCTCGCTCTTCTCCTCATCACGTTCGGCGCATTCGCCGCCGAAGACGGAACGCTCTCGCTGAGCCCCGCGGTGGTCATGCTCTCCGGCTCGTACGGACAGAGCACCACGCAGACGCTCACGCTGCTGAACGGCACCTCGCGTCCGTTCTCCTTCGACCTCGTCGCTCAGGACGTCGTCGTTCGCAACGGCAAGCGCGCGTTCGTCGATGCGGGTGAGATCGCCGGCAGCATTGCCGCCACGGCGGTCTTCTCGCGCAAGCACGTCGAGATCCCGCCGGGCCAGAGCGAAACCGTAACCATGACGGTTACACTTCCGCCGTCGACGCAGCAGCGCGCGGTCGTCGCGCTGTTCCGCGGCACCAACACCGTGATGAGCGGCAAAGTCCCGATGACCGCATCGCTGGGCTCGCTACTCACGTTCACGCTTTCGAACGACATCAACGTCTCGGCATCACCGATGCACGTCCGTCCGCAAACCGATGCTGCTAACCTCGGCGTCGAGCAATCGCTCACCAATGCGGGACGTGAACCGTTCGTCGCGAAAGGCGTGATGGCCGTGATCGACAAGAAAGGCTCGCTCGTCGGTAAGTCCGAGCTTCTTCCCCATCGTTTTCTACCAGGTGAGTCGGCTCAGCTCGGCGGCGAATACGCCGGAGAACTGGCGCCCGGCGCGTACACCGTCTTCGTGACCTACGAATACGCAGGTCGTACGGTCACGAGTTCCGCGGCGGTGGAGATTCCATGATGCAGCGCGCGGCCGTGGCTTTCGTCGTCCTCTCGCTCCTGGCCGCCACGGCCGCGCGAGGGCAGCAGACGTTCACGCTTCAGCAAGGCGAAGCGCGCACGTTTCAGATGATGGGAGCCAGTGCCGCGTGGGCCGTCGATGCTTCGGTCGCCGAAGTATCGGCGAGCAACGGCACGGTCTCGCTGTTCGGCCGCAGCGCCGGCTCGACGAAGATCGTGGTCGTCAGCATCACGGGACAAAACTCCTTCGACGTCACCGTCCAGCCGCGCGTGAATTCATTCGCGAAACCGCAAACACGCGCGAGCTCCGGCGTCGCCGAAGTGCGTTACTCGTCCGCCGCAAAAGAAACGCAGACCGCGGTCGCGACCACGCAGGAATCGAAAACGAAGCGCGTCGAATCGAACGTGCGCGTCGTCCACACCGGCGATCCGCAGGGTGAGCGCGCATCGACATCGATCGCGTCCGCGTCGTATCGCATCTTCACGAAATCCCACGAGCTCACGCTCTTCGATCGCGATGTCGATCACTCCCCGCTCACGTTGAGCAACACTCCGCTGCGCGGCGTGCATTACCTCGATGATCACTGGCGCCTGCACGCGGGCGTCACCGCGTTCACGACCTTCCAGTCGTTCTTCGTGCCGGTCGATCGCCAGCTCGTCCTCGGCGGCGGCTACGCGTTCCGCACGAGCGCGCGCTCAACACTGACGCCGACGATCTTCTACATCGACGATCGCGACCACAGCTCGCATTCGTCCGAAGGTACGGTCGTCTCACTGCTGCACGAATACGCGCGCAACGATCGCTTCGATCTGCGCACGGAGCTCGGCTGGAGCAATGGCATCGGCGGCGCGTTGCAGCTCGCGTACGACAACGCGCACGATCGCGTGCGCGCCGACGTGCGCTATCGCAACGACGACTTCGCGGTTACGGCGGGAACGCCGCGCGGATTCTTCAGCGACGCATCATGGACGCGCACCTATCGCGGCGATTCGTCGATCAGCACGAGCGTCGCGGCGACCGACTTTCTCGGCACGCGCGTGGTCAGCGCGGAGACGGATATCGATCATCGCCTTCGCGACAATCTCATGCTCCTCGGCGGCGCGTCGTGGGGCTCGTTCGATGGCGCGCAAAGCATCACGATCCCGGTCGGCGCACGCATCGATTTCGCGCGCGGCGGCATCACGGCGCTGTATCGCTACGCGCAGTCCAGCACGAATGACGGCGGTCATGGATTCCGTCTCGCCGCACGTGCGTCCCTCGGCCGCGTTTACGCCAGCGCGTACTTCGATCGTCAGCAGAACGCGCCGTCGCTCGAATTGATCTTCAGTGAACGACCCGATCTCGCGCTCGCGCTGAATGAGCTTGGCATCACCGCAACGACGCCCGCCGATGTTGCGCGCGCGCTTCGCGACAACGCCGCACTCATTGAGCTCGGCTTCATCGAAGGCGTCACCGTCGATCTCGCACCGACGCGCACGCAGGCAGGATTCGAGCTCGCGCTCTTCGGCAGTTCCGAATCGCGGCAACGCCTGCGTCTGCGCTTGCTGCGCAACGTGCTCGAAAGCGTCGCATCGCGTTCCGCAACGACGATCGCCACGCTGTCGTATTCACGTCGCATCACCAACTCCGCCGACATCTTCGCGTCGTACTCGTACTGGCGCACCGAGCGTCGCGGCCTCGAAACACAAACGGAGCCGTACGCGGAAATCGGGATTCGCCAGCAATTCAATGGGATCCCATCGATTGGCACCGGCTCGATTCGCGGCGTTGTGTTCGCGGACGAAGATCTCGACGGACGCAGCGACGGCACTGGTGTCGTCGCGGTGATCGATGTCGACGGTGGCGCGAAGAGCGAGCGTACGCAAAACGATGGAACGTTCGTCGTGAGCGGTCTCTCGAAAGGCGCGCACAAAGTCTCGGCGCGCATCCCGGATCGTCCCGATGTCTACTTCACGACGCCGTCGCGCGTCGAAGCGAACACCGGTGAGACCGTGGCGTTCGGCATCGCGACAACGCCCGCACGTCTGCACGGAACCGTGTTGAGTGACGCGGGTGAAGGCATCGCGAACGTGCGCGTTGCAATCACGCGCGGCACGCGACAACTCACCACGATGACGGAGAGCGACGGCCGCTTCGCGATCAATGCGCCTCCGGGTGAATGGGAAGTGTCGATCGTGAGCGAGTCCGTGCCCGCGGGCTACGGTCTCACTGGCGTCGAATCGCGCAACGTGATGCTCGAGCGCGCGAAGCCATCGAGCGTGTCGTTCGCATTGAACGCGATTCGCAGCATCACCGGAACGGCCTCTCCCAACGCAACGATCGAAGTGCCATCCCTCGGCAAGACGATTCGCGCGGATGCTGAAGGCCGCTTCTCCCTGCGCTCGCTGCAGCCCGGCGACGTGACACTCATCGCGAACGGCGCCACGACGCACGTGACGATTCCGAAGGAACCAGGCGCGGTGCAGGTCGCGCTCAACGGCGTGGTTGTTGCGCCGAAGCCGGATCCTGTTGCAGAAGGCGACTGGATCGTGCAGATCGGCGCGTATCGCGTTCCCGACAACGCCGTGCGCGTCGCCGCGAAAGCGCGCGCGACGGGCGTCGAAGCGACGATTCAGGAAGGCGCGAAGATCACGATCGTGCGCGCGGGTCCGTACGCAACGCGGAAGAATGCGGAAGAAGCAGCGGCGAAGTTAGCGAAGGCCGGGATGGAAACGATCGTCGCGAAGGTCGGACGCTGACGACTCGTGTCATCCCGAGCGAAGCGCGAAAGCGCGAAGTCGAGGGACCCCGTCGATCGCAGTTCACTTCTTCGCCAGCGTCTGATCCGACAACGCTCCCAGGAACGCGACGATCTTCTCCCTCTCCTCGGGCGTCAGTTTCTTTCCGAGCTGATGCCACGCCATGCGATCGACGGCCTTCGGCAACGCATCGATGCTGCCGTCGTGAAAGTACGGCGCGGTGAGCGCGACATTGCGCAGCGACGGGACTTTGAACGCGTATCGATCGGCGAGTTCCTTCGTCACTTCATATCGTCCGAGGTCGGTGGTCTCGTATGGATGCATGAGGCCGACCTTCATGAACTTGTTGGCGCCGAGGAGCGGACCGTTGTGGCAACTTGCACAACCGGTTGAGAGGAACAGTCGCAAGCCTTCTTTCTCGGTCGTCGACAGCGCGTGCATGTCGCCCTGCTGAAAACGATCGAAGCGATCGTTCGTCACGAGCGTGCGCTCGAATGCGGCGATCGCACGCGCGACGTGCTCGATCGTGTACGGATCGCGCTCATTCGGAAATGCAGCGGTAAAGAGCGCGCGATCGATGTGCGGCGATGTGCGCAATCGTTCCGCGACCGCGCGTTCATCCGGCAT
>JACZCU010150262.1_pt1 | contig 17330 bp, 17 predicted proteins | sample 8641851 | NCBI WGS metagenome assembly JACZCU01 (sample SAMN15324605, study PRJNA640507) | soil metagenome | isolation source: monocropping sugarcane control | place: China: Luxin town, Laibin City, Guangxi Province | collected 2019-07-25 | depth 10cm m | reverse complement strand
GATCGACTGGATGATCTCGCGGCGGAAGACCTTGTAGCAGGTCTCCATGTCGGTCAGGTCGAGATTCGTGGTGGCGTTGGAGACGAAGGTGAGGAAGTTGTTGCCGAGGCGGTGCCAGTACATCATCACGCGCCGGGGGTAGCCCTCGAAACGCGAACCGAAGACGACGTCCGCATGACCGTCGACGATCGGCTGGATCAGCTTCGGGTACTCGTCGGGGTCGTATTCGAGGTCGGCATCCTGGATCAGCACGATGTCTCCCAGCGCCTCGGCGATCCCGCGACGGATCGCCGCCCCCTTCCCCTGATTCACCGGCTGCAGGATGTGGCGGATCTCCGGCCACTGCTGGGCGAGCGCCGCGACGACGTCCTTCGAGCCATCGGTCGACCGGTCGTCGATGACGATGATCTCCTTCTCGACCGGCACCTCGCGGACGCGGCGCAACAGCTCCGCGACCGTTGCGCGCTCGTTGTAGCAGGGGATGACGACCGAAAGCAGGGGCGGACGCGACATCGGGGCGGATTGTAGAGTGCTTAGTGCTTGGTGCGTAGTGCTTGGCTCTCGATTCTCCCAAGCACTACCCACTAAGCTCTAAGCACCGATGTCCGATCACGAAACGCACGAATCTCTCCGAAAAGCGCTCCACATCGCGTTCGGCCTCGTCGCGCTGACGCTCCGGTTCCTGCCGTGGACAATCGCGGCTGGCGTTTCGGCGGCCGCCGTCGTCGGCAACTGGCTGTTGCTGCATCGCCTCGTGGGCAAGCGCGTCGCGCGTCACGAGCGGGGCTACGACGCCGGAATCGTGCTCTACCCGCTGGCGGTGATGGTTCTCATCATCGTGTTTCGCGACCGGCTGGCGATTGCGGCTGCGGCGTGGGCGATCATGGCGTTCGGCGACGGATTTGCGACGCTCGCGGGGAAGAACATTCGCGGTCCGCGGCTGCCGTGGAACGAGGACAAGTCGTGGAGCGGCCTGCTGGCGTTCGTGGCGTTCGGCTTCATCGGGGCCGAGTTCACGTGGCTCTTCGTTGCCGGCAACCCGCCACTGACGGTCATCAGCATCACGGTCGTCCTCTGCGCGATCGCGGAGTCGTTGCCGCTGAATGTCGACGACAACCTGGTCGTGCCGGTGGTCGCCGGGGTCTCGTTCGCGCTGCTGCTGGCGATGCACCAGCTCCCGCAGCCGCATTTCGACGTCACCTGGCTCATCGTCAACACCGTCCTCGCGCTCCTCGGCTATGCGATGAAGAGCGTCGACATCTCGGGCCTGATCGGCGGCTGGCTCCTCGGCGCGATCATCGTCGTTTACGGCGGATGGCAGCTCTACCTCGTCCTGCTCGCGTTCTTCATCGTCGGCACGGTGATGACCAAGGTCGGCTACCGCCGAAAAGCGAAACGCGGCCTCGCGCAGGAGAAGGGCGGACGCCGCGGCGCATCGCATGCGTTCTCGAACGTCGGCGTGGCCGCGATCCTGGCGTTTGCGTCGCGAAATCAGCCCTTGCTCTGGTTCGCCGCCGTCGCTTCCCTCGCCACCGCGGCCGCCGACACGACGGCGTCCGAGGTCGGACAGCTCATCGGCCGAAGAACGTTCCTGCCGCTGACGCTGAAGCCCGTGCAGGTCGGAACCGAAGGGGCGATCTCGATCGAAGGGACGCTCGCGGGGCTGATCGCCGGACTCCTCGTGGCGATCGCCGGCACGCGCGATCCGCGCATGGTCGCGCTGATCACGATAGCCGCATTCCTCGGCTCCTACGTCGAGAGCCTGGCGGGCAACTGGAACCGCAAGCGCACGCGGAGCATCCCGAATGGCGCATTGAATTTCTTCAATACCGCAGCGGGCGCCGCTTTTCTGTTACTAATGACGTCGTCGTTCTGAGAGAAGGGGGTCCCATGGCCGACTCATCCCACATCAGTCGCCGCCGCTTTCTGCAAACGAGTGCCGCCGTCACCGCGACCGCCGCCGCGGGCTTGTCGCCGCTCGCCGCCCTCGCGAAGCCGGTCGCACGGCACAACAGTCACCCCGTTCTGGACGGACGATGGATCGAGCCCGGCCAGGAAGGCTTCGCGATGGCCGCATGGCCGAACAACGCGCGTTGGGGGAGCGTGCATCCGCGCGCGATCGCGATGTGCGCCACTGAGCTCGACGTGCAGAAGTGCGTCCTGTGGGCTCGCAACGAACGAAAGACATTCCTGATCCGTTCCGGCGGCCACAATTACGCCGCCTTTTCCACGGCGCCTTTCGGGTTCACGGGGCCCGACCTCCTGATCGATGTGAAGGCGATGAATGCCGTCACCGTCGATCGGGAGAGGCGGCGCGTCTTCGTCCAGGGAGGCGCCAACAATCAGGACGTCGCGAGCGCGTTGCGCGCATTCCCGCTGGCGGTTCCGTCCGGGCGTTGCCCCACCGTCGGAACCAGCGGTCTCGTCCTCGGTGGCGGGTGGGGATTCTCCGCGACGCACTCGGGCCTGACCTGCGACAGTCTCCTGGAGACGAATATCGTGCTCGCGAACGGCAAGCTGGAGACGATCAGCGGAAACGATGAGCTTTTCTGGGCGGTGCGAGGTGGAGGCGGAGGCAATTTCGGCGTGCACACCTCTTTCACGTTCCAGCTCAGCGAAGTGCACGACGTCACGACGTTCAACATCGTCTGGAAGCCCGGCAAGCAGGTCGAGCTGCTGAGCAAGCTGCAGGCGATCCAGAACGCGAATGCGACGATGATCTCCACCCGCAGCAAGGCGCGTCCGTCCTTCGCGGGTGCGCGCCCGAGTCGCAATCAGATCGTCGTTGAAACTCTCGGCGTCTATTGGGGAAAGCAGAACGAGCTACTGGAGATCCTCGCTCCGCTATTCGCGATGCACGACACGCAGGTCAAGGACATCTACGAGGTCGATTACTGGCGCGCCCGCGATTACCTGCTCACTGACGATCCTGTCGGCATGTACCAGATCAAGAACAGCTACGTGGGAGAGGCGCTCAGCGACGACGGGCTGGAGAACATGCTCCACTGGATGACGCAGTGGCCTGGCGGCTCGCTACGGCAGGACAACATGGGCATTCTGTTCGCGATCGGCGGGAAGGTGAGGAACAAGAAACCGGAAGAAACCGCCTACGTGCATCGCAACTCGAATTACATCTACGAGATGGAAGCTTCGTGGGCTCCGATCGACAAACAGCTCGTCGTCGATCGACAGCGCGACTGGCTGGCGAGGTACTTCGCCGACATGCAGAAGTACGTGCAGCCGGAGTCGTACGTCAACTTCCCCGATCGTGATCTCCCGAACTGGCAGCACGCCTATTACGGCCGCAATCTTCCCAAGCTTTCGAGGATCAAGACGCAGTACGACCGAGAGAACATCTTCAAGTTCGCACAGAGCATCCCGCCGGCGTGAGCCGTCAGTGCACGTTGCGTGAGGCGCTCAGGAACATCGGGCCGTTCTGAAGCTCGCCGACGATGCGGTCGAACTGGCGGTCGGAACGGAGTGCGACCTGTTGAGCGTATTCGTCGCAGACGGCGCAGAGCTGACGGTCCTGCTCGTTCACGCCGAGCGGGGCGCGGCAGAGACGGCACTGGGGGAGTGGTGAATCGGTCGGCATCGGTCCAATAATTATAGCGTAAGATGCGCGACCCATGCCCGGTTCGAAGCTCAAGCGTGTCGTGATCGCCGGCCGGCCGAACGTCGGGAAGTCGACGCTTTTCAACAGGATCGCCGGAAAACGGCGGGCGCTCATCCATGACCTGCCGGGGATGACGCGGGACAGACTTTCCGACGTGGTCACCCTCGACGACGGCCGCCGCTTCGAGCTCGTCGATACGGGCGGACTCGAGTATGGCGATTCGCCGATGTCGGCGTTCGCGAACGAGATTCGCGAGCAGGCGAGCCGCGCGCTCGGCGACGCCGACCTGGTGCTGTTCGTCGTCGACGGCACGGCGGGCGTGCTCGCGGAAGACCGCGACATCGCCGAGGAACTGCGCTCCAGCGCCGACCGGACGATCCTGATCGTGAACAAGGTCGATCGACGCGACGCCGAGGAGAGCGTGCCGGAGTTTTACGAGCTCGGATTCGAGCGGCTGCTGCCGATGTCGGCCGAACACGGCGAGGGGCTCGACGATCTGCTCGACATGATCGGCGAGGTGGTGCCGCTCGAATCTGTCGATGAGGAAGAGGAGCTGGACGCTCCAGTTCGCGTTGCCATCATCGGCCGGCCCAACGTAGGGAAGTCGTCACTGTTGAATCGTCTCCTCAACGAGGAGCGCGCCGTCGTCTCGCCGATCTCCGGCACGACCCGCGACGCCATCGACGCGGAGCTGGAGCGCGACGGGAAGCGCTACACGATCATCGACACCGCCGGAATCCGCCGCAAAGGAAAGACGACCGACGAGGCGGAGAAGCTCGCGGTGATCTCGGCACGGAAGGCGATCGAGCGCTGCGAGATCGCGCTCGTGATGATCGACTCGACCGAAGGGGTGGCGGGACAGGATGCGACGGTTGCCGGATACGCCGAGGACGCGGGGAAGGCCGCGCTGATCCTGGTCAACAAGTGGGACGTCGGGGAGCATGCGCCCGACGACGCGAAGAAGTTCGAGGAGATGATCCGGTTCAAGCTGAAGTTCCTGGCGTACGCGCCGCTGGAGTTCATCTCGGCGAAGAGCGGCCGCCGCGTCGAGAAGATCTTCGCGAAGATCGACGAGATCATCGCCGGCTACCGCAAGCGCTTCCGCACCTCGGAGCTGAACGAGATCCTCGAGCGGGCGCTACGCATGCACCAGCCGCCGAGCGTGAAAGGCCGTCCGCGCCGCTTCTACTACGCCACGCAGCTCAAGACCCAGCCGCCGACGATCGCGCTCTTCTCGAATGTGGATGAGCCGCTCCACTTCTCGTACCGCCGTTATCTCGAAAATCAGTTCCGCGATGCGCTTGGGCTCGTTGGCTGCCCGATTCACTTCGTGCTTCGGGCGAGAAAAGGGATGAAGCGCGAGAGCCCCCGAGGTTAAAAAGAGAGAATGAAACCGCCGTCTACGATCACGCTCACCCCCGGCAAACGCGTCCTCTTCCTCACCAAGGATCCCGAGCTCATCAAGAAGCAGCTCAGCGGAGAGATCGACCTCCGGATGGAGGACCTCAGTGTCGACGACCTGATGGACGACATCAACACGGACGTCATGACACCGGCGTGGGTCTGCTTCGACTACAAGCCGGAGGACATCGCGCGCAACGCGTACGCCGGGCTGATCGTGAACGGCGAGCGCGTCGTGCCGACGGACGCGCTACGCAACGGCAACTTTGAGGTGATCGTCAGCGGCTATCGCAAGGGAGTCGGCAGCTCGCGCGAGCAGGCGACGCAGTCGGAGGTCTTCAGCGGCATCCGGATCGCGATCGCCGCGTCGTTCGCGCCGATTCACGCGGGGAACAACATCAACCAGGGGCTGCTGATGGGCGATCACGAGATGCTCGTCCGCCTGCAGCGCGGCGACGGCGTGCCGCTCGAGGAGTTCTACAAAAAGTACGACCCGATCTCGCAGTTGATCGTCCGCGAGGGAGGCCTCTTCCCGTTCGCGAAGGCGATCGAGCGGGGCGAGGTGGACCTGCCGCAGCCGGATACGCCGCGGCGGCCGATGACGATGGGAGAGAAGATCCTCGCGCGTCACCTACGCGGCGGCCGGTACGTAAAGCCGGGCGATGCAGTGGTGGTCGACGTAGACGGCGGGTATTCACACGAGTTCACGACCGCACAGGTGCACCACTTCCTCAGCGACGAGTACGGGCCTGACTACGCCGTCACGAATCCAAAGAAGTTCGCGGTTTTCGAGGATCACCTGATCTATGCGGACGAAGTGACCAAGATGCGTCCCTTCATCCCGAAGATCGACCTGCTGCGCGACATGCAGCGCGAGTTCCAACGGCACACGGCAGTGAGGGATTACTCCGCGAGCGACAAGGTGTCCCCGGGCATCTGCCACGAAGTCGCGCGCGAGTACTTCATCGATCCGGGCGACTTCATCCAGGCGACCGACTCGCACACGTGCATGGGCGGCGTCAACAACGCGCTCGCGTGGGGTGTCGGCTCGACCGAGTACGCGGTGCTCGCGAAGAGCGGCTTCACGATGGTGGAAGTGTCGGAGTCGATCCGCTTCGATCTCGTCGGCGCGCTCAAACCGAACGTCACGGCGAAGGACGTGATGCTCTACATCCTCCTGAACTACGCGAAGCCGCAGATGACGCTCGACCGGATCATGGAGTTCACCGGGCCGGGGCTGCGGTCGCTCTCGATGGACGAGCGTGCCACGCTGGCCAACATGGCGACCGAGTGCTCCGCCCGCACGGCGATCGTCGAGGCGGACGAGAAGACGTTCGAGTGGATCGCCGCGATGCGTCCCGGCGCCGACGTCGAGCGCCTCCGCGCGCGCGCCGTCTCGCCCGATCCCGATGCGCAGTACGCCGGCGGCGTCCATACGGTCGATCTGTCGAAGGTCGAGCCGATGGTGGCGCATCCGGGCGATCCCGACCACGGTGTCGCCTCCGATCCGACGAACGGCGCGCGCATCGCCGACATCGGCGACGTGAAGATCGACATCGCCTACGCCGGCTCCTGCACGGCAGGGAAGGTCGACGACCTCCTCTTCTACCACCAGGTGGCGAAGGAGGCGGTCGACGCGGGGCTGCGGGTCGCCGAGGGGGTGAAGTTCTTCATCCAGTTCGGCTCGCAGGCGGTCGAGAAGTTCGCGCGCGACAACGGTCTCGTCGACACGTTCGAGCGCGCCGGCGCCACGGTCCTCAATCCCGGCTGCGGCGCCTGCATCGGCTGCGGCCCCGGCGTCTCCGACATCGCCGACCAGGTCACCGTCAGCGCCATCAACCGCAACTACAAAGGCCGTAGCGGCCCCGGCAAGCTCTGGCTCGCCTCACCGCTCACCGTCGCCGCCTCCGCCTTCACCGGCCACATCACCGCCTACACGCCGGGCATGTTCGCGCGGGAGCTGGCGACGGCGTAGAGATCATCGGCCAACCGGACCGCGTCTTTCGGGTCGAGCTTGGCGATAGTGACGCGGATCGCGGGGCCGCTGGCGATGCGATAGCGCTCGCCGGCGTTGACGGCCCAGCCGTGGCCGAGGAGCGACTGGGCGACGGCGGATTCGTGGGCGACCGGGATCCAAACATTGAGTCCCGAGACGCCGTGCGCGGCGATCCCGCGTTTCGCCAGCTCGCGGAGAAGCGTGTCGCGGCGTTCGCGGTAGGTCTTCTCGGCGCGCGCGAGAAGCTTCTGCGTGCTGCGGCTGTGGAGCAGATCGGCGGCGATGCGCTGAAGAATGTGGCTTACCCAGCGGATGCCGAGGGACTGGCGCCCTTCGACACGGGCGATCGTCGACGCGTCGCCGGCGAGCAGCGCGACGCGGAGGTCGGGGCCGAGCGACTTCGAGAGCGAACGGACTACCGCCCATCGCTCGCGCCCGTGCACGAGCGTGACGTATGGCGCGCCGGCGATCGGGCCGGCGTGGTCGTCTTCCATGACGAGCGTCTGCGGGAAGGCGGCGAGGACGTTCCGGAGCGCACGGGCGCGCTTCGGCGTGATCGCGGCTCCGGTCGGGTTCTGCGCGCGCGGCGTGATGATGAGCGCCTGCGCCGATTTGAGCGCTCGGCGTAGCGGCTCGGGCAGGAGTCCCTCATCGTCGACCGGTACGGCGACGGGCACCAGAGCCAGCGAGGCGAGGAGATCGAGCACGCCCGTAAAACACGGATCTTCGACGGCGACGCGGTCGCCGGGACGGAGATGCTCGCGCAGCACCCGCTCCACACCGTCGAGCGCCCCGCTGACGATGGCGAGGTGCGCGGCCGGAATGTCGTCCGCTTCGAACTGCGCGCGTGCCGCCTCGAGCAGCCGCGGGTCGTTCAGCTCGTCGCGGTACGGCCGTTGATCGAACGCCTTCGGCAGCAGCTCCAGGTCGGGATTGCCCGACGCGAGATCGCGAATGCCGCTGGCGAGCGGGGGAGGTGGGGGAGCGGAGACGGGTGCAGCAGGACGTACGCGCGTGCCACGGCGTCCGTCGGAGACGATCACGCCGCGCTGCTGGAGCGCGCGATAGGCGGCGGCGACGGTCGCCGGGCTGACCTCGAGCATCGCCGCCGCGTCGCGGTCCACGGGCAGCCTTGCGCCCGAGGCCAGCGTCCCACGAGCGATCGCTGTCTCGACCGAGGCCGCGATCTTGACTGCCGTGTCGCCGCTGAGGTACTTTTGTGCTAACACAGACGGAGATTGTACTAGCACAATGTCGGACATTCAATACCGCACCGGCAACGACCTCGAGCTCGATGCGATCATCGAGCTGTACCACGCCTCGACGCTCGGACTCCGTCGTCCGGTCGACGACCGCGGCCGCATGACCGCCATGCTGCGGCACGCGAATCTCGTCATCACCGCGTGGGACGACGACCTCCTCGTCGGCATCTCGCGCTCCGTCACCGATTTCGCCTGGATGACGTATCTGTCGGACCTCGCCGTGCGCGTCTCGCACCAGCGCCGCGGGATCGGCGCCGAATTGATGCGGCGCACGCAGGCCGCCGCGCCGGAAGCGAAGCTGCTCCTCCTCGCCGCACCGGCGGCGATCGGCTACTACCCGCACGTCGGTTTCACGAACATCAACAACGCCTTCATGCTGGCGCCCCACGAAAGGATCACGGCGTGACCGCTTCTCTGCAGACCCCCGAGACGACCGTACACCGCCTTCCCGAACGCGCGCGCTACGACGCCGCGACCGTCCACGCCATCATCGACGAGGCGCTCATCTGCCACGTCGGCTTCATCGCGCAAGAATCGCCGGTGGTCATCCCGACCATTCACTGGCGCGACGGCGACACGCTCTACTTCCACGGCTCGCCCGCCAGCGGGTTTCTGCGGAACATGAAGAACGGCGTTCGCGCCTGCGTCACGGTCACCCTGCTCGACGGCCTCGTGATGGCGCGCTCGGCGTTCCATCACTCGATGAACTACCGCTCCGCCGTCATTTTCGGCACCGCGCGCGAGGTCACCGGCGACGAGAAGCTCCGCGCCCTCGACCTCCTCGTCGAGCACGTCTGCCGCGGCCGCTCCGCCGACGTCCGTCCGCCCAACGAGGTCGAGCTCCGCAAGACGCTCGTCCTCGGCATGCCGATCGAGGAAGCCTCCGCCAAGATCCGCACCGGCGGCCCCGCCGACGACGAAGAGGACTACGCCCTCGACATCTGGGCCGGCGTCATCCCCCTACGCCTCACCCCGCAGTCGCCGATCGCGGACGATCGTCTCCGCAACGGCATCCCCGTGCCGGAGTACGCCGTCAACTACCGGCGGTGAGTCGTTGACGCCGGCGACGATCGGGAATCGTTTCGAGGTGTGCTTTTCGTCATTCCCGTCACTCCTCTGCTGAGGGGGAGGCGATGGCCGATACGCGGTGCCAGCTCGAGTGTGAGGACTGGGTTCGTCAGGAATGGATGCAGCAGCAGTTCGGTCAGAGATTTCATCGCGAGCGAGTCAGGCTGTCGTCGGGCGGTGTGTTCGACTTCGACGCCGTCAGCGCAGACGGTACGACGGTGGCTAGCATTTCGACCAGCGGATCGCGGACCGGAGGCGGAAAACTGGCAGTCGGGAAGCTGATGAAAATCCGCTCCGACATGCTCTTCCTGCTACTCGCCGCTGCAAAACGGTCACTGATGATCTTTACCGAGAAAGATATGTACGACCTCTGTGTCAAAGAGATACAGGGTGGCCGAGCGCCGAAGAACATCGAGTGTTTCCATGCTCCGCTTCCTGCCGACCTCGCGGCCAAGCTTCAGATTGCCCGGCGAGCTTCGTCTGAAGAAGTTTCTCCTCGCCGAGCTGCGACCGAAACAGCGATGACTCATGACTGAGCTTCGGATCCGGCCCGAAGTTGCTGCGCGCCTCGGTTACTACGTCTATGTCTACGTCGATCCTCGCGACAAGACGACGTTCTACGTCGGAAAGGGGAGTGGCGCTCGCGCGCTGGCGCATTTGAACGCCGCTGCTGAATCGCGGAAGGCTGCGGTTCTGGAGCAGCTACGAGAGGCCGGACTCGAGCCGGAAATCGACATCCTTGCGCATGGGCTACGCGACGAGGAAACCGCCCTTCGAATCGAAGCTGCAGTCATCGATGCGCTAGGGCTGGATGGGCTGACGAACGAGATGCGGGGCTGGCGAAGCGTGCAAAGCGGGCGGATGCCGTTATCGGAATTGACGCTCTATTACGCCGCAACGCCTTGCGAGATTCGCATTCCTGCGCTGTTGATTCGAATCAATCGCCTGTACCGCCACGGGATGTCGGGGCTCGAGTTGTACGAGGCCACCCGCGGAACGTGGAAGCTCGGCCCGCGACGCAGCGGTGCACGATACGCATTCGCGGTGTTCGAGGGTCTCGTTCGGGAGGTGTACCAGATCGACGAGTGGCTCCCAGCCGGTTCAACACCGTATGCCACCCGTGACGCGACGAAGCTGAAGCTGGATCGGTGGGAGTTCAAAGGGAAACCGGCGCCGGAGGAGATTCGAGCAGAGTACGTCGAGCGGTCGGTTGCTTCTTACTTCCGACAGGGTCTGCAGACACCCACGGTTTACGTGAACTGCTAAATTGACTCCGATGCGCGGCTACGTCGCGAACACCGACTACGTAGCGACTTCTTGGTAGGTTGCGCACTTCGCGGCCGCACGATCACGCGCGAACCGAGGTATCTTGGTGGTGATGACACGCGACGATCTCCTCCAGAGAATCTCGATCGACCCGAACATCTCCTTCGGGAAGCCGTGCATCCGAGGCACGCGGATCTGGGTCTCGCTGATCATCGAGAACCTCGCAGCGGGAGCATCCGAGGCGGAGATCCTGGAGAACTATCCGTCGCTTGCACCGGAGGACATCAAGGCCGCTCTCGCATACGCGGCAGAGGTTACGCGTGAGCGAGTGATTCCGGCGGCAGTCGGATCGAAGTGATGCGGCTGAAGCTCGACGAGAATCTCGGCGCGCGTAAGCCGAGTGGCTGCGTTCGCAGAAGCATGACGTAGAGACGGTAGCGGAGGAGCATCTCACCGGAGCTCCCGATGAGGAGATTCACGCTGCCGCGTCGAAAGAGAATCGATCTCTCGTGACGCTCGACGTCGATTTCTCGGATCCGATCCGATTCCCGCCATCTCAGACCGCCGGCACGATCGTGCTGCGTCCACGTGTTCCTTCTTTCGCGATGATCCGCCTGCTGTTGAACGAAGCGATGACATTTGCCAGGGATGAATCACCGGAAGGAAAGATCTGGATCGTCGAGCCAGGGTATGGGAGCAATGATAGCCGTGAGCTTCGCACCTGTGAGGCGCCACTTGAGATCGTGATGGTGCCGAGTCGATCGCAAGTCGATGCGAGACGGGATCATCATCGCGCGACTTGGAACGAAGTCGCCGCGACTTCGAACGAAGAAGTCGCGACTTGAAACAGTCATCGCGCCAGTTGCGATCATCACCGCGGGACTTCGAATCAAGACCAAACGACTACGATTTCAAGTCGCCGTGAGTTGAAACCGAGAACGCGCGACTTGAAATCATCGTCGCGCGAGTTGCGATCGTCATCCCCCGACTTGATTCCATGTGACTTCGACACTCGCGCGGGTCTTCCGCGAACATCTTCGAGATCCAATTTCTAGATGTTGTTTCCAAAGTAGGGCGATTCTCGTGCAATTTTTCTCGCGAATCCCCCTCTTACAGGAGTTGCATTCGGTAAGAACGTCTGAGTTGTGACGCCGCCGGATGTCGGGAGTCGAGCCGTGCTCCTCCCACGGTCGCGGGTTGCGAGGCGGGTGAATTGCGCCAAGGATCCAGCTCGATCCACGCCACCTCCCTTCCCCCGTCCATCGGCGACTCCGGGTTCCTAGGCCTCGGTGTCTCCGCGGAATCCCCAAAATTTTGAGAGAAAGAGAAAGGAATTGCCCTATGTCAGACACAACCAAACCCCTGGAAACGACTGATCCCCCGGTCATACTCGATCCCGATCAGGCGGTCGCCGTCTTGCGCGATCTTCGCAGCAAGCTCCCGCTGCCTGACGCCGCGAGTCTTCCGGTCAACGGACGGCGGCGCCTCGGACACGTCGACCCGCGGTTCACGAACGCCGCGGTCAACGCGATGGGCGTCGATCCGACGGTCCAGAGTGCCGTCGGCCGGACGGACGACGAAGTGCGCGGTGAGATCGACGCTGCGACGCGCTGGACCGCGTTCACGGACGAGTTGCGAGCTCTGCTCGCGACGTCGGTGAATGCGGACACGGTGCGCCGTCAGCGGATCGGCCTCGCCTCGCTTCAGGCGTACAAGATCTGCGTGCAGCTCGCGCGTGAAGACAAGAATGCAGCGCGCCTCGCACCGCACATCGCAGAGATGAAACGCCTCAACAAGTTCGGGCGGCGGAAGCCGAGAAAGCCGGCCGATCCGACGCCGGCTCCGGCTCCGACGACTCCGGCTTCGACGTCGTCCACGGCTCCCACTCAGGCTCCGGCATCGTCGCCGGCACATCAGTAACGCAGTGACGGTCTCCCGGGCGTGCGCGCGCACGTCCGGGAGCCATCGACCGGGCGGAGGCGCCCACGCTCCAGGGAGAGCACATGAAAACAGAAGACGCCGAGGCGGTGATCGGTCTCGTTGCGAAGATCTCGACCGCCTTCGACGCGACGATGACGGAGGAGGAGCGCGCCGCGCGCCAGCAGCGGCAGCGCGATGACACTTCCGCCGCGCTCGTCTATTCAGCCGATCAGCGCGAGGACGCAGTCGCCGATTTCACGGCGCTCACCGCCGTCGACGCGCTCCAGTCGATGGCGGATGAGATCCACACGGTGATCGCAGGCCGCATGCAGAAGCTCTACGCCGACTGCCTCGCGATCTATTACGCGCTCGAGGATCTCGCCGCAAAAAATCCGGACGACGAGTCGTTCCAGCACCACATGCGCGAGATGGAAGCCGCGCACTTTTCGCAGTACGGGCGGGCGATTCCGCCGCGCGCGTAGGTTTCACTACGTCTGACAATGGGCACGGCGCCGTCGCGTAGACGGCGCCTTTTTTGTCGCCCTAGTTCCCGCTCCAGGGCGGCACGACGCCGTTCATGCGCGCGTACGCGATCGACTGGCCGAGGTGCTCGTGGAGGTGGTTGAGGATCGTGGCGAAGACGGCGCGCTCCGTGGTCGGCTTGCCGAAGAGCATCACCTGCTTGTCGAAGTCCGCATCCGGGGTGTTCTTCATGACCATGCGGAGGTGGTCGAACGATTTCTGCAGCACGGTCAAGACGAGCTTCTTGTCGGTGATCTTCTCGATGTCTTTCGGCATCGTCGACGGCGGCTGCACGTTGACGAACGTCGCGAGGAAGTAGTTCGCGCCGGCGATGTGCATGTAGACCTCGCTGACGGACCGCACTCCTTCGCCCGGCCGCCAGGCGTACTTTTCCGCTGGGACGGCGTTAGCGAGCTTGAGGATCTTCCCCTGAACCTCGTCGAGATCGTTTAGGAACTCCGACCGGAAGGCCTTCGCCGGCGTCTGCTGTGCGAACGCGAGAGAGGGGACGAGCAGCAGTGCTGCAACGAGGAAGCGGACCTTCATGCGCGAAATTGTAGCGTCAGTGGTGGACGGCGCGCGTTCTCGACACCACTTCGACACTGGCCGCGACCGTGTTGTTGGCGAGGTTCGGATCAGGCACACCGAGGGAGGGGCTCGACGTTGCGCGAACCGTGAAGTCCAGGCGCGGCACCGGCCCTACGACACGGAAGGTGACGGGAAACGTCTTCGATTCGCCGACTCCCAAGACCGTCGCGCGGCAGGGGGCTTCGCGGCAGTCCGGGCCGGACGCCCGCGTCACGAGCGACTCCGGAAACGAGTACCCAAGGTCGACGTACGTCGCGGCGGCGGGACCGAGATTCGTCATGGTCATGTTGAGCGTGACCAGGCCGCCCGTGACCGCGGTCGACGGGCCGGTCACCGAGACCGCCACGTCCGCGAACGGAGTGGGATTCGTCGTCGTCGGAAACGGAGCCGACAGCGGCGACGAATTCAAGTCGGTCGTTCGAGCCCGCGTCGCCGTCGCGGCGACATTCGCGCCCCCCATCTCGCTGCTGTGGTGAAACGCCGCATGGCCGCTGGCGTCGGTCGAGACCAGGAACACATCGCCGAAGGTCATCGCGCCCGGGTTGCAGTTCAGGTCGAGGTCGAAGAGCTCGATCGTGTAGTCACTGCTCGGAAGGGCGTCGAGCGTCCCGTCGACCGTCGCCGCGCTTCCTTCACGAACCGCGTTGAGAAGTCTCGGCGCCGGCTCGTTGCTGCCGGCGACGAGCGGCCCGCCATTGCAGGAGCCGGTCGTCCGCGACACCTCCGCGGGGACGTTGAGCGTGATGCCGTTGCCGCCGTTGCCGCTGATCTCCGCCTGCACGATCCAGTTGTGCGCGCCGTTCACGACCACGCCTGCACCGCTGTTCGCCGGCACCGTCTCGTAAGCCCCGTCACTCGGTTCCGAGGCGATCGTTGCGCCGAACACCGTGTTCTGGGGTCCGTCGAGGACGATGCCGTCACGATTGCCGGCGATGAGGTCCGTATCCGATGGATAGGGGTCCCACGGGACGAGCTGGTTCGGCGGGGACTCGTTGCGGCTGATCGTGTTGCCACTCGCCTCGGAGGTGACCCAGACGCCTGCCGCGTGGTTGTTCTCGATTCTGCTCGCGTAGAGCGCGTTGTTTCTTCCGGCGATCCGAGCGCCGTTGCGGTTGCTGGTCAAGGTGAGGAAGCTGAGGTCGCCGTCGTCTCCGTTCACCACGATGCCGTCACCGTTGAAGTTGATGAACGCCAATCCCCTGATCACGACGGACGAGGCGTTGATCACGAGACCGTCGGCAGCTCCCGCGGCGCTCCCGTCGATGATGATGGCCGCTCTCCAATGAAAGAAAAAACCGTTGGGCGTGCCGATCGTGACCTGTTCGGTGATGGGAGGGAGCGGTGAGGCGAGTCGAATCGTCATCGGCGACTGCGAGAAGACGATCGTGTCCGGACCCGGCATCGCGTTCGCCTGAAGGAGCGCCCATCGCAGCGATCCCGTTCCGTCGTCGGCGTTCTGGGAGACGGTGATCGTCGCCGCACAGAGCGGGGTGACAATGAGAAGAAACGCTGCAGCGACGACCGATCGCATTCAACCCACTGTACGGGAGCATTCGGCGCGGTGTCTACGATACGATGCGGCGCATGGACTTTTGCCTTTCCGACGACCAGAAACAGATCCAGGAAATGGTGCGCGACTTCGCCACCAGCGACATCAAGCCGCACCTCGCCGAGTGGGACGAGGCGCAGCACTTCCCGGTCGACACGTTCAAGAAAGCGGGCGAGCTCGGGCTCCTCGGCGTCACGATTCCGGAGCAGTACGGCGGCGCCGGTCTGTCGTATGTCGATTACGTCAACGTCATCGAGGAGCTCGGCGTCATCGACAGCGGCTTCGCCCTCTCGGTCGCGGCGCACAACTCCTTGTGCACCGGCCACACGTACCACGCCGGCAACGACGAGCAGAAGAAGAAGTGGCTCCCGAAGCTGACCTCCGGCGAATGGATCGGCGCGTGGGGCCTCACGGAGCCCGGCTCCGGCAGCGACGCCTCCGGCATGCGCACCACCGCCGTGAAAGACGGCAACGAGTGGGTGTTGAACGGGACGAAGAACTTCATCACGAACGCGACCTACGCCGACCTCTCGGTCGTTCTCGCGGTGACCGATCGCGAGGACCAGAAGCACGGCATTACCGCCTTCGCCGTCGAGAGCGACCGCAAGGGCATCCGCGCCGGCAAGAAGGAGAACAAGCTCGGGATGCGCGTCAGCGACACGGCGGAGCTGGTGCTCGAAGACTGCCGCGTCCCAAACGAGAACATCCTCGGCCAGATCGGCTACGGCTTCATCGACGCGATGAAGGTGCTCGACGGCGGACGCATCTCGATCGGCGCCCTCGCCGTCGGCATCGCGCGCGGCGCGTACGAGGCGGCGCGCGACTACGCGAAGCAGCGCACGGCGTTCGGCCAGGCGATCGCGCAGTTCCAGGCGATCCAGTTCATGCTCGCCGACATGGCAACGGAGATCGATGCCGCGCGGCTTCTCTGCTACCGCGCCGCGAACATCAAGGACTCCGGCCAGCGGGTCACGCAGTTCTCCGCGATGGCGAAGCTGTACGCGTCGGAAGTCGCGGTGCGCGCCACGGAGAAAGGCGTGCAGATCTTCGGCGGCTACGGCTTCATCAAAGAGTTCCCGGCGGAGAAGTACTACCGCGACGTGAAGCTCTGCACGATCGGCGAAGGCACGAGCGAGATTCAGAGGTTGGTGATCGCGCGGAACCTGCTCGCGGAGTCATGAGCGTTCTTGCCGCCGACGTCCTCGCCGGCCGCTATCGCGCGCTGGCGAAAGCGATTTCGCTCGTCGAGCGGGATGATCCCGAGGCCGAGCGGCTGCTCGCGGAGTTGTATCCGGCGACCGGGCGTGCGCGGATCATCGGCGTCACCGGCTCGCCCGGCGCGGGGAAGTCGACGCTGGTCGCCTCGATGGCGAAGCACTACCGCGCGCAGGGGAAGCGCGTCGGGATCGTGGCCGTCGATCCGACGTCGCCGTTCACCGGCGGCGCGATCCTCGGCGATCGCATCCGGATGTCCGACCTCTACACCGACCGCGGCGTCTTCATCCGCTCGATGGCGACGCGCGGCTTCCTCGGCGGCCTCGCGCGCGCGACGAACGACGTCGTCGACGTCCTCGACGCCAGCGGTTTCGACGTGGTCCTGGTCGAGACAGTCGGCGTGGGGCAGGATGAGGTCGAAGTCGTCCGGACGGTGCAGACGAACCTCGTGATCCTCGTTCCGGGCATGGGCGACGACATCCAGGCGATCAAGGCGGGGATCATGGAGATCGGCGACATTTTCGTCGTCAACAAGGCCGACCGCCCGGGCGCCGACAAGACGGTCACGGAAGTCACGATGATGATGTCGCTCGTCGAAGAGCACGGCGACTACGTTCCGCCGATCGTGAAGACGGTCGCGTCGAAGGGCGAGGGCGTCGTCGAGCTCGACGAGGCGATCGAGAAACACCTCGAATACCTGAAGAGCAGCGGCGAGCTCGATCGCCGCAACCGCGAACGGGTCCGCATCCGCATCGAGACGATGCTGAAGGAGAAGTTCATGGAACGCCTCCTCGCCAGCACCCCGAATTACGAGGCGATGCTCGATGAGGTCGTGCAGAAGCGCAACAATCCGCACGACGCGGCGATGGGGCTGCTCGCTCGGTTCATCCCGCCCGTGTAGGGTGCGGCTCTCAGCCGCACCGAGGG
>JACZCU010204002.1_pt1 | contig 17336 bp, 23 predicted proteins | sample 8641851 | NCBI WGS metagenome assembly JACZCU01 (sample SAMN15324605, study PRJNA640507) | soil metagenome | isolation source: monocropping sugarcane control | place: China: Luxin town, Laibin City, Guangxi Province | collected 2019-07-25 | depth 10cm m | reverse complement strand
TCTTGCCGGTCTGGCGGTCGCCGATGATCAGCTCGCGCTGGCCGCGGCCGATGGGGACCATCGAGTCGATCGCCTTGAGGCCGGTCTGGAGCGGCTCCTTGACCGGCTTGCGGTCGACGACGCCGGGTGCGAGGCGCTCGATCGGGTAGAACTCAGTGGTGTTGATGGGGCCCTTGCCGTCGACCGGCTGACCGAGGGAGTTGACGACGCGGCCGACCATCGCCTGTCCGACCGGGACGGACATGATCTTGCCGGTGCGCTTGCACTCGTCGCCCTCGGCGATGGTCTGCGACTCGCCGAGGAGCACGACGCCGACCGAGTCTTCCTCGAGGTTCAGCGCCAGGCCGGCGACGTTGTGGCCGAACTCGACCAGCTCGCCGGCCATGACGCGCTCGAGTCCGTAGACGCGGGCGATGCCGTCGCCGACCGAGGTCACGGTGCCGACTTCGGAAACGTCGACGCCGCGCCCGATGCCGGTCAGTTGCTGGCGGATGATCTCTGTAATTTCTTCTGCACGTAAATCGACGGCCATTATGGTCTCCGATAAATGTCTAAGCTAACGATTCACGAAAACGGTCGATCTTGCGAAGGACCGAGGCGTCGTAAATCTCGCTGCCAATCTTTGCGACGAATCCGGCGAGGAGCGACGGATCGGTGCGAACGTCGAGCTCCACGCGTTTGCCAACCTTCTTGCCGAGGACCTTCGCGAGCTGGTCCATCTCGTCCGGAGTCAGGCTCTTCGCGGTCCGCACCTCGGCCACCGCGACGCCGAGCAACTCGTTCGTGTACGCGGCGAGCGCGGCGAGGATCGAGTCGATGCCGTTGATCCGCTGGTTGCGGACCAGGACCTCGAGGACTTTCTCCCCCAGCTCCGAGATCTTCAGCTTCCGCGCGATGCTCTTCGTGATGTTCAGCTTCGCGTCGAGCTCGATGCCGGGGTTCGCGTAGACCTCCTGCAGCTCGACGGAGTTGCGGAGCGTCGCCGCGAACGGCAACAGCTCGCCCCGGATGGCGCTCGCCTTCTCCGCGGAGCCGGCCACCTCGAGGATCGCCTTCGCGTACGGGCGGGCGAAGCGTCGGATGATCACGACTTCACCTCTTCGACTTCGCGGAGCGAGTCGCGGAAGATGCGGGCGCGGTCTTCATCGGTCATCCGCTCGCGCATGATCTGCTCGGCGCGCTCGCTGGCGAGCTGGCCGGCGTACTCGGTGAGCTCGCGGCGGGCGTTCTTCAGTTTGTTGTCGACTTCGGTCCGCGCCGAGGCGAGGATCTTCGCCGCTTCGGTCTCGGCGGCGGCGATGAGGTCGCGCTTCTGGCGCTCTCCCTCCTGCTGCGCACGCTCGGCGATGGAGCGGACTTCTTCTTCGAGCTGGGCGAGGCGCGCCTGGATGTCGGTCGCGACCTGGTCGGCTTTCGTTCGCCGTTCCCGCGCTTCGTCGGCCGCCTTCTTGATGCCGGCGCCGCGGTCGGCGAGCGCCTTCCTGATCGGTCCTCCCAGCAGCCATCCGAGGACGCCGAGGAAGAGGAGCATGTTGATCAGCTTGAAGATCCAGGCCGGGAGGCCGAGGAACTTCGGCTCCGTCTCGGCATTGCCGTGGTCGGCGTTCGGATGGGCGGCTTCGTGCGAGACCTTCTCGGATCCGTGCGCGACGTCGTCCGCCTGGTGCGCCTGCGCGTGCAGGAGAACGGGGACGGTGAGCAGCAGGACCAAAAGGAGCAGCCGTCGCATCAAACCGCTCTCCCGAGGATCCGCTCGGCAGCCATCTGCGCCAGCGCTTCGGACTCGCGCACGATCCGCTCGCGCGCGGCCGCTACGTCGTCCTTCAGTTTCGTCTCTGCCTCGGCGAGGAACGACTCGGCCTCGCCGCGCGTCTTCTCGACCACGGTCGCGCGATGCGCATTCGCCTCGGCGCGGAAGTTCTCGCGCACGTTCGCGGCGTCGCGCTTCGCGATGTGGAGTCTCTCCTCGACATTCGCCGTCGCCTCGTTGAAGCGCGCCATCGCCTGCTCGTAGAGCTCGTCAGCCGTCTTCGTGTCGTGCTCGCGCTCTTCCATCACGCGGTTGATCGGCTCGAGAAAGAATTTGCGCACCACGATGTAGTTGAGGATGAAGATCGCCATGACGGCGAACAGACTGAGATCGGGAAACAGGTTAATTTGCATGATTCAGGAGGACGCGCCCCGGCGGGAAGGCGCCAGAGCCGGGTGTTTTTACCACAGGGTAGCCGGGCTGTCTATCGCTCCCGAAGGGGCCAAACTCGCTCGATCGGCTTGAGCGCACGGCGCCTTCCGACGATCGTCACGTGCACCTTCTGGAGCTCCACGACTTGGCGGATCTTTTCCGGCAAGCTCATCGTCACCCGCTCCCGCCGAAGCTGGCGTTTCCCTTCCCGGAGGCGACGCAGGATTTCCGCGTTCATGGTCATCGTGGCAAGCGCAGTTTGAACCGGCTAAGGAGCGACTTCAACTTCGACTGGTCGATGTCCCCTTGTTCGAGCAGGCCCTCGACGCGCTCGAGACGCTTGCGTGTCCGAGCGCTCTCTTCGAGGTACAACGCGATCAGATACTCGGGCTGGATGACCCGCACGGGCACGCCGTCGTAGTCCATCTGCACCGCTTCACCGACAGCCTCCAACGCAAGTTTGTCATGCGCCGGGATGATCTGGACCGGAACGCCGGCGATGATGATGTGTTCCGCGCGTTCCTCGTAGCCCCGCCTTTGTGCCCACTCGTAGATAGGAGCGAGCGAGACGAGCGGACCCGTTTGCTCCTTCAGGACGAAGACGTCCAAATCGAAAGTCGCCACCGGCTCGGACCAAAAGATGATCGCGATGGCGCCTCCGAGTGCGTAGTCCGAGACGATTCCCTCTCGTTTGAGGTCGTTGATCGCAGCAATCGCTTCTCCGACGTTGTCCATCGCGCTCGGAAGAGGATATCCGGCTATCACCGTTCTCACCCGTGAACATGGCGTATAAAAAGACCCTGGAGCGCGCCGACGCGTTCTTCGCGAAGGTCGCGGCGGAGCAGCCGCAGCAGTTGCAGTGCGGGCGAGGTTGCTCGTTCTGTTGTTACGGGCTTTTCGAGATCGGGTCCGCGGATGTAGCGGTGATCGCGGAGGGGCTCGCGCAGCTCCATCCGATGCGGCGCAAGAAGGTCATCCGGCGGGCGGTGGCGATCCTCGACGCGGCCGGTCCGCGGGAGAATCGCGAGGCGTTCTTCGACCGGACTGACGATGTCGCCTGTCCCAACCTCGACGAAAACGGCCTCTGCATGATGTACGAGCACCGGCCGATGGTCTGCCGCACGTTCGGCCTCCCGATCCGCGACGGCCGGGAGTACATCGGCGATATCTGCGAGCTCAATTTCACCGAGGCGACGCAGGCCGAAAAGGAGCGAGCCGCCTGGGACCTGCAGTGGGAGGACGTCTACGGTGACGACGAGCTCTCCATCCCCGAGGCGATCGTCATCGCCGCGCGGATGCGGGGGTGGGGCGGGTAGACTACTGACCATGACGCGCGACGCCGCGGCGCTCCTGAAAGACGCACTTCTGCTCCCGGAGCAGGAGCGGAACGAGCTTGCATCACGGCTCCTTGCTCAGAGGAGCAGCGTCATTTCCGCGGATCCAGAGGTCATGAGCGGTGCGCCAGTCTTTAAGGGTACCCGTGTCCTGGCTCAAACGCTCATCGAGCACCTCGAGGCTGGCGACTCCATCGACGAATTTCTCGAAGGCTTTCCATCCGTCAGCCGGGAACAGGTAATCGCGTTTCTCGAGGAGACGAAGGCCCGAGTTCTCGCGTTCGGTGAATGAGGATTCTGCTCGACGAATGCGTCGACTGGCGGCTTCTTCGGGATCTGTCTCCTCACGAAGTGCGTACGGTGAAGCAACTCGGGTGGGGGAAGGTCAAGAACGGTGCACTGCTCGCGCTCGCAGAAACGGAGTTCGACGTGTTCATCACGGTCGATCAGAACCTGCCGTACCAGCAAAACGCGTCGCGTTTCGATCTCGCGGTCATCATCCTCAGTGCGCGGACAACGCGTCTTCCGGACCTGCGAACATTACTTCCTTCGTTGCAGGACGCGCTCGACGCACCGCTTCGGGGGCAGTTTCGGGTCATCAGACGCTGAGCTAGACATTCCCGCGGCGCATCCGTATTACCGGTGTGTCCGGCGACGCCCTCCTCGTCAAGAAACTGCAGTGGCGTCGCACTCCCGATCCGGAGGGACGTTTTCTCAACGTCTTCATGGATCAGAACAACAAGTGCAACCTCCGCTGCCGGATGTGCGGTTTTGCGGATCCTCGGGTGGCGAGCATCGCCGCGTACGACATGCCGCGGCAGGTGTTCGACTCGATTGCGCGGCAGCTCTTCCCGCGCGCCAATTACGTTCAGCTCTCGATCCTGACCGAGCCGTTCATGACGGCCGACTTCCCGGAGCGGATGCAGGCGGTCCGCGAATACGGCGTGCCGTACTCGCACATCATCACGAACGGGACGCTGCTCACCGAGCGGGCGATCGACACCGTGCTCGACGCCGCGATCTCGTGCCTCACGATCTCGATCGACGCCGGAACGAAGGAGCTCTTCGAGTCGATTCGCATCGGCGCGTCGTTCGACCAGGTGATCCGCAACTTCGAAGGGCTTCGCTCGATGCGCGACGCGCGTGGGATGACGCTGCCGCGCATTCGCATCAACCACCGGCTGATGTATCGCAACATCGATCGCTTCGACGACTTCGCGGCGCTGCTGGAGCGGATCCGCCCCGACGAGCTCGACATCAAGTGGGTCGAGCCGATGGGATTCGTCGAAGGCTATGAGAGCCGCGACCCGGAGTTCGTTGCCAAGTATCTCGCGATCCGCCCGCGCGTCGAGGAGATCTGCGCGCGCGCCGGCATCGAGCACGCCGCCTTCATGCGCGATCGTGCGACGCCGATCCAGCTCTTCCTCGAGTCGGGCGAGCCGATGACTTGCCGGCGGCCGTGGGACACCTTCGCCATCCACGCGAACGGCGACGTGCACCCCTGCATGGCGTGGACGCGCCCGCCGATCGGCAACCTCGCATTACAGAGCTACGAAGAGATCGTCGAAAGCGACGCGATGCTCAGCCTCCGCGACGAGTTCGACGCCGCAAAGCCCGGCGTCGACTGCGAGCACTGCACGATCAAGAAGAACGTCGCCGACGGCTACGACGACTTTTTCTTCCGCATGCTGAACAAGGCCCCTATCCCTTCACCGCGATATTCGTGACGTTGGCGGCTTTGCGGTCGCCCATCACGCAATTGCCCTGAAAGATGGCGCCTTCTTCGATGATGAGGGCCAGGGTGTCGATGTCGCTGTAGACCTTGCCGTTGCGGTGGATCTCGACGCGCTGGTCGGCTTTGATCTTGCCGACGACGGTGCCGCTGATGGCGATGCGGCCGACGTGAATGTTGCCGTCGATGTGCGCCGACTCGCCGACGATCAGCTCGTTCTTCGAGGTGATCGAGCCGTTGAACTTCCCGTCGATCCGCATGGTGTCCTCGAACTCCAACTCGCCCTTGAAGGACGATCCCCGGTCGAGGAATCCGTTTAGCTCACCGCTGCGATTCGATTTTCCGTTCATCGTCGTCTCCCCGTGATGTCATCGTAGATGCGGATCAGATCATCTTCGCTTGCGAAACGGATGCGAATGACTCCGCCGCGGCGCTTCCGATCGATCTCGACTTTGGTGCGTAAAGTTCTCTGAAGCTTCTCTTCCGCGTCCCGCGTGAAGACGTCCTTCTCTTTCTCTTTCTTCTCCGCGGGCTTGCTCCCCGTATTCGCGGCGAGCATCTCGGTCTGCCGGACGCTGAGGTTGCGCTTCACCACGCGGTCCGCGAGCTGCTCCTGCTTCTTCGGCGAGTCGAGCGCCAGCAATGCACGCGCGTGGCCCATCGAGAGCTGCCCCGACGCCAGCAGCTTCTTCACCGGCTCCGGGAGCTTCATGAGGCGCAGGAAGTTCGCGACCGTCGAGCGCTCCTTGCCGACGCGCTTGGAGATCTCCTCCTGCGTCAGGCCGAACTCCTCGTGGAGCTGGTGGTACGCCATCGCCTCTTCGATCGGGTTCAGGTCCTCGCGCTGGATGTTCTCGATGAGCGCGATCTGCAGCGCGTCGCCTTCTTTGAGGTCGTCCTTGATGACGACCGGCACCGAGGTGAGTCCCGCTTTTTGCGCGGCACGGTAGCGGCGCTCGCCGGCGATGAGCCGGTAGCGATCGCCGAAGCGCGAGACGACCAGCGGCTGGACGATCCCGTGTTCGCGGACGCTGCGCGCGAGCTCGTCGATCGATCCCTCGTTGAAGGTCTTGCGCGGCTGGTAGGGGTTCGGCGCGATCTGATCGAGCGCGAGGTGCATCAGCCCGGGCGTCGACGGCGGCGTTTCCTTCGCCGGGATCAGCGCGCCGAGGCCGCGGCCGAGAACTTTCTTCTGCTGCGCCATCAGAGTACGGTCTCCGCGCGGCGGATGAACTCCTTCGCGAGATTGATGTAGGCCTCGCTGCCGCGCGACCGAATGTCGTAGAGGATAATCGGTTTCCCGAACGAAGGCGCCTCGCCGAGCCGCACATTCCGCGGGATGACGGTCTCGTACACCTTCTCGCCGAAGTGGTTCCTCACCTCTTCGGCGACCTGGCGCGAGAGGTTCATCCGCTCGTCGAACATCGTCAGGACGATCCCTTCGATCTCGAGGCCGGGATTCACGGCATCGCGCACACGGTCGATGGTGGTCATCAGTTGCGAGATGCCCTCGAGAGCGAAGTACTCGCACTGCATCGGGACGACCACCGAATTGGCCGCCGTGAGACCGTTGATGGTGAGTAGACCGAGGGACGGGGGCGAGTCGATGAGGATGTAGTCGTACTCGCCGTTCAGCGGCTCGAGCGCTTTCCGGAGGTAGTGCTCGCGGCCGATGGCGTCGCGGAGCTCGACCTCGGCACCCACTAGATCGACGCTCGACGGCGCCAGGTAGAGGGTCGGCAGCTCGGTGGCGACGACGATGTCGCGGATCGGCATCTCGTCGACGAGCACCGGATACATCGACTTTTCTTCGCTCTTGGAGCGGCCGACGCCGGAGGTGGCGTTCGCCTGCGGATCGAGGTCGACGAGGAGGACCTTGCGCTCGCAGGCGGCCAGCGATGCACCGAGATTGATCGCCGTCGTGGTCTTGCCGACGCCGCCTTTCTGGTTCGCGAGCGAGATGATCTTGGTCATTGTTCCACGTGGAACGTCAGCGTAACCACGTAATTGCTGGACCCGCGCGGCAGCTTATCCGCTCCGAAATCGTCGAAACCGTCGATCCGCGGAGCCTTTGGACTCGACTGAAACAGCGCTACCCGAGCGCCGTCCGCGAGGTGCTCTCGAAGCGACGGCACCCACTCCTCCGGTGATCCGACGGCGCGCGAGGTGACGAGGGAAAAGCGAAGGTCGGGGGGGAAGCGCTTCAGAGCGGCGCGCAATCTATCACCGTAAATCACGGCGTTCAATCCGCACTCGCGCACGACGTGCTTCAGAAACGCCCACTTTTTCTGGTCCGCTTCGATGAGGTGAAACCGCGCCTCGGGCGAGGCGATCGCCATCGGAATCGCCGGCAACCCGCCCCCACTCCCGAAGTCGAGCACCTCGCCTGCCGGCTTCAGGATCTCCGCCGCCGCGAGCGCTTCGTTGATGTGGTCGTCGAGGTTCGCCCGAGCCTCAGGCCCGATCAGGTTGATGCGCTCGTTCCACTTCAGGAGCTCGCGCTTGTAGACGTCCACCGCGGCGAACATGCATCCGAAGGATAGCAATCGCCGCCGGGGTCACGCCCGGGATCCGGCTCGCCTGCCCCAGCGATACCGGCCGCACGAAGCTCAGCTTCTCGATCATTTCGCGCGACAGGCCCGGCAACGCGTACGACAGCTCGGCCGGAATGCGGACGTCTTCGTCGAGCGACGCCTTCTCAGCCTCCCGCTTCTGCCGCTCGATGTAGCCGGAGTACCGCAGCTCGTTCACGACGCCGTCGATCTCTTCGCCGTTCATCCCGGCGAATGCCTCGGCGTTGCTGGTCACGAACTCGTCGAGCGAGAAGTCCTGGTGCTGGGTCACCCTCGCCTGCTTCTGCAGCATCGTGCGCGCACGTGTCATCCGCGCAACGCGCGCGTCGATCCGGCGCTTTCGCTCGTCATCGAGGATGCCGAGCCGTGCGGCGACCGGCGAGAGCCGCTCGTAGACGGAGTCGCATCCGAGCAGGAGCCGGTGCTCCGCGCGGGAGGTGAACATCCGGTACGGCTCCTCGGTGCCGAGGGTGACGAGGTCGTCGATCATGACGCCGGTATAGGCAGCGTCGCGGCGGAGGATCACCGGCTCGCCGCCCCGGATCTGCTGGAGCGCGTTGATGCCGGCGAGCAGCCCCTGCGCGGCGGCCTCTTCGTAGCCGGACGTGCCGTTGATCTGGCCGGCGAGGAAAAGGCCGTCGACGCCGCGGACCTGGAGCGTCGGCTCGAGCTGCTCCGGATTGACGAAGTCGTACTCGACGGCGTAGCCGTAGCGCGCGATCTTCGCGGTCTCGAACCCGGGCAACGAGCGGACGACCGCGTCCTGAACGTCGGCCGGGAGCGAGGTCGAAACGCCATTGAGGTAGAGCCACGGATGCTGCAGTCCCTCGGGTTCGACGAAGACGTGATGACGCTCTTTCTCGGCGAAGCGGACGACTTTGTCCTCGATCGACGGGCAGTAGCGTGGGCCGGTCGCCTTGATCTGGCCGGAGTACATCGGCGCGCGGTGGAGGTTCGCGCGGATCAGCTCGTGCGCGAATTCGCTCGTGTAGGTCAGGTGACAGAGCACGTGCGGGAGCGGGAGCGCGTCGGTCAGGATCGAGAACGGGCGCGGCGTTTCGTCGCCGGGGGCCTGTTCCATTTTGCCGAAGTCGACCGTGGTTTTGTCGACGCGCGGCGGCGTGCCGGTCTTGAGGCGGCCGAGCTCGAGGCCGAGGGCTCGCAACGAGTCCGAGAGCGTCTCGGCGGATGGCTCGCCGAAACGGCCGCCGGTGGTCTGCTGCTCGCCGGAGTGCATGAGCGCCCGGAGGAAGGTGCCGGTGGTGACGATCACCGCCTTCGCCGCGATACGGGTGCCGTCCTGCAGCACGACTCCTCGAACGGCTCGGCCCTCGATGATCAGAGAGCTCACGGAGCCTTCGACGATTGAGAGGTTGGGCTCGGCCTCCAGGATGTCCTGAACCGCGGCCGCGTAGAGGTCGCGATCGCACTGTGCGCGCGGCCCCTGGACGGCGGGACCCTTCGACCGGTTGAGCACCTTGAACTGGATGCCGGCGCGGTCTGTGGCTTCGCCCATCAGGCCACCGAGGGCGTCGATCTCCTTGACGAGATTGCCCTTCGCGAGTCCGCCGATCGCCGGATTGCACGACATGCGGCCGATTGCGTCGCGCAGCATGGTCAACATCGCGACGCGGATGCCGCCGCGCGCGCAGACGCGCGCCGCTTCCGCTCCGGCGTGGCCGCCGCCGATCACGATGACGTCAAACATGGTTCCACGTGGAACATCGGAGACGTCGCGAAGCATTCTGCTATCGGTCGAGGTCCTAACCGTCAGGAATCGACACCAGATATTCTCGTACGAATATCAGATGTTTTCGTATTATGACCATTCATTTACGAATGCATATATGTTCTCTTCGTATCCATACCTGAATTGCTGATTCAGGCGCTAACTGCTGTGGTTCTAACTCCTGCATCTCTCGTCTATTTCCCTATGCAGAAGGAGGAGAAAATCTCCGCGAACACATCGTCCCGCGTGATGGTACCTGTGAGAGTCGCGAGCGCGGTGGACGCAGCGTAGAGGTCGACGAGCACCATCTGCTCTTCGAGTCCGGCATCGAGCGACGCGAGCGCGGTGCGCAGCGAGACTTCCGTCGCCGTGATCGCCGCACGCTGTCGCTCATTCACGACAGTCGGTGATCCTTCCGGCGCAGCAAAGCGATCGCGGACGATTGCGTCGAGTCGCGCGAGAAGCCGCGGGATGCCTTCGCCGGTGAGCGCGCTGATCGAGGTCGCGGCTTCGGGAGCGGCGGCGATGTCGCGCTTCGTGTACACAGCGAGCGCGTGAAAGCGGGCGATCTCGGCTTGATCGCGGGCGTCCAAACCGCGGGTCGCGTCGATCAGGTAGAGCACGACATCCGCATCCTCGGCGGCGCGGCGGGCGCGTTCGATGCCGATCTCCTCGACGACGTCGGCATCTTCGCGGAGGCCGGCGGTGTCGGCGATGGTGACGGGGAGGCCGCCGATCTCGATCGTCTCGCGGACGATGTCGCGTGTGGTGCCGGGGATCGGCGTCACGATGGCGCGCTCGCTGCCGACGAGTCGGTTGAGCAGCGTCGACTTGCCGGCGTTCGGGGCGCCGAGGATCACGAGCGAGAGGCCGCGGGTGGTGGCGCGGCCCCGGCGATACGTCTCGGCGAGCGACGTACAGGAGGCGATCGCCTCGTCCAGCCGCGCGCGCGCTTCGTCGCGTGAGATGAATTCGTAGCCCTCGTCGGAGAAGTCGAGCGCGGCCTCAAGGCGCGAGATCACACTGAGCAGCGACTCGCGAATCGACGATGCGGTGCGGGTCAGCGTCCCCTCGAGATTCGACAAAGAGAGCTTCGCCTGCAGCGACGTCCGCGCGTTGATCAGATCGGCGATCGACTCCGCCTGCACCAGATCGAGCTTGCCGTTGAGCACCGCGCGTTCCGTGAACTCCCCCGGCTCCGCGCTCCGAGCTCCGAAGCCCCGCGCCGCTTCGAGCACCCGTTCGACCAGCAGCGGATTTCCGTGCAGCGTCAGCTCGACGAGATCGTTGCCGGTGAATGAGTGCGGCGCTGCGTAACGGATTGCGATGCAGTCGTCGATCCCGTGCAGATGTGTGAACGTCGCGACCCGCGGCTCGGGAACCGCGGTGCCTGAGAGCGCCGCGAGGATCGCCGCGCTCTCGGGACCGTCGATGCGAACGATGGCGAGCGCGCTACGGCCGACCGGCGTCGCCGGAGCGACGATCGTGTCGAGCGCCGCGCCGCTGCTCACGACTCGGGCGTGCTTGCGCCGGCCGGTTCTTGCGCCTGCGAGCGCGGAATGACGGCGACGCGTTTGTAGAAGCCGTCGCCGCGCGACTCGGTCGTGACGTCGCTATCGTCCTGCAGCGCGAGGTGCACGATGCGGCGCTCGATCGGCGTCATCGCCGGAAGGAGCTGCTCGCGGCCGTCGCGGCGGACCTGGTCCGCCAGCTCGCGTGCTCGCTCGCCCAGCTCCGTAACGCGGCGCTGTTTGAACTCTTCGCAATCGAGCTCGATGTCTTTGTCGACCTTGCGTCCGGTGAGCGCCTTGTTCGCGAGCACCTGCAGCGCGTCGAGCAGCTCGCCGCCCCTGTCGACGAAGCGCGGCGAGTCGGGCCCGTACAGGCGCACGTGAATGCGCTCTTCATCCTCGGTCGTGCGGACGATGACGCTCAGCTTCGCGAGCGAGATGACCTGCTCGCACCAGGCGTGCACCATCGACGCGGCAACCGACTCCTCTTCCTGCTCCGGCGCTTCCACGGCGAAGCGGGAGAAGTCGCCCGGACGGACGTCGTCGTCACGACGATCGCGCCGCCCACGGCCACGCCCGTCGCGTCGGTCGCGACCACCACGGCCTCCCCGGCCGTGGGATTCACGCGGCTCTCGTGGCTCGCGCGATTCGCGTCGTGGAGGTGCAGCCGGCGCCGGTTCTGCCGGCGGCGGCGCTGCAACAACCGGCTCCGCCGGAGGCGTGGCGTTTTCGTTCACTTCCGCTTCGACCACGACGCGCTTGATGCCGCCGAGGAAGCCGCGCTTCTCGACGAGGACGCGATGCGTGATCTGGTAACGCGGCACGCCGAATGTTTCCGCGGCGGCGGCGAGTGCTTCTTCGAGAGTATGTCCTTCGAACCGCTGGGTCGTCGTCATGGGCAGGGGTACTCCGTCAGGCGGTCTTGAGCTCGGCGGGATGATCTTTCCAGTACTTATTCATGATCAACTGCTGGGCGATCGTCAAGATGTTCTGTACGAGCCAGTAGATCACGAGCCCGCTCGGGAACTCCTTGAAGATCCAGCCGAAGACGAGCGGCATGATGAGGAACATGCGCCGCTGCGCCGGATCGCCGGTGGTCGGCGTCAGCGCCTGCTGCAGGAACATCGTGATCGTCATCAGGATCGGCGTGATGTAGTACGGGTCCTTCGCCGACAGGTCGTGGATCCACCAGATGAACGGCGCGCCGCGCAGCTCGATGGCGCGTTCGAGCAGGCCGTAGAAGCCCCAGAGAATCGGGATCTGCAGGACCATCGGAAGGCATCCGCCCATCGGGTTGATCCCCTCCGTCTGGTACAGCTTCATCATCTCCGTGTTCATCTTCTGGCGCTGCTCGGCATCGCTGCGCGCCTTCTTGTAGCGGGCCTTGATCGCCTCGATCTTCGGCTGCGCCTTCTGCATCTTCTTCATCGAGACGATCGACTTGTGCTGCAGCGGATAGAGGACGACCTTGACGATGATCGTCAGGACGATGATCGCGAAGCCGTAGTTGTGCGTCGTCTTGTCGATCCAGATGAGGGCGTCGAGAAGGATGCGGGCGATGAATCCGAAGAAGCCGAACTGGAGCGTAGAGTCGAGGCCGTATGCCTCGAGAATTTTCGTCTGCTTCGGCCCGAAGAACGCCTGGCCGGAGACGGTGCCGTCCGAGGTGGCGTTCACGCCCGCGTAGAGCTCCTTCCGGACCTCTTTCCCTTCCTTGAAGTCGGCACGGCGGATGACCGCCTGCCCGCCCTTCGAAGGCTTGATCACGGTGAGAAAGTAGTTGTCCTGGATTCCGACGAACTGGACGCCGTCGAAGATGTTGACGCGGTCGCCCTTCTCGCGCGCGAGGACCTTGAGCTTCCCGTCGGTCTGTTCGACGCCGTTGCCGGTGATGACGAACCGGCTGTCCTGCTCGTCGGGGGCGAGGGTACGGATGCCGGGACCGATCTCGACGCGGTACGGCATCGGCGGTGTGACGTTCACGCTGAAGTCAAATTGGTACTCCGGGCCGACGCGGAAGGTCTTCGTGACGCTGGTGTGCCCGTCGCTGTAGCGGTAGTCGATGATCCGGACGCCGCGATCGTCATGTTCGGTGACGGCGTACAGCGCGCTGTTGAACTGGTTCTGGTCCTTCGTTGCGATGCTGAAGGGAAAGTCCGTTCGATTGAAGTCGCGTCCCTTCACGAGCTCGACGGGCTGCTTGTCCGACGTCTGGTACTGCTTCAGCTTGAACGAGACCAGCTCCGCGCCGCGGTTGGAGAAAACGGCGGTGAACTCCGGCGTGTCGACGACGGACTGATGCAGCATTGTCCCGGCGATCGGTGCCGCGGCGTGCGTGACGACCACGGGCGCCGGCGCGCCCTTCGCGGCCGGCTTCGAAGTGGTCGCGGTTACCGGTTTGGCAACCGGCGTCGGCTTCTTGACCATCTCCGGGAACAGCTTCGGGATGACCACGCTCCACAAGCCGAGGAAGGCGATCGAGATCACAACCGCAATGAAGATGCGTTTTTCCATTTCAGGGGACGGGGTCCCAACCTCCAGGATTCAGCGGGTGGCAATGCGAGAGGCGCTTGACGCCGAGCCACACTCCGCGCGCGAAGCCGTACTTTTCGACCGCCTGCATCATGTACACCGAACAGGTCGGCTCGAAGCGGCACATCGGCGGCAGGAGCGGAGAGATGAATCGCTTGTAGAAACGCAGCAGGAAGAGGGCGACGGTACGCACGGCATGTTCAGCGCGCACCCGCGGAGGCGACGCGCTCGAGCGCGCGCCCGAGGTCGTCGCGGAAGTCCGCGAACGAGGCGCCGGCGGCGTTTTGCTTGACGTTCACCACGATGTCGAAACGCCGGTCATCGAGACCGAGGGGCCCGCGCCGGCGACGGTAGATTTCCCGCGTCCAGCGCTTGAGGCGATTACGGACATTCGCTTTCCCGAGTTTCTTCGTCGCGGTGATGCCGACGCGCGAGTGCGCCATGTCATTCGAGGCGTAGAAGACGACCGCGTATCGGGAAAAGAACTTCTGGCCCGTTTCGTACACTCGAAGAAAATCGCGGCGTTTCGCGATTCGCTTTTCCTTTGGCAGCCCTTCCGGACGGGCCGTTCCGTCTGCCGGGCTGTCCACTGTCTGCTGCTCGAGCCTAGACGGAGAGACGCTTGCGCCCCTTGCGGCGGCGACGCGAGAGAACCGCCTGGCCGTCCTTGGAACGCATCCGGACCAGGAAGCCGTGAGTCCGCTTCCGGCGGCGGTTGTTCGGCTGAAACGTACGCTTCATTGTTTAACCCTCTGAAAAGAAAGCGGTGAGTATAGTGACCGCTCCGAAGCCGGTCAAACCTCGGTCGGAGAGGGGGAATTCCAGCCTCTTCCGGGCACTCCTCGTATACGTAGAATCCGATTGCAAATCGGAACGGGTTGCAGCTATGCTGCTCGACCCGATCCGACAGCCAGAATTTCCACAGGTGTGGAAAAGCTGTGGAGATTCAACGACATACGGTCCCTCCCCGATGAACGTCTGGAAGCAAGTTCTCACTCGCGTCGAGCAAGTCGTTGATAGGTCGGACTATGACGCCTGGTTCGCCTCGACACGTTTTGTTTCCCAGAAGGGCGACACGCTCGACGTGGCGGTCCCGTCCCAGCGGCACATCGACGAAATCCGGGAGCGGTACGGCCGTCAGGTCCGTTCCGCGCTGAACGAGATCTCCCCCGAGGGCCTCCAGATCCACTTCGTCGTCGACGGCGGCAACGGTCTCGACGACTTCCCCACGCCCGGCATCCCCGCCCGGGAGGAGCTCCCCGCGGCAGTCTTCAACCCGCGCTACCGGTTCGAGGCGTTCGTCATGGGCAAGTCGAATGAGCTCGCCTACGCTGCCGCCAAGTCGATCGCCGAAAATCCCTCCGGGTCGTTCAACCCGCTCTTCATCTATGGTGGCGCCGGTCTCGGGAAGACGCACCTGATCCAGGCGATCGGCCACCAGATCCGGGAGTCGTTCCCGAGGATGAAGGTCGTCTACATGTCGGCCGAGTCGATGGTGACCGAGATCATCACCGGCATCCGCTACGACCGGATGGCGCAGTTCCGGGACAAGTACCGCTCGGTCGACGCTCTCCTCCTCGACGACATCCAGTTCCTCGCCGGCAAGGAGCGAACGCAGGAAGAGTTCTTCCACACGTTCAACGCGCTCTACGAGGCGCAGAAACAGATCGTCTTCACGTCCGACGCGCCGCCGAAGGAGATCCAGACGCTCGAGGAGCGGCTGCGCTCGCGGTTCGAGTGGGGCCTCATCGCTGACATCCAGCCGCCCGACCTCGAGACGAAGGTGGCGATCGTCCGGAAGAAGGCAGACGAGAAAAAGATCGATCTGCCGCACGAGGTCGCGCTCTTCATCGCGGAGCGCGTGCGGTCGAACATCCGCGAGCTCGAAGGTCTCCTGAATCGCGTCTCCGCGTACGCATCGCTCGCCGGCGTTCGCATCTCGGTCGACGTGGCGCGGGAAGCGCTGAAGGACCTGCTCACGAAGGACGACAAGCCGATCACGCCGCAGGAGATCCTGCGCGTGGTGGCGACGCACTACGGCCAGACGGTGACGAACCTGAAGTCGAAGTCGAACGCGCAGACGGTCGCGTTTCCGCGTCAGGTGGCGATGTACATCTGCAAGGAGCTGACGGACCTCTCGTATCCGGAGATCGGCCGCGTCTTCAACAACAAGCACCACTCGACGGTGATGTACTCGGTGCAGAAGATCGACGAGAAGCGCCAGAACGACCAGCAGTTCGCGCGCGTCGTCGAGAACCTGCTGAAGCAATTTCGATGAATTCCACAGCCGTTGCGGAAATGACCGGCGAAAAACTGTGGAGAATCGCCGGCCCGAAAATCCGCCTCGGCCCGACTGCGGAAAACGGCGGCAAAATCAGTCGTTTTTCCTCAGCGAAACCCGCAGGTTGACTCGAACTGAACTGCTATAATTTTGAGAAGTTTGCGTCTCCCGCGCGAAAAGTCCTCGCTCTCTACCAACACCACTACTAAAAAGAAAAACTCTGGTTCCGAGGAAGAAGAAACATGGAGCTGACCGTCGCAAAAGCGGATCTTCAGAAAGAACTCCAGCTTTGCCAGGGAGTCGTCGAGAAGCGATCGACGATCCCGATCCTTTCGAACGTGCTGCTGAAGGCGGCCGACGGAAAGCTCTCCATCGCGGCGACGGACCTCGACGTGACGGTTCTCAGCGCGTGTGCGGCGCGGATCACGACGCCCGGCGGCGTGACGATCGAAGCGCGGCGGCTGTTCGACATCGTTCGCTCCCTCCCTGATGACGACGTGCACATCACGATGCAGGAGAACAACTCGCTGCTCGTCGAGTCGGGTACCGCGAAGTTCCGTCTCCTCGGCTTGCCCGCCGAGGACTATCCGACGCTGCCGTCGGTCGACATGAGCGAGGCGTACACGATCTCGCTCGAAGAGTTGAAGACGATGGTCGGGAAGGTTCGCTTCGCGATCACGCATGAAGAGACGCGCTTCCAGCTCAACGGCGCGCTGCTCAAGATTCAGCCGAGCAAGATGGAGATGGTCGCCACCGACGGCCATCGCATGGCGCTGATCAACTTCCCGAAAGGTGGAAACGGCAAGACGAAGAAAGGCTCCGATTTCACGGTGCTGATCCCGCGCAAGGCCCTGGAAGAAATTCTGCGCCTCGAAGGCGACGACGACGGGACGGTGCGATTCGGCGTCAGCGACAACCAGCTCTTTTTCGAAGCGGGCGAGCGCCGGCTGATGGCGCGAATGATCGATGTCAACTTCCCGAATTACATGGAAGTGATCTCGCGCGACAACGACCGCCGCGTGCTGGTCGATCGCGAGCGGCTGCTCTCGACGATTCGCCGCATTTCGCTCGTCGCGAACGAGCGGACGCGCGCGGTGCGCTTCGACTTCGCGCCGGGGAAGCTAACAGTTTCGTCGACGAATCCGGAGCTCGGCGATGCGCGCGAGACGGTCCCTATCGACTACGCCGGGAACCCGTTCTTCGTCGGGCTGAACGCCGCGTACGTGACTGACTTCCTCTCGGCCGTCGACACGCCGCAGGTCTCGCTCGACCTGAAGGACGAGAACAGCCAGTGCATCGGCAAGCCGGCCACGAACACGGAAGACCTCCCGTACGACTACCTCTACGTCGTGATGCCGATGCGGCTCGCGTAGCCAGGTGTGTCATTCCGAGCGTGAGCGAGGGACCTGGGTGGGAGGGCGGCTCGTTTTCCGAGTCACCCACCCGCCCCGGCTCCTCCCGC
>JACZCU010019836.1_pt1 | contig 17344 bp, 17 predicted proteins | sample 8641851 | NCBI WGS metagenome assembly JACZCU01 (sample SAMN15324605, study PRJNA640507) | soil metagenome | isolation source: monocropping sugarcane control | place: China: Luxin town, Laibin City, Guangxi Province | collected 2019-07-25 | depth 10cm m | reverse complement strand
GGGTCATTCCAATAGCCTGCGGCGCAGCTTGGGCCGCTGATCCAGATTTCGCCGATTGATCGCTCGGGGAGTATGTCAAACGTTTGCGGATCGACGATCTTCAGGAGTGTGCCGCCGTATGGCTGGCCGCAACCAATATGCCCGATGTTTTCGCCGCCAGAGACGATTTCTCCATCCGTCGTCTGGCGAACGATCTTTCGATTTGCTCCGGGGCCGGTGACAAATAAGGTCGCCTCGGCCAATCCATAGCATGGGAAAAACGACGTTCGCCGAAATCCGCATTTCTCGAAGGCGGCGGCAAAGCGATCCAGCGTGCGGGCGCGGACCGGCTCCGATCCATTGAGCGCATTTCGCCAGCCACTCAAATCCAATCGCGCCTTCTGCTCGTCGGTGACGCGATCGACGCAGAGGTCGTAAGCGAAATTCGGAGCGGGGCTGGAGCAGACTTTGTAGTTGCTGATCATCTCGAGCCACAGCCACGGGCGCATCAGAAACCGCTCGGGCGGCATCAAGACACATCGCGCTCCGGAAAATGCAGCCTGAATGACCAGCCCGACCAGCCCCATATCGTGAAACAGCGGAAGCCAGCCGGCGATGGTTGATTCCTGATCGTGCCCACAGGCCTGCGCGATCTGGGCGCTGTTGTGCAAAAGGTTGGCGTGCGTGACGACGACGCCGCGCGGCATGCCAGTGGATCCGGATGTGTATTGAATGATCGCGGTGCTTGCGGGGGAAATCTCATCGATGGGTGGATCGCTCAGTTGTTCTCCCTCGCTCTCTCGAGGGCTAATCCAGATCATCTGATGGCCAGTTCCATCATCGCCTGTGCAGATCCTTTGCCGCGCGTCGTCGTCGGCAATCGCAAAATCTGCCTGAGCATGTGCGATGATCCGATCGAGGCGATGACGAGTGCGCTGATGCCGGGGCAGGCTGACCGGGACGGCTGCCGCCCCGGCATACCAGCAGGCAAAGAGCGATTCGATGAAAGACAAACCACTTGGAAGCGCTAGCAGAATGCGCTTGCCGGCGGCTCCGCGCTCTCGCAGAGTCGCAGCCAGCGCCGCGGCCCGCGCATCGAGTCGGCCCCAGGTCATCGAATGCGCGTCCGAAGCGCCATCGGCTAGAAAGATGTAGGCGGCTTGATCTGCATATTGCGCCGCGCGCTGTCGTAATACCTGCACGAGTGTCGTCGGCGCAGGTTGGCTAGAAGCGATAATGCCCGCGAGCTGATGGTTCACCGATGGCTCCGCGAAATGGAAATCGTCGTGCTGCTGTTTCGCAATTCGACCATTGCCTGCAAGGGTGGAGACTGACGAAGGGTGATGCCTGGCATCGGCCGCACATCCTGGCCCGCCAGGGGTACGACGCGAAATTGCCTGGCCAGAGTCGCGAGAATGATGGCCCCTTCAATATTGGCAAAGTGCATTCCCAGGCACTGATGTCGGCCGCCCCCGAATGGGAAGCAGGCGTAGCGGTGTCGGAGCACATTTGGGTCAAGGAACCGCTGAGGATTGAATCGCTCCGGTTCGGTCCAGTAATCACTGTGTCGATGCGTGAACCAGGCCGTTATCATGATGCAGGCGCCGCGCGGGATCGGGTGTCCATCAATGACGGATTCTTCATTGGCGACGCGCGCCATATACCAAACCGGCGGATAAAGCCGCATCGATTCCTGGAACACCGCGCGCGACAAAGGAAGCGTCGCAAGATTCTCCATTGCGGGCGGCCCGTTTTGCAGCGTTCGATCCAGCTCACCATGTAATTGGGCTTCGACCTGCGGATTTTCGGCAAGAAGCTTCCACGCCCAGGAGAGCGCCAGCGCCGTCGTTTCATGGCCGCCCACAAGCATCGTCACGATTTCATCGCGGAGCTGGCGATCGCTCATGCTGCCATCGCCTGATTCAATCAATAGCGTCAACAGATCGCGCGGTCGCTGATCTTGTGGCATTGCGCGCCTTGCGGAGATCATTTCATAACAGGTCTGATCGATGACTTGCCGGCCAGCGGCGAATTTCTCGCTGGCACCGGGCGCGAAGTGCATGGGCGTGCCAAAGATAGTCCAGGAGATTTGGCCCAGGTCCTCGATGGTCTGCGTGACGGCGGCGCAGAGGTCCGTCATCTTGCCGTCGGGTAGATCGTTGCTGAAGAGAGCTTCGACAACGATCTGCAGCGTCAGCCGGGTCATGTCGGACATGACGCTGATGGGCTGGTGCGACTTGGCCGCGGCACTCCATTTTTCGGCGAGCATGCTCGTCCGCCGAACCATGTTCGCGACCATTGGCTCAATACGGGCGGGCAGGAATTCGCGCTGCATCAGCCGGCGCTGCGATCGCCAGAAGGGCCCATCCACCGCGAGCAGTCCTTCGCCGAGCATCATTTTAACCAATGAAGCCCGGCGGTAGTTTTCATCATGCAGAATCGCCTGCACATGAATGGGATTGACGAAGACAAAGCATGGCCCGAAGCGCGATTGGTAGCGCACGACATCGCCATATTCATCCAGCAGGCGCTTCAAAAAGATCAGCGGATCGATGTTGGCGTCGGCAATAATGCCGGCGGGGCCGGGGGTTGTTCGGGGCGCAGATGTAACGGCTCCGATCCCTCCGAGCGGGTGAAGAGAATCCTTGACATGTGACTGACCCACCAATCTGCTATCGGCAAAAAACTGCGATAAAACCAGTGGATTCAAGGTGATCTGGAGCAATCCAGAACGGTCGATATGTGACAGACTGTCAGTAAATGTTAATTTCGCTTGACACGGCTGCCTTTGGCCTGAGGCGGAGCGGTTAAAGGATCTTCTGGCCAGGAATGCTTGGGGTAACGGGTGCGAAGGTCTTTGCGGACTTGGAAATAAGTGGTGGCCCAAAAGCTCGCGAGGTCCTCGGTAATCTGAACCGGGCGATAGTTAGGGCCCAACAGGTGGATCAGCACCGGCGCGCGGCCGCCCGCGATGCGCGGCGTTTGTGTCCAGCCGAAGAGTTCTTGAAGGCGGACGGCAAGCACGGGTTTGGCACCGGCATCATATTGCAGGGCAATGTGTCGCCCGGTCGGAACTTCGATGTCTTGCGGAGCAAATTGCTCGAAATCTCGGTTGAGAGGGTAAGGCAATGTTCCCTGCAATAGCGGAAGCAACGGGATTTGCCGAAGCTCCTGTAACGATCGCTTCCCATGTGCGCTGGACGCCAGCAGCTTGGCCAATTCATCGGCATCCAATTTAGGCCAGGGGTGCTCGGGCATCGCTTGCCGCAGGAATGCCAATCGATTCAGCCAATTTCGAGCTGATTCGTCGGCATTGAATAGCTCGAGGGCGCGCGGGCGAATCGCCTCTGCCAGTACAACTGTCGCCTGTTCCGGATCGATTGGGGCATTGTGATCTTCATGGAGGAGCAGATCGCGGTAATAGACGGCATCGACGCCGACCACGCGCTCGCGCTGAGAATCAAACAGCACCGACCGCTCGCGCCGGATCGATTGTGGAAACAATTGCTCCAGCCAATCCACTTCGATGGCGCTGGCAATGCGCACCAGAACCTGGCGCGTTTGCCCGCGTTGATCGTGGCGGGCGTCAAGAGCAAGGAAAAACTCGGCTTTCTGCACCGCGGATTCAGGTAGCAGGCGGATTCCGCCGCCACCGACCATCACAGCGCCGCTGGGATCGGCGCCGCGCCGACGGGCGATGCGATCCGGATAAGCCAATAGCGGCAGTTTGAGCAGGCGGGTTTCTAAATCATCATTTGCGTTTCGCTGAATTCCCGGTTTCGCGGATCGCGCCAATCGCTGGCCAATTCGAAGCAGCTCATCGCGTACGCGAATCACTTGCCGAGCGGCGCCCAGATCGAGTCCGCTTTCCTTCAGGCTCGGCGAGAAATTCTGCCGCTCGGCTTGTTCCAGCAGATCGAGGCGGATCAGCAGATCGGAAGCCGCCTGCGTGGCGGGGCGGTACATGCGGGTTGGATCGAAGGCCTCGCTGCGAAGGATGTCCTTCTCTGAAAGTAGCGCGGCGATTGCCGCCCCTTGTGGCAGGACATCTTGCTCGACTGCCGCGAGGAGCAGACGTCCGAGCCGGGGATGAGCTGGAAGCGATTGGAGCCGTCGGCCGATATCGGTCAGTCGGCCATCGATCTCCGATGTGAGCGCGCCCAGCATCGAAAGCAACCGCTCTGCAGCGCCGAGCGCCGGCTCAAGCGGCGCTTCATACCAGTTGAATTGACGCGGATCGTTTTTGCCCCAGGTGTGAAGCGTCAGCAGGGCCGAGCATAGATCTACCCGCCGCACTTCCGGCGTTTCGAAATCGGCCATCGCGCGCTCGTCGGCCTGTGTATAGAGCCGGATGCAGCGGCCCGGAGCCGTGCGACCGGCTCGGCCAGCGCGCTGGGCCGCCGAGGCTTTGCTGATGCGGGATAACTCCAGCCGATCGAGGCCGCGCTGCGCGTCGTAGCCGGCTATGCGCGCCAGGCCACTGTCGATCACCGTCCGCACGCCTTCGATGGTCAATGACGTCTCGGCGATGTTAGTCGCCAGGATGACCTTGTGCCGGTCCATGGGCTTCAGCGCAGCAAATTGTTGTTCGCCAGTGAGGCTGCCATGCAACGGGACAATTGCCAGATCATCTTGTGAGAACTGCGATTCCAGCAGCTTCTGCGTCCGGCGAATTTCCTCAGCGCCCGGCAGAAAAACCAGAATGTCGCCGGCATCTTCGCTTTCATTGGACAACGCATCGCGCAGAGCGTCGGCCACTCGATCCGGCAGCGTCTCACGAATCCGGGCATGAGCCGAATATCCATGCGTGATTTGAATGGGGAATAATCTTCCTTCGGTCCGCACGATCGGACAGTTGCCCAGGAACTTCGCCACCGGCTCGGCTTCGAGTGTGGCGGACATCACAATCAGCCGAAGATCTTCGCGCACGGTCTGCTGTACTTCGCGAAGCAGGGCGATCGCCAGGTCAGTGTGCAGGCTGCGCTCGTGAAATTCATCGAGCAGCACGGCTCCAACGCCTTCAAGAAATGGATCATCCAGAAGCTGGCGATTGAGAATGCCTTCAGTGAGGACGCGCAGTCGCGTATCGGGGCCGATGCGTTTCTCGAAGCGGATCTGGTAGCCGACTTCTCGGCCCATCTCCCAACCATTCTCATCTGCGATTCGAGTGGCCGCGGCCCGGGCTGCGACCCGGCGAGGCTGGAGCATGAGAATGTTGGGATGTTCTTTGTCCAGCAGATTTTCGCGGAGCATCGCCGGCCCGACGCGAGTGGTTTTTCGCGCTCCGGGCGGAGCCATCAGCACCAGCGATCGGCTGTGGCGAAGGTGCCGAATGATTTCTGGCAGCGCGGAATCAATTGGCAGGGGAGTCATGACAGGAAACGTCAGGCAATGCAATTTTTGTAGGTCAGTCGCGACGAACCAGACACCGGACGGCGCGTTAGCCGCCCCTCGATCATTAATATAAGTGGCCGAGCCAGTAAAACCCATCTTGGCAAAGCGTGCGGATGAAACTAGAGTGTGCGGCTCATACGATCGGCACGGGAACGCACCGCGCCAGGGAAGGTATTGAAGCAATGCAGGAATCGAGCACTCGAAAGATCTACGACGTCCACTCCGTCTTCTACGATGCCACCTTCGGCCGGCTGGTGCGCCGCCGAATTGCCCGGGCGAGTTCACACATGAATCTCCGGGAAAATGATCGCGTGCTCGATCTGGGCATCGGCACCGGCGTCTCGCTCAACTTCTATCCGAAAGATCGCGGCAAGATCGTCGGCATCGATCTTTCAGCCGGCATGCTTCGTGAGGCGCGCAAGAAAATTCACGCGCAGGAACGAAACAATGTCACCGTGTTCCAGGCCGATGCCATGCGTCTGCCGTTTGGTGATAATACGTTTGATTACGTCTTTATCAGCCACGTGATCAGTGTCGTCAGCGACCCCTATAGGCTTGTGCAAGAAGCGCAGCGCGTGGCCAAGGCGGGGGCGCGAATCGTGATCGTCAATCATTTTCAATCGACCAACCGATTCCTGGCGATGCTTGAAAAATGGCTCTGCCCGCTCTGCACCAAGCTGGGCTGGAGAAGTGATCTGGCGTTGCAGGATCTGATTCGTCGAACGGGGGCCGAGATCGAATACCGCTACAAGCTGGAAAGCATCGACCTCTGGGAAACCGTGGTCATGGCCAACAATAAATCGGCCCTGCAGAATGGAATAGCTCACGTCGCGGCCGCCTGACGTTAAAGCAACAAAATTACGAATCGGGTTTCTTCTTTTTAGGCTTGGTAGTCGGCTGAGTCGTCGGGCGCTGGCCCGATTCAAGCTGGCTGCGCATTTGCTCGCCTCGGCTGACCAGAGCATTCGGGTCAACCTGCACCTCGCTGATCGGCTTCAGGCTGTAATCCACTTCGTGATGATCGTGAAGCGGAAGAAACTCTGTAAAGAAGTCGAATGGCACCCACTGCCACCACGGCGCCCAGACCTTGGCTTGCGTTCGGAGCGTCTGGTAACCGTCCTTGCGAACTTCAACGTCGTAGGTTCCATACCATACAAAGTTGCGCGTGAATGGCGTTCGTCCGACCTCGATGTCGTTGAGCACGACCAGCGCGCCGGGCGGATCGGTTTTGATGGTCAGCGTGCGCTCGACGCACCCGCCGCTGAAGACACACAGAAACAACATTGCCGCCAGGAGTCGGTTCATCGCCACCTCAGGACGGCGGAAGTATATTGCCCCTGATGGAAATCTCCACGGTCTTCTACGCAATGCTCCTGGCGGCCCTGGGCGATGCGCTCTGGTGGCTGCTGGCCGACGCGCGCCTGCGAGGCGTGCGCCATGCGTGGCTGTGGAGATCGCTGGCCGCACTGTTCGTGCTGTCGCAACTGGGTTACCTGTTTTTGTGCCTGGCTTTTCCTGATGAGGTTCGCCGATCGACCGGGCCGGTGCCGATGTTTTTCCAGATCATCACGTATGTCTGGCACATTATGGTGCTGCCAGTGATTGGATTTATTGGCTCGCTGCGAACGATGCGCAATTGGTTGCAGCGAAGAAAACGCAAGGCTATCGATCGGATTTCCGACATTTCTGCGACGGATGCGCGCGATGTGACGCTAGCCACGCGAGGCCTTTCAAGCCGTCGGCAGGTTTTGGCAGTAGCGGCCGCTGCGATCCCACCGATCGTGGCGACATCGGTCAGCGCCGGCGGATCTGTCACGCTCGATGGACTTCGCACGCGCAAATTCGAGCTTCGGCTCCCCAATCTCCCGCGCGACCTGGACGGCATGACCATCGCCCAGGTCAGCGACACGCACATCGGCAAATTCTTTCATGCCGATCGGCTGCCGGGGCTGGCAAAGACCGTTAACGAGCTCAATGCCGACTTCATTGCCTTCACCGGCGATTTGATCGATGCCGATCTGGATGATCTGCCGGCCGGTCTCGAGTTTCTTCATCGCCTCAAGCCGCGCGCGGGGATGGTGATCTGTGAGGGCAATCACGACATCATCGACGATCGCGGCGAATTTGAGCGACGCTTCGGCCAGGAAGGGTTGCCGCTGCTGGTCGGCGCGCAGATGACAATTCCATTCCGCGGTCAACTCGTTCAGTTCCTTGGCGTCCCATGGAACACGCGCGATCAGCAGATGTACGAATCGGTACAGGCGATTGTGCCGCGCATCAATCACGATGCCTTTCCAATCCTGCTGGCGCATCACCCGCATTGCTTCGATGAAGCCGCCAAGGTTGGCATTCCGCTCACGATCTCCGGCCATACGCATGGCGGACAAATCATGCTGACGCGCAGCATCGGAGCGGGAGCCGTGCGATTCCGATATCTCTCAGGCCTTTATCAAAAGGCCAATAGCTCGCTCCTGGTATCCAACGGCATCGGCAACTGGTTCCCCATCCGCATCAACGCGCCAGCCGAATTGCTGCACGTCACGCTGCGCTCCGCGAGCGGCTGATATTCGCGCGATTTGTCTTTCACAACCGCTTTCATTAATCTCGGGCCACCGATGCGGAATCAATACGATCAGGCCGACGTTGCCCGAATGGTCGAGCAACTGGTGGCGGTGATCGCCCACGAGTTTTCACCCGACCGCGCGCTCAATATCGTCGGTATCCGCACGCGCGGGGAGATACTCGCTCAACGCATCGCTGCCGGATTGGCAACTCGCGGATTTTCCCGCCTGGGGCGAGGCGTGCTTGATATCACGCTTTACCGCGATGACCTGTCTGAGATTGGACCACGACCTCTGGTACGGCCGACGAAGCTCGATTTCGCGCTGGATGCGAATCCGACCGTGTTGATCGACGATGTGCTGTTTACCGGTCGATCGGTGCGGGCCGCACTCGATCTACTGAGCGATTTTGGGCGGCCGAGCGTTATTCGATTGGCGGTGCTGGTGGATCGCAACGGGCGCGAGCTCCCGATTCAGGCTGATTATGCAGGGATCCGACTTAGTCAGGTGCCGCAGGCGCATCGGGTGAATGTGCGACTTTCAGAAGTGGACGGCACCGACGAGATCGTCGTTGAGCCGCACAAGGCGGGCGACGGTCCCAAACCCGGAGGGCAGGCGTGAGCGAGACTTCGCCCGATGTTCGCTGGAACCGCAAGCATCTGCTTGCGCTGGAAGAACTGTCGGCAGACGAAATCCGCTTCGTTCTCGATACCGCCGATTCACTCAAGGAAGTCTCGACGCGAAGCGTAAAAAAAGTGCCGGCCCTCCGCGGCCGCGTGATGGTCAATGCCTTTTTCGAAGACAGCACACGAACGCGCACGAGCTTTTCGCTGGCGGCCTCGCGACTTTCTGCAGATGTCATCGACTTTTCGGAAAAAGGGAGCAGCGTCAGCAAGGGCGAAACGCTGATCGACACCGCCCGCAATATCGAAGCGATGGGTGTCGATATCCTGGTGATCCGACACCCAGCTCCCGGCGCGGCAGCGCTGCTGTCGCGAACAATTCAATGCAGCGTCGTCAATGCCGGCGATGGAGCGCATGAGCATCCGACGCAAGGCTTGCTCGATCTTTACACCATTCGCGAGCGCTTCGGAAAAATCGAAGGTCTGAAGGTTGCTATCGTCGGTGACATCGCCAACAGCCGGGTGGCGCGCTCGAATCTGTGGGGCCTGACCAAGCTGGGCGCGCAGGTGATTCTTGTCGGCCCACCGACGCTCGTTCCCCGCGCATTTGAAAAGCTCGGCGCAACGGTCACGCACGACTTCGACGCGGTGATCGGCCAGGTGGACGTGGTCAACATGCTCCGCGTGCAGTTCGAGCGCATCAAAAGCAGTCAATTCCCCAGCGTGCGCGAATTCACCCGACTCTTCGGACTGACACAGGAGCGCTTCCAGCGCTGCAAGAGCAATGTCTTCGTCATGCACCCCGGCCCCATGAACCGCGGCATTGAAATCAGCTCTGGCATCGCCGACGGCCCCCACAGCGGCATTCTCACACAGGTCACAAACGGCCTGGCCGTGCGCATGGCCGTGCTGTATCTGGTCACGCAGGCGGTGTGAGGCCCTCTTCTGCCGACGTTATTTCCCCGTGAAAACCGTCCGTTGATCGACAAAGCAAAGCGGATTCCCAAAAGGATCGACCGCGTAAAAACTGCGCTCGCCCCAGGGCCAGGTCTTGATCCGCGAATCCATTTCTGAGAATCCAAGCTGTCGCGCCCGCGCGAATAGCGATTCGATATTTTCCACCGCGAAATAAATGTGATCCGGGTTGGGCCGGGCATCAAACAGATCGCCATCGGCACGCGGATCGAAGCAGGCGAGAATCACGCCGTCGCAGTCGAAGTAATGCCGGCCCGGGCTCACGCGTTGGCCCGCCTGTTCGAAGAGCGTGCCATAAAACCTGGCCGCGGCCTCGATGTCCGGTACTGGGAGGATTACGCGGAAAAGTTTCATCTCAACAGGCCGTCAGATCTGATACAGATTGGGCCGAGTTACCTACCGGTATTTTCCCGCACCTTTGTACGAACTGCATTCTTTGAGGCTCGGCCGCCCGCGGATTTTGGTCCAATACTCTTCCCGCACATCCTCATCTATGCTGATGACACTCCCATACAGGCTGTCGCCGCCTCGTTTCTTGCAGCCTGACACCCAAAATTGTTCGCCGGTCGCTACATCGAAATAATTTGCTTTGAATCCGTTGCCCGCAAGGGTCTGCAAAGTTCGGCCGCGGTAGTAGAGGCTCCTTCCACTCCTAGAGAACCGTACGCGGCCGATCCGCGCCGGGCCGGACAGCCCGTCGGATTTGAGCTCGATATACATGATGCGCGATTGCATAAGCTTCCCTTTTAAAGCGGTTCAATCATAGAAGCGCACGATGCATGGGCCAACAGGCGGAGCGATGAGCGCAGCCACGGGCTCACTCCAATATTTTTGAATAATCAAATGAACTCTTGGCCAGTTCTGCGCACTTCACATGGCGTTTCCCAAACGTCCCAAAAGGACAAGGAGATGGCATGGCAAATCAAAATTTCAGGACATCAATCATTTGCGTGGCTTTGCTGAGTTGGGCGGCAGGATGTCAATCAGCTTACACCGCTCCTGGTCACCCCGCCGACTTCAAGGCGCTGGGGATGACGCGCGAGCAATTAACGGATTCATCAATCAACCAGGCGCTTTCGAAACAGCCGCTGGCGCAGTTTCCCTGCGGTATAGCCGCTGTGCGCATTCAGGCACCGGGCTATGAGTCGAAGACCGCGCATGCCTGGGGCGAAGGCAATTATTGCGTCGTTACCACGCGCGATATTGAGGGCAATCAGCTCGATCGGCTGGCCAAGTTGAAGGACGTATCGGGAATTGCGACCCTGAATCGCCTCGTTCTGCCGTCGAAGTTCACCTCTGATAGGGAGCTTCGGCAGGCGGCGGCCGAACTTCATGCCGACATGGTGTTGATCTATACGATCGATACGTCCGCCAGCCTCAATGATGAGGCGGCGGCGTTGACTGTGCTCACGCTCGGTGTTTCGCCGAACCAGGTCGTGCATATGATTTCGACGGCGTCGGCGGTCTTGCTCGATACGCGCGACGGCTACCTCTATGGCTATGCCGAGGCAACTGAACGGCAGGACCAGCTTGCCAACGGCTGGGGAGCCGATGCTACTCTCGATGACGCGCGGCGGCGGACAGAAAGCAAGGCTTTTGAGAAGCTGGTCGGTCAGCTTGAAAAGACATGGCCCACCATCGACAAGACGTATGCCGTGCCGGCGGCGGCTCAGGCGCCAGCCGGCAGTCAAACTCACACGGCCCAGTTCTCGGCAGGCGTTCATTGACAAACGCGTTAGAGCCGTGCATCCTTTGTCGCGTCGAAAGTATTAAATGATTCGAATTCACGCTCACGTTCATCTTTGGCTTGGCGGCGCGAAATGGGTAGCGCGCCCTGTGCCAATGCTGCGTGGGCCTGGGTAAGGATCGAATTTAGACGATCAGGCAAGTTGAAAAGCCAACCCCAGCCACGTGGCGTGCAGCCGCGTGGCTTTTTTCGTTTTGTGGGCTTTTGTCAATGAGTAGGCACAGCGTGTACGGGCAAAGCGGGCGCGCCTATCGTTGGACCTGATTCGTGGGTGCTCCAGATGGAAAGGGAGCGAGGTCAGTCGTGAAAGCGGATACGGATGACAACGCCGCCGGCTCAGTTCGTGCCGCGGAGGCTGCTTCAGAATTACCTCCAATTGCCGGTGGAGCGGTCGCACAGCAGAAGATCGACCGCCGCTATGTAACGGCGGCAATGATGGTCGTCATGGTGCTCGCGTCGATGGAGCAGACGGTGACCAGCACGGCGATGCCCACGATTATTGGCGATCTGCACGGGCTCGAGCATTATGCCTGGGTAGCTTCGATCTATCTGCTGGCCTGCACGATCAGCATGCCGCTGTATGGGCGGCTCGCTGATGCGCTGGGTCGCAAGAAGGTGATCCTCTTTTCCATCGCTCTGTTCTGCGGCGCATCGGTGCTGGCCGCCGGTGCAAAGACGATGATTCAACTCATATGCTTTCGCGGCATTCAGGGACTCGGGGCCGGTGGAATCATGCCGGTCGTGCTGACGATTCTCGGAGATATTTTCACGCTTGAAGAACGCGCGGCAGTTCAGGGCTTCTTCAGCGCCATCTGGGGAACGGCGGCCCTTGCCGGTCCGGCGCTGGGCGCGCTCCTGGTCAACACATTTGGCTGGCGGTCGGTCTTTTTCGTCAATCTGCCATTTGGCGCATTGGGCTTTTTGGTCCTGGCGTGGAAATACCACGACCATGAAAAGCCGCATTCAACCGATTTGGATTTGCCGGGCGTCATGCTGCTCGCGATCGCATGTACGGCGATACTGACGCTCGTTTCTTTGGGCGCGAGCGGTTGGCCGTGGCCGGCGTTCTTGGCCATGGTGTTGGTGGCCATCGTTGCGACGTTGTTGTTCGTGAGAACGGAACACCGCGCTGCCAATCCGATCCTGCCGCCCGATCTCATGATGAAGCGGGCGATCGGGCCGTCCATGGTTGGCAGCTTCCTACTGGGTGTGGGATTTTTGAGCCTCGATACGTATGTGCCGCTCTATGTGCAGGGCGCGAAAGGTGGCGGAGCGGGCGCTGCAGCCAGCGTGGTGACACCAGTCATGCTCACCTGGGCACTCAGCGGCATCTTTGCCGCGCCGCTGGTCGTGCGATGGGGATTTCGCAAGACCTCGGCATTGGGTTGCGTATTGACGGTTTTGAGTTTCACTGGCTTGCTGATTTGCGTGCTGGTCAATTCACCTGCGTGGGTGATCACGGCTGTCCTGCTCGTGAGCGGGCTTGGATTTGGTCCTGCTTCGATGGCATACCTGCTTTCGGCACAGGATTCAGTCGCCTGGCAGCAGCGCGGCATCATCACCAGCGGCATCCAGTTTTTCCGCACCATCGGCGGCGCGGTGGGCATCGGTATGATGGGCATGATGTTTAATGTGCTCGTGATGCCAGAGATGAAACACCTTCATTCGATCGGAGTGAATCCTGCCGATTTGATGGATCCCCATTCGCGGAGCAAGTTGAGCGCCGACGTGCTTCACACTGCCAGCGGCATGATTGCCGCGGGGCTGATGTGGGTGTTCGTGGGAATGCTGGTGGTCGCGGTCATGCAGTTTCTGGTCACGCTGCTGATGCCCAATCTCAAGGCGGATCATCCGATCAGCCGGGCCGAAGCTCTGGAAGCGATGGCGGGCTAGCACGTACATTCGTAGCACAGCCTTCCAGGCTGTGAAATAAGGCCACAGGCTGGAAGCCTGTGCTACGGATCGCGCGATGGCGGGATAGCTGCACTCGCGGAAGTTGGTTGGCATCGATTACGTTTCGGATTAGGCTTTCATTATGGACGTTTTGCGGATCAAAGATTTTGAAGTTCGGAACCGCCTGTTCGTGGGCACCGGTAAATATGAAGGCTACGAGACGATGCAGCGCGCTCTGGATGCTTCGGGGTGCCAGGTCGTCACGGTGGCGGTGCGGCGCGAGCGGCTGGTGGATAAGCAGGGGCGCAGCCTGCTGGAGTTTCTGGATCTGGATAAATATGTGATCCTTCCGAATACAGCCGGTTGTTTTACCGCCGACGACGCGATTCGCGTGGCGATGCTCGGTCGCGAACTGCTGGAGAAGCAGAAGAACAAAGGTGCCGGCTGGGTGAAGCTGGAAGTGCTCGGCGATAAGAAAACGCTGTTGCCCGATCCAGTCGGCACAATCGAAGCGACGAAGGAACTGGTGAAGGAGGGCTTCACAGTTCTCGCGTACACGAGCGACGATCCTCGATCAGCGGTGCGCATTAAGGAAGCTGGCGCGGCGTCAGTCATGCCCGCAGGCTCGCCGATTGGCTCGGGGCAGGGCGTGCTTAATCCACTCAATATTTCGCTGTGTCTCGAGTTGCTCAAAGAGGGTGACGCGAATTTTCCGGTGATCGTCGATGCTGGCGTCGGTACCGCCAGCGACGTGACCATCGCGATGGAACTGGGAGCCGACGGTGTGTTGCTCAACACCGGCATCGCCCATGCCAAAGACCCGGTGAAAATGGCGCAGGCGATGAAACATGCATTGGAGGCAGGCCGACTTTCGTATCAATCGGGGCGAATTGCCAAGAAGCGCTACGCCACCGCAAGCTCGCCCTTTGAAGGCGTCATCAGCTATATCCCTGGCGAATAGCCGTCCTTCGGAGTCGATCGCGATGATTCCAGGCGGCAGTTCAGACTCTCGCAGCGCACATCAGCATGATGAGCTGTGGCAGACCCTCGCGCAGGCCGCGCATATTGTGTTGTCGCCCGAGCAACTGGCATCGCTGCATCGGTATCTCGATCTGCTTCTAGAAGCCAACGCTTCGATGAATCTGACACGCATCACCGATCGAAGCGCGGCCGAGGTTCAGCACATCGGCGATGCATTAACGCTGCTTCCGTTCTTACCGGCCGGTCCAATCAAAATTGCCGATGTCGGCAGCGGCGGGGGCGTGCCGGGGATTCCGCTGGCGATCGCTCGGCCCGACACGACCGTGTGTCTCATCGAATCAACGCAAAAGAAAGCGAGATTTCTCCAAGCCGCGACCAATGAACTGAAGCTGTCGAATGTGGAAGTTCTGAGCGGGCGAGCCGAGGCGGTGGGGCGATCAGATCGGCGGGAAACATTCAATGTCGTGACGGCCCGCGCAGTGGCCGTCATGGATCAATTGGCTCAATGGTGTCTTCCTCTGGTGCGCCCGGGTGGAAAGTTGCTGGCAATGAAAGGCCAGCGTGTTCAGGAAGAATTGCCGCAGGCGCGGAAAACGATCCTCTCTTTCGGCGGGGGCAAGGTCACAATTCATCCTGTTCAGTTACCGGGCGTGGATCATCACGTGATCGTCGAGATTCAAAAAGCCCGCAGCGCAGAGCAGCGGAACCGCAAATAGAGCCGTTTCACGTCCAGATAACCTGCATATCTGCACCATTTGTGATCGTGGGAACACTCCCCAATAGCGTCAAATGCCGCATGAGTTAAGCCTGCCGGTGGCGCATCCGATGAGAGAGGTGCAATCGGTATTGCATCATGCGGACTGTTTCTGCGCGAGCGATGCCGATGAAGGTCCGCGGGGCACTGACGCTCCGCAATCCAAGGAGAACGCCATGAAGGCGGCTTTGAATCTCGTTGCGAAGATGTTGAAGGATGAGCAGGGTGGCGAAGTGTTGGAATACGCCCTGATCGTCGGCCTGATCGTTGTCGCTGCGATTGCAGCCATCACTTCCGTTGGCACCAAGGTGCTGGCCAAGTGGAACTCGCTGAACAGTTCGATGTAATTCGATGCTGTTCTCTTGAGCAGCGCGGACATCGATATCGAACGCTTCGTGTCCGCCTGATTGCGGCCATGCCGCGATAAGGAGAGCCCATGTCCTCAATTCGAAACATGCTCCTGCGCGCCTGGCGGGATGAGCGGGGCGGCGAGGTGCTGGAATACGCTTTGATCGTTGGCCTGATTGTTGTTGCGGCCATCGCGACGATCACTGCGGTCGGCACCAAACTGCTGGCCAAGTGGCAGAACGTCGACTCTTCGCTGTAAGACGGGCCGACGATGCCGGGTAAAGCCATGCGCAATCCTATTGCGTTCATCCAGGGACGTGCGCGCGCGAATGGCCGTTTGCAGCGGCCTATGCGTCGCCGCGGCGTTTCGGTGCTCGAGATGACTCTCGTGCTGCCGATCCTGCTGATGCTCTCGTTTGGCATCGTCGATTACGGGTACTTTTTCTATCTCAAGAGCACAATCCAGGGAGCTGCCCAGGCGGGGGCGCGGGCGGCAGTCGTCCCCGGCGCCACCAATACCAGCGTCAGCTCGGCGATCTCGACGATGATGACGGCCTCGAGCCTGCAGAACTCTGGCTATACCGTTACGACCAGCCCTGCCGATATCACCACAGCGGCCAGTGGCGCGACGTTGACTGTAACGGTGAGCTGCAATTGGGGCACCGCCGGGTACCACAGCCTTCCGTCAGTGTTGGGTGGTATTTCGAGCTCTAAGAATGTCACCGGCGCCGCCACAATGCGTAAAGAATAGCCAATGAGTTCAATCGACTGGCTGCACCTCCTGCCCCTTCTTGTTCTGCTAATCGTCGCAGCGGCCATCGACATGGCCAGCCGGCGCATTCCTAACTGGCTTACCGTTACCATCGCGCTCACAGGCCTTCTGCAAAGCCTGTCGCCCTTTCATACCTGCGCGATCGGGCTTTCAGTTCTCGGACTACTGACTGGCTTTGTCCTTATGTTTGGACAATTTGCGGTCGGCGGCCTGGGAGGGGGCGACGTCAAGTTGCTGATGTCAGTCGGAACCTGGGTCGGTCCGCTTCCCCTCCTGGCGATCTTCGCGGGAGCATCGGTTATCGGACTGATGATCGTTATCTGCCAGGCTTTTTGGCAGCGCCGAATGGGTCGACTCCTTCATAACAGCGCGCTGCTGGCGGTGAACCTGGTTCATCTTCGCCAGGTGGGCCTGGAACATGCCCGTGAAACCGGCAAATCCTGCAAGAGCATCGATCGCCCGCTCCCATATGCTGTCCCAGTTCTCCTCGCGACGATCGCGGCAATATATTTCAAATTATTGCTTGCAATCTGATTATTCATCTCCTTGCGCGCTATTCGGGCTGCCATCGACTCCTTGAGCAGAAAAAGGAGTGCGCCCCAGTCAAATAGGGACGTGAAATTTCGGCATCAAAAAGCGAAGAGACTCGCTGGCCGTTCTAAACCACAAATCCTTACTGGCCGAATCTAGGAATAACGGCCCAAACCGGGCAGCGCGCCGTTTGCGCTTTACGGAGACTGATATGAACTGGAAAGCTTGGACGCCCGCTCTTGCCGCAGTCCTGATGGGTGGGGCAGCTGCGAAGCTCGCCCATGACTCCATGGCGCGCAGCCGAAATACTCCTTCATCCACCGCGAAGCTCGTACAGGCGGTGGCGGTGAAGGCAGCGATCGATCCCGGTCAGGAGTTGACACTCGATCAACTGACCTTCAGCCCGATTGATGCGAAGACTCCGCCGCCCAACGCATTCACCGATCCGCATGATCTCGTGGGGCGCGTCAGCGCGATTCCGATGGTGCCAGGCCAACTGGTGCTTTCGGAATTCCTGGCGCCCAAAGGTGCATCGGCAGGTCTCCAGGGACTGGTCCCTGCCGGTGAGCGGGCCGTCACGATTGACGTGACAGATACCAGCAGCTTTTCAGGCATGCTCGCGCCCGGCTGCCGAGTGGATGTTGTCGGGATGATCACCGACAGCGACGCCAACAAGACCATGATCCGCACGATCGTGCAGAACGTGCTCGTGCAGGCCGTGGGTCAGCGGCTGGCGCCTGTTCATCAACAAACGGATGACAAGGATCGCAAAACTGCCGCCGACAG
>JACZCU010143230.1_pt1 | contig 17398 bp, 14 predicted proteins | sample 8641851 | NCBI WGS metagenome assembly JACZCU01 (sample SAMN15324605, study PRJNA640507) | soil metagenome | isolation source: monocropping sugarcane control | place: China: Luxin town, Laibin City, Guangxi Province | collected 2019-07-25 | depth 10cm m | reverse complement strand
TCTGATGTCCATAAGAGGATCCAAGGGCCGCTGTAGCGCGAGAGAGTCGCTGTGTTTTTATTGGAAGGGTTGGGACCGGCCCTAACCGGCATCGACTATAGGGACGGAACCCGCCAAACGCAACAAAATTGAGCATGCTGCGTGCGTTGTGAAGGTTGTGACAAACGACACCGAGTCCCGGGAGCGTCTCTTGCCGCTATTGCAGAGGTACGGCTGGAACGCGACCTCATTTCAAGTCGTCGAGGCGGACTTCCGCTATTGGTTTGATCCTGAAGGAGATGCGGCTGTCGCGTACCTCGATACCGGCGGTGCCTGGGTCGTCGCCGGGGCGCCCATCGGGCCAATCGAGCAGAGCCGTGAGCTGACCCGGCGTTTTGCGGCCGCGGCGCGCGCGTGCGGGAAGCGAATTGCGTACTTTGCCGTCGAGCCGCGCTTTCTCGAACAGGTCCCGCTCCCGTCGCTCATGATCGGCGAGCAGCCGTGGTGGGATCCGCGCGGCTGGAGCGAGCGGCACCGCGGGCATCGTGGACTGAAAGAGCAACTCCGGCGCGCCCGTGCGAAGGGCGTCGTAGCGACGCGCGTGCCGTCATCCGTCGCCGCGGGTGAACTACGTCCTGAGCTCGAACGGCTCATCGCACGCTGGCTGACGAATCGCGTGATGCCGCCGATGTCATTCCTCGTGGCTCTGGAGCCATTCGTCTTCGCCGAGGAGCGGCGGTATTACGTGGCGCGGGCAAACGGGAAAGTGGTCGGAGTTCTCGTCGCCGTTCCCGTCTACGACCGAGGCGGCTGGTTCTTCGAAGACATCCTGCGCGATCCGCAGGCGCCGAACGGCACGACCGAGTTGATGATCGACACGGCGATGCGCGACGTCGCGGCCGAAGGGTGTCCGTTCGTCACGCTCGGGCTGGCGCCGCTTGCGGGTGACGAGCCGTGGCTCCGGAGCGCGCGAAAACTGATGCGCGGCTTCTATAACTTCGAGGGTCTGCGCACGTTCAAGGCAAAACTGCGACCCGACGGCTGGACGACGATCCTTCTCGCCTGGCCGCCCGAACGAACGCCACTGGGCGCCGTCTATGACGCGCTCGACGCGTTCGCGGGCGGTCACATCTTCGGTTTTGCTCTTCGCGCAACGCTCCGCGCGCCGTTGCCCGTGCTCTTTCTCCTCGGCGCGCTGCTCATTCCGTGGACCGGTATCCTCGCGACGGCGGAGACGAAGCGCTGGTTCCGGACGCGGCGCGAACAATACGGGTGGGTTGCGTTCGATGTCGCCATGGCCGGCGTGCTGCTGTCGCTCAGCCACCGGTGGCGCCGGCCTCTCGCTACTGCCGCCTGCGGTGCCGCCGCCGCGGACGGCGTGCTGACGTGCGTCTCCGCGGCGCGCTACAGTGCCCGCCGGATCCGCCGCGTAACCGATGCGGCGGTGATCGCCGCCGCGATCGCCGCGCCATTTGCGGCCGCTGCGATTTTGTTTGGAGGTCTTCGCCGATAATGCGCGCGATGATCCGTCGCGCGCTGCTCATCGCCCTGCTCCTGTTTCCGACGATCGCGTTCGGCGCTGATCCTTCCGCGGACCTCGCCGAACGCGTTCGTTCCGAGATGCTCTTCTCGTGGCACGCGTACGAAAAGTACGCGTGGGGTCACGACGAGCTGCGGCCGCTCTCGAAAACGTATCGCGACTGGTACGGCGAGTCGCTGCTGATGACGCCGGTCGACTCGCTCGACACGCTCATCCTGATGGGCTTCGACGACGAAGCGGCCAAGGCGCGAAAGCTGATCGACGAGAAGCTCTCGTTCGACAAAGACATCACCGTCAAGAATTTCGAGGTCACCATCCGCCTCCTCGGCGGCCTTCTCTCCGGCTACGAGCTCACCCACGACAAGCGGCTGCTCGAGCTTGCGGACGATCTCGGAACGCGCCTGCTGCCGGTCTTCAACTCGCCGACCGGCCTGCCGTACATGTACGTCAACCTCAAGACCGGCAAGACGAGCGGCGCGAAATCGAACCCGGCGGAGATCGGGACGCTCGTCCTCGAGTTCGGGACGCTCTCCCGCCTCACGCACAAGCCGGTGTACTTCGACAAGGCGAAGAAAGCGCTCGTGCAGCTCTACAAGCGCCGCGCGAAGACGGGCCTGGTGGGCGAGGAGATCGACGTCGAGACCGGCGAGTGGACGAGCAAGGCGAGCCACGTCGGCGGCGGGATCGACTCCTATTACGAGTACCTCCTCAAGTGTAGCGTTCTCTTCCACGACCGCGAATGCCGCGCGATGTGGAAGACGAGCATCGACGGCATCAACGAGCACCTGGCCGACACCGCGCCGTCGGGTTTCTGGTACGGCCAGGCCGACATGGACGGCGGCAAGATCACCGCTCCGGAATTCGGCGCGCTTCACGCCTTCTTCCCCGCCGTCCTCGCCCTCGGCGGCGACCTGCGCCACGCCGAGAAACTCGAGGACTCCTGCTTCAAGATGTGGACGCTGCACGACATCGAGCCGGAGGTGCTCAACTACCGGACGATGGAAGTCACGTATCCCGGCTACCAGCTTCGCCCTGAGATCATCGAGTCCGCGTACTACCTCCGCCACTACACACACGATCCGCGCTACCGCGAGATGGGGCGCGTTTTCCTCGACTCGCTCGTGAAGTACTGCCGCACCGACGACGGCTACACGACGCTCAAGAGCGTCATCACGAAAGAGAAGGGCGACCTGATGCCGAGCTACTTCCTCGCCGAGACGCTGAAGTACCTCTACCTCCTCTTCGCGCCCGACAAAGTGCTGAACTTCGACTCCGTCGTCTTCAACACGGAGGCGCACCCGTTTTCAATTTCTCGGAAACATCCCTGAGCGGCGGCCGGCCGGCGGGATCGAAGTCGAGCATCTGATTGACGAGGGCCGCGATCGCGGGCGGCGCTTCGTCGGTGAGCGGCGTCGGCTTCGTCGTGAGATGCAGCCGCACCATGTCCGGGAAAGCGGGAGTGTCGGTGCCGAACGGGAGCTCGCCGCGTAGCGAGAGATAGAGCAGGAGCCCGACGCTGTAGATGTCGGAGCGTTCGTCGTAGGGGCGGCCGAGGAGCCGCTCGGGGGCGGTGTAGCAGGGAGTGCCGACGAACGTCGAGGCGTGCGTGACGTCGAGCGCCTCGTGCGTTTCCGGCGTCTCGTCGAGGAGCTTCGCGATGCCGAAGTCGACGACCTTGACGATCTCGCGATCGGCGGCGTGGTGGAGGAAGACGTTGTCCGGCTTCACGTCGCGATGGATGATCCCGGCGAGGTGCGCGGCTGCGAGTGCGTCGCAGACCGGCGCAATGATCTCGACGGTCCGCTGTAGCGACAGCTTGCGGCCGTCGCGGAGAAGCGTGGCGAGCGTCCGGCCGCGCAGCAGCTCCATGACGAGATACGGCACGCCGGTGGTCGACACGCCGAAGTCGAGCACCTCGACGGCGTTCGGATGCGTGATGCGGCACGCGGCAATCCCCTCGCGCCGGAACCGCGCGAGCTGCTCTTCCGTGTTGTGCATCATCGCGGGACGCAGCACCTTCACCGCGACCGGCCGCTGCGTCCGCAGGTGGACGCCGCGGAAGACGGCGCCGAAGCCTCCCTCGCCGATCTTCTCGTCGAGGCGGTAGGTGTCGTCGAGCACGGTGTTGGTCAGCGCTTCGGACAGCGCGACGAAGACACGCTCGGTCCGCTGGTTCGCAAGCGCGAGCTGTTCGTTCTTCCGCTGCAGCTCCGCGTTCCGCAGCCGGAGCTCGCGATTCAGCCGGAAGATCTTCACCTGCCCGCTGACCCGCGCCAGCACCTCGGCCGGCTCGAACGGTTTCGTGACGTAGTCATTGCCGCCCGCCTCGAACGCCTTCACCTTTTCATCGACGGAATCCAACGCGGAGATGAAGACGACCGGGATCGGCGCGAGGCGCGGTTTGCTGCGCATGACGCTGCAGACTGCATAGCCGGTCATCTCCGGCATCTGTACGTCGAGCAGCACGAGGTCGGGAGGATCGCTCTCGATCAGCCGGAGCGCATCGCGGCCGTCGACCGCCGTGCGGACGTCGTAGCCCGCCTGTTCCAGGATGCCGGTGAGCAGCATCCGGTTCACGGCGGCGTCGTCCGCGACGACGATCTTTCCGGCGTCGGCGCTCATCTCATCTTTTCCACGAAAGCTGCAGCCAGACCGAACGGCCCGGGTAGTCGAACTCGGCGACGTCGCCCGTTGGCCGCTGAGAGAAGTACGTGACCTTGTCGTCCGCCGCGTTCTTGATGCCGGTGCGGACCTGGAGGCCGCGGACGAAGAGGTCCTCGCGCGAAAGTGTGAGATCCACCGTATGGAAGCCGGAGCCGGCATTCCGGTCGCCGACGTAGTGATAGCGCGCGCCGACGACGATCGAGTGCGCCGGCCGGTAGAACAGCGAGAGGTTGCCGAGCCAGCGCGGCGAGATCGCGTTGTTGGCGTCACGCGTGAGGCTGACCCGCGGGTCGACCGTGTCGACGTGCGAGAGATTGGCGTCGACTTTCACCGGTGCAGCGAGCTGCTGCGACCACTCCGCCTCCTCGCCGACCGCTTTCGCGTCCTTCGGAATGAGGATGCCGCCCGGCTGGATCATGTTCGAGATTACGGAGCGAAAGACGGTGAGACGCCCGACGCGGCCGGCGTCGCGGTAGACGTAATTGAGCTCGGTCGTGGCGTTCACTTCGAACGCGTATTGAGGCGTCGTCCTCGGCGGCGGCGGCGTGTAGAGCTCGAAGAACGTCGGCGGCCGGAATCCCTCGGCGTACTGCGCTTTGAAAATGTTGTTGTCGTTCGCGCGGAAGATGACCGCCGCGCGCGGCGTGACGCGCGTCTGAAAGTCGCTGTACGAGTCGTAGCGCGCTCCGCCGACGGCGCTGAGCTTGTGCGGGACCTCGAATTGGTCCTGCGGCGGGAAGCCGGTGATCTTGCGCGTCTTGTTCGCGGCGAGCAGCACCGGAGCGCCGGGTGGCTGCCCCGGCGCTGACGGAACGGCATGCGATCCGCGGTCAATGTTCGAGTTGGTGTAGTCGGCGCCGAAGAGAATCGACTGGCGGGCGACATCCCATGTCGCGTTCGCCGAAAGGCGCCACAGACTCCCGCGGAACTGCGAGCCGGTGTCGTTGAGGTCGTTCTTGAGATAGAGGATGTGCGACTCGGAACGCAGATGCGGCGTGATCGCGCGCGCGTACCTGCCGTCGACGGCGTTGCTGGTCTCGGAGAAGACCGGTCCGGCGGTCGGGCTGAAGGAACGCCGCTGCGTTTCCGCCGTGATGGCAAAGCCGCCGTGCTCGATCGACGCGGTGCCGAACCAGCGATCGTCCGTTGCGGCGCCCTCGTTTACTGGCGCGGGCGTGTGGTTGCTGCCGTATCGCGAGAGGTTGATGCCGACCTTCGTTCCCGCGGCGCTCCATTGCGAACGTCCTCCGACTTCGTAGAACGGGTGCGGTTCCGCCGAGCGCAGAAAGAGGCGCGTCGCCTCCTTGCGCGTGACGATGTTGACCAGCCCCATGAACGCGTAGTCGCCGTAGAGCACGGAGCCGGGGCCGCGGATCACTTCGATTCGCTCGACCTGCTCGACGGGCATCGAAAGCGCCGAGGAGTTGATGCCGGCGTCCTGCCGCGACAGCGGAATCGAATTGACGAGGATGAGGATGTTGCCGTTGTTGAACGGGAAGTCGAGGCCGCGAACGATCACCGACTCGCTGGCGCGCTCGTCGAGCTGCTGCACCATCCCGGGGACGAGGCCGAGCGCCTCGCCGGCGGTCGCAACGCCGAGCGCCTCGAGGTCGTCGCCTTCGAGCACCGTGACGATTCCCGGCACGTAGTCGCTGTTCATCCGCGTCTTCGTCGCGACGTCGGTCTCCTGCCGGACGATGGAGAGAAGGTCCGCGAGCTCCTTCTCTTCCCCTTTCTGCTGCTGATCGGCATCGGCGCCAAGCAGCGGGAGCGCGAAAAGAAGGGCGGCGGCGACGGCAAACTTCTTCATGATCGACTCACGTACTGATTCCGACCCGATTGTTTCGCTTCGTATAGCGCAGTGTCGGCTGCCTCGACGATGACGGAATGGTGAGCATCGATGCGCGGCACGAGCGTCGCGGCCCCGGCGCTGATCGTCACGTGATCGGCGCACGACGATCCGGCATGCGGAACCTTCAGCGCGCGCACGGCGTCGAGCATCGAATCCATGATCGTGCGGGCCGCATCGGCGTCGGTCTCCGGCAGCACGAGGGCGAACTCCTCGCCGCCGTATCTTGCCGCGAGATCGCCCGGCCGCCGCGCGATGGAACGGATCGCGAGCGCGACGGAGCGGAGGCACTCGTCGCCGCGCGTATGGCCGTAGGTATCGTTGAAGCTCTTGAAAAAGTCGACGTCGGCGATGGCGACCGTGAGAGGCGAGTGGCTGCGCGCGCAGCGCTTCCACTCCGTCTCGATCGAGCCGTCGAAACGGCGTCTGTTCGCAATCGTCGTCACCGCGTCGATCGACGCGAGCGACTCGAGGAGATCGCGCGTGCGCTTCAACTCGATGTGCGTCCGGACGCGGGCGCGGACGATCGGCGGCTGGATCGGCTTCGTGATGTAGTCGACGGCGCCGAGGTCGAAGCCGCGCGCTTCGTCGCCGACCTCTTCGCGTGCCGTGACGAAGAAGACCGGAATGAGGCTCGTCGCCTCGTCCGCTTTCATCCGCCGGCAGACTTCGAAGCCGTCGAGCCCCGGCATCACCACGTCGAGCAGCACCAGCTCGATGCCGCCGGCGGCGACGATCTCGAGCGCGCGCTCGCCACTGGTCGCGAAGAACAGCTCGTACTCGTCGCGCAGCGCTTCCGCCATCACGCGGATGTTCGCCGGCTGGTCGTCGACGATGAGCAGCTTCCCCTTCATCCGTTCGCCTCAATCTGGTCGAGGTAGCGGCGCGCCGACTCGAAATCGAGCCGGTCGAGCGATTCTTCGAGCATCCGCAGCGGCTCCGCGTGTTTGTCGCCTACGGCGGATTTCAGATCGGCGAAGCAGTCGACGGCGGCGAGGTTGTTGGCGTCGAGGTGCTCGCGCATCTTCTTCGCGATGGGGAGGAACCCCTGTGCACTGTGCACAGTGCACTGTGCACTGGGCTGCGCTACACCCAGCAGCGTGTTGAGTGCGTCGATGCTCTCGGTCGCTTCGTCGATGGCGGCGGCGAGGTCGCCGAGGACGACCGGGACGCCGCGGCGGATCCACGACTCGAGCGTCGCCGCCTCCTGCGCCACCTGCCGGGCGCCCATCGTCGCCGCGGAGCCTTTCAGCGTGTGCAGGAGGTCGTGCGCCTGCGCCATGTCCGACCCTTCGATCGCTTTCCGGATCTTCGGGAGCGCGCCGAGGAGGTCGCGGCGGAACTCTACGACCAGGCGGCGGTACAGATCGATGTTGCCGCTCGTCCGCCGGATGCCGTCGCCGACGTTGAGTCCCGGCAGCACCTCCGGCAGCGACGGCGCGCCCGCGGGCGCTTGCTCCTGCTTCCTCTCCGTCTCCACATGAATCCAACGGCTGAGCACCGCCAGAAGTTGTTCCTCGTCGATCGGTTTCGCGATGTAGTCGCTCATGCCGCAGTCGAGGAAACGCTCGCGGTCGCCGAGCATGGCGTGCGCGGTCATGGCGATCACCGGCAGCGACTTGAGGTGCTCCTGCGTCCGGATCGCCCTCACCGTCTCGACGCCGTCGAGCTCCGGCATCTGCACGTCCATCAGCACCGCGTCGAAGCGTTCTGCCGCGAGCGCGTCGAGCGCCTTGTAGCCGTTTACTGCCTCGACGACTTCCAGTCCGGCGAGCGTCAACAGCTCGCGCGCAACCTCGCGGTTGATCTCGTTGTCCTCGACGAGCAGCACCTTCTTGCCGGACGAGAAGTGCGTCCGCTGCACCGTCGTGGCGGAGCGCGCGCGGCGCTCGGCCGGCGAGAGGACGCTCAGCAGCGCGTCGTGCAGCGACGAAGGGCTCACCGGTTTGTTGAGGACGGCGTCGATCCCCGCTTCGTCGGCGCGGCGGGTGGCGTATTCGCGCTCGTACGCGGTGACGAGGATGACCGGGAGGCGCGACGGGAGATCGCGCGTCCGCATCAGGCGCGACGCCGCCTCGGCGCCATCCATGCCCGGCATCTTCCAGTCGAAGACGGCGAGCCGGTACGGTTTCCCTTCGCGCGCGGCGCGGATCGCCTCGCTCACCGCCTCTTCGCCGCTCGGCACCGCCGTGACGTTGCACGCGAGCGATCGAAGCATGTTCGTCAGCACGGCGCGTGCGCTCGCGTTGTCGTCCGCGACCAGGACCGGCAGCTCGCGGAACGCATCGGCGAGACGGCGCGCGCCGGAGGCGCCGCGTGCGATGTCGAACTGCGCCGTGAACGAGAACGTGCTCCCCGTTCCCAGTGTGCTCTTCACCTCCATCTCGCCCCCCATCATCATGACGAGGCGGCGGGAGATGGCGAGTCCGAGGCCGGCGCCGCCGAACTTTCGCGAGTTCGACGAGTCGACCTGCGTGAACGGCTCGAAGAGCGTCGAGAGGTGCTCCGGCGCGATCCCGATGCCGGTGTCGCGCACCGAGAACTCCAGCTCCGCGAGCTCGCGACGCACCTCGTTGGCGCGAATGTCGACGACGATCTCCCCCTCGCTGGTGAACTTCATCGCGTTATTGAGGAGGTTGAGCAGCACCTGCTTGAGGCGCACGGGATCGCCGCGCAGCCGGCGCGGGACGTCGCTGTCGGTGGAGAAGATGATCTCGACGTTCTTCTGTGCGACCCGCATCCCGACGACGTCGGCGATGTCGGCGAGCAGCTCGTCGAGGTCGAAGTCGACGCGCTCGATCTCCAGCCGCCCCGCCTCGATGCGCGAGAGGTCGAGGATGTCTTCGATGATCGCCGCCAGGAGGCGCGCCGAGGAGCGGATCTTCTCGAGGTACTCGCCGACTTTCGGCGACGGCTCGCGTTTCATCGCCAGCGCCGTCATGCCGATGATCGCGTTGAGCGGCGTCCGGATCTCGTGGCTCATGTTCGCGAGGAATTGGCTCTTGGCGCGGTTCGCCGTCTCCGCCTGCTCCTTCGCCTGCTTCAGCTCCTCCTGCACGAAGCGCCGTTCGGCGCGTTGACGCTGCAGTTTGAGCATCACCCGGAGGATCACCGCCCAGACGACGATGAGCAGCGCCACGACGGCGGCGCCGATGATCGCCATCTCGTAGCGCAGGTCGCTCGTGAGCTGCTGGAAGAAGCGGTCGCTCACGCGGAACGTGGCGATGCCGAGAACTTCGTACGTCTCCGGGTCGTACAGCGCGACCTGCGTCTTGAAACCGCCGCCGGCGTTCGCGCCGCGATGGAGGTCGAGTGAGCCCTTCGGCGCGTTGACGACGTCGTAGTCGATCTTCAGGTCGATGCTCTCGAAGTACGGGATGCCGCTGCGCGCGTCGCGCAGGAGGAGCAGTTCGTCGAGTGCCGCCATCGTGTGGCGTATGCGCGCCGGACCGTCGCCGGATTTCAGCGCCGAGGCGATGAAGTTCCCCTGCGACCGCGCGAGGATCTCGGCCTGCGACACCGCCTCGGTTTTCAGGCGGGGGTGCAGGACGCCGGTCCAGTAGAACGCCACCACGCCGCCGAGGAGGAGGCAGAGCAGCGCGAAGACCGCGGTGACGATGGTGGCGACGCCGCGCGACGACTCGGTCATTGGTACACCTTCGCCACTTCCATGAAGAACGGTTTGAGCGTGATCTGCGACGCCTCGACCGTCGCGCGGTTCACGTACGGACGCACCTGCGCCTCGACCGAGAGCCCGCCGAGGACTCCTTTCTCGACGTGGCCTTCGAAGGGGGAGTAGACGATGACGCGGTGCGTGATCCCCCAGTGAATGATCGAGGTGAGCGGCTGTTTGGCCGGCGCGTCGGCGAGGAAGATGCCGGCCGGGACGCGCTTCTCGTACGCGGCGAAGTTCGGGTCGTTCGTGAGCTCGGTGATGATCGGAATGCCGCGGACCTTGTCATCGGTCGCGAAGCGCTGCGCGAGATCGGCGGCGCGCGCCTTGTCATCGACGTAGAAGAAGAGGATGAGGAGCTGGTTCGGCGCCACCGTCTTCTTCGGGAGGTCGAGGTCGGCGGCGAGGAGCGCGCGGAAGAGGCGGATGCCGGCCGCCGCGCGGCGGTCGTTCACCTCATCGCCGAAGAGGAGCGAAGGGAGAACGAGCGCCAGAAGCAGCGCGACGAGAGGGCGGCGCATGTTGATGATGGGAGCGACCGCCCGATTTTCGCATGAACCGCCTGTTTACGTGGTGGTGGTCGTGTCGGTCGTCCCCGTCGAATCCGTCGCGGTGGTACCGCTCGTGTCAGTTGCCGGTTTCGGTTTCGAAGAGGAGGAACCGGTGGAGGAACCGGTGGCCGTCGGCGGCTTACCGGGCTGCGGCGGCTGGAGGCTCGTGGTCGTCGCAACACCCTTCCCGCTCACAGGCGGCGCGACGGCGGTCGAGGTGATCGGGGTTCCGCCGCCGTTACTGACGACGACCGGCGGATTGCCGGCTCCCGCGGCGCCGGCTGGTAGCGGAGGCACGGGGGTGACCGTGGAGCCGGTGTCGGTTGCCACGGCCGTCGTCGCCGTCGTCGCCGTCGTCATGGTCGTTTGCGTCGACTCCGTCTGGTCGGTCGACTCATGGCGGCTGCACGCGGCGAGCAATGCAATCAGGGCGAGCGCGGCAATCCTCACGAGGTGCATACTCTCGCAAGATGCTCGCCACGCTTACGCTGCTGCTGCTGACCGCGGGCGCGCCGCACGTGCGGAGCATCGACAAACCGGACGTGCGCCTCGGCGAGACGCTCACGCTGCGCGTCGACAACCTCGATCCGGCGACATGCAAGTCGCTCGTCCTCTTCATCGAAGGCCGCGCAGTCGGCGGATTGACGCCCGACTGTTCGCGCGCCGGCGAGGTCCGCTACACCCTCGCGGTGAACGAGCAGAATGCGGACGCGTGGCGCTCGCTCTTCGCCCGTGCTCCAGGCTGCTGCCGCGACGTGAGCGTCAGCGTCGGAATCAGCGGTCACGAGCTCGACACGAAGGTCATCGATGTGCCGATGCACATCATCAACCGCGTTCGGTGGGTCATCACGATCGTGCTGGCGCTCGCCGCCTTCGTCGCGATCCTCGTCCTTCGCCGGCGGACGACACTCCTGGGCAATCTGCCGCGGATGCAGATCGCCTTCTTTGCGCTGGCGGTCGGAATCGCTTACGGCTACATCTGGTCGACCACCGGCGAGACGGCATCGATCAACGGCTCCGCCCTCGCGGTCCTCGGCATCGGCCTCGGTACGGCCGCCGGCAACGCGATCCTCTCGTCCGGAAAACGCGTTAGCGTCACGACGGCGGTGAAGGCGCTCGCGAACGAAGGAGTCGAGGCGCCGGTCGAAACGCCCGTGAGGTTCGATCTCCACTCGCTGCAGGCCGCGGTCTGGACCTCCGTGATCGGATTCATCTTCATCGCCGCCGCGTACCGCTCGCTCGAGATGCCGGACCTCAGCGAGCAGGTTCTGGCGATCCTCGGCATCAGCGCCGGAACGTACCTCGCCCTCTCGTTCAAAAAGCAATGAGGCCGGCGATGCCGCCGGCCGCGATGACCAGCGGCTCCGGGACGCGCTTCGCGAAGACGACGATCACGACCGCGACGACGCTGATCGTGAGGGTCGTGACGCCGACGATCGCCGTCCGGCCGACGAGCCACGTCGTTCCGACGAGCACGCCGACGACCGCCGTGCTCACGCCACGGATGAATCCGCGCAGCCGCGGATGCGCGCGGTAGCGGAGCAGCAGCGGCGTGGCGAGGATGACGAAGAGAATCGGCGGCGCGAAGATGCCGGCGGTCGCGGCAAGCGCGCCTTGGAAGCCGGCGAGCAGATAGCCGACGAACGTCGCCGTGATGACGACCGGCCCGGGCGAGATCATCCCGACGGCGACGGCGTCGAGGAACGTGCGGTCGCTCAGCCAGTGGTACTGGTCGACGACCTGCGTCTTCAGGAACGGCACGATCACCAGGCCGCTGCCGAAGACGAGCAAGCCGGTCTTGAAGAAGAAGAGGAAGAGCTGCGGCACGACCGTCAGCGCGGGCGACGAGCGGATCGGACCGCCGAAGACGACGATGCCGAGGAGGCCGGCGGCGATGAAAAGCGGCGCGATCTCGCGCTGCAGGATCGCGGTGATCGCACACGCGACGACCGCGAAGATCCAGGCGCGGACGTCGCGGCGCAGCGTCTTTGCGCCGAGGTTCCAGCACGCTTTGACGATCAGCGCGACGACCACCGGTGCGATGCCGTAGAAGAGCGCGCGGATGTGCCAGTCACCGGCGTAGATGCGGTACAGCGCCGCGCCGGCGGTGACGAGGAGGAACGGCGGCAGGCCGAACGCGACGGCAACGGCAAGCGCACCGGTCACGCCGTACCGTACGTAGCCGCAGTAGACGCCGAGCTGGTATGCGAGCGGGCCGGGGCACGCGGCGGCGAGCGCGAGACCGTCCTCATATTCGTCGGGAGTGATCCAGCCGCGCGACTCGACCAGGTCGCGCCGCATCAGGTTCGCGAGCGCCACCGGGCCGCCGAAGCCGAGGGCGCCGAGGCGGAGGAAGTAGAGGATCAGTCGTACCAGAGTCACAGGCATGATTCAGACGTATCACTGAATGATACACTCACACCATGACGCTGATCCTCACCGCCGCGGACGTCGCCACCGTCCTCTCGCTCGACGACTGCATCGGTGCGGTGGAGGAGGCGTTTCGCGCGCATGGCGAAGGGCGGCTGCATCCTCCCGGCATTTTGAGCGAACACGCCGAGCGTGGGGCGTTTCACATTAAGACCTCGGCGATCGGCCGCTACTTCGCGGCGAAAACGAATGCGAATTTTCCGGGGCGGCAGCCTACGATTCAGGGTGTCGTGCTGCTGTTCGATACGGAAGAGGGGACGCCGCTCGCGGTGATGGATTCGATCGAGATCACGGCGCGGCGCACGGCGGCCGCGAGCGCGGTCGCGGCGAAGTACCTGGCACTCCGGGGGCGGGTGAACGTCACCGTGTTCGGGTGGGGAAAGCAGGGGCAGGTGCAGCTCGAGGCGATCCGGCGGGTGCTCGACGTTGGCGACGTGCAGGTGATCGATCCGCAGTTGGGGCGGGCTGAAGCCCGCCCTACGTTGGAGAGCGACGTCATTCTGACGTGTACCACTTCGCGGACGCCGATTCTTCAGCTGAAGGATGTGAAAAGTGGCGCCTTCGTGGCGGCGGTCGGTGCGGACAATCCGGCCAAGTCCGAGATCGCGCCGGAGCTGCTCGCGGCGAGCGCGGTCGTTGCCGACATCACCGACCAGGCGGCGACGATCGGCGACCTGCACCATGCGATCGAGGCGGGAGTCGTCGGACGCGACTACATCCGCGCCGAGCTGGGCGAGGTCGTCGCGGGCAAAAAGCGCGGCCGGATCAGCGACGACGAGATCGTGATCTTCGACTCCACCGGCGCCGGATTCCAGGACACGGCGGCGGCGGCGATCGTCTACGAACGGGCGCGCGAGCGCGGCATCGGGACGGAGGTCCGCTTCGCATGAGCGATGTGATCGCGCTGCTGAAAGAGCTGATCGCGATCGACTCGGTCAATCCGTCGCTCGTCCCCGGCGGCGCCGGTGAGGCGGAGATCGCGCAGCGCATCGCCGCGGAGTTGCGCAGCTTCGGCGCCGCGGTTGAAGTGCAGGAAATTGCACCTCGGCGCGTCAACGTCGCCGGCGTGCTCGAAGCGAAGGCGCCCGGCCGTTCGCTCCTCCTCTGCGGACACAGCGACACGGTGGGCGTCGAAGGAATGTCCGCGCCGTTCGATCCGGTCGAACGCGGCGGGAAGCTCTACGGCCGCGGCGCGCAGGACATGAAAGGCGGCGTCGCCGCGATTCTCGCCGCCGCCCGCACCATCGCCGAGAAGAACCTCCTCCGCGCCGGCAAGCTCGTCATCGCCATGGTCGCCGACGAAGAGCACGCAAGCCTCGGCGCGGAGCATTTGATGAAAGAGCAGCGTTGCGACGCGGCGATCATCTGCGAGCCGACCGATCTCGCGGTGGGCATCGGCCACAAAGGCTTCGAGTGGGTCGAGGTCGAGACGCACGGCATCGCGGCGCACGGCAGCCGCCCGGACGAAGGAATCGACGCGATCGTGATGATGGGCCGCGTCCTCGCCGGCATCGAGGCGCTCGACGCCCGCTTTGCCGCCGCGCCGTCGCACCCGCTCCTCGGCCGTCCGTCGGTACATGCGTCGCTCATTCACGGCGGCCGCGAGCTCTCGACCTATCCCGACCGCTGCACGCTCTCGATCGAGCGCCGCACCGTCGACGGCGAGCGAAAAGGAATACTTCTCGACGAAGTGCGCGAAATGACGGCTGCCGACGCGCGCCTCACGTTCACGCGCCGCCCGTACATCACGCCGGAGACTTGCGAATTGCTGCAACTGTTGCCCGGACCGCGCACCGCGCTCTCGTTTTGGACCGACGCGGCGATCTTCGGCAACGCCGGAATCCCGACCGTCGTCTACGGTCCTGGCGGCGCGGGCCTGCACGGTATCGAAGAGTATGTGCGTATCGACGAAGTCCTCGCCTGCCGCGACGTCCTCATCGACGTCGCCACGAGATTCTGCGCGTGAACGCAATCGATTACTTCGCGCGAAACGTCGCCACGTTCCGCGCCGACCTCGAGTCGCTCTGCCGCATCCCCAGCATCTCCGCGACGTCGCCGCACGACGTCCGCCGCTCCGCGAACGCCACCGCCGATCTGCTACGCGCCTACGGCATCCAAAACGTACAACTCCTCGAAAGCCCAAACGCCCACCCTGCCGTCTACGGCGACTACATCCCGAGGCCTGACGCCCGAGGCCCGAGGCCGACGGTACTGATCTACGGCCACCACGACGTCCAGCCTCCCGGCCGTTTCGACGCGTGGCACACCGATCCCTTTACGCCGGTCGAGCGCGACGGCCGCCTCTACGCGCGCGGCGCCTCGGACGACAAAGGCGGCGTCATGGCGCACCTTGCCGCGGTCCGCTCCTGGCTCGCGGCAACCGGCGAGCTGCCGTGCAACGTCAAGATCTTCATCGAGGGGGAGGAGGAGATCGGCTCGCCGCACCTCGGCGAGTTTCTCACGCGCTACCGCGACCTCCTCGCCGCGGACGTCGTCGTCCTGAACGACACGCCGAACTGGGCCACGGGTACGCCCGCGCTGACGTACCGCCTCCGCGGCCTGGTCCAGGTCGAGATCGAGATGCACGCGCTCGATCAGCCGATGCACAGCGGCCGCGGGGGAGGACTTGTGCCCGATCCGGTCGGCACGCTTTGCCGCCTCATCGCCGATCTCGACGGCATGTTCGACGCGGAGATCGAGCATGAATCGATCGCTCTGCCGTTCGACGCGGACGATTTCCGCGCGAGCTACGGCGTGCGCGTCCCGCTGCTGCCCGGCGCGTTCGAACAGGTGTGGGCGCGACCGGCGATCACCGTCATCGGCTTCGACGCGCCGCCGGTCGACGGCTCGTTCAATCAGATTGCAGCGTCGGCGCGCGCACGGCTCTCCATCAGGACCGTTCCGAACATCGACGCGTGGGCGGCGGGAGAAGAGATCGTTCGCCGCGCGATGCAGACGCCCGGCGTCACCGCGCGTGTGATCGCCAGCGCGCCGTGGTGGCGGATTCAGCCCGAAGGTCCGGCGTTCGACGCGGCGCGGCGCGCGCTCGCGCGCGGGTACGGCCGCGAGCCGGTAATGATCGGCGCGGGCGGCTCGATCGCGTTCATTCAGTCGTTTGCCGAAGCATTCGAAGGCGTGCCGCTGATCTTGATGGGCGTCGAGGATCCGGCGTGCAACGCGCACTCGGAGAACGAGAGCCTGCACCTCGGCGACTGGGAGAGCTGCGCGCGCTCGGCGATTTACCTCTATGCTGAGCTTGCATCCGTTTAAAATGACTCATGCGCGCCAAGTTGCTCATTCTGTTTGCGGTACTCGTCGCTCTTCCCGCGGCGGCACAGTGGGAGCCGGCCAACGCGCCCGACCCGAAAAAGTTCCCGAATGACGGCGGCCCCGCGAAGGTTTACTTTGCGCATTCGTACTTCCGCGACCATCCGAACGTCGCGGGGCTCGACGACCGCATCTCGTTGCACGTCCAGAATCTCGACTCGCTGCTTTCCCAAGTCGGAGAAAACTGCAGCGCGCTGGTTCTCTTTCTCGACGGCATGCCGCTCAAAGGCATTCAGCCGGAGTCCTGCGACAAGATCTCGGGTCACGTTCGTTTCCGCCTCGAGCGCGTCGCGAAGGACGACGCCGTCTGGCACGACCTCCTCGGCAGCCCGACCGACTTCACGCGCAAGGTCAGTGTCAGCATCGGCTCGACAGCCTCGTTCTCGGCGCTCAGCAGCGTCACAGATTTCCAGCTCGAGGTGATCCCGAGGGGTCCGTTCCACGTCTATGTGGTGCTGCTCGTCGTCACTCTGATTGGGTTCGTCTACCTCTGCAGCCACACGCCGGTGATCCGCGGCGGCACGCCCGATCAGGCGCTCGCCGTCCGTCCGTACAGCCTCTCGCTGTTCCAGATGGCGTTTTGGTTTTTCCTCGTCATCGCGGCGTACGTATTCATCTGGCTGATCTGCGACGAGTTGAACACCATCACCGACTCGGTCCTCGGCCTCATCGGCATCGGCGCCGCGACGGCTGTCGGCGCGAAGATGGTGAACGACCGAACGACGGGCTCGGACGCCCCGTCGATCACGCACGGCTTCGTCAGCGACGTCATCAGCGACGGAAGCGGCGTCAGCATCCACCGCCTCCAGATGTTCGTCTGGACGCTCGTTCTCGGCGTGATCTTCGTCGCGTCGGTCTACAACGACCTCTCGATGCCCGAGTTCAGCGCCACCCTTCTCGGCCTGATGGGCATCAGCTCCGGCACGTACCTGGGCGTCAAGACGCAGGCGAGCAAGGGCGACACGGCGAAGCCGCCGGGGAACGGTGAGCCTGCAGCGCCGCCGGCGGAGACTACGACGTAGGACGGGTTTCCGGCTAGCCGCCTGGACCCTCAAAACGGCGCCCGGAGCCTCAAAACGGCGCCCGAACCCTCAAAACGGCGCCCGGTAACCTCAAAACGGCGCCCGGACCCTCAAAACGGCGCCCGGGACGTCAAAACGGCGTCCGAACCCTCAAAACGGCGCCCGGTAACCTCAAAACGGCGCCCGGAGGCTCAAAACAACGTCAGGACCCTCAAAACGGCGCCGAGCACCCTCAAGACGGCGGGGGAACCGTTAAAACGGCGGCCGGGGCCTCAAAACGAGGGCTCCGACCCTCAAAACCGCGCATCCATCCGGGGGGTGCTTACCTCTGGATCCGGGAACCCCGTTACCTCCGCTCGATGC
>JACZCU010332906.1_pt1 | contig 17400 bp, 14 predicted proteins | sample 8641851 | NCBI WGS metagenome assembly JACZCU01 (sample SAMN15324605, study PRJNA640507) | soil metagenome | isolation source: monocropping sugarcane control | place: China: Luxin town, Laibin City, Guangxi Province | collected 2019-07-25 | depth 10cm m | reverse complement strand
CTTGAGCAAGCACACCAAGATCTTGGAACTGAGATATCGCTCGAGCGCGAGTACCGCTTTAAGCCCAGTCTTGATATCCGGAGCCGCCATCAGGCGGCAGCTACTGCGCTGGTCAAGGACCTCCTGGCGACATCCTCCAACGAGGCTGGAGACCCAGCACAGGACCAGGAACTGGTGGCAAGCGTGCTCTCTGAACACCAGCGCTATCTGTTCGCGGCAGCTCAGATGTTCGCGGCGGTTGATAGAGGCGATACAGCGCGGACACACGCTCTTGACCTGACCACTATCGGCCCGCTATACGATCAAATGCAGCGGAAGGTCAATATCCTTGTCAACGAACATAGCCAGGAGGCCATCCAACGTCTGACTGAGCTCGACCAAACCCAGCATAAGATCTTTGCGACCACGCCGATTGTCTTGATCATTGGTCTTGGGCTGCTTGGCCTTTGCTGGGCCGTGTTGCGGACCTACCGCCACAAGCTCGATGAGGCCAAACAGACCGAACTTGCCCAACTCCAGGAGACGGCTCGCTTGAAGACTCTGCAGGTGGAAGAGCAGCGGCATTTGAACCAGCTGAAAGATCAAATGCTTTTGCACGTAAGCCATGAGTTGCGGACCCCACTCACCAACGTAGCTGGATACGTCGAATTGCTGCAGATGTATCAGGGAAAGGTGGATGCCGAGATACTTGCGAGGTGGATCGATGAGATCAAGCAGGGATCTGACCAACTGGAGCAGCTCACCAACAGTATCCTCGACGCGGCCCTGGTTGACCGCGACGGGCAACGCCTCAACCTCGAGCCAACGCCATTGACTCCGACGGTACGCAAAGTCCTCGCAAGCTTTGATCCACGAGAAATACATGCCTATGCTATCCGTGTGGATCTGCCAGAACAGTTGACAGTGTGGGCCGATCAGCTTGCTCTGCAGCGAGTGCTGCGCAATGTGCTTGGGAACGCTTTCAAGTATGCTCCCAAACAGAGTCCGATCAGCATCCGTGCAGATCTCTCCAGGCAGCATTCAATGAGTGCTGACGAGCACGTATGCATCTGCGTTCAAGATGCCGGTCCTGGTATTCCCCCCGATGAAGTCCCACTGCTCTTTCAGAAATTTGTGCGTCTCAAGCGTGACCTGGCAGGAACGATGCGAGGAAGTGGTTTGGGACTCTACATCAGCAGGCAGTTGGTAGAAGCGATGCATGGACAGATATGGGTTGAGAGTTCGGGAAAGCCAGGAGAAGGAAGTTGCTTTTGTTTCACCCTTCCCTCTGCCGATCAAGCCGCAAGCGAGGAGAGACCCAACAGAATGGATTTACCAGTTCAGGATGGCCCCTCACGTTCACTGAACGGGAGCAATTATATTGAGTCAAGTGCGTTCTAACCAGCAACACGCTTCTCATTGGAAGCGAGCGCGGCAGTTGCTCGCTCCTATGCTTGTGCAGGTGAAATAGTTTGCCTTTACTCCTTCTACTCCAGCGGATACGACGAGAAAATGGGTAGATAGAAAAATAAAGGCTAAATGCAATAAAGTGACCCATGAAGTTAGGATCCTCCGCCGCATCCATGGTAAAGCTTGCGCTCCCTTTACTTTACTTTGTATAATAACTATCGTTTGCATAGCATGTAAAAAATGCAACGTGCAAACGCGTAGCTAATACACCAGGAATAAGGAGAACATACATGCGCCTGGGATTACAAGTGCCTGTTTTTACCTGGCCCAACGGGCAGAGCCAACTTGGCCAAACCTTCGGTCAGATCGCAGAGCACGCCGACAAAGCAGGCTTCTATAGCCTGTGGGTAATGGATCACTTCTTTCAAATAGGCGTGGTTGGTAACCCTGAGATGGAGATGCTTGAGGGTTGGAATGCGTTGGCCTTTGCGGCTGGACGTACACAGCGTATCAAGCTAGGTACTATGGTTACCGGCGTCACATATCGTTATCCAGGAATTTTGGTCAAGACGGCGACCACCCTGGATGTCCTTTCTGGCGGACGCGCATACTTTGGTATTGGTGCGGCCTGGAACGAAGAAGAGCATAAGGGCCTGGGTGTGCCTTTTCCCTCAACAGCCGAACGCTTCGAGCGCCTCGAAGAGACGCTCCAGATCGCCCTACAAATGTGGTCCGGCGATGAAAAGCCTTACAACGGCAAGCATTACCAGCTCGCCCGCCCGCTTAATTCCCCGCAATCTATCCAGCGGCCCCATCCACCAATCCTCATTGGTGGTACCGGTGAGCGCAAAACGCTGCGCCTGGTTGCCCAATATGCTGATGCCTGCAACATCTTCGCCCGCCTGCAGGACAATTTCCTCCAGAAAAAATTGGATGTTTTGCGTGAGCATTGCCGGGCTATTGGTCGTCCCTACGAACAGATTGAGAAAACCACGCTCGGTTCTATGTTTCTTTCACGCGACGGACGCAGTGGCTCAATGACTCCAGCGGCGGCTATCGAATACTTCGCCAGCCTGGCCGAGTTGGGCATCGATCAAGCGATCGTCAACATGCCAAATGTCTACGACCTTAATGTGTTCGATCTCTTTGCAACCGAGGTCATTCCCGAGGTTAATAAGATAGCAGTAGCTGGTCGCTAAGACAAAAGCAACAAGAGTTTGTATTGATGGGGAGGCTTCGCCTCCCCATCAATACAAACTCTTGTTGCTCAATATGGAATCGAAAGGCAGTAAACATGTCGCAACGTTCGACTCTCACAGAGGCCGAAGCAGCCTTTGCACACACACAGCGCGTCGCTCATCTTGCCACAGCGGACAAGGACGGCAACCCGCATGTTATACCGGTCTGTTATGCTTTTGACGGCACACACTTCTATACACCCTTAGACGAAAAACCCAAGCGCGTTAGCGAGAGCAAGCTGCGCCGGGTACGCAACATCGTGGCTCGACCCGAGGTCGCGCTGGTCATTGACCAGTATGACGACGACTGGTCGCGCCTGGGCTATCTTCTCATTCAGGGACGTGCAGCCTTACTCGCGCCCACCGAGGCACTTCATAGCCATGCCCTGGCGTTGCTGCGCGCACGCTATATCCAGTACCAGGCCATGGCCCTGGAAAATTACTCCGTGATAATGATTACGCCTGAGCATGTCACATCATGGGGACCGGCCATTCCCAGCTAATCCTTTTTCTTACGGCTTAACGGCTTATTGTTGGCGCATAGCTTTTACGGGGCTGTACAACCCGTTGCATTCACAAAAACAGGAAATTACCTCATTCCACTTCTAACAAAACATCCCCATCATCCACAAAATCACCCTCATTGACCTTGATAGCCTTCACTATCCCACTCGCCGTAGCCTGGACAGGTATCTGCATCTTCATCGACTCCAGCATCACGACGTCCTGGTCAACACTTATCTGTTCACCTGGCTTGACAAGCAATTCGAGGATGATACCTGCCATATTGGATACGATACGTTTCATATTCCCTCAATTACTCCCCTTTGGGCTTAATACTCCTACTCCTTCCTCAACATCTTCATCCGCTCTTCATCAAGTACATTCCTGGTCTGGAGTCCGTTGCAGACTGTTTCTGGATGAAAGCCGTGGCCATCAAAAGGTCGGGGCTTCCTGCCAACAACAGGGTGAACGTGGCATCCATACGGAAGGGTGGGTCTTTGGAGAGAATTTACCAGGCAGGTGCCCAGATGCCGAATTCGTTGCCGTCGGGGTCGGTGAACTGGGCCCATTTGCCCCAGGGTTCAGTGGTGAGCTCCTGGGTAAGAGTGACCCCACGCGCTTTGAGAGTTGCGCAGGTTTCTTCTATATTGTCGGTATGCAGGACGAAGCCAGTCATACCCGTTTTGTTGCCGCCACTCTTGCCACGCAGACCGAGCATGATATGGGTCTGTGTGCCGGGAAGAGCAATTTCAAGCCAGCGCTCAGTTTCGCTCATGGGCTGGTCGTCTATCTTTTCAAAGCCGAGCTTGTTAACATAAAAATCGAGGGCTTTGTCCTGATCGCTAACGCCTATAGTGATGGTGCCGATTTTGGTGAACATAGTAACTCCTTTTTGTAACTCTTTGTTGATCATCAGTAGTTGTTAGTAGTATACCAGTCTGGGCTCAGAAAAACTTCTCCGATCTTGCGCAATTTGGGAAGACCCATCCTACTCCTCTTTCCAGTGACACGCCCCCGAAATGCCCTGAGGCGGATTGGCCTCAAGGAAGGCCCGTACTGATACCAATCATACGTACCGGTTTGCCTGCGTCGTCGTAGAGAACCTGGCCATGGATCTTCATCCAGCGTAGTGAGCCATCGGGTAACACAACACGAAATTCAATCTTGTAGTCAGTTCCCTCTTCAAGCGCACGTTTGACCTCCTGGTCAACCAGGGCACGATCCTGGGAATGAACCAGTTCCAGGAAGCTTTCATAGCTCGCCTTGAAGCTGCCTGGAGCAAAACCAAGGGCCGCTTCAAGATTAGCAGAGCAGTGCAGGGTGTTAGACTCAATATCCCAGTCCCATGAGCCCATCTGGCCAACCTCCAGGGCTATGTGGAGCTTTAACTGATTGACTCGCAGGTCCTCTTCCGCCTTTTTTCGCTCAGTAATATCACGCACGATGGAAATCATGGCTACTCTTGTGCCGTCGCGGGTAATAAAGTTATAGCTGGCTTCGACGAAGCGCTCGCTTCCATCGGCACGCATAATCGTCGTCTCAAAAGAGGGGCTGATAGTCGAGCTCTGGAAAATATAGTCGTAAAGCTCTTGTGCCGCTTTGCGCTGTTCCTTGGGAAAGATGACGGAATAGTTTTTTCCGATGACGTCTTCTGGTGGATAGCCATAAAGGTGAAAATATGCCGGGTTGGCGGCAAAGACGGTTCCATCCGCATTGGAAATTGCCATAGCATCGGATGCATATTCCCAGACTTCACGAAAGCTCCATTCACTTTCTTGCAACGCTTGCTGTCTCTCTGACGCCGTATCTGACATAAAGAGGTCCCATTCTCTCTACAATACAAAGCTACCTGGTCGGATCTCATCTAATTATGTATACGTTTTTGAGTGTTGTTTAGTTTACAGAAAGTGTATAACCCTTGTCAATCTACTGGGTAGTATGAAACGTTCAGACAGGATAAATGGGATTGCGACACTCTGAGAAACGCGCCTCTTTCGTCTGGTAAACGCTGTAGCGTGCAATCAGTTCATCGCGTAGTTGCGCAAAAGGCGCGATAGTGTCCACGATCAGTTCAGAAGCCAGGCGGAAAATATCGATATCCTCGGCATATTTCGCCTCCATTGTCTTACGGAAGGACTCGCGTTGATCTTCGGGCATCGCGGCAATCTGGTTGGCAAAGACGGCATTGATAGCGGCCTCGGGACCCATGACCGCGATCTGCGCAGTGGGTAAGGCAATCACAGCATCGGTGCCAAAGGCTGGACCGGCCATCGCGTAGAGACCCGCGCCATAACACTTGCGCACAATCACCGAGATCTTCGGCACGACTGCCTGCGAAACAGCGGCGATAAACTTGGCACCATGGCGAATAATACCCGCTCGTTCCACGGCTGAACCAATCATGAAGCCAGACACATCAGCCAGGAAAAGCAAGGGAATGTTAAACGCATTGCAGGTATTGACAAAGCGCGTCCCCTTGTCCGAGGAGTCAGTAAAGATCACACCACCCTTCACACGCGGTTGATTGGCTACAATGCCAATGACTCGCCCATTAAGGCGCGCAAAGCCAGTAATCAATTCAGCAGCAAAGAGTTTCTTCACTTCCAGGAAGCTGCCACCATCCACCAGCGAGTTGATAAAGTCATACATATTGAAGGGCTTATTCTGCGCCTCTGGTACAATATCACTGAGCGGTCGATCGCTGGCAGGTGGGGCAGGTTCGGCGTCTTCCGGCCTGCCCAGGTAATTCTGGGGCATATAACGGAAATAATCGCGCGCAATACGTATAGCGTCCTCTTCACTCTCAGCCAGGAAGTCCCCCAGACCGGAGACGGTACAGTGCATGCGCGCGCCTCCCATCTCTTCGAGCGAGACCTTCTCACGCGTAACCATCTCAGCCATGCGCGGGGAACCCAGGTAGGCACTGGCGTTGCCCTCAACCATAATCGCTATATCCGCAAAAGCAGGCGTGTAAGCGGCTCCCGCTGGCGAGGGGCCAAACATGATGGAGATCTGTGGCACCACACCCGACATCTTAACCTGGTTGTAGAAAGTACGTCCACCCTGGTTGCGTCCAGGAAAGAGACGTATCTGGTCGGTGAGTCGTGCTCCTGCCGAATCGATCAGGTAGAAGATGGGTATGCGCTTCTGCATCGCCATCTCCTGGATGCGTAGATTTTTCTGCACTCCCTTTTCACCTGCCGAGCCAGCCTTGACCGTGGAGTCCGAGGCGCTAAAAGCTACTGAGCGACCATGAATACGTCCCACGCCTGTGATGTTGCCATCAGATGGTAATCCTGGGTCACGACACTCGGCAAACATACCATCCTCAAACTCTATTTTGCCATCATCAAGCAACAGCTTGAGCCGTTCACGCGCAAACAGCTTTTTTTGCTCCTGGTTGCGCATATGATACTTCTCGGGGCCGCCCTTTTTGATGCGTTCAATCTCCGAGTCCAAAAACTCTTCTTTACTGCTCATGGAGTTGCCTATCCTTCTGCCGATAAATAAAAGCTCAACACAGCACAAACTAGCTATCTAGGAACTTTTATACACCTGGAGGGAGTTGTTGATTTTGTGCTAACCAGGCATCAGCCTGTTCATTATTAATGCCTTGCTGAAAGCCGCAGAGGTTGCAGCGAGAGGTAGTTGTTTTGCTTATAGGAATAACGGGTAAAAAATAGAGGGTAAACCAGCGCCGCGAGCGCACAATGGTATGAAACGCCTGTCGACCACAGCGTGAACATACGTACTGCATCTGCCCCAGCACCTTGTTTTTCGAATTAGAACCAAAAATAATAGACGTCAACAAACTATAGATAAAGATCATCCCTCAATCTCCATTCTCAATAATGCTGATGCGAGTGATTTCCCTAGTGCATCACTCCTCAAAGAGCGTGAAGCTCCTCCATTCAATGCGCCATGCAGCACAAACTTGAGAGCAAGAACATTGGGAACTTCAAAACGCTCGACTTTACCCGTAATGATACCCGCAAAATGAGCGCGTACGCGCTCTGCCGTCACTTCTCGCGCCAGCAGGTCATAGGTTGGCTGATCTGGTGCGAAGAGGCTCAGGTCAGCTTTGTCGCCCTTGTCGCCAGAACGAGCGTGGGCATAATGAACCAGTTGTTTTTTCATTTTAAGATTCCTCCACGCTGACCCGTACATATTCCTCGATTATAGCGCGGGGAGCCAGTGTAGGCCATATGCCCAGCAGGCCGCGTGGCTCCAGCATGCCACCGGCCCCGCCAATGAAGGGAGGGCCACTGAGGGCCAGGGGTGGGAACAGGCGTCCCAGTTTCGCGGCCTCTCTCTTGTCAGCACAGCGCACCGCGATACGTAAATACACTTCGTTCAGATCATTGACATGTGCAGGACTCGCCAGGGGGCCGTGGATGGAATTGTAGCCAATGTACTCAATCACCGTTTCATCTGCCTTCAGACCAACTTCAAGCATCTGCTGCTGAATAATCTCGGCCGCTGCCTGCGCCTTTGCCAGGGCGTCGGGCCAGGCATAGCCAATCATAGCATGGCCCATTGCACCATCCTCGTAGCCTGCCACGATCTTCAAGGTGTCTGGCGCAGGTCTCCCTGTGGCGCCGGTAATCCGCACCTGGTCCTGTGCAATCTCCTGCATGTGTAGAGTGGTCATATCCACATCGACATCAGGTGTTATATAATGGCGCGGATCGTGTACCTCGTAGAGCAGTTGCTCGCGCAGCGTATCAAAAGTAACGCGTCCTCCCGTACCCTCCGCTTTACTGATCACCGCGTCGCCATTCCCCCACATTTCGGCAATAGGATAGCCGATATGAGCAAGGTCAGGGATAGCGCGCCAATCTCCACCAAAGTTGCCTCCTGTCGCCTGACCGCTGCACTCCAACAAGTGCCCCACAACGATACCTTGTGCCAGTTTGTCCCATTCATCCCAGCGCCAGCCCAGCTCATGTACCATAGGTGCAAGAAAGAGAGCGGCATCTGCCACTCGCCCGGTCAGGACTATATCCGCGCCAGCTGCCAGGGCCTCTACCAGTGGCCGCGCTCCCAGGTAGGCGCTGGCAAAGACCAGGCGTTCACGCACACTGGCGATATCCTCCCCCGTATCCATGTGCGCTAATGAGACCCCCGCCTCTTGCAACTCGTCGAGCCGCTCCTGCACCGCATCACCAAGCACGACACCAACCTTGAGCTTCAACCCAAACTTCTGCAGCGCCTCCAACAATACCTCCCGCGCCGCCAGCGGATTTAAGCCGCCCGCATTCATAATAAATTTAACCCCGCGCGGGATGGCTATAGGAAGCAGTTCGGTAAGCATGGGCACCAGGTCGCGCGTGTAGCCCAGCTTAGGATCGCGCTGGCGATCCTTTTGTAAGATCGCCAGCGTCAATTCCGCCAGGTGATCTGAGGCAACATATTGCACATTGCCCCGCTCAATGCTGGCCCTGATCGGTTTCCACGCATCACCATAGAACCCCAGACCACCGGCAATACGTACAGATTTCATACTAACTACCTCATCCCGAAGAGTTCTCTGGCGATTAAAAGTTGACGGATCTCATTCGTTCCGGCGCCGATCTCGCCCAACTTGGCATTACGCCACATGCGCTCGACCTCAAAATCGGTCAGATAGCCCCAACCGCCATGGATCTGCAAGGCCTCATCCGCCGCACGCATCGACGCCCGTGCCGTAAAGAGCAGAGCTGCTGCCGCCTCTTTACTCACGCGCTTGCCCTGCTGCGCCAACCACATACAGCGGTGAGCCATTAAGCGCGCCGCCTCCAGGTCGGTATACATGTCCGCGATCTTGGCCTGAATCAGTTGGAAATTGGCGATGGGCTGACCAAATTGCTCGCGTTCTTTGGCATATTTCATGGATACTTCCAGTGCCGCCTCTAAGCCGCCAATTGCACTCACAGCAAAGAAAGCCCGCTCCAGGTCTAGTCCGCTCATAACGACCTTGAAGCCCTCGTTGACCTTGCCAAGCACATTCTCTTCCGCTACAAAAGCATCCTCGAAGACCAGTTCACCCGTGGGTGAGCCGCGCATCCCTACTTTTTCCAGCTTACGGGCAACATGATACCCTTTGGTTTGCGTTTCAAAAATAAAAGCGGTAATACCTCTACTGCCAGCCTCTGGCTTTGTTTTGGCATAAACGACCAGCACATCAGCGATGGGACCATTGGTTATAAACATTTTTGTCCCATTCAACAGATAGCCACCATCAGTAGACCGCGCGGTAGTCTGGATACCCATGGCATCAGAACCGGCATTTGGTTCGGTGAGGCCCAGGCCGCCGATCATCTCAGCGCTTGCAAGCCTGGGAAGATACTTCTGTTTTTGCTCCTCTGTACCATTGCGCAAAATATTGTGCGCGCAGAGATTTAAATGCGCGCCAAAAGACATAGCAATAGCTCCATTCGCACGCCCTATACCCCGCGACACCAGCGCAGCCATCAAGAAATCACCACCACTCCCGCCATATTCTTCGGGAATAGCCACTCCGGTATAGCCCTGTTCGGCAAGCTTCTTCCACATCCAACGTGGGAAATCGTCGCTCCGTTCAATCTCCGCGTTATGTGGTCTAATCTCATCGCGTGCAAAAGCAAATGCGCTTTCATAAGCAAGTTGATGCTCTTCGGGAAGTTCGAAATCCATGATGCATTGTCCTTTCTGGCGTTGCAAGGTAAGCGAAGCCGAACAAACATTAATCAAGCCAGACGCAGCGTTCTTACTATTATTAGGTAGTGTACTGTGTTTACGGTGGAGATTACAAGGGTTTGCTTACAAAAAGATCAATTTAAACATTCCTATGCTGCTTTCCAAAGTGAGTTTATGCACACATATGAAACCAGCTTGTTTAAAAAGTCCTTCGTGATAAGCCTTAGAGGTGTATCTTTCTAGCAGTGACCCTAGTATTACATAGAGGAGGACTTTACAACGCATCATTGCTCAGGTATCTGTGGGACAGTACCGTTCAATGCTCTAGTGAGGAGATAGCAGTACATGCATTATCTCGTATGTGCATGCGATTACGATGGGACGCTTGCCAAAGATGGCGTGGTCAGCCTACAAACGATCGATGCGCTGGAACGGCTCCGGGCTTCTGGTCGCAAACTCATTCTGGTGACTGGTCGCTTGTTGGAGGACTTGCAACGCGCCTTTCCACGGCTCGATTTGTTTACCACTGTCGTTGCTGAGAATGGAGCGCTCCTCTATCATCCGGCCGACACGACCGAGCAAGTGCTGGGAGAGGCTCCGCCCAGGCAGTTTCTTCAGGCACTCCAGCAGCGCGGCGTGACGCCTTTGTCAACAGGCCGCGTCGTTGTCGCAACCTTGCATCCGCACGAGGCGACGGTCATTGAGGTGATCGGCCAACTTGGACTTGAGCGGCGGGTGATTTTTAATAAGGGAGCGGTGATGGTCCTGCCGACAGGAGTGAATAAGGGCACGGGGCTGGCTGCGGCACTGCGCGAACTGAAGATTTCAGCGCACAATGTCGTTGGCGTCGGCGATGCGGAGAACGATCATTCGTTCTTATCACTCTGTGAATGCTCGGTGGTCGTGGCGAACGCCCTCCCTTCGCTCAAAGAGCAGGCTGATTATACGACGAAGGCTGATCATGGAGATGGCGTTATTGAGCTGATTGAGCAGTTGCTCACCGATGACTTGAAGACCTTGGATCAACGCATGGGTCGGCATGCCTTGCTGCTGGGCACGCGTGAGCAGGATGAGCAGGTTTCACTCAATATGCGCCGCACCACCGTGCTGATCGCTGGTCCGTCGGAGAGCGGCAAATCAACGCTGATCACTGCTCTCCTGGAGCAGCTTGTCGTGCAGAGCTATCAAGTCTGTCTCATCGATCCAGAAGGAGACTATGAGACCTTCCAAGGCGCGATTACGCTGGGAGATACACATAAAGAGCCAGATGTGGCTGAAATTGTCCAGCTACTTGAGAAATCGGAGCAGAGCGCGATCATCAATCGGCTGGGCATCCCCATCGCGGACAGACCCGGGTACTTCCGCAATCTGCTTCCTCCCTTGCAAGATGTCCAGACACGCCTGGGCCATCCCCATTGGCTCATTCTCGAGGAGGCGCATCACCTGCTCCCGCCTGAATGGGATACGTCCACACTGCAACGTATAGAGGATCTGTTCAGTATGCTGCTCATTACAGCTCACCCTACTCGTGTATCCAGGCAGATCCTTGAAAGTGTTGACGTGGTCATAAGTGCGGGAACCAATGCATCGTCAACGCTCCTTGAGTTCGGTCAAACGGTTGGTCAACAGGTGCCGCAAACAGCCCCTTCAGCCCTTGACCAGGACGAGGCTCTCGTCTGGTTCAGGCACACGCAACAAGCACCCGTGCGTTTCCAACCAGCGCAACCGAAGGAGCAGCACCAGCGGCATTGGCGCAAATACGCGGAAGGCAATTTAGGCGAAGATATCAGTTTCTACTTCCGTGGACCAGAGGGGAAGCTCCTGCTGCGGGCGCAAAACCTAATCCTTTTCAGGCAGATAGCCCAGGGTGTGGATGATGAGACGTGGCTTTTCCACCTGCGCCAGGGTGATTACTCACACTGGTTCCGAGAAGTGATTAAGGATACAGATCTGGCGAGAGAGGCAGAGGAGATCGAGAAAGATGAGCAACTTTCGGCTCCTGAGAGCCGGGCCAGGATAATAGCCACTCTGGAAAAGAGATATGTGCTGCCCTCGTAGAGGCGAGGGAGGATCAGCTTTTCAACAAGCTGAAACTATGTCTGTACTCTCAAGCGTAAAGAAAGTAACACAACGCCTGCTTTCATGATATACTATCTTCAATGAGATCTATCAGATAGCCTCATATCTGGAAGCAGGAAAAACATGCTCAATACAACTTCCCTGAACGCTGTACAGGACTCCACCTTCTCCCAAAGCTTCGTCCGACCGCTTTATGCTTCGTACTGTTTCTCTAACATACCGCAAACTATTATGTATTTGCTCACCGGACAGGGCACAAGCGCTTTACCGCTGGATGTATTTGGCAACCTGCCCACGCGCTATGAGAAGGTTATCCTGTTTTTTGTTGATGCTTTCGGCTGGCGCTTTTTTGAACGCTACGCGGAAAAACATCCCTTTCTCAAGACCATTCTTAATACTGGCGTTGTCTCAAAAATGACTTCACAATTTCCCTCGACAACAGCCGCTCACGCCACCTGCATCCATACTGGACTGAATGTTGGGCAAAGCGGCATCTACGAATGGCAATACTATGAGCCTTTGGTAGATGACATTATCATGCCCTTACTCTTTGCCTACGCCAGAAATAGCAAGCGGGATAGTCTAAAACAGCCTGCGTTGCCACCTGCTGCCTTTTATCCCACACAAACACTCTACCAGGCGCTCAAAGCTCAGGGTGTTGTACCATACATCTTTCAGAGTCAGGCCTATACACCTTCTACCTTTTCAGAGGTTGTTTTCCAGGGAGCGCAGGTGGTTCCCTTCAAAGAGCTTAATGATGTGCTTGCCCTCCTCGCGGAAGTTGTCGTCGCCCATAAAGCTCCACCCTACTACTATTATCTCTACTTTGACCGTATCGATGCCCTCTGCCACTATTACGGACCAGGTACCAAACCATTCGAGCAGGGGATCGAAACCTTCTTTACAGCCATAGACCAGCTTTTTTATCAGAAAGTGCATGGCAAAGTGCAAGACACGCTGCTCATCATCACGGCTGATCACGGACAGGTGGAGGTCAATCCCAAACAGACGCTGTATCTCAACAAGCACCTTACAGGCATCGAACGCTACATGCAAACCAATGCACGAGGACAACTGATAGTACCGGCAGGCTCAGCTCGTGACATGTTCTTGCATATTCAAGTAGAGTATATCGACGAAGTATGTGCGCTCCTGCGCAAGCAGCTCGAGGGTAAGGCTGAAGTGTACCGCACGGCGGATCTTATAGACCAGCACTTTTTCGGCTTGCAGGAGCCATCACAGGAGTTTTTAAGCCGGGTAGGCAATGTTGTACTCTTGCCCTACCAGCGTGAAACTACCTGGTGGTATGAAGAAGGAAAATTCGATATGCATTTTTTAGGTCACCACGGTGGCTTAACACGTGAGGAGATGGAGATCCCCTTGCTGATCTTGCCGCTCTAAATAGTTGGATTGCTGCTATACATGACTTTATTTACTTTCAAGAACAGGCCAGATACTACCCGCAAACCCGACCTTCATGGTCTCCCCTATCGCATCGGGCTTATCACGCTCGCGGCCTGCCTCGTCTTCTGGGTCTTTGTCTTCAGCGATAGCGGTTGGGGCCCTTTGCTGGTACCCCTCTCTACGCAGTTGCACATCTCCCTCGCAACCACGGGGCTACTCTACGTTGTGTGGTCTACCGGCTATCTACCAGGTGCGCTGGTCGGAGGTGCGATGCTCGACCGCTATGGGCCGCGGCGTGTTTTCTTTGGTGCGGCGCTTATCGTCTTCTGTGGCATGCTTGTTATCTATCTTGGTCTGCTCCTACCGCAATATGTTCCTATAGCTGCCTTGCTGATTATTGCTGGCCTTGCGGGAACCGGCGGCGGAGTTATCGATGCCTCTACCAACGGCCTCATTAGTGCAGTTTATGCCCAAAGGCGCGGCATGGCGCTCAATCTGTTTAACCTGCTCTATCCCCTTGGCGGAGTGATCGTAGCCTTGATCGACGCGGAACTCCTGCGCCTATTTAATAACGATCCACGTCCCGCCTTTCTGTTTACGCTGGCCTTTATCATTGTAGCCATGCTCTCGCTACCAGCCATACCGGCAGCGTATAGAGTAAGCCCACATGAGAACCATGCATATACAGGCAAAAGCCAGGCTGTATCTCATACAACCGAACTGCTTGGGGTATTAGCGCCCGTCATTGCGGTGATGATGTTTACCTCAGGCATCAGTTCCAGCCTGCGCGCATGGACACCTGCCTATTTGCATGTTGGCTTCGCTCAAGCGCCAGCCCTGGCCGCGGCGCTCAGCAGCATCACCTGGGTTCTGGCTACCTTCAGCCGTCTGGGCGCGGCGCTACTTATTTTGCGTATCGGTTCCTGGAAAATGGTTATGCTTGGCGTCCTGTTGACCCTGGTCGGCTTGACTGCCATGCTGTTAAGCCCGAACGCCATCATCGCCACCCTGGCTATTGCGCTCGCCAGCATTGGTCTCTCACCCATTTTCGCAACGTGCCTGGCCATTGGTAGCGAGCGAGCTGGTAGATCACCTGGTGCGGTAGCAGGCATCTTGCTTTTTACCAGTGGCACTAGCACGGTCTTCTGTGGCTGGTTCTTTGGTTTCTTACTGAATACACTCGGCCCCCTATGGTCGGTAGGCTTCTGCTTTGCCTTTGTAACGCTCGGTGGATTAATGGCCCTGCGCTTACGCCCCGTCCGCTGACCCTCTCACGGGTTGGTTTTTTGCAAACATACAGGAAAGCGGCCTCGTCTCCGTAGGGGCGGGGGTGGTGAAGGGCAGCGTGGGGACCCTTGCGGTCGCCTTCGTCCTTCCATCGACAGGGACGAGGGCGACCGCAAGGGATGTCGTCTCCCCCGGAGACCGAGCCCCACGCCACATCCCAACCTCTCCCGCCCCTACGGAGATGAAGGGCCCTCTCCAAAAAACCTACCCGTGAGAGGCCCACTAACTTCACACCAAATTCTTCACACGCATAGAGAAGTGCTGCGAGCGGCAGAGCCGCTCGCAGCGCTTCTCTATGCGTGTGAAGAGGTACAATCAACATGCATTTTTACTCGTACCTGAGCACCTCCAATGGGCGTACCCGCGTGGAGCCCCAGGCTACAAGGGCCGACGTCACCATCGCCAGCAGCGCGATACCCGCAATCAGACCAATGGCGATATACCAGCTGACACCAAAGGCCGATTTGAAGAAAAATTGCCCCAGCAGTCCCGTAGCCAGCGTCACCAGCAACATAGCCAGCAGCGCGCCCGTGCCGCCAACGATACCATTCTCAATCAGCACCTCACCCAGGATAGTGCTACTCGTGTAGCCTACCGACTTGAGAATACCCAGCTCACGGCGGCGTTCCAGCATCGCCAGTGCGACGGCGTTCGCAATGATAATCACACCTGCCAACAGCGACAACGAGGCGATGGTAGTAAGGACTAACAACATATCGCTGATAATGCTGTTGATAAAATCCCCTATATTGGCAAAGTTAAAGACCGAGGCATTCGGTGCAATACTGCCAATGGCTTCCAATGCCTTACCAACTTTAGCCGGGTCTATCTTCATGTAGAAGATGCTCGTCCCCTGCCCAGCGGGTGTCAGGGCCGCTACCGTAGCGGTCGTCGTCAGAATAGGCCCAAAGTGCAGGTTAAGGCCAGAGGATTGGTAGTAGCCAACGATCGTGATGGTTTTGGTCGTCTTTCCATCTAAACTTGCCAGCGTCACCGTACTGCCTATATGGATATGGCCTTTGAGGGGGGCAAGGTTGGCAACGTTCCAGTTAATCAGGGCGTTATCCGTGCCAACATCACTGGCGTTCAGATTGCGCCCGGTAAAGGTGACACCCTGCGTATCCGGCAGCACATTGTGCGCCACGTCATATCCCTCGAGTCCACCCAGGTAGTACAGTGTACCGCCGCGCCCCAGGTCACCTGGACCACCCTGGTCGTTACTCGGCAACAAGCTCACAAACGGCGTCCCATCGATAGCCACCGGCACGTCAGAGGCATACGTTCTGCTCTGCGTCTGCGTGGTAGAGAGACCAGGGATTGTCCCCAGTTTGGAGTGCAGCACATCGGCTTCATTGCCGCGAGCGATCGTTATCAAATTGAAGGTGAGGTTGTTGGCAATAGCCGCGTTGATCTTCTCGCTTAAGTTCTGACCCAGCACAAGGATCAATCCTATCGTAAAGACGCCCACGAACAAGGCCAGCAAAGTGGTCGTAGTGCGTGCTCGCTGGCGGCCAATGTTGCGCAGGGCCATCTTCGTGTTCGATTTCCATGTGCGCGGCAGCAGCACAATCACAAACCCAAACAGCGAGACGACGAGCAGCATAATGCCAAAGGTAGGTAGCACGAAGTAGAGCAGGACCGCTACTACGACTCCACCTATGAGCAGCGCCAGGTACCATAGATTGAAGCGTTCGGGCACAGGAAGCACGCTGATCACCAGCACAACCAGGCTGAAGAGCAGGCTCAACAGGGCCAGGAAGATGAACGCCCCGTACACCGCGCTAATGCCCCACGTCACGTCATTCAGAATGACAATCGCCATAAGGCAGAACAACACCGACAGGAGTAACAAGAGACCAAGGGTCAGGAAGAAACTGCCAACGCGATTGCCTCCCGCTATTTCACGGATGACATTTAATGGGCGAATATTGGCAGCCTGCACGATCGGCAAGAGGCCAAAGATCAGCGCAGTTACCAGGCCGATCACAACGCCTCCACCGATAATTGTATAATCGAGCAAGAAGGGAATCGTGATAGGGAAAAGCTGCTGCACAATGTTACGCACAAGGTAGCTCACACCTACCGCTGCGGCAGCACCGACAACACCACCTACCAGACCCAGCAATCCAGCTTCCAGGCCAAAGAGCAGGTAGAGGTCAAAGCGGCGATAGCCTGTGGTCTTCAGCATGGCGATCTCCACCCGACGCCGCGAAAGCAATACTTGCATTGTATTGACGATACCAACGCCACCAATGAGTAGAGCCAGCAAACCGGCAATTTCCAGGAACTTTTTGATAAAATCGACCTGGGCCTGGTTATTTTTCAGCGCCTGGTCAGCCGTCACCACACTGGCTATACGAAACTGATCTGCAATCGCCTTGGCTGCCTGGTCTGTATGCGCCTTATCGGCCGTCACCACATCGATCGTATCATACAAAAGAGTCGCCTTGGGATCGGCTGCGTGATAGTCGCTCACTGACATGAGCATGAAATCGTTTGACTGCGCGAACACGCCGGTATCGTTGACGACACCCGCAATCCTTACCGGAACAGTAAGCGCATCCCCATTGCCGGTACCGATATGTATTTTAAAGCTGTCACCGGCCTTTTTGTTGTATTGATCCAGCAAGTTCTGGTCTACAACTACCGCATTTCCCGTCAACAAGGTTGAGAGCTTGCCATCAGCAGGCGTCTTAAAGGTTGGCGGTGTCACGACTGGAAAGCTCTGTGGATCAACGACTTGTAGTGTAAAGGACTGCCTGGCCGAAACGGATAAGCCAATTGAACCGTCGGCGCTGATTATGGGCGTATAGTTGGTGATCGTGCCATTGCTCTTGAGCTT
>JACZCU010179871.1_pt1 | contig 17500 bp, 19 predicted proteins | sample 8641851 | NCBI WGS metagenome assembly JACZCU01 (sample SAMN15324605, study PRJNA640507) | soil metagenome | isolation source: monocropping sugarcane control | place: China: Luxin town, Laibin City, Guangxi Province | collected 2019-07-25 | depth 10cm m | reverse complement strand
GCTGGCTGTCAGGCCCATCTCAAAATCTGCGAGGAGCAGTCAAGAAAAAATGCAAAAAAAGTGACGGACAGCCTTTACACTCTCCTCTCATGCGAATAGACGTACGATAGACCACATGGGCAAAATTCGAGAGGAAGGCTGTCCCAAAAAGGACTCCTTCACCCTCTTACTTTGTGATGACCAAATGTGGTGGCCATGATGAAACTGTCTCTCCTCCTAGGAAAAGGTATCACCTAATTGTGGAGATAAAAGACTAAAAAGGAAATATAATGAAAATTGTCATCTTTGGAGCGAATGGTGCGACAGGTAAAATCTTGACGAAACAAGCTCTGGCCGCAGGACATACCGTGACGGCCGTTACTCGTCACCCAAACCTCTTCCCACTCCGAGACGCCCGCTTGAACGTGATGGGTGGAGACGTATTCGATCTCGCGTTGGTTGAACAAGCGGTTGCCGGACAGGATGCCGTCCTCTCCACCCTCGGTGTCCCCTTTAGTCGCGAACCAATTACCATCTATTCGCGGGGCATGGCCCATATTGTGCAAGCCATGAACCACTCCGGTGTTCGTCGCGTCGTCTGTGTGAGTTCAAGCGCTGCTGGTACGAATCACGATACTGGGGCCGGTTTCATTTTTGACAAAATTCTGCAACCAATCGTTCTGTCCACTATTGGAAAGACGACATATGCGGATATGAAACAGATGGAAAAGCGGTTGATGCAGAGCGAACTTGACTGGACGGTCGTCCGACCCTCTGGTCTCTTTGAGACGGAAGCCGTCACTGACTATCAGGTGGCTGAAGATCACATACGCAGACAATTTACCTCCAGGGAAGATCTGGCAGACTGCATGCTCAAACTGCTCGCCACTGACCAGTATTCGCGTAAAATTATAGCTGTGGCAACGTTCTCAGCGCAGCCCAACATGATGAAGTTTATGCTCCAAGAGGCTTTCAAGGAGCCTAGCAAAAGCTGAAAAATAGAAAGGAGGACGGTCATGACACAACCGTCCACACGTATTCTTGTTCTTGGTGCGGGGATTGCGGGCTTGCTCTTTACCCTGCGTTTGTCCGGAAAAGTGGCCCACGAGTCTGTCCAGATCACCCTGGTCGACGAAGCGGACACCTTCACTATACGCCCCAGGCTCCATGAGTTTGCCACCAATCAGCGCATCTTTAGTCGCCCGTTTTCTCAGATTCTGCGTAAGACGCAGGTCCAGTTTTTTCAAGGACGAGTCACCAGCCTTGATCCCAGCCAGCGCCGTGTCACGGTTCTGGATCAGCAGCAGCAGCAGCATGAGTTGGGGTACGACTACCTGGTCTACGCGCTGGGGAGTATGACTGACCGCCAAAACGTACCTGGGGTGGAGCAATATGCCTACAGCCTCTCGGCAAGGGGTCCGTTCTCAGCCTCAGCCTTGCGCGAAAGGCTCCCCGAAATAAGGGCAAGAGGCGGCCAGGTGGTGGTCTGTGGCGCAGGAGCCACCGGCATCGAAACCGCGGCGCAGGTGGCAAGCGTCTATCCTCAGATCAAGGTCAGCCTGGTGACGCGGGGGAAGCTCGCTTGCTCCTGGGACAAGAGCGTGGCCGACATTTTCCGGCGGAGACTGGTGAGCCTGGGCGTCGAGATCGTCGATCAGAGCGAGGTGAGTGCCGTGCGTGCGCAAAGCGTGGTCCTGAAAGGGGGGCGCGAACTTGCCTGCGACCTGTGTATCTGGACGACGGGCTTTGTGGTACAGCCTTTGGCAAGAGAATCTGGTTTGGCTGTTAATGAGCGCGACCAGGTCCTCGTCAATCCCTTTCTGCATTCGATCTCTCACCCCCAGATCTACGCGATTGGCGACGCGGCCTTGCCCGTCGAGGACCCGGGAGTATCGCACGTGCGTATGAGCGCCTTCACTGCATCGATCATGGGCGCTCACGGGGCTGATTGTTTGAGTGCCGAACTGGCAGGCAAGACGCCCAAACCGCTTAGCTTCGCCTACGTGGCCCAGGCTGTTGCTCTGGGGCAAAACCACGCGATCTTCCTCCCGCTTACTCCTGATGATAGGCCCAGGCCGCCCTACATCACGGGCCGGTTTGGCGCTTTTACTCGTGAGGCGTTCGTGGGCTTTGTCGTAACAGCCACGTTGGCGCAGCATCGCTTTCCAGCCATGTTTTCGTGGCTGGGGAAGGGACGCTATGAGCAACAGCGCCAAAAGCGAGCCCTTGAAGAGCATCCTGCGCAACAAGTGCATAATCTCTCCTGAAGGAGGAGAGAACTGCTCATTCCATTGCGGGTGCCAGGGAAGCAGATTGCGCCCTTCACCCGCTTTGGAATAGTTTCTATGCAAGTGTAGTTACTACTTTGGGAGAACGAAAGAAATTGTAAAGAAAGAGGGCGAATATGGCAAAAGCATCTCACGTCCCGTTTGGTGTACGTCTGTTCAATGTTCTGACAATAACCTTGCTGCGTGCTGGCTTCAAAATGGGAGCAATGTATCTGCTCACGGTGCGCGGGCGCAAAAGTGGGCAGCCACGCACTACACCGATAGCAGTCGTTGAAAAGGATGGGAAACGCTATGTGATCACTCCGTATGGTGTGGTGGATTGGGTGCGCAATCTGCGGGCAGCGGGAGAGGCCATCCTCACGCGTGGACACCATTCGGAGACGGTCCGTGCGACAGAATTGCCTTCCAGTGAGGCGAGTTCTCTTCTCAAACGAATTCTAGAGGATGGCATCCCTTCCTTCTTGCAGCAGTACTTTGAAGTCACTGCGAATTCGTCGCATGAGGAGTTTGAGCGTGCGGTCGTACGCCATCCGGTGTTTTCCCTTCATGAACGTTGATGGAAAACCCCATCATGGCAGAAAAACACCTGGAATGAAGACAAATGAAAATAAAAAATGACTGAAGGAGGAAAGAGGGTGGAATCCTTTGAAACCTATCGGCCCTACCTCTTTTCCATCGCCTACCGCATGCTCGGCAGCGCGATGGATGCCGAGGATATGGTGCAAGAGACCTATATACGTTATCAAGCGGCCACGAAGCCGCAGACTATTCACTCGCTCAAAGCGTATCTCACCACCATCCTCACGCGCTTATGCATGGATCAACTCCAGCTTGCGCGCAGGAAGCGAGAACTGTACGTGGGTCCCTGGCTGCCAGAGCCGATCCTCACGACAGAGTTTTCCGCAACGAGCGACCCGGAAAAGCGTGTAGACACGGAGGAGTCGATCTCGCTGGCGTTCCTGGTCTTGCTGGAGCAGCTCCAACCTTTCGAGCGAGCTGTCTTCCTGTTGCGCGAAGTCTTCGAGTACGAGTTTGCCGAGATTACTGACATGCTCAAGAAGAGTGAAGCGGCCTGTCGCCGCTCCTTCAGCCGGGCGAAGCTCCATCTGCGTGAGCACCGGCCACGCTTCCCGGCTTCTCCTGCAACTCACCGAGAGTTGCTTACCGGATATCTCCGGGCAGTGCAGACGGGTGAGATGACCGCCTTGATGAACTTGCTCTCCGAAGAAGTGACCCTGTGGGCTGATGGTGGGGGGAAGGTCAAGCAGGCAGCGCTACGTCCAATTGTTGGGCGTGATGCGGTGGCACGCTTTAGCCTGGGAACGAGGCGCTTTTGGCCAGAGAACGCTCGTGTCGAGCTAGAGGAAGTCAACGGCCAAGCGGCCCTGATCATCCGCACTGGCGGTCAAGTATTCTCCGTCCTGACCATTGATGTGGAGGAAGGGCAGATTCAGGCCATTCGGATCATTGCCAACCCGGACAAACTCGCACGAGTCTGAAGAGAAACGCGAGAGGGTCTCACGGTTTCTTGTGTGCACCGTGACGCCGAAGTGGAGAGAGAAGGAGAGTCGAGCATGAACAGACTCTGTTTTCGCCAAGCGGGTGACAAAGGGTCTGTGGTGCGCGGATCATCGTCGATTTTCGAGGCGAACCGAGCCGTGGCGAGCTAAACCTGGAAAGGACAACTCCTATGGAAAAAGATGCAGCATTCTCCAATGACTTCCCGACGGATGGGGTGGAACTCAGATACTTCCTGGTGGTCAGCAACTACGCTCGCTCGCTGGCGTTCTATCGCGATGTGCTGGGAGCAGCAGTGATGCATGAGCTTGCCGGGACCCTCTGCTTTCTGCGCTTTGCAGGGAGCCAGATACTCCTGTCGGCTCCGGCTGATTCCACGATAGGCTTGCCTTTCGTGACCGACCCGCCTCCCAACTACAAGAGCGTCATCAGCGAGCTGAGCATTCGGGTTCCTGACTGCTCGGCTGCCTACAAGGTCCTCCGCTCTCGCGGAGCCGAGTTTCTCACTCCACCTTTCGCTTGGAGCGACGAGACCCGGGCCTTCTTCCACGATCCTGATGGACATCTCCTGGAGATCTGGGAGGCGCGGGGAGCCTAAGTAAGCAGCATATGAGGCGCCTCAGTCGTCGATCGCCTGGTAGGCCAAGGTCCAGAAATCGAGGTAGACGTCCGGTGGACTAGGAGAAGTCAAGGCGCACTGGGTCATGAGGATAATGACCATCTCTTCCCTCGGATCGGAATACCAGGAGGTGCCCAGACCTCCGTCCCAGCCGTACCGGCCGGGCACCGCCGCGATATCGTCACGCCTGGTGACCACGGAGACGCCGAACCCCCAGCCGAGGCTGTCAAAGAAGCCAGGGACCAGGCCGGACACCGCTTTCTGCTCGGGCGTCAGCTGGTCGGTTGTCATGAGCTCGACCGACGGCCTCGAGAGGATGCGCTCGTTGCCATATTTGCCCTGGGAAAGCATCATCTGACCAAAGGCCAGATAGTCGTCGATGGTCGAGACCAGTCCCCCTGCTCCCGATGGGAAGGCAGGCGGACGGCTCCATTGGCTGCTCCTGGGCTCATCATAGACGGTGAGCTGCCCGCTCGTGGGATCGGTCCAGTAGCTGGTCGCCAGCCGGTCGAGCGATGCCTCAGGCACGCTGAAGCCGGTGTCCTTCATGCCCAGCGGCGCGAAGAGGCGTTCGCGCAAGAACGTTTCGAGCGGCTGACCCGAGGCGCGCGCAATCAGCACGCCCAGCACGTCGGACCCCGTGTTGTACATCCACTGCTCACCCGGCTGGTGCATGAGCGGCAGGCTCCCCAGGCGACGCATCCACTCATCAGGTGCTGGCATACTCGTCGGAGTTGGTGGCCCCATGCCGATCTGCAACTCGTTCGCTGCTTTGAGGATCGGATAGGCATCCGGCGGGACCATCATCTGTCCGAAGCCCATGCGGAAGGTGAGCAGGTCACGCACCGTGATCGCTCGCTTCGCGGGCACGGTGTCGTCGAGCGGCCCATCGAGTCGCTTCAACACCTGGCGCTCGGTCAGTTCGGGAAGCAGAGCGTCCACTGGTTCGTCCAGCCGCAGCTTGCATTCCTCGACCAGGATCATCGTCGCCACTGCTATGATCGGCTTGGTCATCGAGGAGATGCGGAAGATCGTGTCACGCCGCATTGGGAGGCTATCACCGATCGCCTGCGTCCCGACCACATCAACATGCACCTCGCCCCGCCGGCTGACCAGCGTGACCAGACCGGGCACCTCTCCGCGCTCGACATAGCCGGCCATGACATCGTGCATGCGCGCAAGCCGCATTTCAGACAATCCTCCAGTGCTCATTGCCTGTTCCCTCCGTTCTATCTCACCTCTATGATGTTGCTTGTCATTGGCAGTGCATGACTGCCTCGCTTATTTAACCGCTACTTATTCCTGCTGTTCAAGCACAGACAAGATATTGCCGGCTGGATCTTTAAACCACGCGATCTTCGGACCCCCGCCGCGGAAAATCCCCTTTTCGTCTGTCATCAGGTCGCCTTCATTATAGGACTCAAAATGCACGCCACGCCTGGTAAGGTCGTCTACAGCTTGGTCAATGTTGGCGACCGGAAAATTCAGGATGGTGAAGGTGGCTGGAGTATGGTTCTCCTTCGGATACATCAAGATGTTCGTCCCGCCAGCGATATGGAGTTGTAACAGGCCGTACGATTCTGACACGTCTAGCCCGAGCGTTTGGCCATAGAACTCCTTCGCTTTCTGCACGTCGTTGACTGAAAAACCGGAAAATGCTTTCGTGTTTTTGAACATTAGCTCACTCCCTTCTTTCTCGATGACTATTTAGAGCATCCATCCGTTACACATGCGCCACAACGCGTTGTGCGTCTCATTGTGGAGAGACAGTTCTGTCGAGGGCTAGATCTCCCTCAAAAGCAAGTGTAGCACACCGATGGCACATTTTCTTCTTCAATCTTGCTCTTTTTGAACAGCTGTTTGCTTTTGTCCTTCCTTATTTCCCTTCTACATCTTGTATACATGGAATTAAGTTGTCCCTTCCAAAGAGGATAACAGATAAGCAACGATTAGCGATAGCAAAAAAGTCCTTCATAACTACATGTTGAAGCTTAGCCCGCTTGGCTGTAGTACGAAGGACTTTTTGTTGAAGGAGAATGGTGAAAACTAAAAACTCTGTCGCAGCCACTCCCGCACGGCGCGCACCTCCTCATGGCTGAGGGAGTGCCCTCCTGGCAGCCACTGGAGGGTCAACTGCACATGCGCAGACTCGAGCAGCGCCACCAGCCGCTCCGTCTCCGGCGGCGGGGCGATAGAGTCGTGCCGACCTGCGCCGACAAACACCGGCGTTCCAGCGAGATCAGGTATGACCTGGGGGACAAATGGAACCATCGGGTGCAGCAACGCTGCCCCGGCCAGTAGCCCCGGGCGCAGGAGCAGCAGGCTTCCGGCGATGTTGGCCCCATTGGAAAAGCCCACTGCGATGACCCTGTGCGCGTCAAAGCCATATGTCTTGCTGGCCGCGGTGATGAAATCCGCCAGCTCATAGGTGCGCTGTTTGAGATCATCGATGTCGAAGACGCCTTCGGCCAGGCGCCGGAAAAAGCGCGGCATCCCATGCTCGAGTACCTTGCCCCGGGGACTGAGCAATGCCGCACCCGGGTCAAGCATGCGCCCCAGGTCAAGCAGGTCATGCTCATCGCCGCCCGTACCATGGAGTAGGAGCAGTGTATATGCCCGGGAAGCGTCCTGCCCGGCCGGTGCAGGCAGGTAGCGATGGAGAAAGCCCAGAGATGATTTTTCCATGCTTGTCCTCCTAGCGTGCTCCTGCGGGGACAACGAGAGCGGGGAGTGATTGCTCAAGCAAGGCGCGGTTTTGTTCCAACCAGGGTGGCAGCTTGAGATGCGAACCGAGCTGTTCCACCGCTTCGTCTACGGCAAAACCCGGGGGATCGGTAGCAATCTCGAAGAGGGCGCCTCCCGGCTCGTGGAAGTAGATGGAATGGAAGTATTCCCGATCAATGATGGGAGTGACGTCTCTCCTTTGCTCGCTCAGGAGCTGGCGCCACTGCGCCTGCTGCTCATCGGTAGGTGTGCGCCACGCGACGTGATGCACCGAACCGACGGCGATGCTGCCGCGCCTTTGCTGGGGCAGTTCCAGGACATCGACAAACGTCCCTGGGCCACCCTCTCCCACTTCGTAACGCACACGACTCGCCTCTTCATGCAGTTGTCGAAAGCCGAGGACCTGCGTCAGCATCTGCTCTGTTTGCTTACGCTGCGTCTCCGCCAGGGTAATCCCATAGACGCCGCGGATGGCGTTCTCCGCGGGAATCGGACCATCTTGCCAGCCGCTGCGCCGTTCAGCTTCATGATGGGCCACGAGTTCGAGGGAGAGCCCGTGCGGATCAGTGAACGACAGCACCTGTTCATCAAAGCGTGTCAGCGGAGCCTTGAGGGCGACCCCGTGTTCAGACAGGCGTTCGATCCAGTAGGGGAGGGCATCTGCCGACAGGGAGAACGATATATCAACGATCTGTCCCGTGCCCCTGCGTCCCCTTGGCGCGTCAGGCCAGGGAAAGAAGGTGATGATGGTGCCGGGGTGGCCGAGTTCATCTCCATAATAGAGGTGATAGGTCCCCGGGTCATCAAAGTTGACCGTTTGCTTGACGAGCCGCAGACCTAACACACCCGCATAAAAATTGACGTTCTGCTGTGGATCACCTACAATGGCCGTCACATGATGAAGACCAAGCACACTCTTGTTCATATATACCTCCTCCTGGCGAAAGACTGTTGTTTTTTCTTACCGCAGGCACTTCTACTTCATTCGCTCTAATGGTACAATACACGTACGCAGTTAAAAAAGCAAGGAAAATTGGTGAACGGCATTAAATAGCAAACGTCATTCACCGTATAGCAGGAGAAGGGCCCATGATAGACAGGATTGACCGAATGCTGTTAGCACTGCTCAAGCGAGATGCTCGCCGCAAGTATGCCGAGTTAGGTGAAGCTGTTCACCTGTCGCCCCCGGCAGTGCATGAGCGCGTGAAACGCCTGGAACGGGCAGGGGTTTTACGCAGGTATACGGTCGAGATTGATCCGCATGCACTTGGGTTGGCGCTCCACGCGTTTGTACGCATTCATGTGAGCCGTATCCCCTGCGAGGAACTGGCCCTGGCGCTGCAGAAGTTCCCGGAAGTGGAGGAGTGCTACAGCTCGGCAGGAGAAGAAAGTATGCTTATCAAAGTGCATACGTCGACGCCTACAAGCCTCGAAGAACTGCTTGACCGCATCAGGCGTATTCCAGGAGTAGAGCGCATCCTCACCAGCATTGTGCTGACCACGCATTTTCAGCGCGAATATATTCCCCTGGATGCATAATGGGCGACCCCGCACTCCTCGTACTTGATTGTTGTGGGATTGCATCTCATGTCTTTTGCCTGCTATACATTGTGGGAAGAAGTACTCGAAACTCATCCGAATGTAAGAATCAAAGGGGTGATAAAAGCTTTGAACACCACTGTTTGTCGATCTACATTATGGAACCAAATATGTAACTACATAAATATAGATGGCAAAACAAGCCAATCAATTAGGAAGTTTTAAGGAAATTTCCCGGCTCTGGTTCACTTGAATAGCAGGCCCCTGACGACCTTCCCGTCGGCGTTTTTCGGCAGCTCTGTGCGAAACTCGATCCGGTGCGGCACCTTGTAGTCCTCCAGGCGCTCACGAGCATAGGCCAGTAACTCATCAGCAGTCACTCGTTGACCACGTTTGACGACAACAAAGGCTCTTATAAACGGAGAGGCCGGCGCACTGAGACCACCTGCGGCGTTCCCATCATCCCTTTCTGCTGGCGGCAGCACGCTCACAACTGCCACTTCAAGGACTTTGGGATGTTCGTACAAGACCTCCTCCACTTCGCGAGGATAGATTTTGTGCGCGCCAGAGAGGGTCAGATGTTGTTTGCGATCAATGAAGGTAAAGAAACCATCTTCGTCCATCTGCACCACATCGTTTGTCCGCAACCAGCCATCGTATAGTGCCTGGGCCGTCTCCTCTGGCATCTGCCAGTAGCCCTGCATGACCTGTGGCCCACGGATCAACAGTTCTCCCACCCCTCCTGGTGGAAGAGGTTCGCCCGTCTCCAAATCGACAATTCGTGCATTCGCGCTGGGTAAGGGAAGACCGATACTGCCAACGCCCCGTTCGCTTTTGTAGGGATTGGCGTGCGTCAAGGGAGAGGCTTCCGTCAGGCCATACGCCTCGATCAGGTGTCCGCGTGTCAGCTTCTCAAACGCCTCTTGCACCTCTACAGACAATGGAGCTGAGCTGCTGATACAGATGCGAATGGCCGAGACGTCGTAGCTGCGCACGTTGGGATAGTTTGCCATCTCAAGAAGGAGACCGGGATAGCCGATGAGCATACCTGGCTGATAGCGCTTTATCGCTGCGAGGACCACATCTGTATGCGTTGTTGGTACCAATAGAAGTGAGCCGCCCAGGGCAATCGCCGCGTTCATTCCGGTGGTAATGCCATAGATATGCGAGAGAGGGAACATCGAGAGGATTACCTCATGTCCCCGCGAGGCATCGGTCATCAAATGGCACAACTGAACCGCATTGACCACGAGATTTCCATGCGAGAGCATGACTCCTTTGGGAAGACCGGTCATTCCTGCCGTGTACTGGATAAGTGCCAGATCATTCGAGGTTGTTCCACTATCAAGTGGCGTTATTGGCTGGCGACGTAACATATTCCGAAACGAGGATACACGAAATGATGGCCGTCTGTAAGGAGGGTCAGAAGCTTCTCTAGCATCCTCGTTTCTTGCTAACAAAGGGCTATACAGCGCTTCAACCAGGGGATTCTCCTTAATGAGGTGGATCAGCATATCGCGCTGGCGCCTGGGAAGGTACTCACGAACAGTGGTATAGATCACATGCCTGATACTCGTGTCAGCACACACCCGTTTAGTCACATCTCGAAGGGGCTCCTGCGTGAGCAAGACTCGAGCTCCAGTATCTTGAAGCTGGCGATGAAGCTCCTGTTCGTGCAAAAGAGGATTGCCCAAAACAACGACCGCTCCAGCCTTGAGCGCCCCATAAAAGGCGATCACACACTGTGGTATATTGGGCAGGACAATCGCAACACGATCACCCGTCTTGATACCCAGGCCTCGCAGGGCATGAGCAAAGCGTGTACTCAAGCTGTCAAGCTCACGGTACTGTATCTGATGATCAAAGAAGAAGATGGCGGGACGCTGCGGAAAAGCGGCGGCACTGGTGCTGAGCATCTCATGGAGGAGCTGTTTCGGCTGTGGGACAAGGGCTGGTACACCGCTATCATAATGGTTGAGCCAGGGCATGTCGCTGTGCTGTGCAGCAAACGAAACCTTGCGGGCAATACGCTGGAAGATGCTTTGCTGTTTCTTTCCGCCACCTTTGCTAGTCTTAGCATCCGGCTGTTGTTTCTCAATAAAGTGGTTGATGGCTCGATTGACAGCATCGGGCCGCTCGAGTTGCACGAGATGTGCTGAGACCGGAATATCGACCAGTTGTGCGCCAGGATTACAGCGTAGTACATCTTCATACAGTTTGCGCCGGAAAACCCGGTCGCGATACCCTAGCACGACCAGTGTTGGGACAGCGAACGGTTGCATACGCCAGGTAGACATGATGCCATCATTGATCCCTTTGAGTGTTCGCTGTGGAGCAAAAAGCGCAACGCCCAGTTTTTTTGCCGCGAAGCTAAAAAGTGGATCGGGAATGTGCAACAGTCTCCCCAGAAGTGGGATCATGGTGAAGTGCGTGGTTACACCGATCAACACCAGGCTGCGTACCTTCTCAGGGTGACGAATAACGTATTCAGTGGCAATGGCCCCTCCAAAAGAGTGTGCGATAAGATGGACCGGCTCCTGGACTTGCAACGCCTCCAGGACCACCTCCAGATCATGGACAAAACTCTCCATTGTGTACGAGGGTCCGGCAGGATCGTCGCTTAATCCATGTCCACGTAGGTTGGGGGCAATGAGGTGCATACTCTGTCCAAAGAAGCGCAACTGGTAGAGCCATTGTGAAACATTGCCACCAAAGCCATGCACGAAGAGGAGAGTCTGTGTGGCTCCCTCGGGATGGATATCGATCACACTGATGCGCCGGAGACTCTCGGTACCGCGTCTAGCAGGCACATAGACGTTGCGGCGGTAGAGCTCAATATCGAGTGCCATAAGGGTACCTCCTTTATGGGGAACGTGCCCGTTATTTTTTTATGCTGCCGCTTGCAGTAGTCAAGCCAAAGAGAAGGAGAACATTTTTAGCAGCTAGAAAAATATTACCATGTACCAATAAGAAATAGCTATACCCTGACCAGCACCTTGTTTCCTCTCTGGAAACACTGTTGGAGTTGCCCGTGCATATGCAGTTCATAAGAGGCAGCTCGAGAATTTTACTCCCGTGCTTGCTTATCTGAACGGCAAATAGTCTGGTGTTTCTTTCTTCTCTTCCGTTTGAGAGCGCTTCGAGTGATGAGATGATCGACTTGTCGCATCCGAAGTCTTGAAAGATCTATAAATCTCATCCTTTCCTGCTCTTCCCGTCGGCGAACGACAGGCCGTTCGTACTGAGGGCGCGGCGGAGCTGATCGAGCGCCTTTGGCCCTACGCCATGGAGCTGCTTGACCTCGGCCTCGCTGAGCTCGGTTAACTGCTCGAGTCGCCAGTAGCCAGCCTCGACGAGCGCCCGTCGCGCGGGCCTGGACAGCCCCATTGGCAGGTCGCTTTCCTGCTGATCGTGCTGCTTCATCTTCATGGTTGTTCCTCCTCTCGGCAATTCTAGCGAATGAGATGGTCACCTTCTAGTCACGTGACCAGCATAGCAGACGGACAAGAAAAAAACTTCTTCTAGCTTACTCCTTTTGAATGGCTTTGCGCTCTTGCCTTCACAGCAAGGGCAATCCCATCACCAGAGGTGGGTCGGTCAGACGTGGCGGGTGCAGGACAAGATCCGGATCGCCAGCAACATGCCCATGGTGGATGACCAGCGGACTCACGTTGTTGCCCACCAACAGCTTCTCGCCAGGCAGCAGGGACGAGTGGAGGTCTGCGGCCACAGGAAACGCGGCAGCCCGGAGATAGTAGACGCCGTCAGCAATGCCCTGAAGCAGATACAAGCCGGGTGAGCTGAGTCTGGTACAACGCACCGGTCTGCCCTGGGGAATGGGACTGGTGAACAGACCCACATAGATCGTGCCCCGAAAGGTCGCGGGAGCGCTGATCCGGCCCAGCAGAGTGTATTTCCTCGGAAGGCCAGAGGACGTCGTGGGACAGAGTTCGGCAGGCTCTACTGCAAGCGGCTCGAAGGCCTGAGCCCGTTGGCGCAAGAGGCGTGGAGACAAGCCCACCAGGTGCGTGAAACGGCTGGTGAAAGAGCCAGTGCTGGTATAGCCAACCTCGAAGCAAATGTCGGTCACACTGAGTGGAGTCGTCACAAGCAAACGCCGGGCCGCCTGGAAGCGCAGCGCTGAGAGAAATTCGCCAGGGGGAATGCCAATCAGACGACGAAAGACGCGATTGAAATGCGAGGGACTCAGATAGGCCACCGCGGCCAGATCCTCGAGGGTCAGCACTTCATGCAGATGGGTATGCATGATCCGGATCGCGCGTTCAACGGCCTGTGTCTGAGCGGCAAGGGTAATGTGACTCGCTGCGTCTTCACAGAAAACGGGTGTTGCTGTTCGCATAGTATCCTTCCTTCTCCAACAGAACTTTCTTCACTGGTCTATTCTTTTCAACCTGATCAGAGGCGGCAAACCAACGCGAGCCGTTCCTGAAATACCTACCTAGCGCCTTTCTCCTGCTAGTCAGGTCAGTCCTTAAAGAATATCAGGGAATTTCCTTCCCGGAAATACAGGATTCTGCTGATGTCTGCATGACTCTCAAGCGCTATATCTCTATTGAGGCAATTAGCAAGACCTCTGCTCTGGCTAGAGCGTTTCTGCCGGGGCGAAACATTGCGCCATCTTCTTGACAGATGAAACAGCAGAGGCGCAACGTACGATAGCAGGGAGAGCGTGCCACCACTCCCGTTCAGGCGTGTGGCAAGCTCCCCAAAGGAGACACATATGATTACTCAACCCAACCCCCACGTCGAGACACGACCTTCTGCACCAGATGTTCAGCTTCCACGACTATCCCACCTGCGTCCAGCGCCACTGGAAACCAGGGCCACCGGCACTCAACCCGCGAACATTGCGCTCGCTGGCCTACAGATCATCGTCGGGTACGAGTGGCTACTCGCCGGTGGAGATAAGATCCTGCTTGGAGGGTTCCCAGCTCAACTGGGGAAGCTGCTTCTCCCCATCGTGGGTGGTGGTCAGCTCCCCGGCTTCTTCGCCGCCCTCTTGCGGGAACTGGTGCTGCCCAATGCTGTACTCTTCGGCTACCTCATCGAGTGGGGCGAGACGCTCGCAGGACTCGGACTCATGGCTGCTGGCCTGCTGGCGCTGCTTCGCCCACTGGTCGAACGCTCAAGGGGCGGCAGGAGCGCAGCGATGTTCATGTCTGGCTTCCGGCTCGTCGAGAGGCTAGCGCCACCAGCAGCACTAGGCGCGGGACTCCTCGGTCTCAGCTACTTTTTCCTGGACGGCCTACCGAAGCCCTGGTTCGTCCCCAGTATTGCCTTCGGCGGCTCGATTGATATGGGGCTCTTCCTGGCCGCCACAAGCGTGATCCTCGTGGTGAGCCAGTTCGTGCAGCGGCAGCAAATGAGAAGGATTTCAGAAAAAGACGCGGCAAACACTCAAGGCTAACTTTAAAATTGAGCGGAGCATAACCTACTGCGCATCTCGTTTGAGGGTGATCTTGACGAAGACATACAATTACCATATAACTGAGAAAGAACGTTGCAAATGGTAAGGAATAAGGAGTCACTCATGACTGACACATCCATTCCGGCCGAGACCCGCATCGGACACGTCCACCTCAAGGTCGCCGACCTGGATCGCGCTATCGGCTTCTATCGCGACTACCTGGGCTTCGATCTGCTCTTCAATTTCGAGAGCGCAGCCTTTCTCTCCGCCGGTGGCTACCACCACCACATCGGGCTCAACACCTGGGAGAGCAAGGACGGGCAGCCGGCCGCCTCCGGCACGACCGGCCTGTACCACTTCGCCATCAACTATCCGACGCGCAAAGATCTGGCCACCGCGCTCAAACGCCTGCTTGATCATGGCTGGTCGATCGATGGAGCGTCTGATCACGGCACCCACGAGGCCATCTACCTCCATGATCCGGATTTCAACGGGATCGAGTTGGCCTGGGACCGGCATCCCAGCCAGTGGCCGCGCCGGGACGGGGCTATCACGTTCAGCCGGCGGCCGCTCGACTTCGCGAGTCTGCTTGCCGAGCTCGAGGAGCCGGACCAGGCGGGATACCTGGCGATCTTGTCGGCATACAAATAGGGAAGGAAAGCAACACTCTCACCTTGTAGTGCCCGAAAAAGGTAAAGATTCGTAATATAAAGTTGTACATCAAACATCTGGCGGTCACCGATCTTCTTTGGTGACCGCCAGATGTTTATTGCATTTCATCCTTGTACCCCCAAATAACATAGCTGTTCCCCCAACGACTTCTATTTCCTGTTTCAAGTCAGAATATTTTGCAACATACCCTGCTTGCAAATCCTTTTTTCCTTCTTTTCCGTGAAAGACTTATACCATATGAATCAGTCCTATTCAATGGATTTGTTCTATGGAAAAGCAGAATGACGTTATCTGTTTATTTGCACGTCACGTGTTCAGGTGCAGTGAGGCACCATCACGAAGGGAGAGAACGATGTCGAAAATCTACTTGCGCTTTGCTAGTGCTTTCTGGCGCGTTGGAGGCGCCGCCGCTCTTGTTGCCATGATGTTATTTGTACTCCAGACGCCAGCGGTTGGCGCAGCAACGCAGGGGAACGACAGTCTGAGCATCCAGACTGTATGCTTCACAGTACATAATACGGGCGATCCGCTGCCGAGCACCCTATATGGGCTCCGCTATACCTACGGACAACCAAAGGACTCGACGCCCGCCATCGTCCTGGTGCATGGCGTTGCCTCATCGACGGCTAACTGGGACTTTATACCGAGCTGGTCGGTCGCACGCCGGCTCGCCCTGGCGGGCTTCGTCGTCATCTCCTACGATCGTCTAGGGTTCGCGAAGAGCCATTACGATCGGCCGAAAGGTGGTGACCTCCTCCTCACCACGAACCAGCGAGACATGCTTCACCAGCTGGTTGGCGAAGTGAAGAGCGGAAACTACACCATCGCCAAGGGGGATGATTGCTCGGCGCCGCAAGTCCCAAGTACATTAGCCAACTCCACAGTCGTTATTATTGGTCACAGTGCTGGTGGAGCAATTGTTCAGGGATACCCAGGTGAGTACCACGATGTTGCCGCAATGGTCCAGGCAAACTATTCCAATCAGGGTTCGGGCGCCGTCGTCCAGCAGCAGATCACCAACGTCGTCGCACCGGCACTGGTTGCTGGAGACGACTATGTCCCGTTCTTTGCGAATCGACAGCAATGCGTCCAGTTCAACATCTACCCGCCTGGCGCAGTGACGCAGGTCGTGAACATCGCGTGTAACCCGGCAAAATTTGTCCTGACCCCAGCCGGTGAATTCACCGGGTTCACAGCACTCGAGCAGGAAAACGACCAGTTCATCAAGACGACCGGCACGATTCCGGTGCTCCTCACCTATGGTGATCATGACGCCGCCTTTCCCCCGAGTACGGCGCAGGCCGACTATCAGTACTGGATCACGAACTGTCCGAGTTGCGATGTGACCAGCTGGTATGAACCTAACAGCGGCCACCTGTTCATGGCCCACGCATCTATGCCACAGTGGGTGCAAGAGGTCGTGAGCTGGCTCGCCTCACGCGGCATCCATTCATAACTTCCTCGCCACCTCCGATAGCCCGATTCGGGTGTATGGCTACGGGCTGTGCGCCAACGGCCGCACAGCCCCTAGCCATACACCTTATTCTTGGCGCCGCGGGCGCCCTGCGGGGTGGGTAGTCAAAGAGAGGGCAGATGAGTCCCACTGTTGCCGCGATCTGAGAATTATGAGTGGATGTCACTGGGACTGGGTTGACGGCGATGGGAGACCCCTGATTCACTTTCAACGTGGAAAACACGTTGTGCTTGAGCCTCTCGCCCTTTCGCTTCCTGAACTCTCGCTGCTTGTCATAGCTGGTTGGCATCTCATAGTACTTCAGCAAGAAGCAGCGGCCGCGGCGGCAGCTTCTGTCTAGTGCTTGTACAGAGCTAATAGTCGGAAATGCGAGAGCAAGGATGCATGATAAGTCTTAATCCTTCCAGTTCCACCACTTGAGCCGTTCGGGGTCGTAGCTGTCATTGGAGGCGTAGTAGACGGCGCAGCGGAAGACATAGAGCATGCAGCGATCAATGTGCATCCCCTGCAAAGCGCACAATCTCAGATAGAGGTCTTCCGGGTCCTGGTTTTTCAGATCGGGGACAGAGCGCAGGCCAAGGTTCCACAGGTCTTCGGCAATGCGCTTGCCCACACCAGGTATCTGACGGAACTCCCTCAATACCGACAGTTTACCGTCTTCAACCACCAGATCTGGTGGCAATTTCTTCAACTTCGTCGTCATAGCTCCCTCCTCAACTGTTGTATGTGGGGGTGCGAGATGCACCCCCACAGGCATAGAACAAACAACTTCCTTACGAATTGTGTGGAGGTTGGAACATGTTGATGATGTTCCCTACTGGATCTTTGATCGTAAAGGCGCGGCCGAAGGGTTCATTGGTCGGCTGGCTCACGATCTCAACGTTATGAGAAACGAGTGTTGCATAAGTAGCGTCCGCGTTGTCCACCAGCCACCAGAGTTCAACACCCTGGTGCGGAGCAACCCCAGCCTGTTCCTGCAGCGCGAATGTAGCGCCTATGCCAGCATTTTGTTTGAACATTATAAAGCCAGGCTGTTGACCTTCCACGACAAAGCCCAGTTTTTCGGTATAGAAAGCACGAGCTTGCTCGATATCGGGTACATACAGCATGACGAAATTGAGTCCTTGCAGCATTGTCTATCTCCTTCCTGGTTATGGATGCGGCTCATATTTTTGCGAGCTGGGGGCGTGGTCGAGGCGCGGGGAAGATGGCAGAGGCTGCCTGCATCGTCCCCCGGACGCGGCTGCTCTGCCACTACT
>JACZCU010192307.1_pt1 | contig 17536 bp, 20 predicted proteins | sample 8641851 | NCBI WGS metagenome assembly JACZCU01 (sample SAMN15324605, study PRJNA640507) | soil metagenome | isolation source: monocropping sugarcane control | place: China: Luxin town, Laibin City, Guangxi Province | collected 2019-07-25 | depth 10cm m | reverse complement strand
GACGACGCGCTGCGCGGAGTTCAGCGCCGTCTGGCCGCGGTCGAAGTACTCCGCCTCCAGCCGGTTCGCCACGTACGCGCGGACGAAGATGACGAAGACGATCAGCGGAAGGATGACGACGCCGGCGACGTAGAGCGAGGTGCGGGCGCGGAAGTCGAGCGTCTTCGGCGCGCGGCGCAGCGCCGCGATCATGCCCGGCAAAAAGCGAAAACCGAGGATGAGGAGCACCGCGACGATGCTCCAGATGACCACGCCGCCGGCGCGCTGCACGAGCTCGGGCACGCTCGGCACCTGCAGCGGGAACGCGAACAGCGCGCTCTCCGCGCGCCTCAGGTAGATCGCCGGCGGATCGGCATTCGGCTGCTCGATCCACATTCCGGTCCCCGGCTTCAGCCGCGCGAAGTAGAACGACGGCGTCTGCGGCAGGCGGATCGTCGCGCCGTGCGCGTTGCCATCCTTGTCGTAAATCGCCGGCTCCCGCTGTGCGTGCAATCCGGTCGTCAAATCCTCGGTGCCCGACTGAAAGAAGTCGCGGTAGACGTCGGCGTACGCGACCGCGCCCGGATCGGCGGGGTTCACGACATGGACGCTGCCGAGGGCGATCGTCGTCCCCCACGCCGTGACGTCGAAGTCGTGGTGGAGCAACTCGCGCGTCACCTTGCCGACTTGCAGCACCTCGCGCGTCCCTCCGTTCCCCTTTTCCGTGAACTGCGGGAGGCCGATGCCGAAGCGGCTGATGGTGGAGCGGGTGAACTCGTCGTCGATCGTGATCACCGCCGGGATGCGCCACTTCGAGAGATCGCTGCGCAGCCAGAGCGCGTACGCGAGGTCGTCGAGGTTCATGTGGCGGTAGTCATCCGGCAAGACGGTCGAGAGGTCGGTCCGGGTGAATTCGTTGTGGAGCGTGTCTTCGATGATGGTCCGGAGCTGGCCCGACTCGCCGGCGACCAGCGGCGCGTACGTTTCCTCGATGAAGCGGCGCGCGCTGGCGCGCTCGAAGATCTGTTCCGGCGCGAAGACGATCACTCCCGCGATGAGCGCGATCGCGAGGAGGCGCAGCCACGGCTCGCCCGTGAATCCGCAGATGGCGATGAACGCGAGCAGCGCGAAGCCGACGCAGAGGTACGCGATGCCGGTTGCGAGCGAGACGAGGAGCATCGGCACGATGCCGACCGCAATCGCGATGAGCGCCGGCCGCGGCCGGTCGCGGTGGCGCGCCAGCATCAGGAGCACGAGCGCGAAGAGGAGCATCGCGCCGAGGAGCACCGCTTGCGCCGTCGAGGTCGGGACGATGTGCTCGGGGATCGACGAGAGGCGCGAGTTGTTGACGAGGTTCTTCGTCAGCATGACGAAGCCCCAGCCCGCGATGAGCGCCACGGCCGCGCGGACGATCATGTTCATCCGCTCCAGCGGCTCGCGCAGGATGATCCCGATGGCGAGCAGCGCCGCCGCGGTCACGAGGAGGTCGAACGGCGACTTGCTGAACGGCCCGAGGAGCTTCGACGCGAAGACGTCGTAGCGGAAGAGGTGCAGCGGATCATCGGCGACGTGGATGCCGAGGAGCGCAACGCGGGCGACGATCACGAGGAAGATCAGCACCCAGGCGCTCCGGCGTCTGGTGAACACCAGCGCGATGAGCGCCGCGCACGCGAGGAGGATCGCTGCGACGTTCTCCCCGTCTTCCTTCGTCCTCTCCACGACCTCGGCGCGCGTCCGCGGGACGACGTCGATGAGGAGCTGCGCGTCCGGACGCTTCGCGATCACGAAGCGCTCGGTCGCCGGGTCTTTGCGGAGGAAGCCGCTGTTGAAGATCGAGCTGACGATCCAGGTGTCCTTCGGATCGAGCGGCGAGGCGTTGTCGGCTCCGTTTGCGACGCGCGCGTAGACCTGGACGTAGCCGCCGTGCTTCAGCGTCCGCGTCCGGATGATGTAGAGGTTCGTGGTGTCGAAGGCGTAGGTCTTCGAGCCGTCGGCGCGGAGGTCTTCGCCCCACCAGGCGACTTCGCTGTCCGCGCCGTTCACGACGCGCGCGCCACGGCCGGGCACGTGGTCGAGCTCCTGGTGCATCATCCGGAAGAGCGCGTCGCGCGAGGCGTTCGGCGCCGCGTCGATGCGCGCCGCGAGGTGCTGCGCGCCGGCGTCGAGCTGCAGCTCGACGGCTGCGACGTGCGCGAGGACGCTCTCCGCGTCCGCGGTGAGGCGTTCATTCACTTTCGAGGTGAAGTCGCGCTCGACGTCGTGCGCGCGCCAGAGCGCCGCGCCGTAGACGAGGGCGGCGAGAAGTACGACGATCGAGACGATGGTCAGCGGCGCGGCGCGCCGACTCACGTCATTTGCTCCCGGACTGTACCGACGCCAGCGACCAGTGGTCCTTGTTGCTGCGGAGCAGGATGTAGAGGTCGCGTGCCTGCGGCTTACCGGCCACCTGGACCGTCCATGTCGCGTCGATCTCGTACTGGTTCTCGGCGCTCTTCTTCGTGGCGCGCTTGACGTCGAACCCGGTGGGCTTCACGCGATTGAAGAGACCGTCGAGCAGGTAGGCGGCCTGGTCGTGACCGTAGTAGTTCGAGTTCTGGTCGACGAGGCCGGGGAACTGCAGACGCACCTGGTCGCCCTCGCCGATTCCGGAGACGATCGCCTGCGCGTCGCCACTGCCGAACCCTCGGGTGAGGTTCGACATCGCGACGTCGAGGTCCTTGAACTGCGCCTGCGCGACGAGCGGAACAAACGTCAATGTCAGCGCTGCGAGGATCAACCGGAATCTCATGGTCTTCGTCTCCTGCAGAAGGTAACGGGTCTCGCGCTCCGGTTATTCTAATCCTTTCAGTGGTTTACGTGGAGCATTGAGAGGGCGGTCTGTCCTGAATAGTGCTCAGTGCTGAGTGCTTAGTGCTTAGTACGAAGGCGTCTTCTCCTACGCACTAAGCACTACGCACTCAGCACTAATCCCCGCTTTCTAGCCTCATCGCAGAAATCGCTAGCGAGCGGGGCGCCAACTTGGAGCGGCTGCCGGGTCACGGGATGTGTCATTTCCAAGGAGGCGGCGTGGAGCATGGGACGCTCGGCACTGTTGCGGTCGCCATATAGCCAGTCGCCGAGGAGCGGGTGTCCGATCGCGGAGACGTGGACGCGGATCTGGTGCGTGCGGCCGGTCTCCAGAAGGATGCGGAGCAGCGAGCCGTTCGGTGTCGCCGCGAGCGGCTCGAGGTGCGTGACCGCGCGCCGGCCGTCGTCGCGGACGCCGAACTTGATGGCGCCGATGCGGACGATCGGCGCGTCGATCGTCTGCCGTTCCGCGAGCTCGCCTTCGCATAACGCGAGGTAGGTCTTCCGGATCCGCTTCGTCTCGAACTGCCGCGTGATCTTCACGTTGATCTTCGACGACTTCGAAAAAAAGATCACGCCGCTCGTGCCGCGGTCGAGGCGCTGGAGCAGGTGCACCGGCTGGCCGGCGTGCGCCGCCGCGAGCTCCAGGAGCGTCGGCTCGTCGGGGTCGTAGCCGCGCTGGACGACCAGACGCGGCGGCTTGTTGACGAAGAGGAGGACGTCGTCTTCGTAAAGAACGTCGATCACTCTTTGAGGTAGTGCAGTTCCCACGGCCCCTGTCCGGTGATCTGGAGGATGGTGGTGCGCGGGAAGTAGAGGTAGTGATGCATCTCCGGCGGGTTGATGTAGAAGCTGCCGGCCGGGAAGCGCTTGGTCTTCTTCGCGTCGAATTTGTCGCCGAAGCCGAGCCGCGCCTCACCCCAGATCACCGTGACGCGCTCGGGCGCCGGGTGAAAGTGCGGCAGGACCTTGGCTCCGGCCGGCAGCTTCACGCGGACCGTGAACGGCCCCTCGTGCTTCGGGTCGCCCTCCAGGACCGCCATCTTCGATCCGGCCGGCATCGTCGCCGGCGCGTCCTTCCAGACGACCGACGTGATCTGGACGGGCTGCATGGTGGCGGCTGTGAGGAGGATGGCCGCGAGGCCGAGCTTGATCTGCATGTGTGCGCCGCAGTTTATCGTGGCGACACGGTTGATCGCATTGGCCGCGCCGATGTCGCAACGTGGCGACACGCCTGCACGCGTTGGCTGCACGATGTCGCCACGTGGCAACACGGTTGAAACCATTGGCCGCAAGGATGTCGCCACGCGTCAACACGGTTGAAACCATTGGCCGCAAGGATGTCGCCACGTGGCGTCAGCGTGTCGCCACGTGCAAACACCCTTCAGCCATGCTGAGCGAGGGTGTCGCCACGTGCGAACAACCTGTTGCCACGCCGAACGGGCGTGTCGCCACGTGCGAACACCGTTCAAGCCATGCTGAACGAGCGTGTCGCCACGTACGAACATCATGAAGCCTTGCTGAACGAACGTGTCGCCACGTCCATACGTCCTTCGGCCACGCGGAAGCACGGGTTTCACCAGTAGACCGGAACTTCTCTAGTCGTAGAGCAAAAAGTTCTCGCGGAGCGCGAGGAAGCGCTGCAGCGCGTCGTCCCACGTCGCGATCCAGGCGCGGAGGTCGCCGCCGGTCTCCACGATCCGCTTGAACTCCGCCGTGCCGGTGAGCAGGTTGATCGCGGGACGCGTGGTGGCGGGCTCGTATTCGTACGGGGCGCGGCGCCAGGCGAAGTGATCGCCGAGATGGTCGTGCAGCACCTTCACGATCCAGAGGCCGGTCTCGTAGGGGCGGAAGCCCTCCCGGTCGGTGACGTGAATCTGCGCGCCGCCGCAGACCTGGCCGGCGCATTTCTGGAACATCGGCTTGAAGAGCTGCGGGCGGAACAACACGCCGGGTAACGCGAGGTCGTTCAGCGCTTCGGCGAAGCGGAAGTGGTCGAGCCCCGGGGCGCCGAAGATCTCGAACGGCTTGGTCGTGCCGCGGCCCTCGCTCACGTTGTCGAGCGCTTCGATCAGGCACATGCCGGGGTAGACGGTCGCGGTATCGAGCGTCGCCATGTTCGGCGAAGGGAAGACCCACGGCAGGCCGGTGTCGTCCCACCACATCGCGCGGCGCCAGCCCTCCATTCGAATGACGGTCAGCTTGCAGCCGATGCCCGCGTTGAAGAGCTGCGCCAGCTCGCCGATGGTCATGCCGTGCCGTACCGGGAGGACGTGGTGACCGACGAAGCTGATCCACTGCGGCTCGAGCACGTTCCCTTCGACATGCGTCCCGCCGATCGGATTCGGCCGGTCGAGGACGATCACTTCCGTTCCGGTCTTCGCCGCCACCTCCATGCAGAACTTCATCGTGTAGACGAAGGTGTAGTAACGCGAGCCGACGTCCTGCAGGTCGACGACGAGCGCGTCGAGGTCGGCGAGCCACTCCGGCTTCGGCCGCAGCTTCTCCTTCGCCGCCTCGAGGTCGGTCATGTCGTGCGACGTCGTCACGGCATACAGCGAGTGCACCTCCGTGCCCGCCGCCGCGTCGCGTTCCTGCGACGCCCCTTCCATGTCCTGCATCACGCCCCAGTAGCCGTGCTCCGGGCCGAACATCCGCGCGAGGTTGCAGCCCTCGATGCGCCGGAGGATGTCGGCGGCGCGCATGAGATCGCGCGACACGGCTGCCTGATGGCTGAGCAGGCCGATGCGCTTGTTGCGCACGGGCGAGCCGTCGCGCGCGATGACGTCGAGGCCGGTCAGCACCTCGTTCACGGATGTTTCTCCACGCGCGCTCCCGTCAGCAGCTCGAGTGCGTGTGGAATCAGGTGCAGGATCGCGCGGAGGCATTCGGTCGCTCCATTCACGCTGCCAGGCAGATTCACGACCAGTGCCGTTCCGCGCGTCGCAGCGCCGGCGCGCGAGAGTGGTCCCATTTTCGAGGTCGTGCGCATGACTTCACCGAAGCCCGGCAGCGCTCGATCGCACACTCGCTGCGTCGCCTCGGGGGTCACGTCGCGCGGCGCGATGCCGGTGCCGCCGGTCGTGACGACGAGCCGCGCGCCGTCGCCGGTTGCGTTTTCGATCGCGCTCGCGATGGCATCGACGTCGTCCGCCACGATCATGACGGTGTCGACTGCGAAGCCGTTCTCTTCGAGCAGCGCGCGCGCGGCCGGGCCGGAACGGTCTTCCCGCTCGCCCCGCGATGCGGCATCGCTGCAGGTGATGACGCGCGCGATCACGCGGGCGATTCTAGTCGCAGGTGGAGTTGTACGTTGCGTCCGCGGTCGCGGGGATCAGTGCGATCGTCTTGTCGGTGATGTCCGCGACCGACTCGATGGCGAGCTCCGAGAACTGCGACGCGTGCGCGCGCATGTCGTCGGTCATGAACTGCCATGACGGCGCGACGTAGAAGACGAGAGTGGCCGAAGCGCGATCGATGGCGGGCGACAGCTCATAGCGCCCGTTCTCGACCTTCGCGCGCGTCTCGATGAAGTACACGTTCCGGTTGCCTGCCGCCTCGGTCACCGCACTCCCGACCGCCCGGTGAGCAGGATGACAAGTCGTGCCGTGCGCCGGATCGAACGTGAGGATCGCCGCCGGCCGGACCCTCTCGATCGCGTCGGCGATCCGCCCGACGAACGCATCGTGACCGTCCCACTGATCGAGAACGCCGGTCATGACGTCGGGAAGCGTCCAGAGCTCGAGGCGCGAGTGAAGGAGTGCTGCCGCTGCCGTCAGCTCGGAAGTGCGGGTCGCCGCGAGGTCAGCGCCACAGCCGGACGCGAGGACGCACGGCCCGTTCTCGCCGCGGGTCATGACGAGAAGCGTGCATTCGGACGTGATGCCGCAGCGCGCGCCGAGGAGTGGCGCGAAGAGCGCCTCGTCATCGGGATGCGCCGTGATGACGAGGAGACGCGAGAAGTCAGGGCTGCGCGCGGCGCGGCTTTTTTGTGCGGTAACCGGAGCCGCACTAGCGAGAATACCGAGCAGGAGGAGGGCCGGCGCCGCGCGCATCAATCTTGATACGCGGATAATCGCCCCGCCATCTATGAAGCGGACCGATTTCACGTACGAATTGCCGCCGGAGCGCATCGCGCAGGAGCCGCGCGAGCGCGGGCGTTCGCGCATGATGGTCGTCAGGCCGGGGCACATCGAGCACCACACGTTCGATTATTTTCCGAAGCTTCTCACGCCGGACGACGTGCTCGTCATCAACGACACGCGTGTCATCCCGGCGCGGCTGTATGCGAAGCCGAAGGGGCAGATGAAGAACCCGATCGAGTTTCTGCTGACGCGGCAGCTCGACGACGTCACGTGGGAGTCATGGTGCAAGCCGGCGAAGCGGGTGCACGCGGGTGATCGCGTCGAGTTTTCGGAGTCGCTCGCAGCGACGGTGATGGAGAAGCGCGACGACGGTACGGTCGTCATCCGTTTCGAAGGCGATACGGAGGAGATCGAAAGGATCGGCGTACCGCCGCTGCCTCCGTACATCGCGCGCGAGCAGCCGCGCGACTCCGATCGCGACGCGTATCAGACCGTCTATGCGAATGCCCGCGGCGCGATCGCAGCGCCGACCGCGGGGCTGCACTTCACGCAGGAGATCCTCGGCGAGATCGCGTCACGCGGCGTCGAGATCGTGCGCGTGACGCTGCACGTCGGCATCGGCACGTTCAAGCCGGTGAAGGTCGACGACATCGCCGAACATCGCATGGACTCGGAGCGCTACGAGATCACGCCCGATGCCGCCGCCCGCCTGAACGCCGCGAAGGGCGCCGGCCGGAACATCGTCGCCGTCGGCACGACCTCGGTGCGCACGCTCGAGAGCGCGATCCGCGCCGGCAACGGGCGTTTCGAGCCAGGGTGGAGCGAGACGTCGATCTTCATCACGCCCGGTTTCGAGTTCCGCGCTGTCGGCAAGCTCCTGACGAACTTCCACCTGCCGGAGTCGACGCTCCTCATGCTGGTGAGCGCATTCGCCGGAATGGAGACGATTCGTGAGGCGTATGCCGAGGCGATTCGGGAGAAGTACTTCTTCTACTCGTACGGCGACTGCATGTTCCTCAGCGCGAGAGCCCCACGCGTTTGAGGCCGATGACGCAGCACGCGAGGCCGACGACCAGCCACATCGGCTCACCGCGAAGGCTCGAGATGATGAAGCTCGCTCCGGCTGCGATCAGGAGAGCGCCGCCGCCAATGTCAATCCGATTCATATTCGTTCATCCTACCAATACGTCGTGGTGATCGCGCAGTCGCCGAGGACGACGGCCTGACAGGCGAGGCGCTCGTCGGCGGCGAGGCCGCGCTGTTTCGACACACGTTCTTCTACGGAAGTTGGTGCGCTGAGGTTTTCGGCGCCCTCCACGACGCGAACGCGGCAGCGGGCGCAGATGCCGATGCCGCCGCAGGAATTGCCGAGCGGAGCGTTCGCGCGGCGGGCGGCGTCGAGCAGCGTTTCATTCGCTTTCGCGTCAGCGCACTTGTCGAGAGCAACGAATCGGACGTTCACGTACGTTCACAGGGAGTTGATCGAACGGCGAGAAACTTTCGCCTCCGGCCAGCGTCTATTACACCAGACATGGAGGATGTGATGAGAGCGAGCAAAGACACGCAAGAGCTGAACGTAGCCGACGAGATTCTCAGCGTACTGCCGGCCGGCAGCGTGATGCGTATCTGCTCGGACGACCGCGACACCTTGCGCTTTGCCGTGCGTGCCGCCGGGCTGAAGCTCCGTCAGATCACGCTCAGCCGCGCGTCGCTCCGCCGCCTGATCGAAGACCCGCAGTCCGCCATCAAGATCGACTACCTTCGCCGCGACATCGAGCGGAGCGCGAAGCGTCGGGAGGCGTTCCAGTACCCGCGGCAGATCCGGCGGGCGACGAAGCGGGTGAAAGGCGCCCTGGCGCTCCGGCCGTGGGTCCTTGCGTCGGTGATGTAACAAGTTTGCCTACGAATCGTAGGCAGAGGGGTTGTCGAGCCGACAAAACGGCACTACATTGCTGAGATGACCGTCGCGCTCGATGATCTCGATCAGAAGATTCTCGATCTCCTGCTCCGCGACGGCCGCGCCCCCGCGTCGCAACTGGCCGATCAGGTCGGCCTCTCCCGTCCGGCCGTCGCGGAGAGGATCGAGAAGCTCGAACGAGCCGGCGTCGTCCGCGGCACCACGGTCGTCCTCGACCCGAACTCCCTCGGCCGCGCGGTGACCGCGTTCGTCGCGGCGCGCGGTCCGAAGCTCGACACGAAAGCGACGAAGCACTTCCGCGAGCTGATGGAGCGCGACGAGGTGCTCGAGGTCCACACGGTCGCCGGCGAAGACTGCTATCTCATCAAAGTGCGCACGGACTCGATTCCGTCGCTCAACGGGATCCTCAACGAGCTCACGTCGCCGCCGATCTCGCTCTCCACGCGCACCACGATCGTGATGGAGACGCACTGCGAGAAGGTCGGCGGCATCGTGCTGCGAGCGGAGCGGCGATGAAGCACGAGAAGGGTCTCGCCTACATCGCGTTCGTCATCGTCTGCATCGTGTGGGGGACGACGTATCTCGCGATCCGCATCGCGGTGGAGACGGTGCCGCCGTTCCTGCTCGCGGCGAGCCGCTACACGGTCGCGGGGCTGATCCTCTTGATCGCCTCGCGTATCCGCCGCGAGCCGCTGCCGCGCGACTGGCGGACGCTCGGCAATCTCGCGATCATCGGCGTGCTGATGGTCGCGGTCGGCAATCTCGCGGTCATCGTCGCGGAGCAGTGGACGCCGAGCGGCATGGTGGCGCTGTTCGTCGCGACGGCACCGTTCTGGGCGACGCTCATCGCGGCGCTGAGCGGCTCGGGCGAACGCATCGGCACCGGGAGCGCGATCGGGATGCTCGCGGGATTCGCCGGCGTCGGTCTGCTCGTGACGCCCGGCGCTGCCGGTGGGCACTTCGACAAGAAGTTCATCCTCGGCGCGGCGCTGGTGCAGTTCGGCTCGATCGGCTGGCAGTACGGGACGCATCGCGCGAAGTACACGATCCGCAACGTGCCGTTCGTTACGTCGACCGCATTGCAGATGCTGTTCGGCGGGATCGTTTCCGGCATCGGCGGCATCGCCATCGGCGAGACCTCGCGCTTCTCGCTGAACGCGCGCACGCTCACCGCGCTGGTCTACCTCACGTTGATCGGCTCGGTGGTGGCGTACAGCGCGTACGTCTTCGCGGTGAAGCACCTCCCGACGACGAAGATGTCGCTCTACGCGTACGTCAACCCGGTGGTCGCGGTCTTTCTCGGCTGGCTCATCCTTCACGAGCCGCTGACGTGGGTCTCGATCGTGGCGATGCTGATCATCCTCGGCGGCACGGCGACCGTGCAGTTGTCACGAATGCGTCCCAGTTTGCGCGCGACCGTTGAGATGCCGGCGCCGCGGCGCAAGAATGCCGCGTAAATGACACCCGCAATCTTGTTCGCAGTCGTCGTGGAGCTCTTCACGTCGCAGGGCTGCTCCAGCTGCCCTCCCGCCGACGCACTCCTGCGGGAGTTGCGCCGCGACCCGAACGTGATCGCGATCGCGTATCACGTCGACTACTGGGACAACCTCGGCTGGCGCGATCCGTTCTCGGCGCACGAGTGGACGCAGCGGCAGATGGAGTACGTCCGGACGCTGAAGCTGCCGAGCGCCTTCACGCCGCAGATCGTCGTCGACGGAACGCGGCAGATGGTCGGCTCGAACGGCGTCGCCGTCCGCACCGCGATCGGCGCTGCCGAACGCGAGGAGCGGAACGCTCCGCCGATGCGGCTCACAGCCGAGAACGGCGCGGCGGTTGTCGTGACGAATGCGCCCCGAGCCGGCCTGCAGCTCCTCGTCCTCGCGCTCAGCAACGAGCAGACGACGAAGATCGAACGCGGCGAGAACGCCGGCCTCACGCTCGCAAACGCGAACATCGCGCGCAAGCTGGTGCGCATCCAGAACGTCGCCGCCGGACCGCACACCTACCGCGTTCCGGTCTCCGGCGAAAAGCTCGTCGCGATCCTCCAGGATCCGGCGACCCTGCGCATCGTGAGCGCTACGACGGCGGGCCGCTAGCGACCGCGCTGTCATCCCGAGCGTAGCGAGGGACCTGGGCGGGTGTGAGGCTCGAGTGGCGCACCGCCCGGCCCCCAGATCCCTCGCTACGCTCGGAATGACACGCGCTACGACGGCCGCATCACGACCTTGATGCATTCGTCCTGCTTGTCGCGGAAGACGGGGTACATCTCCGGCGCGTCATCGAGCGTCACGCGGTGAGTGATGACGAATGACGGATCGATCTCGCCGCGCTCGATGCGGTCGAGGAGCGGCCGCGTGTAGCGCTGCACGTGACACTGCCCCATCCGCAGCTTCAACCCTTTTCCGAACGCGGCGCCGAACGGCACTTTGTCGATGAAGCCGGCGTAGACGCCGGGGATCGAGACGATGCCGCCTTTGCGGCAGCAGTGCAGCGCCTGCCGGAGAACATGCGAGCGGTCCATCTCGAGCCGCATCGTCTGCTTCACGCGGTCGTAGAGCGCATCGATCGTGTGACCGTGCGCCTCCATGCCGACGGCGTCGATGCAGGCGTCGGGTCCGCGGCCGCCGGTCATCTCCTTCAGCGCCGTGAACACGTCGTCGACCTCGGAATAGTCGATCGTCTCGGCCTCGCTCTGCTCACGCGCGAGCCGTAGGCGCTCCGGAAAGCGGTCGATCGCGATCACGCGGTCCGCGCCGAGGAGCCGGGCGGACTTGACGGCGAACTGGCCGACCGGACCGCAGCCCCAGACGGCGACCACGTCGCCCGCCTTGATCTCGCAGAACTCGGCGGCCATGTAGCCGGTGGGAAAGATGTCGGTGAGGAAGAGCACCTGCTCGTCCGAAAGGCCGTCCGGAATCTTGAGGGGGCTAACGTCGGCGAACGGCACGCGAACGTACTCCGCCTGTCCGCCGGCATAGCCGCCGTAGAGGTGCGAGTAGCCGAACAACGCGGCGCCGCTGAAGCCGTACATCGCCTCGACCATCCACGCGTTCGGGTTGGTGTTGTCGCAGAGGGACCAGAGCTGCTGCTGGCAATAGAAGCAGCGCCCGCACGCGATCGGGAACGGGACGATGACGCGGTCGCCGGGTTTCAACGTCCGCACCTCGGAGCCGACTTCGACGACCTCGCCCATGAACTCGTGGCCGAGGATGTCGCCCTTCATCATCGTGGGGACGTAGCCGTCGTAGAGATGGAGGTCGGAGCCGCAGATCGCGGTGAGCGTGACGCGCACGATCGCGTCGTGCGGATTGAGAATTTTCGGATCCGGAACATCGACGACCCGAACTTCATTTTTGCGCCAGAAGCAAACGGCTTTCATCGCGCCACTCCCGTCGGCTGCCCTTCCGTCGTCGCGAGCTCGCCGGTCTCGATCAGCATCTTGAATCGGCGCAGGTCCTCCTGTACCTGGCGGTCCGGGTCCTCGCCGAACAGCTTCGCGAACGTGGCGCCGATCGTGCCGCCCGGCGGGTCGTAGCGCAGGACCACTTTCACCTCGGTGCCGTGCGGCGTCGGGGAGAAGTGCACGGAGCCGGCGTTGTGGACGTTCGCGCCATCGACGGAGCGCCAGCCGATCAACTCGTTCGGAACGTCGTTGATGATCTCCGCTTCCCACTGCGCGTCGATGCCGGCGGGACCGTTCACGACCCAATGCGAGCGCTTGCTGTCCGCGACTTTGACCGACTGCAGATGGCGCATGAAGCGCGGGAGGTTTTCGAAGTTGTGCCAGAACGCGTAGAGCTGGTCGGGTGACGTGCCGACCGTGATGGTCTTCTCGACGCGAATGCCGCGACCGTATGGGACGCTGACGTTGCTCGTGTCCTCTTCCTTGCGATGAGTCGAGATGCCGAGGAGATCGTAGGCGGGGCAGTTGCCGGTCGCGCCGCGCCAGAGAAGCGCGCCGCCGAGGCCCGCGAGCGCGAGGCCGCTGAGCGAACGGCGAGCGAGGCCGTAGCCCGTGATCGCCGTGCCGGCGATCACCGACACCCAACGTTCCGGATTGCTCACGTTCTGTTGCGTTTTTGCGTCCATAGCAACGCCGAAAGAGCACGACACGTGCCCGTGAATCAATACAATTCGGCCTCATGACCGTCGCTCCGCCGCCCGTCCGCCCCGTCACACTCGAAGAGATGCGTGCCGCGCGCGAGCGCATTGCGCCGCTCATCACACGCACGCCGCTGATCCAGCTCCGCCACGGTACGAACGCGCCGGAGATCTGGCTCAAGCTCGAGAACCTGCAGCCGATCAACGCGTTCAAGATCCGCGGTGCCGCGAATGCCGTCACGCTGCTGAACGACGAGGAGCGCGCCAAGGGCGTCTGGACGATCAGCGCAGGCAATGCGGGACAGGGCGTCGCGTTCGCGGCGCGCGAGCTCGGCATTCGCTGCACCGTCGTGGCGATCGAGACCGCGCCGGAGACGAAGCTCGAACGGATGCGCAACCTCGGCGCGACCATCGTGAAGGCGCCGTTCGATGCGTGCTGGCGCGCCATGGACGAGCGGCGGTTCCCCGGCGTCGAGGGGACGTTCGTCCATCCGTTCGACGATCACAACTTCATCGCCGGAAACGCGAGCCTCGGATTCGAGGTCCTCGAAGACCTGCCGGACGTGCGGACGGTGATCGCCGCGATCGGCGGCGGCGGCCTCGTGGCCGGCATCGGCAGCGCGATCCGCGCCGTCGCACCGCACGTGCGCATTCTCGGCGCGGAGCCGGAGACGGCAGCACCGGGAGCGCTGTCGTTCGAGAAGGGCTCGCCGCAGGTGTTCGACTCCTGGGCGGCGTCATTCGTCGACGGCGCGGGCGGCAAGAGCATCTTCCCGCGTATGTGGGAGCGGATGCAGGGCATCGTCGACGGATCGGTGGTCGTGACGCTCGACGAGGTGAAGCGCGCGATGCGCGTGATTGCCGAGAAGACGCGCGTCATCGCCGAGGGGGCGGGCGCGCTCGCCGTCGCGGCAGCGCTGTCGGGGAGAGCGGGAGAAGGGCCGATCGTCGCGGTCATCAGCGGCGGCAACATCGACCTGAAGAAATTCGCGGAGCTAATCGGCGCGGCCTGACCGCAACTTGTCGACGATCTTTTGCGCCGGCTTGCGCCGCCGGTCGCGCTTGACGGCGTGCCGCGCCTCGGCCTCCTCGATGGAATGCGAGTGCTGCAGGTCCTCGTCGCGGCGCGCCATGTCGGCGAGGCGCTGGAAGTGGATCCGCAGAACCTTCAGGTCCTCCTCGGAGAGGTCCTCGACGGAAATCAGCCGGTTGCTGGCGCCGTCGATCGCGGCGACGAGCTCGTCCAGCTTCAACTGCACCGCGAGCGCGTCTTTGTTCTGCGTTCGCTGGATGAGGAAGACCATCAGGAACGTGATGATCGTCGTGCCGGTGTTGATCACGAGCTGCCAGGTGTCCGAGTAGTGAAAGATCGGCCCGGTGACGATCCACGCGAGGATCACGAAGACGGCGAGGATGAACGCAGTCGTCGAGCCGGTCCACTCGGTTGCCAGCGAGGCGAAACGGGACAGCAGCGGTTCGTTCTGTCGAATGCGACGGTCGATCATCGCGCGCACCTCCACGGCCGAGACTGTTTCAATCTCCACGCCTAGTGCACTTTGGCGATCGGAGCGGGGGTGCTGCTCGGCGGGATCGGGTAGTCGTGACGATCGATCATCGAGTTGATCGGGACGTTCATCACCGGCACGTCGTTGCCTGCGATGCGCGCCGTCAGTCCGGCAGGCGCCGGCTTCGCGACCTTCGCCGCGATGCGGACGCGGATCGCCTTCGGATCGGCGACGGTGATTCCCTTCGGCGTCAGGACGAGTCCCGGAACGAAGATGTCGGCGTTCGGCGGGACGTTCTCGAGCGTGAGCATCGCCTGCGGGACGCCGGTCGTCGAGAAGCCGATCGCCGTCTTTCCCGGCGGCACGTCGAGAAAGATGAAGGAGCCGTTCTCCGCCACGCCGCCGCTCGCGTAGGCCGCCCCTTCGACCCAGACGTTCATCGCCTGGAAGGCGGCGGTGCGGCGCGCGCTCTCGGTTTCGACGGTGCGATAGCGGTCGTTCGGCGCGCCGGTGTCGACGTCGGCAATCCAGCCGCGCACGCTGACCGGATCTTTGCTGACCGGGGCCGCGTGCTTCTCGTTCGAGCACGCGAGAACGCAGAGCGCAGAGAGGAGAGCGCAGACGGCTGCGGATCGCATCCATTCCAGTTTATCCTCTGAGCAACAGATGAAGCGCCTCCTTCTCCTCTCCGTTCTCCCGCTCCTCGCCGTCGCCTCCCTTCTCCTCGGCCAGGCTCCAGCCGTCTCGACGCTGCGGACTCCGAACGGCGACAAGCCGCTGTCGGTCATCCATCAGGCGAGCCAGACCTATTTCGCGGTCGACGAGGTGATCACCGCGCTCGGCGGGACGGTGCGGCAGGAGAGCGGCGGGTTCAAGGCGACGCTCAGCGGGGTGGAGGCGGCATTCGGACCGGACTCGCGCTTCGCCGTCGTTCGCGACGATCTCATCGAGATGCCGGTACCGCCGCTGTCGGCCGCCGGCAAGCCGTACGCGACGCTGCAGTTCTTTCAGGGATACCTGAGCCGCGCCGCGTCGCTCGACGCGACGTGGGACGCGGCCGCACACATCCTCACGATCCGGACCTTGCAGCAGACGCAGGTGAGCGTCACGACGTCGCTTGCGAACGTGCAGGGGATCACGAAGGTGGTCCTGACGCTGAGCGGCCCGGCGGACTACGTCATCCTGAAGGAGCCGGGGGCGTACACGGTCCGTTTCAAGTCGCCGATCCGCGCGCCGTACACCGACCAGGCGCAAAACGATCCGAACGTCTCGAAGCTGTCATTCAGCGGAAACGATGCGCGCATTCAACTGACGTCGCCCGATGTGATCGCCGACGCGTACAAGCTCGACAATCCGTTCCGCGTCGTCCTCGACCTCCGGAAAGGGGCCGCGGCAACGACGGCTCCGACGACGCAGCTCCCGGTTCCGACGAAGCCGGTCGAGGCGCCCGGCATCCACACCATCGTCATCGATCCCGGCCACGGCGGGAAGGACGTCGGCGCGATCGGGCCGGATGGCACGATGGAGAAGGACCTGACGCTCGCCGTCTCCCGCAAGCTCGCAGCGGCACTCGGCGCGAAGACGGGAGCGCGCATCGTGCTCACGCGCGAGGACGACTCCGTCGTCTCGCTCGATCAGCGCACCGCCATCGCGAATCAGTACAAGGCGGACCTCTTTCTCTCGGTGCACATGAACGCCGCGGTCGTGAAGGGTGCGCGCGGCTCGGAGACGTACTTCCTCTCCGCCGATGCCTCGGACGAGATCGCGAAGAAAGCCGCCGAGTCGGAGAACTCGTCGGTTTCGGCCGCGGCGGCGGCGCCTTCATCGGACGTGAAGCTGATCCTCTGGGACCTCGCGCAGCAGGAGTACCTGCAGGAGTCGAGTCGTTTCGCGACCGATATCCAGGAGGAGATGAACGCGATCGCCGGCATTCAGAATCGAGGCGTGAAGCAGGCGCCGTTCAAGGTGCTCGTCGGCGCCTCGATGCCGGCGGCGCTCGTCGAAGTCGCCTTCATCTCGAACCCCGAAGAAGAGGCGAAGCTCAAAAGCGATGCGTTCGTGACGACGGTGGTCGACGCGATCACGCGCGCGGTCATGAAGTACAAGACGGATTACGAGACCCGGATCGGCGTCATCAAGCCGCCGCCGGCCACTCCGGCTGCCCCCGCTACGACCACCACGACTGCAGCGACGAGGACGGGCACCTAGTGCGCCGCGCAGCCGTCGTCGTTTTCGCCCTGCTCGTTCTCGCGGCCGGGTGCCGGAAGAAGGTCGAGAAAGCCGGCAATCTGAACGTGCAGAACAACGTCGCGCCGCGCGCGGTGCGCCTCTACTTCGAAGGGCCGTCGCTGCTGCTCCTGCCGGAACAGCGGAACGTGCAGGCGCCGCAGAACCCTGCCGGCGCGATGGCGGTCATCGTCCGCGAGTTGTTCAAGGGTCCGGTGAACCCCGGTTTCGCCCGCGCGTTTCCGGCCGACACGGTCGTCCGCGGCGCGTTTCTCCTTCCGGACGGCACGGGCTTCGTCGACCTCGGCGGAGCGACGCTCACGCAGGGATGGGCGGCGGGAAGCCATGAGGAGCTGATGGCGGTCTACTCGCTCGTCCAGACGATCACGGCCAATTTCCCCGAGGCGAAGCGGGTCCGGATTCTCGTGAACGGGACGCCGGCCGAAACGCTGGCCGGACACGTGGCCCTCGACCGTTCGCTGCTGCCGAGCGCGGCTTTCCTCGACCCGCGCGCGAGATAACTAGCAGGAATGGAAATTAACCGAACGCTCGTTTGGTAGTCCTTCCGGAACCATTCCGAAAATCACCGTTATCTTTCGGTAAGTTAAGAGGTTGTCACGATGCAGTTACATTGAGAAATTTTTCACAAAGTGTGCGATAATGCGCGCAACGTGAATCAAGGTTTACTGGATGGGCAGGCGAAAGCCGCTTTCTGTTGTACCAGCCTGCCTCGTTTTACTTCCTCTTGAAAGCTTCCTTGAATCTTGCCGCTGTAACATCTCACCACCCGAGCGACCTAGCCCGCCTCATCCAGTAGATTGATCCCCGGCCCCGCGAAAGCGGGGCCGATTTTTTTTGCCGCTACGCCACGAGCT
>JACZCU010080515.1_pt1 | contig 17549 bp, 17 predicted proteins | sample 8641851 | NCBI WGS metagenome assembly JACZCU01 (sample SAMN15324605, study PRJNA640507) | soil metagenome | isolation source: monocropping sugarcane control | place: China: Luxin town, Laibin City, Guangxi Province | collected 2019-07-25 | depth 10cm m | reverse complement strand
GTCTGGCTTATAAACGCCTTGCTCGTTTTTGCTCTCGATCATAAATATCTCCCTTTGCAACATTATCTGTATGCTCTGTCCCTATGAAGACGTTGGCAGAGTGATTTTTTTGAGAGGACTTTGGAGAGGTAGCTCTCAGTAACCACTGGTTATCAAAAGCCTGGGGGTACAGCTATTGGAGATGGTGGATAATTCGGCAAGCCCCCTGTTAACTCGTTTCGGGCTGCTTTTCCCCTCATCTGGCTGTCCAGGCAGACCGCTTCATCCTGTAGCATCCACACCTATCCTACTTTCATCTTCACCGAGCCGCCCACTTCCATTTCACGAGGCGTCTTCTCGCTTTATTCATGCACACATTGTGAAGCATGACAGTGGCGGCAGTGCAGTCAGCCTCATTGCGACTTGATGGGAGGGGGTTTTCAAACGGTACAGGGGAGGTGTTGGTTCTGCTCTCAAAGAATGCTTGAGAAGCAAATGGATGGCATATTTGCGATGATAGGTAGAGTCATTTCCTATAGGGCTGAGATCGTTTCTGGCGCAAACAACGGATCTGAGAAACCTTGATATAAGCTCATCATTCACCCAAAATGACGGAGAACCGATTTTGGTGAGGCAATGCGACGTATTGCATAAAGTCGCTTCTCATGCTATACTATGAGTGCCATGGGCTAAATGGCCGTAAAGCCCGTTCTGGATTGAAACCTTTCGATGTACCTGGGAAAGAGCGGGGCAAGACAAGGCTAAATGGCCTGTAAAGCCCGTTCTGGATTGAAACCCAAGGCTGACTCGCCGGTCCGGGAGAGCACGCCGAGGCGCGATTGACAATCCCGGCCCGCACGTACGCCCGCTTCGACGAGGGATTGTCCCAGTAGGTCTGGAACCTTGGGATCTACAGGCTGCACGCCGGTCGGTCGTCGCGGGGTCTCAGGGTGAACACTCAGGTGGTGCTGCGATGAGATAAAGGCGAGCGCCCGGCATGGCGGAGCGGTCGTATGAACAGACGTGGGAGCCGCAAAGCTGCGGCAGATTACAGACGAGGAGATGAAGAGATGAGCTTACGCACATTCCTTTCCCGATGGCATTGGCAACCAGACACGTGGAGGACGCAGCTCGTCCGCGCCGGTGGCGTGCGGTTGCGTCGTCGTTCGATCTTCGCCACAGTTGCCCTCGTGGCCATTGCGTGGTCGGCGTCCACCAGTGGCGTCGGCACCGCATTGGCGGCCAACAGCGGAGCCGCCAGTGCGGTGGCGGCTCGGTCAGCGTCGCCCAGCCAACTCAACTTCGGCCCGAACGTCTACATCTTCAATCCTGGCATGCCGCAGAGCGAGATCCAGGCGACGGTCGACGCGGTGGCAAACAAACAGGTCTCCAACCAGTTCGGAAATCAGCGCTATGCGCTGCTGTTTGAGCCCGGAATATATGGATCCAGTACCAACCCTCTCAACTTTCAGGTCGGCTACTACACCACCGTGGCGGGCCTCGGCCTTTCCCCAAACGACGTCGTCATCAACGGGTCCATCGACGTATACAACCAGTGCCTCGGCACCAACAACTGCATCGCGCTCGTGAACTTCTGGCGATCGTTGTCGAACCTGACCATCAACGTGACCAACCCGAACGCCGGCTGCTACAAGGGCGAATTCTGGGCAGTGTCGCAGGCCGCACCGATGCGTCGGGTCCACATCAATGGGTTCACCACCCTTATGGACTATTGCACCTCTCCGTCGTACGCGAGTGGTGGCTTCATCGCCGATTCAGAGTTCGACGGCAGTACTGTGGTCAACGGCTCGCAGCAGCAGTGGCTGGTCAGGAACAGCAAGCTCGATGGCTGGACCAACGGCGTCTGGAACCAGGTGTTCTCAGGCGTCGTGGGTGCGCCCGCCCAGTGTTTCCCCGCTCAGAAGTCATGTGGTGGCCCATACACCACGCTCGCGACCAGCCCGGTGACACGAGAGGCGCCATATTTGTACGTGGACTCCAATGGGCACTACAACGTCTTCGTGCCCTCGGTGCAGCGCAACTCGGTGGACACGACATGGGCCAGCGGCGCGACGCCCGGCTCGTCCATCCCAATCGAGAGGTTCTTCATTGCCCAGCCGACGGACTCCGCAGCGACGATCAATGGCGCATTAGGTTCCGGCATGGACCTCATCCTGACCCCGGGCATCTATCACCTGGACCAGAGCATCAAGGTCACGAGTCCCGATACCGTGGTGCTCGGTCTTGGTTTCCCGACGCTGATCCCTGTAACCGGAATCGTGTCAATGAGTGTCGGCAGTGCGAAGGGGATCTTGATCTCGGGGATGATCTTCGACGCGGGCGTAACGAACTCTCCGGCACTGCTGCAGGTCGGAAACGGCCACGGGGGCAGTGACGCCTCCGACCCGACGGCTCTTCAGGATGTGTTCTTCCGTATCGGCGGCGCGAAGCAGGGCAGCGCGACGAACAGCCTGGTCGTCAACAGCGACAACGTCATCCTTGATGACATCTGGGCATGGCGGGCCGATCACGGCAAAGGTGTGGGTTGGAACAACAACACTGCCGACACCGGCGTCATCGTCAACGGTGACAACGTGACCGCATACGGCCTTTTCGTTGAGCACTACCAGAAGTACGAGGTGATCTGGAACGGGAATGGCGGCACGGACATCTTCTTCCAGAACGAGATGCCCTACGACCCGCCCAGCCAGGCGGCGTGGATGGAGGCTTCTGGTGTCGACGGCTGGGCGGCGTTCAAGGTTGCCAACACTGTAACCAGCTTCAGCGGATACGGTATGGCCAGCTACAGCTTTTTCAACCAGGGCGTGAACATCTACGCCGCGCATGCGTTTGAGGTCCCTGCCACCCTCCCGGCGTCAAGCCTCCACGATCTGCTCACGGTCTTCCTCTCCACGGCCGGGTTCGGTGGCATCCTGCACGTGATCAACGACACAGGCGGGTCGTCGACCATCGCCAACCCAGATGCCCCGGTCACCGTGGTGAGCTACCCGTAACGGTTTGACGTCTCGTCTAATCACGGGCCATCAAGCTCCGTCTCCGTGGGCGGGGCTTGATGAGCCCTCACAGCTACTGGTTCGTCCCAGACATTGAAGCAGTCGCCAGTGGGACTCTCCATGGGTGGCACAGGTCATCAGGGCCGTTTGGGCGCACCCGTCCATTGTTCTTCAACAAACCTTCAGGCCATCTTTCCTTCCTGCGGCTTGAGTGCACGCGCTGAAGTCCAGAGTGCACCGGGGTTGACACGATCCGGATAGAGCGAGAGCATCTGGTCGTACAGCTCGCGCGCCGTCGTCGTCGTCTCGGCGAGCCGATCGAAATCGCGGATGTACTGCCGGGTCTCTTCGATGATCCTGGGGTCGTCGTCGTTGCCCGGTCGCTTATGTCCGGCGATCACCGCGCGTGGGTGGAGCGCCTCGATGGTGTCGAGCGCAGTGATCCATTCGCGGCGCGTTTGCGCGTTTGATTCGGCGAAGTAGAGATGGACGTCGTTGTAGGCGACATCCCCGGCGACCACCAGGCCGACGGACGGGACATGCAGGCAGGTGGTATCGTCAGTGTCGGTGTGCCCGACTTCCACCACGACCAGGTCGCGTCCTTCGAGCTCGATCATCTTTCCCTTGAGCTCCTCGGCGATCACGAGCCGGTCTGAGAGCTGGCCCGGAAACTGCGCGCCCCAGATGTGCGCGACGAATTCTGGCGAGGTCTGCTGGCGCATGCGTTTCACCACCGCGGGCGTGGCGACCGCTCTGGCCTTGGGGAAACGCTCCAGGAGCACTCCGATGCCGAAGCAATGGTCCCCGTGGCCGTGGGTGAGATAGATCGTGGTCAGGTTCTTGCCGTGTGCTTCGACCCACTTCCCCAGGGCGCGCGCCTGCTCGACGGTGAGCAAGGCGTCGACGAGGACGGCATCCATCTCCCCATAGATGAGGGTCGCCGATGTCGGCTGAAACATCCTCCCTGCCCACCCAATGTCGCTGGGGACAACGGGGATGCCAGGCGTTACGTACACGTCCCAGTCCAGCGCACTGTCTCGCGTTTCGATGTTAGTCATCTGGTTGTCTTCCTTTCAGTCATCTGGTTATCTCTTTGGTTAGCCCAACTCCGCGGGCGGCTCACGCTCTCCTTGTGAGCAGGCCTCGTGTGGCAGCAGGCGCGTAGAAGCCGTAGCAACCAGCCTATTTATTTGCTCAGAGCAGACCAGGCTTTTGCCAATGCATCTCTACGGGGTTTATAGACGTCCTCATAGAATTTCCGTTGCGATTCTAAGGTCGCTCTCTCCGTCTGCCCAATGATCTGCAACGCTTGTTCCCAAGCCTGCGGATACGCTTGGCCAAACCGCTGGGCGACTTGCCTCTGGAAGTCTTCTGGCTCCATCACCTCATCCCCCATCACATACCGCTTCTTCCCCTCTTTCTCCACATAATAGGCAATTTCATTGCCAATAGCGTCTTCCTGGATGGTTCGGGTGACGCTCTTTGCTGGTGCCTCTTTGAATACATGCTGTTCCCCAGGATGTCTGGCGCTGGTAGTCCCTTTAAACCCCCGTTTGGCCGCAGCATAAAAGATGGCCCGGTTCAGGCCGAAACTTTCGGCTTCATCCAGCGGATACCCCAGGCTCTTCGCACGCGCTGCCTGTAACAGTGCCATCACCTGAAATCTGCCGACCATAGAACCTCCCTCGTCTCTCGCATAAAGTAGCTCTTTTGCAATGGATGAGCATTCCTATTTTACATCTGGCTCCTGCTCTTTGGAAGGAAATGGGTCGATGGTGCCTTGAACGTACTTCTTTCACAAGCTCCCCCAGACAACTTCATCGCCCCTTACTGTGACTTCCCCTTCTCTAAACAGCCCCTTTCTTGCTGTTCCGCTTTGATCTGATCGATTCTGTCAATAATTTCCTGGCGCTTGTGCTCGGTTGAGTACTGCTTCAGCAGTTCCTCAAGCACTTTCAACTCACCTGCAAGCTGTTCGCAACTAGCCATACGGTTATTCCTCCTCGTGTGTGCTGATCGATGCAGTCAGCACATCGCGTTGATATCCGCTGCGTTCGTTGGGGAGGCGTAGGCCATGTTCGTAAACAATGTTTTGTCTCCTATCCTTCTGACCTTCACTCCCCTTTTCTATAAGGATAATACACTCAGAAATAATTCGCCTCTTCCATCACTATGACCATGTGCCAGCAAGATGTAGCGCTGGCACACTCTTTTTCACCTATTATGTCGCACACTTCGGCACAAGACAGTGTCAAATTATTTATTGATGGGTTTTATTTTCTCTTGTACAGTAGAGATCAGATCGCTTTTTTACGAACCTACCAAGCCAACCTTCCAGTGGCTTAACCGTTCTAAGTAGATGCTTTGCTGCGGCATTGTCAAGCTAATTGCTGATGGGTTTATTTTCTCGCTCAAAGTGGGGAATAGACAACTCTTTTCTGGCTCTTTTTGGAACATATCCCTCGGGGAAGAGGCTTTTGGAGCCTTTGGTGGGGAAGCTCATCAAGAAAAGAAAACAACTTGACAATACCCACCTGGACGCTCGAACACGGCTTGAAAAGGAACTTTGAGGATACAGACTCCATCATCGATGGAGTGAAAGGCAAAGCCATACTAACGGGTAAATGCCACCTCTGAGAGGAGGTGTTGTAATTCTTGCCCTGTGACAGCGAGAGTCATGGGAGACCTTTCTTGGTTCATGGATGTGCCTCCACAAACGCTTGAATCCAACGAAGCAGGTCTTCGGGAGCATCCTCCTGGACAAAATGACTTGCATCCACTACCTCATGCGTTGTCGCGTGGGGGAACAGGTGCTGCCAGCGACGGAGGACCTCGACCCCCAGAACCGGGTCTTTCATGCCCCACAAGAAAAGCGTTGGTGTCTGTCTGAAATGAGCCAATCCTTCCTCGACCTGCTTCATGTCGCCATAGGATGGATCGGATGCAGTGATTGGAATATCACGCGACCAGCATAGGAGTGCCTGGCGAGATTCTGGTGTTGGAAAAGGGGCACGATAGGCACCCAGGACCGTTGGTGTCAACTTCTCTGGGTGTGCCGTCATGCCCAGGAGAGCAGGTTCCAGATAACCATTCTTCTCCAAGACAAACTTTTCTCCCCGTGGGGAACGGATGAGCTCAATGACGCGAGGGAATGGACCTCCCGGCCAAGGGGCAAACGCCCACGTGTTGGTCAGGACAAGCCGTTTGATGCGCTCGGGATGACGGATCGCAACCCCAAGCCCAACAGGACCTCCCCAGTCATGAACGATGAGGGTGATCCGGTGCAAATCTAAGTGCAACACGAGGCTTTCGAGATTGGCAATATGATGCCGGAGTCGGTAGGGATAGAGAGAAGCGGACCCTCCCGACTTTCCCATGCCCATGTGGTCGGGAATAATACAGCGCTGCTGCAGGGAGAGTGGAGGAATGAATGAGCGATACAGGTAGCCCCATGTCGGATCCCCATGCACCAGCACGACTGGCTCTCCCTCTCCTTCATCCACATAATGCATCGCAAAACCATTGACCTGATGGTAGTGAGGAGCAAAAGGGAAGGTCCCTTCAAATGTCTCATCTTTCATCGTCATAGAATTCTCCCCCTGTGTTCATCACAGGTGTTTGATGCGTTAAAGTCGTTATCTTGCGTCTTGCTGCAGTCGCTGACGGAAGCGTCAGGACTCTCCGACGAACTCCAAGATGTGCGCTTTGTGGGTGAGGCGATCCATATCTTCTGCTACATTATCAGAGAAACGGTCCAGTTGTCTAGTTTTTCGGGTAGCAAACGAGTAAGGTAGGGCATGTGTTTTTCGTTCTCAGTAGCAGGTGATGAGAGAGTGCGCATCTTTTTCAGTAAGCATTTCTTAGGGATGCGCTCACTGTTCACAGTAGCGTAAACATTCCTTGCTCGTAACCAGTCACAATCCAGCCTACTTAAAAACAGCTCTGTATCCGTTCATGGCCGGGGATGTTCTGAGAGCCAATGAACAACCTCCGTGGCATTTTGGTCAGGAGGAAACACTGGATAGAAGACTTTCACGATGCTCCCATGATCTATGATGAGCGTCAAGCGTTTCATCAAAGTCATCCCCACAATTTCAAACGTCGGTAAGGATACTGCGTGCGTGAAAGCCAAGGCCACGTCACTTAACAGAGCAAAGGGCAAGTGGAGGCGTCGGACCGCTTCTTGCTGATTGGAACTGGTTTGGGTGCTTACACCAAACACCTGGGTAGCTCCCGCCTGCTGAAGCTTTTGATAGTGGTCGCGAAAGGCACAGGACTGTCCACCCTTGTCCAGCATCATACGGCTTAGTGTCATTGCATTCTCCTTACTTCGCGTCATGGAAAATGATGCCGACTGTATGACGGTGCCCGGAACGGACGCGGCTGACCCCATGTCGCAGATTGACCCGATAGACACCGCGTGTTCCCTGTACCGGACGGTGATGAACGGCGAAAGCGACGGCGTCGCCCTGCCGAAGCGGAACGACCTCCGGTCGCGACTGCATGCGCGGACGCTGTTCGGTCAGCACGAATTCGCCGCCGCTGAAGTCTCTCGCAGGTTCAGACAACAGAATCGCGACCTGAATCGGGAAAACGTGTTCGCCATAGAGATCCTGGTGCAGGCAGTTATAATCGCCTGCATCGTACTGAAGCAGCAGCGGTGTCGGTTTGAGCTGTCCAGCCTCATGGCAGCGCGTCATGAAGTCGGCGTGTTTCTCTGGATAGCGCACGTCGATACTCATTGCTTCATTCCAGCGATTGGCGATCTGCGCAAGACGTGCGTAGAGGGCCGCCCGCAGGCCTGCAATGAGGTCGGGCAGTGGATAGGCAAAGTATTTGTACTCGCCACGCCCAAAGCCATGTTGCCCCATAACGATATGGCTACGGAACAGCTCATCTTGCGGATAGAGTGCGGAAAGTCGCTGACATTCCTCAGGAGAAATGAGACGTTCGAGCACCGCACTGCCCTGCGCGTCGAGATCTTGCGCAATGTGCTCCCAATTGAGTACCTTCACGCGCTCCTCTCCAAGCAGGGCTGGGGGGAGAGCCGTTGTGTGTATTGCTTGTGCCTTCACGAATGAGCCTCTCTTTCCAGGAGCGCACGCTTGCGTTCGACGCCCCAACGATAGCCAGACAACGTGCCATCATATTTCACCACGCGATGGCACGGGATCGCTACTGCCAGAGTGTTTGCAGCACACGCCCCAGCTACCGCTCTGACTGATTTTGGTGAGCCGATGCGTCTGGCGATCTCGGAATAACTCGCAGTTTCGCCAGCAGGAATCTCTCGCAAGGCTTGCCAGACGCGCTGTTGGAAGGCTGTTCCCCGGATATCGAGCGGCAAATCGAGTCCGACAGCTGGTGCTTCGACAAAACCCACGACCTTGGCAACCAGTTGTTCAAACTCAGCATCTCCACCAATCAGATTGGCGCGCGGAAATGTATCTTGTAAATCGCGTATCAGGACATCGGGATCGTCGCCCAGAAGAATGGCGCACACGCCTCGATCGCTTCTGGCGATGAGGATGGATCCGAGAGAGCACTCCCCTATGGCAAAATGGATGTCTGTCCGAGCGCCGCCAGCACGGAATTGTGAGGGGATCATCCCTAATATCTCGTTGGTTGTTTCATAAAATTGTCCACTTGAGTGGTATCCTGCGTCGAATATGGCTTCCGTGACGGTGTCGCTGATTCCCAGCTGCTTGCGCACCTTCTGCGTGCGCTTCGCTACCACGTAGTCGTGCGGGGTCAGTCCTGTGATGGCTTTGAAGACGCGATGGAAGTGATAACGGCTTATCCCCGCATGATTTGCCAATGTTTCCAAATCTGGCGCTTCCTCCGTCTCCGCAATGAATCGACAAGCTTCCGCAACGATTGCAGCATACTGTTCCGCGAGAGTTGGCTGATTTGGCTGGCAACGTTTGCAGGGACGAAAGCCAGCCTCCACAGCATCTGCGCAGGTTGCATGAAACTGCACATGCTCTGGTCGAGCCCTACGCGCTGCACACGAAGGGCGGCAGTACACACCTGTTGTTTTGACTGAATAATAAAAGGTGCCATCGGCCTCTTCATCGCGGGCTACAACTGATGCCCAACGGGGGTCGCTTTCTATGGTGGCGGCACGCCGAGCGTCTTTCACTGTCGTATGCATATTTTTCTCCTGCTGTCGATGACCGTTTCATGCTAGGCGGGGTACCCTGGCAAGAAGATCTCCTTACAATTCTACGCTTTCTGTTCTGGACACATTATAGCAAGGACTTTTCTCTCCTGCACTCAGCTTCTTGCTTTCAAATTCGTGTGTCCTGATGTCACATTCCGCAGCAACCAAAGCTCATGAGGAACCTCGCCACGGTTGGTCAGCTTTCATGTCCTTTCTTTGTTTGTCCATGAGTAGTATAATCCGTAAGGCTGGCAGGAGCTATCTGATGCTTGCTTTCAATTTGCCTCCTACTGTATTCATGCAAAATGGCATGCTGCTGGTCAAAGCTGCACACATACATGCGCAGCAGCTGTCTCGATACCCGTTTAAGAGACTCATCCATTCAAGCCTCTCAAGTCCCACCTGGAAGGCCAAATCCCTGTTCACATTGCCATCTGGAAATCAATGTCGAAAAACGTACGCTACTCGATGAGTTGTTGTACGATTACCTCATCAAATAGGGCGCGAAGGAGAGAACCGCGATGAAAATCGGGGTAGCGGTGAAAGAGAATGATATGGTAGAGTATCATTCTCTTTCACCACTACCGTTTTGCACAGGAGCCATCGTGTGTGTTATATTTCATAGTAGCACTTTGGTAGTTATTATTTAGCGTGTCTATAGTTCGCCAGGGGAGCTCGGGGAAGCCGGGCTGAGAGGGTGGCCTACGTGATCGCCACCGACCGCTAGAACCTGATCTGGGTAATGCCAGCGCAGGGACGGACAGCAACACCACGTTGAAGAAGTCCTCATCCCAGGGATGCTGGCATTTGCTGGCATCCCTATTTTTATTGCTTTAGAATGCCTGGGAGCGATAGGGGTTCCAGAGAGTTACAAAAAGAGGATAGATCATGCGGCAAGAAGAAGCTGGCATTCTGAATGTACATGGCGTCGAGTCCGATGCTTTTCTCAAGCTTGAACGGCGTGGTATGGAGCCGGTGCCTGAAACAGAGCGGCATGGTTCGGCGCGTGAACTGGCGCTCGTCTGGGCTGGCGCAATGACAAACTATGTATCGCTGCTGACGGGCGCACTGGTGATTGGAGCGCCACTCGTATTAGGGCTGAGCCAGGGACAACTGGGGCTGGGCGATAGCGCTATTGCGATTATCATTGGAGCTGCACTCGCCGCGCTGCTTCATGGCCTGGTTAGTGTAACCGGAGTAAGAACAGGTACCCCGCAAATGATTTTCTCACGCGCGGTCTTAGGGCACCGAGGTTCCTACCTCAGCGCTTTTTTCACCTGGCTCATGGCCGTTGGCTGGTTTGCCGTCGATTGTGTGATCGGCGGCTGGGCACTGGTGCAGCTTGCTGTCATGGCGGGCATTCCCAAAACGACGGAGGTGGCACTGGGTGCCATTACCCTGGTGCTGATCGCCTCGGTGATCGTAGCCGTCTACGGGCATCAGACCGTCCACGTTTTCGTGAGGTATGGCGCGATGGTCTTCCTGGCATTTTGTGTGCTCCTCTTCATCATCTTGCTGCCTCAAGTCCATTGGAGTTTGCCAACAACGGTACAGGTTCCCTCCCGGTTCGCGGCTATGGTTGTGGGCGGCAGCTTTATCTATGCGCTAGTTGCCTCGTGGATTCCTTTCGCCTCGGATTACTCACGCTATCTACCGCGAACGGCTTCATCACGCAGCATTGCCTGCTGGGCGGGTCTTGGCATTGGACTTCCAACGGCGCTGCTGGGTATTCTAGGGGTACTGTTCTCCACGATCAATCCAGGCAATCCCGACCTCTTGAGTGTGATTACCGCTGCAACACCACGCTGGCTGGTAATACCATTCCTGCTCTTTGTTGTCTTTGGAGAAATCTGGGCAAACTACTTCGACGTGTATACGGCGGGACTGGTCGCGCTGGCAATGGATATCCCTCTGCGCCGCTGGTGGTCGGCCCTGTTCTGTGGCATCATTGGCGCGCTGGGAGTGTATTGGATCGGACTATTCTCCCACTTCACGCAGGCCCGGACGTATTCTGCGCTGGTCTCGAACTTCCTGGGAGTATATATTGACTTTTTGCTCCTGACCTATCTCTGGGTACCTGCATGGGCGGCTGTGCTGCTGGTTGACTTTTTCGTCTTCAGGCGCGGACAGTATGCGGCTGACGAGCTGACTCGTGGCAAGCAGGGTCGTTACTGGTATCGTGGAGGAGTCTTCTGGCGCGCCTTCATGGCATGGCTGGTGGGTGTAGTCGTCACTATTCCCTTTATCGGATCGGCCACGCTGCCCTGGATGTCCCAACCCTGGCAAGGTCCTATGGCACATCTGTTGGGCGGCATGGACATCAGCGGCATTGTCGGGGCAGTGGTCAGCGCCTTACTCTACTACATCCTGGCCCGTTCCTACTTTGGGCAGCTAGCGCACAAGCAGTATATTCAATAAGGAAACTTGATATGGAAAAAGAGCATTACGACGTTTTGGTCGTGGGAGCAGGAATTGGATATCTGCGCTAGCAGCATCGACGAACTCGTTGATGGCTTGCTGAACTTCCTGGGCTGCAGCTTCAACGTATGGCATGTGCCATCGACCGCATTGATCACGAACTGGTGACGGCCAAGCGTCTGCCGCTTTCGTCGTATGATGTCCTCATTGAACTATATGAGGCCCCGGAGCACCGGCTACGCATGCATGAATTGGCCGAGCGGCTCGTGTTGAGTCGTAGTAGGCTGACCCGCCTGGTAGATCAGTTAGAAGCAGAAGGGTTCTTAAGACGAGACCGGTGCGGAACGGACATCGCGGAGCGTATGCCGTGATCACTGGGCAGGGGATTACAGCGCTCAGGTAATGGGGCAGCGCTTCACAGTCTGGGCAGAGATAGATAGTCTTCCATCGGTTGCTTCAAGAATCTCAATCCTGAACATGAAGTTGACAATACCAGAGAGGCAGCCAAACAGGCAAAACGCAAAGTAAAATTATCCGCCGCCAAAGGCATCATGAGGCATCTGCTGCGCCTGTTTGGGCTCCTCACTGCTATTTCCGCACAGCCTGATCATACACTACCACAGTATTCTCGTTATAATCTCTGACCTCGCTGGCAGCAAGAGTCCTCGTATGACCTGAGCGAGTAGTAACTTCAAAGCCGACGATGTGCAGGGCTTCAATCGGGTAAACGCCCAGCAAAATGTCACGTACCATCCCCAACTGCGTTCCACTTTCACTGACCAGTGGAGCACCAAGAAGGATCTGACCTGACTGAAGCGGCACGAACGATTTCTCCAACATCTCTTCACTTGCGATGATTACGGCATCTTGCGTAAGAGCTTGAATCATGGGTGGTGGGAGTGCATAAGCGCCTGACACGCGTGAAAGGATATACAAGCTCGAGATCTCGTTTGTCTGCGGATGGGTATAGAAGTCTTCCACGTTCCCAACTGTTCTCTTCACACCCTCCACCACCACCTTTATTCCCCGCATGCTCGACCAACTCCTGATGGTTTTGTTGTTCATCTGCTCGCTCCTTTTCTTACTGCGCATGCTCGCCGTGATCGTCAAACGATAAAGATATGCGTGGTGTCACAGTACTCCCTGAAGACGCGGAGTACCGCACTCCCAGGTCCCTTCAACAGAAAACACGCAGGCTTTCTTCAATTCAGTAAGAGTACGAATCGTGATGGCAAAAGGAAAACTCGCCTCACCATTCTGACCCTTCGCCACCCTTGATGATCGGCATTTTCACCTCACATCATTGAAAATGGTCGTGTCAGAAATTAGGCGTTTGATAGGAGGGAAGGAGCGGTGGACTCTTCTCATCAAGTTCTCTTCATGTGGGGGTAGGCCGCTGAAAAGGAAGTACAGCAGAGGAAAGCCAGATAGTTGCTGGCTCCCCTTGCTTAATCTCAATTCTAAAGTGGGGAAAAACGTTATGGAGCGGATATTTAGAAGTTCGGCTGCAAAAAAATATCCTCAAGCGACCCAGTAATGGCTGATGAACAGCACAATATTAACCGTAAACAACGGAAGCGCAAAGGCCAGAAACAGCCTGTCAAAGCGTGGGTGCTTGCCCCAAAGCGCAAAGATGACAATAATTGGGAAAATCACCATCATATAGCGCGGAGCCGCCGTGAGTGGCACATTCGTTCCCTGTGGATAACAGAGGGCGAAGAGGACCATTACCAGAGCGAAAAGGCTGTAATGCAGCGGAAGACGCCTCCACCCAATGACGAGGGCGAGCAGAGGGATCAGCGTGAACGTGAGGTCGAGCACGTTTAACATGCGCGGCAAAGTGGGGTCGAACAACGCTTTGAGGGCGAGGAACGGTCCACTCCATGGCGCGGATAGGTGACGATGCCAGCTTTCCGCCTCTTCCACAGTGGACAGGAATGGGTTGCCTTTTGTGTAACCGAGGTAGAGCATAAATACAATGACGCCCAGGGGAATCAGGGCAATGGGCGCGAACGCCTGTATCTTCTGATACCAACTCGTCTGTTCTCGACCTCCATGAAACCAGAAGCGTTGCAAGAAGACGATCAGAAAAGGTAAGGCCAGTACGTTGCCCGGCGGACGTGTCAGGGCTGCCAGAAACCCGCACAACCCCGCCAGCCACCAATCGAGGGCATTTCCGCGTCGTAAAAAGAAGAAGACAGACAGACAAAGGAGCAGAAAGAGCGACTCCGCGTACCCCGCAAAAAAGAACAGCGAGTAAGGATAGAAGGCCATATAGAACAGGGCATTCTTCGCGACGGTCACCTCAAAATCAGCACTGATCAACTTATAGAATACGACCAACGCCAGGTAGAAGCAGACGTTTGCCAGGAGGATGCTGGCAGCATAGTAGGAGTAGAAAGATGCTCCAAATAAGACGCCCGTCCAGTGTACAAGCCAGGGCCAGAGCGGAAAGAAGACAGTATCGCGCTCAGAAAGGTAGCCGTGCTGTGCGATAGTAGAGTAGGCGTTCACATCCCAGTGCAGCCATGATAGCAGGCAGGCATTGATATCGACATCGCAACCACGCGTAGACGTTCGACCGCTAAGGGGGAAACGGGCGCTACCAACAAAAGTGACGATGATGATAACAACGCGACTCAGCATAAAAACCCAGGCCGCTTCCCTCCATGCTGTTCTTTGCGTTGGCATATGCATCCTTTGTCCTGTATTTTATTTGGGAGTTGTGTAATAAAACTCTCTGAGAAGATACACTTGCAATATGTACTTCTAAATGATCCACTTGTACATACAAATGCCAAGTTTCAAGAATTCACTATGAATACGTTCAACCTCCCGAAGACGCTTCTTCGCAAAGGGATTAGAATTTCCTGTGGTTGTCGAATGTAAGTGTATCGGGTGTAGTGAGTGTAGGGTGTATGGTTTACCAACCTCGTGGAACAGCCCTTTGACAATTCCTTCCAGCAGGTCCTTTGGTAAGAAAGTAGGTGATTTTTTCATAGTTCATGGTCTACGATTTTTCCTCTTGCCGGGTTTCGTTTCATCAAAAGCTGGGGAGAGCCACGAGCTTGGCAAGTCATACAGATATCGCTCAGCTTGATTTACCTTTTCTTTCTTGGTTAGATAGAGAACGCACAATTCATAGAGTATCAGGTTCAGGTGCGTGTTTGGGAAATCATCCATCCATTTGCTTGCCACCACTAGAGGTTCCCATAGTTCCGCTGATATCAAGCGTTTCAAGTAGGGGAAGTAACCTTGGCTGAAACACCCCTTTTAGGTATCCAGTTGATTATGAAGTAAAAGAGGTGCCTTGTAGTCGGATGACGGAATAGTTAAAAATGCTCGAGTCTTTTACGAATCTAGCAACGTATCCTCGAAATGTTTTCCCAGCGCACGCACGTAACGCGCTGTCATTTCTGGCATAATCGTTTCTCCATCTGGTGCCCGTTCAAGACCAAAAACGGTGCGCGGAAAGTTCAAAGGTTCTTGAATCGCCCAAATGCGATCGTGTTCATTGGGAGGAAATATCTGTGCAGGATCACCGACTGCAACCCAGCTAATGGGAACAGTGCTTCCCGATGGGAGCTTTGTCTTGATATGGACAACTCCATTGATGCGCACTTCAGCTTTCGTACCGATGTGCGCCCCATTAAAGACCGTACTACCAGTGGCAAGAAAAGCACTCTCTTCTACAACACATCCTGTCAAATAAGCACGAGGTCCCACCAGGATACTATTGCCCAAACGAGCGGGAAAGCCAGGCGTTCCACGAATGAGCGCAGTTTCCATAATGATGCAGTTTGCTCCAATTTCTACTGGGCCACCTTCTGCGACAATGATTGCCCCAAAGAGGATGCGACTATTTTCCCCAATAGAGACATCTCCACAAATCGTAGCTGTTGGAGCAATATAAGCAGATGGATGAATATGAGGCGTTTTTCCACGATGTTCGAGTAACACGTTTGTTCTCCTTCAGCGAAGTTCATTGAACTTGAAGCGTTTTCCTTGTGATCTCAATAAATTGCTCTACTGGCGAGCTTTGTCGCGTAGTTCGCGACGCAAGAATTTGCCCGTGGGAGTCTTGGGTAGCTCTGCCATGATTTCGATTTGGCGGGGATATTTATAGTTCGCCATGCGCTGTTTGCAAAACTCGATCAACTCTTCGGGTGTGACCTTGCCTTCAAAGCCGCTTTTGAGGGCAACATAGGCGACGACCGTTTCGCCCCGGTAAGCATCGGGTACACCTATTACGCCGGATTCACGCACGGCGGGATGCTGGTAGAGGACATCCTCCACTTCGCGAGGCCATACTTTGTACCCGGAAGCGATGATCATATCCTTCTTGCGGTCAACCAGGTAAAACCAGCCCTCTTCGTCCATGCGGGCAACATCACCGGTATACAGATAGCCGTCACGGATCGCATAAGCTGTTTCTTCTGGCTTCTCCCAATAGCCAGCGACGACCTCCGGCCCCCTGGTAATCAATTCGCCAACTTCGCCGGGCGGAAGGTCCTGGCCAGTAGCCACATCTACTATACGACAGATAGTGTTGGGGATAGGTACACCAACTGATAGAGCACCGGAGTCAGTATCAACGGGGGCATGTGCGCCAAGGGGAACGGCATGCGAGGGGGAGGTCGTTTCCGTCAATCCGTAGATGTTGTGGATATAGACCCCGGTAATCTGCTGGAAGTGTTCGACAATAGCTGGAGATACAGGAGCGCCACCGCTGAACGCCTTACTCAGGGATGAGAGGTCGCGCGTTTTGATGTCAGGATGATTCAGCAATGCGATGAATACCGTGATGGCCGCCACTGTAAAACTGCCACGCCACTTCTCAGTAAGCCGCAGCGTCTCGGCAGGCTCAAAGCGATAAAACATAATAATGGGCATGCCAACCAGCGCAGCCACAGCAAGGTGGGCGATCAGGCCGGTGATGTGGAAGAAAGGCGCTACGCCAATGACGACGTCATGGCTATCGAGCTGCATCCACTGTTGATAGAAAGTGGCATTAAAAACAACATTGCTATGCGTGTTCATTGCTCCCTTTGGCCGACCGGTTGTGCCAGAAGTGTAGGTAAGAAAGGCGACGTCTGCCAGGGTAAGGGTGGCAGGTTGAATGCTGGCTCCATCAAACTGGGCCAACAGTTCGAGCATATCCAGCGTCTCAGCGAAGCGCTGCTTGCTGGACGATTGCAGTAGCGCCGGAACTGCTTCCTTGCCAACGAAATCCAGTTCGCTGGTGGTGATGACAAACTCAACTTTTGTGTTTTTAATAACATCACGGGCGATTGTTTCGTACAATGATTCGAGGCAAATGAGACTTTTTGCTCCCGAGTCGTTGAGGTGGTACTCAAGCTCGCGCTGCTTGAACATAGGATTGCATGGTACGACGATAGCCCCCACTTTCCAGGCGCCGTACAGCGCAATCAGGAATTGGGGAAGGTTCTGTAAATAGAGCGCTACACGATCACCACGTGTTACACCACGCTCCTTGAGAGCCGCGGCCAGTGCCGTACTCTTGTGGTCGAGTTCTCCGTAGCTCATGGATTGGTCGAAGTAGTATATCGCCGCTTGCTCAGGCATAGTTTTCGCCGTTGCGAGAAACATTTCAAGCCCATTGGCAAACCGAGGGGTAAGCTCCGGGGGTATGTAATTGGGATAGTGCTTGAGCCAGGGGCGCGCCTCGTAGATTGCCCTGGGATTAGATGCCTTAAACGCCGAATCGTCTCTCATCATAATTCTCCTCGCCTAGTGTATAAAAAGGGTTTCGGGAGCCACCCCGTTTCTGAATTGTTCTCTTGCTTAATGCATTAAGTATGTTTTTGCTGGGTACTGCTGGTGTTGGGTTCTGCATGGCTGTGGTGGTCATGGTGATGATGATGACCGTGGTGACTGTGTTCTGGAACCGTTGGTGTGGTCTCTTCCTTGCCAGACTTCAGCGACGGATCACGCAATTCGGGATACTTCTCTTCTAG
>JACZCU010084175.1_pt1 | contig 17550 bp, 14 predicted proteins | sample 8641851 | NCBI WGS metagenome assembly JACZCU01 (sample SAMN15324605, study PRJNA640507) | soil metagenome | isolation source: monocropping sugarcane control | place: China: Luxin town, Laibin City, Guangxi Province | collected 2019-07-25 | depth 10cm m | reverse complement strand
CAGAGCTTGCCTCTGCCATCTCCCCCAACTTGCAAAAAAATGAACCACACCCCGCCCCAAGATGTGTATTGACAACGTCTCCTCCCTTCCCTATACTTAAAGTAGTATAGCTTTTAAAAAGAGGTTTTAACAAAGCCCTGCTTCTCTTTGCAGGACAGGAGAAAGAGTGTCCCTATGTACGAGTTGCTCGTGCTGTCCCTGCTGATGCATTGGCCGTTGCATGCCTACCGCATCGCCAAGATCGCGAATGAAATTATCGGCCCTGAGGATCAGATCAGCACTGGTACCCTCTCTACCCTGCTCAGCAAGCTTGCGCAAACCGGCCTGATCACCCCTGCTGATCCTGGCGTGACCCCTTTCGCTTCAGATCGCCCCTCGCGCGTGTTTGCGATCACACCTGCCGGTCGTGAGCGCTTCTTTGCCCTGATGCTGGATACTGCCTCTCATCCTGGCAACTATCGCAGGCTCTTCCACATCAAGTCTCTGCACCTGGAGTTCTTGCCGCCAGAAAGCCAGGTCTTCCTGGTGGAACACTATATGGCCTATTGCCAGCAATTTCTCCTCTCCAAACAAGCGGACGCGCAGGATGTGTCTGACCATCCTCTCAAGCAGGAGCACATGCAACCTGTATTCCGAAAGATGGCGCTAGCGCTTATACGATTGAAAATCGAAGAATGGCGGCTCGAACTTGCCTGGGTGCAGTCTCTACGTGCACAGACCCTTTCGCGCTTGAAGCAGCCTGGAGAAGCCATGTCAGAAGACAAAAATTCCCGCTTGCCAGAGTGAGTACCGGATCTTTTGTCTGACATTTGCTTGATTTGGACGACATCTGAAAGGATCAAAACGAGTCATGACGACATCATCAACACCTCTCACAGCCAGTAGTGCGCCTGGACTTCACGTCCCCCGCTGGGCGCGCTCAATTGCATGGCGCACAACGGGGATGCTAATCCTGCTGCTCGCACTGCTTTTCACCTGTGCGAGCTTTCTTTTATTATCGCAACTGAATTATCCAGAGATCTTGATTGATAAGCCATCGTTTGCCACCGCGCTGGTTGCACACGCGCAGGGTACCGGGCTGGCAGGATTTCTAGGGCTGCTGCTCTGTGGTGTGCTCCTGATTGTGATCTCGGTGAGATTGGCCTATCACCTGCAGGATCGGACATTCAGGCGTATTTTTGTCAGCGGGGGCGCAGCTGGAACACTCTGGGCCGCGGCAGGAGCGTTAGGAATGATACTGCTGCTGTTCTGGGGCAGCACGGGTGCTGCATCTACAGCGCAAGTAATAGCTCTCCTCATCCTTGTGTTTGCTGAGCTTGTTGCGCCGCTCCTGCTGGTACTGTGGACCTGGACACTGGCTCGGCGGTTACAGGCACTCAAGGGGCTGAGCGTCGTGGGTGTAATCGGCCTGCTGCTGGTCTTTCTCCGCTCGCTGTTCTGGATCATTAATGCCCTCCTACCAATCGAAACGGGCTTCTATGCGACGGCAGGTATATTGAACGTCCTCGCGGTGCTGGGTGAGTCCCTCTGGCTGCTCTGGCTCTTTCTACTGGGTTTCCGGCTGATGCGCAGGGGAAAAGAGTCAGTGAGAGCGATCCAGACACAGAGTGGGAAGCCGATGGGAAGGCGCAGGTTGTTGAAGGCCGCCATAGGCCTGGCTGTGGGTCTGACCGGTGCAGCTTTTGTGGGTGCACGCACCGGACTGACGATTGCCAATCAACCGGCCCTGGATGGTGATGATATTCCCACAGAGCCGAGTTTCCTTGGAACCTTGATGTATCTGATTGCATGGGTCTACCTCAGGATCTTGAACCCCATCCATACAATAGCGCAGCAGAAGAGTAACCTACCATCATCGCCAATGCCGCTGCCGCCGGGCGTTACGCTGGAGAAAGTAGATGCCGGAGGGGTCCCGGCAGAACGCATTGTCGCGCCAGGGGCTGGAAACCGCCGATGGATCTTCTATACACATGGGGGAGGCTGGGCACAAGGAATCACTGATAGCCATCGCACCTTTGTCGCGAAGCTTTCGCAGGTGCTCGGCGCGAGTGGACTCTTACCAGACTACCGCCTGACGCCCGAACATCCCTTCCCTGCAGGATTGAACGACTGCGTGACGGCATATCGCTGGCTGCTCAGTCAGGGCGTCGCGGCATCACAGATCGTGATTGCGGGAGAATCTGCAGGCGGCAATCTGGCGCTGGCAGCGGCTCTTTCGTTACGAGAGAGTGGTGATGCATTACCAGCAGCACTGGTAGCGATCTCGCCAGCAACGGATATGGCTATGACAGGTGAGACGTTCCAGACCAAAGCCTTCGTAGACCCCATTCTGGGAGCGGGACTGCCACAGGATGCATTCGCGCTCTATACCAATCATGGGGCAACGGACCCACGCAACCCGCTGGTCTCCCCGCTCTATGCCGATGTGCACGGGATGCCACCGACTCTGCTGCAGGTGGGGACCCAGGAAGTCCTGCTCAGCGACTCGACGCGCATGGCGGATCGACTAAAAGCAGCTGGGGTTGAGGTGAAGCTGGAGGTCTGGCCTGGGATGTTTCATGCCTTTTCCGCCGGTTCCGATTTTATCCCTGAAGGGCGGCTAGCTGTGAAGCATATTGTGAAATTTATCCGGCAACACCTGGGGGCATAAATGGAAACGTTGGAATGAAGTGGGAGAAAATTTGGGAACGAAACGGGTGGACAGCTCTCTTCTGACGACAACGGCCATCCGTTTCATGATGCGGATTCCACTCATTTCATTCCTAAATTTACACGCATAGTTCCCGCTCACCAGGGTTTTTATTTACAACATTCAATGCTGGTACACCAGATGTGGAGCGGTTTGCCCAGGTACATTCATACCAGTGCTCATGCTTCGCGTCAAGTGTCACTCTTCACCTTAACTACCACCTCCTTTTCTGATGACGAGGGTTGGTTAGGCGTCCATTTGAACACTCTAAGGAGATAGAATAGAGCAGGCAGCACAACCGCCATCCCGATGAGCATGGCTACCAGAAGAGTCGTAATCATTTCAGGCGTGTTGGCAGCTTGCTCAATGGTCAGATTGGGTGGAATGAGATAGGGATACTGGGAAACTCCCCAGGAGATCAGCAACAGCGCTGTCTCCAGGATGACAAAGAGGCTTGCCAGGCGATAGTGCTTCACGATTAGCGCGCCCAAGACAAGCAAGCCCATCAGACAAGTCGCGCCAACGTACACAAAAGCGTGCGTCAGCAAGCCGTTCCACAGCCAGGGCGCCTCGGTCACGGAAAGGGCAAGGCAGAGAAGACCCAACGCGCTTACCAGTGCACTTGAGATCAGGGTTTTGAGCCGATAGGACGCGACAAAGCTTGCTTCCTGCTGATCATGAGCTTCCGCAGTCAGGTAGACCGCGGCCAGGGTAGCACATTGCAGCACAGCCATAACGCCGACCGCCAGGCTAAAGGGGGTGATCCATCCTGAGAGCAGATCCGCCTGGGTCATACCGGAAGTGCGGACCTGTCCTCCCGCAATGGCAGCCGCCGAGATGCCCAGAAAGAAAGGCGTCAGCAAGCTGCTGATGCTGAAGACGCGGCTCCACAGGCGGGCAGAGAGGCCTTCGGCACGCAAGGCATGTGTGCGAAAGATGAAGCCAGCTCCGCGCAGAACAATCCCTATGAGCGCGAGGATTAAGGGAATGAATAGCGCGCTCATAAACGTTGCGAAGGCCGAGGGAAACAAATTCATCAGCCCGACGAGGAGAAAAATCAACCAGACATGATTTGCCTCCCAGACGGGACCCAGCACACGCGAAATAAATTGGTGCTGGCGCCTGGCGGTTGGTCCGGACGCCAACAAATCCCACACGCCAGCTCCGAAATCGGCCCCTCCAAGCACCACATAGGCGATAAAGCCCGCCCAGACCAGAGCGAGCGCGAGAATGGCAACACTCATCAGACACCTGCGCTTTCTTCTACCTCGAGACGGTACGTCTCTTCGAGCGACTGAACCGTGGGGAGCGGCTGGCGCGCCAGCCCCAGCAGGAGCCGGATTAACGCGAAAGCGAGCAAAAGATAGATCACAACGAATACAAGAAAACTGAACGAGACCCAGGGTGCTGGTGTTACCGCGTCACTGGTCCGCAGGAAGCCATTGATGACCCAGGGTTGTCGTCCCATCTCCGTCACCATCCAGCCACAGATGACTGCGACCACGGTAAGAGGGCCGGCCAGAATAATTCCTCCCAGGAGCCAGCGCTTCTCTAGCACACGCAGTTTTTGCCGCCAGAAAAGCAGCCAGAACAAGATGACCACCAGCAGAGCAAAGAAACCGCAGCCAACCATCGTGTCAAATGAGAGATGAACATAGGGGATAGCATTCGGCCAGTCTTGCTTCGCGAAGGCATCCAGGCCACGAACCTTTCCATTGAGATTGAGATAGAGAAGCAGGCTCCCTCCATGAGGAATTTCCAGTGCATAGTAGACCTGGCCTGTTTGGGGGTCGGCGATGCCACCAACGCGCAAGGGTGGGCCATTTTCCGTCTGGAAATCGCCTTCCATCGCAGCAAATTTGATAGGCTGGGCCTGGGAAAGGAAGCGGGCGTTGAGATCGCCGGTAAAGATTTGCAGCGGCGTTGTGATCAGAGCAATGAGCAAAGCGAGGAGCAAACCTTTCTGGTAATAGTCCCCACGTTTGCCACGCAACAAGGCAAACGCGCAGATTCCTGCTATGACCAATGAGGTCACAACGAAGCAGGCCAGAAGCATGTGAATGGTTTCATAGGGCATGCTGGGATTGAAGATAGCCTGCCAGGGATTCACATCCACAATCTGCCCGTTGCGAATGGCAAAACCAGCGGGCGTATTCATCCAGGAGTTGGCACTGATGATAAACCAGGCCGAAAGCATACCGCTGATCCAGATTGGAAACGAGCAGAGCCAGTGGACGCGCGGAGAGAGCTTGTTCCAGCCATAGAGGTAAAGACCAAGAAAGATCGCCTCCACGAAAAAGGCAAAACCTTCGAGCAGAAAGGGGAGACCAACCACCTGGCCAGCGAATTTGGTATAGGTCGGCCAGAGCAATCCCAGCTCAAACGAAATAATAGTGCCAGAGACGGCGCCAATCGCGAAGAGCACCGCCGCTGCTTTCGACCAGCGACGCGCCAGAAGGAGCCAGGTGGGATCTTGGGTTTTCAGGGCCAGGCCTTCCGCAATGCATAAGAAGAGTGGCAAGCCAACTCCAAACAATGAAAAGATGATATGAAAGGCCAGCGATGTTCCCATTTGGGCGCGGGCTGCTAACAGGTTCTCCATCAAAGCCAGCTCCTTGCAGAAGAGTTGCAATTGGGCACTCTTTTAGTCCGTTCTGTACTGCTTTATCGAAAAAGAGAGCTTTGACAAGAGTTGAGTTGGTGGGAGCATGATTTCCTACGCCATCATCTTGTCAAAGCGAAACAGCAGGTAACCTTGCGTCCATCAGCGGGATGCGTTCCTGGTCAAAGGAGCTCATCCACTGTCTCATACTGCTGAGAATCTATAGCGCCTTGATTCTGGACTCTCCTGCCTTGTCTATAGCTTGTGGATCTTCCACCTCTCGCGTCTGTTGAGTCGTATCTGGATCGCAGAACAGCTTTATAGCGATCACGGATGCGGCCATCCAGCCAACTAACGTCCCAAGCCGCAGGGTGCGCGCCATGAGCACAGGATCATGGATGCCACCGAAAAAGACCAGGAGTATAAGTACGGCGCTCGCCAGACAATAGAAAGCCCACCAGCGCTCCTTGCGTGCGAGGAAGAACCGGACAAATACCGCTAAAGCTGCCGCCAGTACAAGGAAGGTGAAGAGGCCGCCGAGGGCATGGATAGCGCCGTGCCACGAGGGGCCAGTCGTTTCAATAACGCCCGGCGGAAACCCATTGGAGGGGTCGGTTCTAAAAACACCGACCGCAATAAGACCGAGCCCATACGCTCCAATCAAGAGCGGTCCCCATGTTCCGGCCCGGCCGGGGTGCAACCTCCTCCAGAGGCCACCAGCGTAGAGTAGGTTAAGCACTCCAGCCAGCACAAAGTTCACAATCTGAACCCATCCCCAATCACCAAGCGATAGTAGGCTAAGCGGCTGGAGTCGTGGATCGAAAGCAGGGCGAGTGTAGTCCTGAATGAGCACGGTAAGGATAAATAATGGACCGGCGATGGCTCCGCAGAGCAGCAATATCCTGGTTAGCGACAGTGTCTTTGTTTGCATACTTCTTCCTTTCCCTTGTTTGCTTCTTGCGTGATGGGTCATCCATCAACGGGCTGAAGCAGATGCTTGATCAGGAGCTGTGCCAGCCACGTTTCATAGCGCTCGGGCTCCCAGCGTTGTTCTACGACAAGCATCCGATAGAGATCATAGCTGGTCAGCGCCCACAGCACGTCAGCGGCTTCCTCAAGCGACAGGCCATGATGCAGCACCTGCTGTTCGTGCAGGTATGCAATCAGTCCGGCCTGGTTCTGACGCCGTCGCGTTCCGATGTGATGTGCCAGATCCGCGAGTTCGGGTGCCACAGCACTGGCGGTCCGCAACAATTCTAGTTCAGGGACAAGTGGCTCGTAGGCCTGGCGGGTAATTTGAGCGACGAGCGAAAGACGCCGTGATGGTTCGGGTGTTGCACGAAGTTCGTTGAGGAGTTGCTGGACGTGAGTGCTGAAGGCGTTGGGGTTGATCACCTCAGCGAGAATCGCACGCTTGGAGCCAAACACGGCTGCAACCGTTTTTGGAGAAACTTCAGCAATCTCGGCGATAGCCTCCAGCGTTGTCGCTGCATAGCCTTTGCTTGCGAACAGTTCACGAGCTGCTGCCAGGATGCGCCGGCGTGTTTCCTCTGCCTGACGTTGGCGCGCCCGTGAGTGATAGGGTCGTTTTCCCTCACTGGGCTGAGATGCATGTTCCATAAAAAGAGTATACACTATTGACTAGTGTAAATACTAGTCAATAGTGTGATGGTACCAGAATGGGCCATGAGCCGTCTAAAGTTTGTATTTACAATTATAGTGACCCCTTTTAAGGAACTCAGCATCCGTATTTGAATGCTACAGCCACCTGAAGGCGCGCCAGACTACCAGCATCGAGGCCACAATCCAGGCCACCATCACCAGCACGCCCGTCTGGACGGCGCTCCAGCCTGCACCGTTGTAGATCACCTGGCGTAATGCCTCATTCAGGTAGTAGAGCGGCATGATATGGATCAGCGGCTGCAAGAAACTCGGTGCGCCGCTTACATCAAAGTACGAGCCGCCCAGGAACATCATCGGGAAGCTGACTAGCAGTAGAATGGAGCTGGCCGCCTCAGATTTCTTGACGAAGCTGGCCATAGCGAAGCCGATGGCCAGCAGGGTGAGCGCACCCACTGTAACAACCAGGGCGAGCAGGCCGATGTTGCCGTAAATGTGGACATTGAAAATCCAGATCGCCAGCGCAAGCAGAAGCGCGCCCTGGAGCAGCGAGAGAGCCAGCCGGGCCACCACCTGTGCGCTGATCATCGAGAGCGGCTCGAGCGGCGTGGCTGCCAGGCGCCTGGTGATGCCCATTTCGCGCCAATTGACCAGTTGAATGCCTACCGCCAGGTTCGCCCACATCAGCAGCATGCCGAGCATGCCGGGCGTGATGAAATCGATCTCCCGTAGTTCTTTGGCCACGACCGCCTGTTGGTCCAGCGTGACCGGCACCGGCTGGTGCGTGATCTTGCTGTTGATACCGTCCACGATAGCCTTGACGGTGAGTTGGGCAGAGGCCGCCGTGAGGGGGTTGCTTTGGTCATAATAGACTTGCAAATGTGCCCCACCCCGGACGAGCTGCTGGCTGAAACCGGCAGGCATGATGATCACGGCGTCGCGATCTCCATCCTTCAACGCCTGCTGCTCCTCACTGCTGCTGCCGGTGAAGACCTGGAGCGCGTTCGATTGCTCTAACTGGCGAACGATTTGAGCCGAGATAGAGGTAGAGTCCTGATCGACCACTCCCAACCTTGTCTTGCTCGCGTTGTTCCCGCCGAAGAGGGAGCCAAAGACGAGCATCGAGATGACCGCCAGACCCAGACTGGTGAGGATAAGCGAGCGCTGACGAGTCAGCATGATGAAGTTCGTGCGTAACAGTGCGAAGATTTTGGTGATCATGTTCTTATCCTTTTCTTTTCTATTCAACCCGCAGTGCGTGCCCAGTCAGCTCCAGAAACACATCTTCGAGGGTTGGTGTGCGTAGCTGCAAATCGGTAAGCGTGATGCCTTTCGACCCGGCATAAGACAGCAGTGATACAAGCGTGGACTGCATGGAGTCGGTGTAGATGATGTAGCGTTCATGAGCACTACGCGCGCCGGTCACTCCGGGGAGTTCCAGGATTTCGCTTTTCATGGCCTGACCATCCAGGCGGCAGTCGATGGTAGCCTGTGCTCCCAGGCGGCCAATCAGGCCGGCGGAGGTATCCAGGGCAATAATGTTTCCCCCGTCCATAATAGCGATGTGGTCGCACAGGATTTGAGCCTCGTCCATGTTATGAGTGGTCAGGATGATCGTCTTGCCCTGCTCGCGCAGCCGCAGGACGATATCCCATAACGCGCGACGGCTCTGTGGATCAAGTGAGGCGGTAGGCTCGTCCAGGATAAGTATCTGGGGATCGTTGATCAGCGCGATTGCCAGCGCCATGCGCTGACGCTGACCGCCAGAGAGGTCCTGTGGGCGCGACCTGGCTTTTTCTTCCAACGCCACATCACTTAACAGCTTTCTGGGGTCGAGCGAGCGAGGATAGAGCGACCCGAAGAATTGCAGCGTTTCCAGCAGTGTCAGTTCGGGGAAGAGCGTTGTTGCCTGCAACTGCACTCCGACAATACGTTGCACGGCACTCTTCTGCCTGCGCACATCCAAACCTGCCAGGATAGCAGTACCGGCGTCGGGTTTGCGAATACCTTCGATCATTTCCAAGGTGGTCGTCTTGCCTGCCCCGTTCGGTCCCAGCACCCCGAAGATTTCAGCCTGGCGTACCGAGAACGAGACGTTATTCACAACGGTTTTATGAGCATAACTTTTCACGAGGCCGCGCACATCCACCATCGCTCCGTTTGCCGAGTCGGCAGCGCTTGTGCCTGCCAGGCGTTCCTGTGAGATCATGACTGATTATCCTTTCTGATATCAATTCCGCTTTTCGCGTGTTCCGAGGAGAGTATAGCTGTGCCCCAGTCATTCCCGGACGTGCCTGTGGTCATCCTGGAGGTCATCGATTTCCCGGCATGACCACCCATGACTCAGGTAATAGGTCATACCTTACCTTCCGCACATCCCGACTCCAGATGGCTGTGATATAATTGCCTTGAATTGCGTCCCTGTGAAATTGCGAGAGAAATAGTATTATGTCGGACCTGCCATCAACTGAAGAACGGGAAGCGCACATCGTTGACAGATTAGGATCAGGACTTGGATACTTCACGGTCATCATCGGCTACCTGTTCACCATCCTGACTACGATACACCTTACGCTGCCCGCTTTCCTGGTGTTTACCGTACTACAGGTGTGCTACAGTATGCTGCTCTGGTGGATGATACGGAGTGTCTGGCAAAGTTCGAGCGTCTGGCGAATCGTGCTGGCAGTTGTGCTGCTGATGGGAATAACAGAAATAGTGGGCCTGATGCCTCTGGTGGGTCTTCAGTGGGATTGGTTACTCTTCCTGGTCACTCTGGCTATTTTCTTCTCGCTCCTTCCACTGCGCATAGCGATTGGTACCGGCACTTTGCTGTACGCGTTGATGATGGTCAATCTGTTTGTGATAGACCATTGGAACTGGTCCCTGGTCTATCCCTCACTGCTGACACTGCTCCCGGCTTTCGCGTTCGTGGCTGTTTTTTCCCTGACTCTGCATTTACAACAGGTACAAGGGGATCGGACTGAGCGTCTCCTGCGCCAGCTTGAGGAATCAAACGCCGAATTGGAGCGGGCGCACAGGCAGTTGCAGGAGTATGCAGACGAAGTAGAGGAACTGACGGTTGTGCGCGAGCGCACGCGGGTGGCGCGCGAGATCCACGATACGCTGGGTCATCACTTGTCGATTTTGAACATTCAGCTTGAGACGATCAGCAAGTTGCAGGAACGCGATCCTGCCCGCGCCGCCATCGAGATTGCCGAGGCGCGTCGCGTCGCTACGCAATCTATGCAGGAGGTGCGTAACGCCGTTGCCGCGCTGCGTCCCGCGAGCATCGCCACACTCAGCCTTCCGCAAGCCATTACACAACTGGCAAACGAGTTCGAGCGTAGCGTGGAGGGTATACAGATCACACTTGATCTTGAGACACAACTTCCACTGCTAGCGCCCGATGTGCAGGTCGCCTTCTATCGCGCCGCGCAAGAGGCATTCACCAATGTGCGAAAGCACTCCCAGGCGAGCAAGGTGCTGGTACGCCTGCGCTACGAAGATGAGTCGCTTGAACTGCTCGTGCTGGATAATGGACGCGGGATTATGCATACTGAAAAGGGAAGTGGATTCGGCCTGGTGGGCCTGCGCGAGCGCTTTGAATTGCTTGGGGGACAGGTGGTATACAGCCAGGCCGAGCAAGGAGAATTCCGCGTATCGGTACGAGCGCCTGTTCCAGCCGAGACGCGAGAGATAAAGGAAGATCTGCCCCACGCTCAGAAAGAAAAAGAGAGCCAGGGAATAAGTTGAGGAAGGAGAACTTGAACCCATGGAACCACTGTCCGTAAACGATATGGTCGACGACGCGCGCAAGCGCATGACAGGCAGCATGACACCTCCCACCAGGGTATTTGTCGTAGACGACCAGACGCTTGTCCGCGAGGGTCTGCGAAAACTGCTCGAATTAGAGACGGACTTTGAGATTTCGGGGACGGCGAGCGACGGAGAGGCTGCCATCGCCGCGGTTGAACGGCTGCACCAGGGCGGAACGCCACCTGACGTCATTCTCATGGATATCCGCATGCCGCGCGTGGATGGCATCACCGCCACCAGGGTGATCAAGGAGCGTTGGCCCGATACGCATATTGTGATCTTGACGACGTTCGATGACACCGAACTCATCCATGATGGGCTGCGCGCAGGCGCGCTAGGGTACTTGCTCAAAGACATCACCGCCGAACAGCTTACGTTGACGGTACAATTGGCCGCTCGGGGGCAAATGCTTCTGCAGCCCGATATAGTCAGCAAGGCCTTCTCTACGTTTGCGCCTTCATCCGCGCCCAGGCCGCCAGCCTCCTTTGCTCCTTCCTCGCACCAGGCCTCTTCCACTTCATCTTCCACGCCTTTCATCGATACGACTGTGTACACGGAGCAATTGACCGAACGCGAGCGAGAAATCCTGGCGCTGGTGACTCAAGGCGCATCAAATCGCCAGATCGCCGAGAATCTCTACCTGACGGAGGGGACTGTCAAGAATCATATGAGCAGCATTCTGAGTAAGCTGGGAGTACGAGACCGCACGCAGGCGGCGCTCAAGGCTAAAGAAATGAGGCTTGTCTAACTTCCAGGGGATCAACCAGGGCGTGTGTAAATGCAAACTTTAGACGGCTCATGGAATAAAATGATTTACACCTTCCGGCTGGCCATTGCTTCCAGCAATCGTTGCAGTTTTGCACGTGTCTCAGCAAGCGGTGTGTAGATCATGATCCTGACATCAGGATTGCTCCAATCAGGAAGAACTTCCTTCTTCCATTTTTCTTGAAAAGAGGTAATTGTTCATGTCTCTGCAATTTGGTTTGTCTCTACCACAAGGCTGGACGATGGATCTGGCCAGCATTAAGGACCCTGTTGAAGCTTACGAGGCGATGACTCGTGTTGCTCAGACAGCCGACGAGACGGGTTTCGCCTCTGTTTGGCTGGTCGATCACTTCCATACCATTCCGCACCCATCGCAGGAAGTGACGTTTGAGAGCTGGACAACCACTGCGGCGCTGGCACGTGATACCAAGCGCGTGCGCGTCGGCCAGATGGTCACGTGCAACGGGTATCGTAACCCCGCGCTCCTCGCGAAAATGGCCAGCACCGTCGATGTGCTGAGTCACGGGCGGCTCAACTTTGGCATCGGGGCCGGTTGGTACGAGCACGAGTACCGCGCCTACGGTTACGACTATCCCGATACTCCTGACCGCCTGCGTCTCCTGCGCGAAGCCGTGCAGGTGATCCTGGCCATGTGGACCCAGGAAGAAGCGGTCTTTGAGGGCACCTATTACCAGGTACGCGGCGCTATCAACCAGCCCAAAGGCGTCCAAAAACCGCATATCCCTCTGCTGATTGGCGGCAGTGGCGAGCAAGTGACGCTCAAACTGGTCGCGCAATACGGAGATGCCTGCAATATCGGGGGCGATTTGACGACGATTCAGCGCAAATTTGCCATCCTCAAGCAACACTGCGAAGCTGTCGGGCGCGATTACGGGAGCATCCACCGCACGTCAACTGCCCTCTGCTCTATTGGTGAGACCGAAGAGCAGGCGCGGGCAAAAATCCCCGCTGCGCTCCTGGGCCGCCCCGTTGCAGCCGGCGCACTGATCGGCAGCCCGGCTACTATCCGCAAACGCCTGGCCGAGTTGGAGGCAACTGGCGTCCAGGAAGTGATACTCGGATTCCCCGATGTCTTGCAACTGGATACGCTGCGCTTCTTTGCGCAAGAATTCATTGCATAAGCTGTCGAATAATGTACAATAAACTAGGCAACACTACAAACAAAGTAGCATACCGTACTGGTAAGCCCCAGACGAGGGGCATAGTAGAAGGGGATGCGGTTCATTGTTGTGCACATCTGGACACGCGCAGCGCTGTTCCCGTGGTTAGTAGTGGCAGAGCTTGCCTCTGCCATCTCCCCACACTCGCAAAAAAAGAACCGTACCCAATAGAAGGGTATAGTATATGCGCGCTCTTGTCTTTCACAACAACACACTCACACTTGAGCAGAACTATCGGCGACCCGATCTCCAACCAAGGGAAGCCCTTATCAGAGTTTTACAATCTGCTATCTGCAACACCGACCTGGAAATCACACGCGGCTATATGGCCTTTGAGGGGGTGCTGGGACACGAATTCGTTGGCATCGTCGAATCTGTGCATGAAGACCGTGGAGCAAGTTCTCCAACATACCTGCTTGGGAAGCGCGTCGTTGGGGAGATCAATGCCGCCTGCCATCGCCCGGATTGCTACTATTGTTCGCGCGCTATGCCGACCCATTGTCCACAGCGCACCACGCTGGGCATCGTCAATCGTGATGGTGCGTTCGCCGAATATTTGACATTACCTATAGAAAACCTGCATCTTGTGCCCGACAATGTGAGCGATGAAGAGGCAGTTTTCGTCGAGCCACTCGCGGCCAACTTTGAGATTTTAGAACAGGTTCATCTCAAGCCGGCAGATAGCGTGGTCATCCTTGGTGATGGCAAAATGGGTCAACTGGCGGCTCAAGTGCTTGTCCTCGGTGGATGCGAAGTGATGATGGTGGGCAAACACGAGGAGAAGTTGGCGCTCGCAGCAAAGCATGGAGTGAGTACCTACGTGCTTGATGACGCTAACAAATTCGCCTTGAAGAACGAGCGACGTGTCGACGTGGTTGTCGAGTGCAGTGGCTCGGCGCTAGGGCTGGAGCTGGCGCTGCGCCTGGTCAGACCCAGGGGAACTATTGTCCTAAAAAGTACCGTCGCAGATAGAAGCACCCTGATCCTGTCTCCCATTGTGATAGACGAGATTCGCGTGCAGGGTTCGCGTTGCGGTCCATTTCCCCCGGCCCTTCGTGCCTTGAGCCAGAAACTTGTAGATGTCCGCCCATTGATCAGTGCCCGCTATACGCTCGATGAAGCCCTGGCCGCTTTCGAGTATGCCGGGCAAAAAGGCGTGTTGAAGGTACTTGTACGGGTATAGCTGTATTGCCGGTAGCCCCGCGGCTCGGGTTGAAGCTCTTCAATCATCTCCTTGAGTGGCTGCTCGATCTACTCTGGTTTTGAGACGAATATCCCCAGTAGCCAGTATTAGGAAATGGCGGATAGAGTATAATACTACGTAGAACTACATTTCTGAATGGATGTCCCACGTAGCAAGCACAGGCGACCTGGTTGGTGTCAATAGGCTCTTCACCCAAGGAAGATCGGGGAGGTTTACGATGCAACAAAGAATTGGAAATGTACGCTGGGGAATTGCTGGTCTTCTAGGAACCGGCATTCTGATTAACTACTTTGATCGTATCAATATCTCCGTCGCCACGAAACCATTTGAACAAGAGTTTCATGTGTCTGCAGGAGTGATGGGCATCATCCTCTCCGCCTATCTGTGGTCCTATGTCTTGCTTCAGATTCCCATGGGCGTGCTGCTAGATCGATTTGGTGTCAAGTGGCTGGTGCGTATCGGAACATTTATCTGGGCCGTGGCGTCCTATATGACGGCCATTGTCAGTGGACTGGGCCTCGTGATTCTGTCGAGAATCCTGCTTGGTGCCGCGGAAGCGCCGATCTTCCCAGGCGCCGCCAAGGCAACGGGCTACTGGTTCCCCACTAAAGAGCGCGGCCTGGCAACCTCTGCCTTTGATGCAGCGGCCAAATTCTCGAATGTCATTGGCATTCCCCTCGTCGCAGTAGTTATCACGCTCTGGGGATGGCGAGCTGCCTTCTATGTGACAGGGACGCTCAGTTTGCTGTATTGTGCCCTCTTCTGGATCGGGTATCGTGATCCAAGTAAGTCGAAGCGCTTAGCATCAGAAGAACGCACCTATATTGTTGAGGGTGGATCCCAACAGGAGGGCCAGACTTCAGGCCATCCACTGGCAAACTTAGGCTTCCTGCTCCGGCAACCGAAAGTCTGGGGCTTGACGCTGGGTTTTGCAGCCTATGGCTACTCGTTCTACCTGTTCTTATCGTGGATACCAGGGTACCTCCAAACGGCGTTGCATATGAGCGTCTTGAGCAGTGGATTCTATACGATTGTTCCCTGGGTGGTAGCCACAATAACAGATATCGTGATTGGTGGCTGGTTAGTCGATGCCTTAATCAGGCGGGGATACGACGCGACCAGGGTACGCAAGTCGCTCTTTACCATTGGCCTGATATTGGGGATTGCGGTGATCGGTGCAGCCTTTACCACCAATCCAAACATCGCGATCCTCTGGATCTCCATTGCGCTTGGCGGACTCGCATTCGCGGCCCCCATTGGCTGGAGCATTCCAGGGTTGATCGCCCCCAAAGGAACCGTAGGGGCAGTCGGCAGCATCATGAACTTCTTCAACAACCTGGCGGGGATTGTCGCGCCAATTGCGGCCGGGTTCATCTTTCAGAGCACTGGCTCATTTGCCGCGAATTTCTTGGTGGCCGGCGCCATTCTTGTGCTCGGCATCATCTGCTTTCTCCTCTTGCTCGGACGAATCGAGCAGATCAAAGAGCCACAAATCGGTCCGGAAGCGGGACTGGCTGCGGGTACAAGCTAAACGAAGCCAGGTGTTCATTGGACGCGCATCAGACCACGGACACCCGCTGGCATTCATCAGTGGTTGTCAGTAACGTAAGGAGGAAGAGACGATGGCACACCTCGGCTGTACCATTGGCATCGATATCGGGACGTCCTCTGTCAAAGCCATTGTGTTTGGTCCAAACGGGCAAGAAATTGCACATGCGGCAGAGAAAGTGGAGTCATGGCACGACGATGCGGGATCGGCGGAACAGGACCCCATGGTTGTGTATCAGGCAGTGATGAGTGTGCTGTCCAGGACGGCCCAGGAAGCGCAGCTCCGGGACTATGCCGTAGATCAAGTGGGGTTTAGCGCAGCCATGCACAACCTGATCCCTGTTTCCGCTGATGGGAGCCCCCTGGCACCCGCTACCACCTGGATGGATCTACGCGCAAAAGAGGAGGCGGGCGAGCTATGGAAGACACCTGCCGGTAAGTCCGTCTATGAGCGAACCGGCACGCCGATCCACCCGATGACACCACTGCTCAAACTCATATGGATGCGCAAACAGCAGCCCAAAGTCTTCCAGGAGGCAGAGAAATTCGTATCGCAGAAAGAGTGGATCTGGTATCAATGGTTTGGAGAGTGGTGCGTTGATGCCTCACTCGCAAGCGCGACAGGACTGTACAATCTCCGTGAAGGCACCTGGGACACCGGGGCGCTGGCGCTGGCTGGCATTCCTGCTGAGAAGCTCTCGACCATTGTGCCTACCACCTATGTGAAGCAAGGGATTCGCGAACCAGGGCTCCTCCTCTCAGGGATATCGCCAGAGACCGTGTTCAACATCGGCGCATCGGATGGCGTGCTCGCGAATCTTGGCGTGGGCGCTGTCGGAAGCGATCTCATGGCAATGACCATTGGAACGAGTTGTGCGCTTCGGACAGGCAGTTCGTTACCTTTCACAAACGTCTCCACCCGGTCGTTTTGCTACGTGCTGGACGCCGACCGCTTTATCGTGGGCGGCCCAAGCAATAGTGGTGGCATTGTGCTGGACTGGTTGTACAATTCGGTGCTAAGCAGGAACCCGGCAGACCGCGAACCGCAACGGTTTGTGGAAATGCTTACTGCAGCGGGAACAATACAAAACGATGAGCTGCTCTGCTTGCCGTATGTGGCCGGGGAACGCGCCCCCTTATGGAATGCCGATGCGAAGGGTGTCTTTTTTGGCTTGCAGTTACACCATACGGGGCCTCATCTCATGCGAGCCGCCATCGAGGGTATGATCTTTAATGTGTACTGGATTGCTTCGGGGCTATTTGAAGAACGGGAACAACCACGCCAACTTCTCGCCTCCGGAAAAGTACTTGAGACAGAATGGATTCGGCAACTCGTTGCCGACATCTTTGGCATCCCGGTGCAGTTTCATGGTGCGGTGGATGCTTCAGTTATGGGCGCGGCTCTGCTGGCGAACATTGCGACCGGCGTAATGACATGGCAGGATGTTTCACAGCAGCAAGAGACGACGCAAGCAGCAAATCAGGAAGCGACCAGGCAACCGTTGCAACACAAAGCATACGCAAGCAAGTTTCAAAGGTATCGCAAATTATGCAGTGCAATACTCGCTGAGTGGTAGACGCATAAAACTCATGGAGGGCTTCCCCATGACCGGTATGACCGGCACACCCCGTGGCATGCTTACGACTTGAGTCGCTGGAAGGCAAGGTCAGCGATTTGGAAACCGGTATGACCGGCATACCCCGTGGCATGCTCACGACGGCCCTGTAGTGACTACTTCGCACATTCATTCGCAGATAGGCAATGAGAGAATCATATTTGCAAGTCGACATTTTATAACTTACTGTATGCTTCTCTTCTGTTCACAGCCACTAATTCTTCTTTTTACATGGAGATGTTTTTGGATTGTGATGAAGGAGCTCACAGAGCTCCTTCATCACAATCCAAAAACATCTTTGGGAGTAGCGAAGCCGCCCCAATACGCATCAGGCTAAGGATGAATACGGCTGATGAACGAGCCTCTCAAGTGCATTTAACCTTTCCTTGGCAACCTTCGCACTCCCCCTACCATACACGGAGCGCCTTGCCAGGCTCCTTCGAGTATAGTAGGGGCGCTCGGTCTCCGGGGGCTCGGTCTGCGGGGGAGACGACATGACGACATCCCTT
>JACZCU010037203.1_pt1 | contig 17560 bp, 15 predicted proteins | sample 8641851 | NCBI WGS metagenome assembly JACZCU01 (sample SAMN15324605, study PRJNA640507) | soil metagenome | isolation source: monocropping sugarcane control | place: China: Luxin town, Laibin City, Guangxi Province | collected 2019-07-25 | depth 10cm m | reverse complement strand
GAGCGCTCCTGCGCCGAAGGTGACGGTTGTTCGCCAGACCGTCCCGAAGGCGACCGTGGCGGCTCCGCAGCCCGCACCGGCAAAGGCCCCTGCACCCGCTCCGGCGCCTGTCGTGACCGAGACGGCGGAAGACGATGAACTCGCGGCGTTCTTGAACCAGCTCGATAGCGTCGAGGACTAATAGCCAATGAATCACGATGATCGTTACGCACTACACAGTAGACTTCAAGACGCGATGGCGAATACGGGTGCGTCGTACGAAAGCCTTAAGTGTATGCCGTACGTAGGTTTTACGACGTTCTATCATTTTATCAAGGCGCCGGAAAAGACCAAGGATCGGTCACTGCCGGGGATTGCGTTGGCGTGTGAATTTTTGGAGGCCGCGCTTAAAGCGCGGCTTCTTCCGGTGTCGCGCGATAAGATCAAAGAAAAAGTTGAGATATTCGACAAGCTATACGAAACATGGTGGAACAACGATAAAAAATTTCCTGATAATGTGACAAACTAGTTACGCATTGGGGTTTGCCATTTTGGGACGAGAGGGAGTGAACTTCCGTGCTTGACTTCTTTAAGACCGTATGGCCGGGGAAAGGTCCATACTGCGTCGTTTTTAGAACACAAGAACAGCCGGGCAAAGAGCCCGGAGATAAGCCTAAAAAGAAAACAATCCACAAGGCAGTGGCAGACTACGGCCGTGCGACAAAAATGGCGGCGTGGGGGCTAGGGAAAGGATTCGACGTTTACTTTTGTATCAGTTCACTGAAGGATTTGCAGTGGGTGAACCCGGAGACGGGCAAGCCGCATATTCGGAAAAAACCGAATATGGCAAAGACAAAGGTGTTTATTCTCGACGTTGACGTAGACTATGAGGGAATTAATGACAAGAAATACCTGACACAAGATGCGGCGCTTGAGGGACTGGCGAAGTTCTGTGAAGTATTGGTGCTACCAAAGCCTATTGTCGTATCGAGCGGCTACGGACTGCACTGTTATTGGGTGTTGTCGAAGCCGATCCCGTCGCATACATGGGAAGAGGTTGCTGAGAAATTTAAGCTACTGGCCGTAAAGCTCGACAGCAAACTCGCGGCGGACACGTCGCGTATCTCGGACAGTGCAGGCATTCTGCGTGTGCCGGGCACAAAGAACTTCAAACGCGAGCCAGCGAAAGCAGTAACCATTATTCAGTGGTCTGACGAAACCGTTGAGCCTATGCGGTTCTTGGAGCTGATAAAGAACAAGGCGAAAGAACTTGGCATGAGTCTTCGTGGGGTGCGGAAGACTAGCGCCCCAACAGCCAAAGAGAAACCGTCCGTCTCGATTGACCTTAGTCTCGATGTACCGCACCGTTTGGAGCCGGTGCTAAAGAAGTGCAATTGGATGAGGCAGTATGTGAAGGGAATCGCCACAGCGAGTGAGGTAGAGTGGTACCGTGTATTGGGTTTAGTTAAGCACCTCTATCATCCTAAGCAAGACATGCGAGGAATCGTCCATGCAATGTCACGAGGGCACCCGGGATACAGTTACGAGGAGACGGAGCTTAAGTTTAATCAAGTACGTGCCGCTCAGTCTGGCCCTACTATGTGTTCTACTTTCAATGCTTTGTCTCCTGATCGCTGTGCAGGATGCCCTTATGCCAACTTGGTTACGACTCCTGCTCGACTCGATGAAGTAGATTTACCGGACCCGAAAGGGTTGCAGCTGATTAGCGAATACACCGACGCGAGCGGAGAAACTGTCCAGGCGTCTGTTGAACTGGTGCCGATCCCTAAACCGTACTTCCGCGGGGCGAGTGGTGGGATTTTTATGAACGTGGACGGCGGCTCTCTCGACGGCGAAACGGACCCGAATAAGGTACGGAAGATTTATGAATACGATATATTCCCGGTATCCCGTCTTCAAAACGAGGACACGGGGGAGGAAGAAATTGAAGTGCATCTTAACCTCCCTCAAGACGGAAAGCGTATCATTCGAGTCCCTAATCAGGTTGTCATTGAGCCTAAAACATTTGCGGGCTACCTCACCGCTAGAGGTGTTCTCCTTAAACCGCACGAGGTACAACCGCTTGTATCCTATATGGTGGACTACACGCGTGTCATTCAGGCCACTTACGCATCCCAGGGCGTATATAACCGATTTGGATGGAGAAACCCTCAGGAATTGGGAGGAGCACTTTTCGTCCTCGGGGATGGTGTCATTAACAACGAAGGCGAATTCAAAGCGTGCATGACTGCTCCATGGCTCACTACCCAAAAAGATTCGGCGTCAGGGAAAGGGTCATTAAGAGAGTGGGTCGATGCGTTCGACGTTATACGCACGCATTCGCCTGTCGTGTATCAGGTAGCAGCATCAATTGCGTTCGCGGCCCCGTTGTTTGCGCTGACGCCGTATCATGGGATGATTTTTAATATGCTGGGGCGCAGCGGCGCTGGCAAATCTACCGCACTAAAGTTTATGACTTCTGTATTTGGCAAGCCGACATTTACTCACGTACTGAAGAAAGACAACAGTATCCCTATTTTCAACAAGATCGGCTATCTTAATTCGATTGCTGTGGCGTATGACGAGATTACGCTGCTGGCTCCTGACCAAACAGCAGACCTTGCGTATGGAGTGACGGAGGGGCGCGGCAAAGAACGGGCGGATCGGAACGGGCAGACGCGGATTAATTATGTGAAGTGGGATACCGCCGTCGTGTCGTGTTCTAACTTGAGCCTCTACGAGAAGATCGGACAGGCGAAACAAGGTAACGCAGCGCCGGCCTATCGTGTGTTTGAGACACTGGTCGATGAAAAACAAGTGAAGTCGGAGAACCGCCCACGGATCGAAGCGGCGATTCGCGTGCTCGAAAACAACTACGGTATTGTCGGCCGTCTGTTTATCCAGCACGTCATGAAAAACCGGGCGCAGATTATTGAACAGTTGGTGAAGAAAGAAGAAGAGTTAACGCGACAGTTTGAAATGAAAACCGCGGAGCGATATTGGGGTGCGATGTTTGCGACACTTGCCGTCTCTATTGAAATCTGTAATCGCCTTGGCTTCCACCAGCTAGACCATGATCTTTTAATGTCTTGGATGAATACGGAGCTGAATACGGCACGCGAGAAGTTAAACGCGTCTCAGGGCCATGCGGTTGACGTGTTGACGGACTATATCAATTCAAGCCGCGACAAGATTCTTATTCTCACAGACGGCGTACGGCCCAATGCAATCGGCACGCAGAGCACTCCATCTCGCCAAATCTCTATTCGGATCGACAAGAATAAAGAGGGCAAGATTGTTGGGGGTGCATTTGCGAGTCGAGATTTTAAAACTTACTGTGAAGAAAAATCAATTGAATACGGTTGGATTACGGGTGACTTGAAAGACATGGGAATTATAAAAGCATCGAACAGTACGCGTATCGCAGTGGGCACTGAGGTTGATATGGGTACGACGCACTGTTGGGTGTTTGTAAAAGACTCTTCGTTTTTGAGGCATGATATTCAACAGATTAATGATAAGGAGATTTTGTTATGACTATCGAAAACACACTTGAAGAAAGAGGTAAACGCTACGGCGACTTTACTGACCATGCCAAAATTTGTCAGGCGCTCAAATTGATTATGTGTACTGCGGGTAATGGCGACGCGTGGATTCGGTTGTCGTCTGCCCACAAGCAAGCGCTTTGAAGTGATTGCGGATAAGATCGCTCGCATTCTCAACGGTGATCCGAACTATAAAGATAATTGGCACGATATCCAGGGGTATGCGAAGTTGGCGGAAGATCGATGTGTGCATAAGCCGGAAGAAAAAATTATATATGCGAATGTAGCAGAGTGTAAGGCCCATTTTTGGACTGCTGCGCAAGTATGTATGTACTGCGGTCTTCCGCCAGATAAGACGGGTCCATTCTGTGCGGGTAAACTTCAATGACAATCACTAAAGAGTACGACAACCTATTTGAATTTCACGGCCAGAAGTGGCTGCCCGAGTGGGACTGGCGATATTTAAAATCGGTGGCGTATGCGCTGTCTATGCTGCAACCGGAATACACATCGTCTGACGGCCGGATCGGCTTGATGGGGCTCACGCGGGATCAGTGGAACGATTCGGTAGCGCGGCTGCGGTTCCCAGGCGGGGCTATCCCGACCGACCCGGTGCGGTCGATTGAGGCGGGAACGTATTACCTCGCAGTGATGCGAGGCGGGTGGGGCTCGCCTAGGGAGGAGAGCGAGAGGCAGTGGTTGACGTTGGCAAGCTATTATTTAGATTTTGATAAAGTGTTACGGGCGAAAGAGTTGATGGGCAGCAAGCTAAATGCTATTGATCGGGGGCTTGAGGGGCTGACGCCACGGCCTAAGTACGATGCTTTACACAAATTTCTCAACCGAGTCGAAGAGACTTATCAACAGCTGAAGAAGCATGAGATAAACTAATATGATCTGTGCAAACCGACACATCAAAGACGCGTATAACGATCTACCAATTGAACGCCCACCAATTGACGTGGGGCGCGAACAGCGCTGGTCGCCGCGAACGAGGCAAGAAGTGGATTTGGCTTTGGCGGCAATTAAGAAATTGTACCAGTTTATCGACGGGCTAAACGAGTGGGCGCTAAGTGACGCTAAGCGGTATTGCGACAGACTACTGCAAATTTCGCCGTACAGGTCGATTCGTTCTTTAGCGGACGGGCTTTGATTTCTTCTCGGGCAATTTAGTAGAGCCCCGCATATGATCCGCGTGAACGTATTCCCGAGCGACCGATACAGGCACGCCCGTTTTTAGTGATAGGGCGGGGTTCCTTACTACCGCGTGCATTAACCGTTGCTGAGATTTACTTACACTAGGCATTACCTTATCATCCTTTCCTGTTCTTTCTTAAACCGATCATTCTCACGCGTCAACTGTGCGGCTTTGGCGGATGCACTCAGAAGCGTATTGGATTCGATCTCTTTAATCGCCTTTGAGTGCGCTCGCTGCACAGACTCGAATTGTTTCTCCTTGTCCATTTGTTTCTGCAGAGCGTTAGGGATCGGTTTATTATCCGCCTTAAGGGCGTTTGCTTCTTTGACGGCGTTCTTTAGTTGGTCGCGCTGTTCGTAGAACTCTCGGGCGCCTGCGTATTTGATATCACCAGTGGTAAGCCGCGGTACGAAAGGATAGTCCGTAAGACCCGTCTCTTTGCCCTGCTCTTCTTTATTCTGAAGCACAAATCCGCGCAACAGCTCGGTCATGAAACCAGCGCCGTATGAGTTGGACAAGTACTCCAACGATTCAGGAAATACGTCAACGCCACTAATACTATGAATGCCTTTCGCCAAATCCTTCCACTGCTCCGGCGTCGAACGGAAACCACTATCGCTACGAAATTTGTTATCGCGCGCGTCAGGCGTTGGTGTGATCGTGCGCCCAAAGATAGACTGATTCCGCTCAAGCTCGGCAACAGGACGCACAGGGCTCGGTACGACGGCCATCAACAAGTCCATAGCGCGCTCGCCGGCTGTGGCGTTCTCTTTTGACTGCGAGGGCTTCAGTGGTGTTAGGTTCTCGAAAAGTGTGTTCTTCGTCGCTTCTAGGGTATCCTTCGTACTGGTATCACCCTCAACCATACGAGTCGCTAGCATACCCAAACCTAGCATTAAGCGTGGCAGACCTAAACCCATCGGAAGCTTTATGGGCTCGCCGTTATACTCTGCAGGAAGTACAAAATTCTTGGACAGAGTATCTTGAGTCAGCTTCTTTGCATCGTCTCCGTAATAAGCTTTAAGGACTCCATTCCATGCCGCAGCCGCCGCAACACCTAAGCCCACAATCTTTCCGAATTTCGCGCGGTCAAATGTACCATCCGCTTTGTGGACAAGTTCATACAGACGATCAGCGTTCGCAATACCCGCGCGCCAAAACGCGAAGTAGGCATTCATCCTTCGCGAACCTTCTGATGTTTGTTGGAAGTTTAACAATCGCTTTGTATATAGCGCTGCTTCTGATTCTGATACTCCTGATTCGACTAACGCCTTAAACATCGAAACACGCCCCGTCGCAATCGAGGCTGTCGCGAACGAGTCTAAGAATGACAAAAAGTTCTTGCCGAGCTGCTTCGGCGAAGACAGAGCGCTAGTGCTTTGTTTCGCCATCTTCTCCGCAATATCATCGGCTTTTTTAACATTGTTTAGCTCTTGCCGAAACTCTAGCCCGCCACCCGCTTCAGAGAGACGATATGCCCATCCCGCAAACGAGTCAGGATTCTCTTTCGCCCGAGCCTCAATCTCCGCAAACGATTTCCCACGGAATGCCCCAACGTACGTACGCCACGCGCCCAGCGGACCTCCAAACTTGGCTAGATTCCCGCCATATCGAGCGACTACTGCAGGGCCATGATCCAAAGACGCCATGAGTGGGTAAGTACTGGTGTCGCGCACCAACGCCGTGAATAAGTCAAACACCGGCGAGTACGCCGTCTTCGCTCGCGCAAAGAGATTAGTCAGTCGCCCAACGCCTTTCGAGAATCCGTCGAGCGTGTTTTCTTTCTGGACGGATTTGATCGCTTCAAGCTCTTTAGAGCCTTCAGGGAACTCAATACTAAACCGATGCTCGCCGTTATTGAAGATGACTGTGTTCGACGAACGGAAGATACTGTCCATGTCCGAGAGCTTGCCGCCGCCCGCTAATGCATCCTCCGTCATACGGTTGATGTTATAACTCTTGATCTTGGCGCCGAGCTTTTTATTAATCGCCGGATCGGATGCAGCCTTGAAGACTGTATTCGCCGTTTCATTATAGGCAACGTCACGCCCCGACGCGGAAAGATCAGCGAGCAAATTCTCAAGCGGATTATTCGCCTGGGTTGTGCGGCCCTCCATATACTTCGTATCTTTGTTGAATGCGCCCAGCGGGCGGCGCGAGCCGTCTACACCCATTGGCGTATCTTCGGCAAAGCCTTTAAACGGCAGATACCACTTGAAGCCGTACGCTTGCTGGATCGCGCGCTGTTCGGGGGTGTAGCGTTTAGAGCGCTGTCCGTTCTCCAACGTACGGTCGCGGATCGGGTTAAGTGCTTCGTTGATTTGATTCGCGACTTCATCCGTGATACCAGCACTTTTGGCGTTCTCGATTAGCTTATACGCCATTTCATCCGAAATACCGGAGCCCGAACGCTTGCCTGTTTTCTCAATCTGTGCGCCGGGAGCATTAACGATTTTCTTCAGCTGCGGCATGTATTCTTCAGGCTTGAGCTTACCTTTGAAAACATCCTGCAGCAGCGCTGCTCGCTGCGCTTCAGCCGCGTCGGTTAGACGAACTGTTTGGTAGTGCAGAAGCTTGTTCCGCTCCAAAGCATGACGTGCAGCAATCGCATCCGTCGCATGCGCGATAAACTCTTTAAAGCCTTCTTTGCCCTTAAACCCAAGCGACTTCGCTAGTTCAACGAATTTATTTAGCGCCGGCTTGACGTAATTCGCTGAATCATGATCCTGATTAAATTGCGCCCGATCCGACAGTGTAGTCATTGATCCGAAAATATCTTTGTCGGGCGTAACAGTAATCCCAAGTTTCGCCAGAGCGCGATTAAGATACTGCAGCGGTTTAAGCTCATTGACATGCTTTGTCGCCCACGATTGCATGCGAGATTCTTTCGCTTCGGCGGGCGCCTCCTTCGTTGGAGGCGTCGGGCTATGCCATGCATCGGGTACTTCGTCTAGGGATTTGAACGCGGTTGGTTTAGGTTGTTGTTCAAACTTCAGAGACGTAGGTTCGCGGCTTGCGATCTGCTGTCCTCCCGGCTGAAACTCACCTTCGCCCTTTAAAATTGAATTTAGTGCTTTTAGCACCGGGGCATCAGAGTCTAGACCGAACACGCCTTTAACGTGCTCAGCGAATTCTTTGAGCCATTGCTTAGCCTGAGCTACCCATCCATTTTGTTTCGCGAATGCTCTATCACTTAAGATACGCGTTGCGTTAACTGCCCAATATTCGGACGGGTTGGATAGTTGATACTCATTTTCGAGATTGACATGCCCCTGACTCTGCGCATCAATCACACGCCCACGCGCTTCTGAGTCACGGTTGAACTGCAGCAAATCCTTTAATGCCTGCGCACGCTCGGGAGTTGCCTTAGCGACGGCTTCGCGAACTGCCTTCTCCCACGCACGACGAATACCATCCTGCACAGCTTCAGGCATCATACGCTCGGTGTGGTGCATAATTTCATGCACCGAAGCTGTTTCACGAGCGCCGTTACTAAAGATTTGCACAAGCCGATCCAACGGCTTATATCGTCCGCCGCCCAACGTTTCTGGACCTATGACTTCGACACCTAAGTCTTTTGCCAGGTTCGGGTTTTTGTCTAATAGCCAATTAACTAGATCGGCATGCTTTTGCGTCAGCCAGCCTTTCTTTACAGCATCGGCGATTTTTGCGCGGAAAGACTCAGCCCCCCGCTCTTGCTGTGGAAGGTCGTTTAGCTCCGTCTGCTGTTTAGCCGCTTCACCTTCCTTTAGCTCAGCGGCGCCCTCTTTTGGGAGTGGGTTTTCCTTTTTTAACTCACGCATATCACGCCCAGCATTCTCCGGCGTTCTGCCTTTAGACGGATTATCGGGTCGCTCAGTCTTTTCCCCAAATGCCTTTAGCCGCGCGTTGATTGACTTTTGATAGTGTTCATCATGAAGTTTATTGTTAATTTGCCGAGCACGTTCATCAATTTCATCTTTTAGCGGTAACTCGTTTGGATTCTTTTCGAGTAGCTGTCCAAGAGCTTCTCGCTTCACAAAGTCGGTTAGCTTGATCCCTGCGGCTTCTAAAACAATGTGCGCCTCACGATTAATGTCATCGGGCGTCGGGTCCCGACCGTTCTTTGCACGAAACTCCTCCGCTACTTTCTCCGTAACGCCGAAAGGCAACGCTGTATCCACGCCCGGCTGCGTCACTAAATCTCGCGTCGTGATCGGTTCTGCCTCCGGTGCGTTCGTACGCACTTCGCCCGGCATCGTGGCTGCTTCCTCGTGCGCTTGTCGGACCTCGGGCGGCGGTGTCGCGGGCTCGGTTGGCTGTACGGCTGCTTCGGCTTCTGCCGGCGAAATAACACCTTCCTGCGGTGTAACAGGCTGCACCTCCTGAATACCAAATTTCTGTTTATAGTCCTGTTGGAACTGCGTACTGGCTTTGACTTTCTCTTCTGGCGTAGCGCCCTCGTGCAGCGCCGCATAGCGCGCGTTGAACTGGTCCAGAGCTTCGGCCATCGTCGGCATCGCCTCTTCGGCGCTCGTGCCGGGCTTGACGGCGTGCTCAGGATCGGCCAAGACCGCCGCGGAGGCTTGAGAGTAGGCAGGTGTCGCCGCGTCGCCCGCGGCCGGCGTAGCGCCTGGCGCGTTGGGTTTCCCGGTCGGTTTGGGTTCGGCTCCGGGCTTCGGAGCGGCGCCGGGTTTGTGCGAGAGTGCGCCAAGGCCACCGAACAACAGCCCGAGCACAGCGTTCGACGGCGCACCTTCACCTAGATCAGCCTCGCGCTTTTCTCCGGTCGCTGCGTTCGTAGCACTGACAGTCGCTGCCTGCTGCCCTGCGCCGAGAGCTGTCAAGCCCCCTGCTTCGGCAACGCTCGACGCAAGCACACGCTTTAGCGCACTTTGACCTACTAGCTTAGCAATAGCGGCCTGTACGGGTTTCGTAAGCGCGCCGCCGCCAAACGTATTCATGATGCCACCAAACAACTCGCCCACATTGCCTGCGGCTTCGGAAGCGGCATGCGCGAGCATTTGTTTTGCCTTCGCCGGATCGCCCGTTTGCGCGACAAGTTTTTGGTACTCAGGAATCTTATTTAAGTCCGCATCGGACATTCCATTGATCCGATCCTCTTGCTCTTGGCGCGACTGACCGCCGAACTGCGCTGCACCTACCGTCGCCATAGCCGCAGGACCGCCCGCAGCAGAAGCTAAAGTCGGCAATGCCCCACCTACAAATTGAGACGCAGCGTTTGTTAATGGGTTACTCTGTAGCGCTTTCTGTTCCTCCGGCGTAATCTGCGATCCTTTCGTGCCCGGCAAGTTCTGCTCGCCGCCTTGACGTAAATACTTCTCGACCGGCTTCGTAAGCGGATTAGTAACCTTGCCGATAGTCTCTGCAGACACCGGCTTACTCGGCATAAAGTCGCTAAGTGACAATTTCTCGCCGTTCGCGACTTTATCATAAATCGCCTTACTGCTTTTTAGAGACGACAAAGGATTAAGAACGTTTGGCAAACTAAATTGTCCGTACTTCTCCAAAATATTCGGCAAGTCTTTGACTGCGTTCGCGAGCCCTACATCGGCTTCGCCAGCTGCCTGTTTCAGCGCACCACTGACTAACTCTTTTGTTGGGCTCGGCGCAGCTGCCACAGGAGCGGCGTTTGCTTGTTTCGCGTAGTGCTGTTTAATCGCCGGCAGATTCCGGTACAACTCCATCATGAAGTGATTGGTGTACTCATCAATCGCCGGCTTATCGGGCTTATAGCCCGCGCCCTCTAACATACCGGGCACGTAATGCTTCGCATACTCGTTACCGATACCCAGCCAGTCTTCGTCCGACAACGACGAAAGATTAATCGGTTTGTCGGGCGTGCTGTTCGACTTCGCATAAAAGTCGGCAAATTCATTAAAGCCCGGAGCCGCTGAAGGTGCCGCGCCCGGACGCTGCTGTGCCGAAGATCGAGCCCCACCACCTGCGGAGCCAGGGAATGGCCGAGCGGTAACGCCATGACGCCCCACGGTCACATACGCAGGCGGGCGACCTGTAACAGCCGCCTGTTGATCCTGAGCTACTTCGTCTTCGCCGCTCGGCGCTGCGCCATAGAACTGAGACGCGGGACTCGTTGGGACTAAGGTATCGTACGGATTTGTCATTATACTTCATCCACAATGCGACGCAGCGCGCGTCGCAGGAGCGTGTTATTGAATTCTTCTAGTTCGTCAAACTTCGGGTCTTCGGGCGAATAGCGTGTAATCAACGCAGTCGGCTCAAACGGCTTCGCGATAATCGTCGGCTTCATGCCGTACATTTGTTCCACCAGTGCTTCTTTCGGCTGCAGTGGTCGCGATTCGATAGAGCTATCTTTGACTTTGATCTGCGCGCGCTTGAGCCCGTCAACCGCTTCTGGCGTTACTTCCTGAAGGTGATTGTAGAGCAGACTTGTAATTACCGCTCGATCTGATAGCGTATTGCCTGACCGAATCGTTTGCCCTTGCGGAGCCCTATAAAACGAACGCCCTCTACGATTTCGACGGCTCACATAGACCCCGCATTTGAAAGTTGAGGCGCCGGCACGGCGGCGGACATATACTTGCCCACACGATCAGGCGGCAAAACCGACTCGATATACTGGCGTATCGTCTGCGCGCCCGGAATAGGCTGACCGTATTTGTTCGTAGGGACTTGATCCCATTTTGTCGGATCGCCCGCCCAGCGCGGGTAGTAGTGATTGGCGACGACTTTAAACGGATCGCCTTGGAACCGATGCAGTGCCGCACTCAAATCTTCTTTCATACGCCGATCCTGCACTTCGGGAGGAGCGTCCATTGCGCGAGGGTACCCGGCGTAGTTATTCCAAGTACCATTTGTATAACCATAACCACCCGACGCGGTATGCGTCATGCTGAAAGGCTGTTTGTCTTTCTTACCGATATAGTTCGTATAGTCATTAGATGACTCAACCTGCTTGAACTTCGGCAAAAGATAGTCGGCGATTTGATCGTGGGTTACTTCAGGATGCACACCAAAGCCGTTATTGCCTACGGTACGCGGCGCCATTGCGCCGGCCATACGCCCCACCAAATCTCCCGGCGACGCGGCCATAGCGCCGACAGCGCCAAGCCCCGACTGAATCGCGTGACCAGCGGCATACGTAGGGCTCATTGCACCCGCAGCAGGCGGCGCACCACCAACAGTGGACATAGAAGACTGCCCGAGATTATACATCGGCGCAGTGGAGGGCATTGCGCTCGGGCCCATCGCCGTACCGCTCGGCATCGGAACACCATACATATTATTCATGGAACAAAAATCCCCCCGCTACCGTAATGATCGGGATTGCCTTGCTGTTGTTGCTGCGTCGGCTGTTTAGGTTGGGACGGTGTAACACCCCCCGGCGTGCTGGCGTTTTGGTTTGCTGCGCCGGTTCCATTAGGGCTCAAGAAGCTAAAGGCACTACCGAAGATACCACCCTGTGACGGGTTTCTCAGTGAGTCCAAGCGGCGGCGCATCGTTTCAGTTTCGTACTCGCGCTGCAGCCGCGTCAATTCGTCTTCGGGGCCCGCCTGCGGCGCAGCGCTCGGACGCGCGAACCCACCTCCCTGAGTACCCCAGCCCACAGACGGATCGGCGTAGGTCGGCTGGATATTACCAGCGCCAAGATTCGCTCTCAAGTATGCCGTACGCGGGTCAGTACCATTAAAATCCGGCTCAAAACCGTAGATATTTTTTACCGTATTCCCAAGATAATCAGTACCACCTGGGCCAAACGCTGATACCTGAGCAGCGTTCCGAAGCAATCCTTCATTCAACCCAAGCTCGCCGGTCGCGGCGCGGGTCTGCGCTTCGCGCTGTACCAAAGGTAGATACCACTTCTGGACTTCGGGCGACAAATCTGCAGCGCGAAACGCTCGGGCCGCTTGCCCTTCGCGGATAGTACTTTCTTGTCCTGCCTGCTCACCCCTAACGTAACTCCCAAAAGGATCAGGTAACGCTTGTAGATATGCCATAATTAAAATCCGCTACTGAAGATTTTGTCATTTGTATTAGTAGCCAATCCTTCGGCATGTGCCCCACTAAACGCGCGGCGAGCGCTTCGCTGCTGTTCGACGCCTTGAGTCGTGTTCAAATAGCCCGCAAACGTCGAAAGCCCGTTAGAGAACGAGCCCAAGATATTTGCTTTTTGTACCTTTGCATCCGATAACCCACGAACAGCTGTCGCCAGTCCGGCTCGCGCGGCATTACCGGCGCCGATACCTAAATTAAGAATCTCGGCTTGGTGTGCGTGCCGTTGTTCGTCATAGACAATCTTGCGGTGATCTTCATACCGGAAACCGAGGTTCCAGCCTTCCAGCTCTGCGTTGAAACGGCCCAATGCATATTTCAAATCGACTCGGTGACCCTGGCCCACATTATACTTCCCAACTCGACGGCGGGCATTAAACCATTCCTTATCGTATTTCATCGAAGCGCGGGACATGCCGCGGCCAGTTGAAGAGATATAGTCCAAAGCGCCATACTGCGGCATATAGGTGCCTGCGGAATAAAACTGACGCCCCATCGCTTCAGAAAGCGCTGCTACCATTTTAGGATTATATGTCGTATTCCAAAAATCAAAATCTTGTTTATTGATATTATAGTAGTTAGTGGCAATCGTAAGATTCGACTTCAGCGCTTGAAGCTGCTGGTACGCTGCATAAATCGCGAACAAACGCGTGCCGCCCATCCCCAGCGCCATAACTGAAGGATCGAGCGAGCCGGCACCGACCGGGTGTGTCTGTCCGGTGCTTGAGTAGGTGACGCTGCTTTGCATCAAATCAGGCATGTTAGTTTACAATCGTGTTAGTGCCGAACGTCGGTGACTGGTAATCAGGTAACGTGCCCAAATCTTCACGAACCGCCTTTTGCATACGACGATAGCCGGCGAATGTCGCCAGCCCATTCAACACCGAAGAGTCGGCGGAAATCAAATTACCTTGCGCTTCATCGAATTGCGCGAACGAGGTGCCCATACCACGCTCAACCGTATAGGCTTCTTTAACGCCGTACGAGAGCGAGCCCATTTGATCGGTCCAGCGGCGCTCGTTATATACGTCGCGCTTATGCTCTTCGTAGCGGTTCATGTAACTATTCCAATCATCGAAGATCGCTGCCCGCTCCATCGCGAACGTACCACTAATTTCAACAGAAGCTTGGCCATTAGGAGAGTACCGTTGAGAGTACCGCTGCCAGTAGCCAAACGAAACGGTATTACCAAGCGCTGCGTCACGTGCAGTCAGCACAGGGTTGAATAAGTACCACGCGCCGGGTGGAAAATAGCCTGTGTGATTAACGCCAACGTAATCAGGTGTATAAAACGTAATACCGAACTGCTCAGTCGCAAAAGGCGCCTCTCCGTTTGCTTGGAAATTAGTGTAGTAGAAATTACGCTGCGTCGCGTAAAGGTTGTAATAGTTCTGCGCAAGAGTATTATATTTATCTTGCACATTATTAATTGCATTCGCGACCAAGAAACCTACAACCGTCTCGGCAGCGAATTCAGCGCCCTGGAAATAATCAGCCATTGACAAACTTCGTAAATGCTTGTTTAATCTCAAGCGACTTGTCGCGCATCGCGCCATAGCCTTTCAGGCAAAAAAGAATCGCCGGCAACAACTCAAGCCACACATCTTTATTGCGTTTATACATTCCTTCCCATAATGGCTGGTCACTGCTACGAATCTGATTATTATCTTCAAACGCGTTCATTGCGGCGTTAAGAAGCGGCATAAGATACTGCACATTCGCCACCCAAAAGGGATTCGTATTGAGCGTAAAAGTAAGACTTGAAATTGCCGCTTGCGGCGAATACGTTTTCAGTCCGTGCATCACGCCAAAGATATTCACCAGTGCACAGACGACTTCCACTGCCCCCGTCGCCAAAGCCGCGCGTTTCATGTATTCGGGATTACCGCGTTCGCGTTCATCTTGCGGGCGCTCAGGCATGAAATACAAAGTTGCTAAATCGCGTACATCTTTCGCCACTTGCATCTGCATCGAATAGATATGATCGAGTTGCTGGTTAACCATTATGGATTCTCCGTTAATTCTCTAAACGATGTAGCAACATGAATTTCTTGCACAACCGATGTACCTTCCACTTGGATATCAAATTCAATCGGTGCGCCTTGGTGCGGTAGGCGGAACGGTTTGCTGTGACTCAGCGGACGGGTATAGGAGAAAGAAGGAGAAGACTCACCACCAACATTATAATAATTAATTGTAAACTGCAGCGTTCCGGAGTTGTCATTTACCACCTTCGCGCCAGCAAAGTTTGTCGTTCCAGGCATTACATATCGTTTCGACTTCCACCGATAAGACTGCTTAGCGGCGTTCTCGTAGCCGTAACCGGGTAGCGGCAATTTATAGATTGTCGTGCCCCATGCAGCATAAAAGCCGGTGCCCGTAGTAACGTTCGGCCCTGCGATACCCGCAGGCACATCAAGCGTAACTAATTGCCCGAGGGGGAACTCATTACTAACGGGGTTCGGCTGGTTATACATATACGCCCCGTGAGGCGTGATACCGATATAAAATCCATTCCACCAGCCCGCTTGTACGGCATCATAAAAGTGAAACGTGAATACGCCCGTATTGAGTACGTCGCCAGGACTCGCGATTTTTTTCGTCGCCATCGTGTCGCCTTCGACCGAGAGCGCGACAAGTCCATCTTTCGCAGCATACATCGCACCGAAGTTCGTACCGACCATTGTTCCAGCAACACAAGCATACGTATCGAGAAACGGTCGCGGATCAAGGTTCAATGCATCTGCGTCGCCCATCCCGACAGAAACTACATACGCGTTCGAGCCAGTACCCACAAACACCTTATCATAATAAATCCCCATTCCGCTAATGCGCTCAGGGATAAACAGTTTGTTTTGCGGTGGCCACGCATAATACAAATACCGTTCGGAAAACTCTATCACATGCGGGGGCGCCCCTGCTGCCACACCACTATACCGCACGTTGACCGCCCAGCCGCTCTCCGTCTGTCCGAAAAATAGGCTCCTGCGGCTCGTAGCACTCTGCGGCGGCATGAACTGATCCGAGATAAGCAGATCGCCCAGCTGGCGCGTCAGCGGGTCTGCAGGCGGCGTCGGATCGGGGTAATCAAACAGCGTCATCGTGCTCGACACGCCGGCCGTCGAACTGACCAAATGAAACGCCGTCTCAAGCGGATTACCTAACTGCTCCGCAGTGTCAAATCCCGGCACTGTACGATAGAGATTCACGCTAACCGCAGACGGATTCGCATACGGCGACAACGCAGCGACATTCAGATTAAACGTCAAAGAAACATTATCGCCCTCAAATAAATTACCGGACGCGCCAATCTGCGGAAACACATACGGAGCACTTTCTTGTCCGGCAATCGAAAAAGTAATTGCATACGTACGAGTGATAGGATAGACGCTTAGATTGCCGGGAGTGATACTCGCTGCGAAAGACGTGGCGATAGGCGCCGGCAGCCCCAGCAAAACCGTACTCCCAAATCCCTGCGGCTGATAAGTTCCTAAAATACCTTGATTATTAATTCCGATAGGCTGGATGTCTACGAATGGCTCGGAAAAGTTCTGCAGCGCGTTCGTGTAGTTTCCATCGTAATCATACCCCGACGCATTCGGTGAAAACTTATATAGCGATAGAGGCGACTGACTTAACTGTTGATCCACTACCCACGCCGGCATAGGACGCAGCCAACCGTCAAATAAAAGACAGTTATGCGCAATCTGCGCTTGATCGTTTTGCAAAAACTTTGGCGCTACTTGAGGTAGCAGTCCAGCAAAACGCGTGATACGAATACTAGCCATTAGTTGCCGGTAGTTGTAGCGTAATAACTGCCCAAAGTCTGAGTACCCGTAAGCGCCGTAGTTTTCACTGTCAGCGTTGCAGTGAGCGGCCCGGTCACAAGATATTGCAGCTGTCGGAACGAGCTAGGAATTTGACTCACGCCCGCAAGTAAACTACCACCGTTAAATAGCCCAATACCAAAGCTCTGCGGCACCGTAAGCGCGGCCGAGTCATACACTTCAGCGTAAATATTAATCAGCGCGGATTTGCCGGCCGCGACTGCTACGCCAATCGACATGATCGTATTCGTATACGTGCCGGGGCTTAGCGCGGTTTGTGTACCAGTAACAGCGAAGTTCGCTGGATTCGTAGAAAGCGCCGCCAAAACCGCATTCACGCCGGCCGGCGTCACCGCTGATGTAGCATCGCCCGCGTTGTTAGACCCACCTGCTGTTGCAGCCGCGAGCTTAATTAAGCCCTGAGTACCTGTAGATGCCGTGCCGATGTTAACTGTCCAAGCACCTGCACTTGGGTTGGCAACCGTGACACCCGTAGTCGAAGTCGTGAGCCCCGTAAAGAAGCTTGCCGAAATCGCTGTTACTTGTCCTGCAGCATTGAGTGTGATTGCACCATACACCCCCGGCGTGATACCCGTAGCCGTTAAAGAAACAGTAGGATTAACAGTAGGAGTGCCAGTAATTGTGATGCCGGTCCCAGCAGCAACACTTGTAACAGTTCCAGTTCCGCCCGGTGTCTGTGTATTAGTGACCGTGATATTAGGCCATGAACCAGTAATATTAATACCAGTACCGCTAACAAAGTTAGGCGCAGGTACATCAACATTGTAGCCACCTGAAATCGTCGTCGCACTCGCCAAGCCGGTACCAGTAACGACAGTCGCAGGGCCGGCAGGACCCGTAGGCCCCGCAGGACCCGAAGGTACGGTACTAGAAATATTCCACCCGCCCGAGCCATAGCTGCCAGAGACGGCGATACCAGAGCCCGGCGTCACAGTCAAAACCGGCGATGAAATATG
>JACZCU010156695.1_pt1 | contig 17612 bp, 21 predicted proteins | sample 8641851 | NCBI WGS metagenome assembly JACZCU01 (sample SAMN15324605, study PRJNA640507) | soil metagenome | isolation source: monocropping sugarcane control | place: China: Luxin town, Laibin City, Guangxi Province | collected 2019-07-25 | depth 10cm m | reverse complement strand
TGACACGGCGAACCGTATGGATGCATGCTGTCACTGCCGCGTCCGTTCCCCTCGCGCGCGGCTTGATGTGGCAGCAGTACCCCTCACGGCGGGAAGCAACGCCTGTATGAGCAGCCAGTGGCGCGGCGCGTTCGCTCGGGAGAGCCAACGGCTCGTAGCGGCTACGAACCTGAACCGTAGCCCTCCCCTACCCTCAGCCCCGCCGTGAGGGCATCATAGGCCCATGCCTGGCACCGACCTCATTTGCCTCGAACCGCCGCGCACGCAGTCGCAGATGCGCTCGTGGGCGTTCGCAAAACGCGTCTGCGAGACCGTGGACGTGGCGCGCGCCTACCGCGACGTCTACGACCCCGGTGAGGAGATCGAGCACAAACACTACATCGCAGGCGCAAAGCTCCTGAAAGACCCCAAGGTGGCCGAGATCATCCAGGCGATCTCGCGGCCGGCGCTGGTCGAGCTGGGGGTGGACAAGGCGCACGCGTTGAAGCGTTTGCTGGAAACCATCGACGGCGACCTGACGGACTACGCGCGCACGGACGGCTCGTTCATGACGCTGGACGAGATTCGGCAGTTGCCGATTGAGAAGCGGCGGCTGGTGAAAAAGTACAAGGAGACCTACACCGAGACGGGTGGCTTGAAGTCGCGCGAGATCGAGCTTGAACCGAAGCACCCGGCACTGGCGTTGCTGGCGCAGATTCAGCAGTGGGTCAAGCCGGGCAATACGACCATCATCACGAACGAGACCATCGTGACCTACATCGGCGTGGCGCAGCGGCGCGCGCAGCTTGCGGCCGACGCGGCGCGTAAGGCGGCTGAGGAGAGCAAGTCGGCGAAGCATTTGGCGCGGGCGGCGGGGGTGAAGGGTGAGTAATATCCGGGCGCTGCCCGGCGCCACGCTTTCTGAGGCCGGCAACGCGCGCGTGGCCGAGCAGTTGCGGCAACTGGCCGCCGAGGTCGAGCGCGGGGAATGCGGCAATATCCGCAATATCGTCTGCGTTGTAGACGCGCTGGATCGAAGCCTTGATCTTGTGCCGATGGGTGAACGGTTGCCCGCCGCGCGCGGGATTGGGCTGATGTTCCTTGCGCAGAAAAACATGGCCGAGCAAGCTGAGTCGTGAGCGACTTCGCCTGGCCCGAACCCAAAACCGAGGCCGAAATCATCGCCTGGGCCGATTTCGTCGCGAAGTACGCGACCGACCCACTCGGCTTCGTCTGCGCGATCTACCCCTGGGGCGAGGAAGGCTCGCCGCTTGAGAACGAGACGGGGCCAGACGCGTGGCAAGCGCTTGTGCTGGACGAGTTGGGCAAGCAGCTGCGCGAGGGTGTGCAGACGATTCGCATTGCAGTGTCGTCAGGGCACGGCATCGGCAAGTCGGCCGAGCTGGCGTGGATCATCCACTGGTTCGAGACCTGTTACCTGCGCAACAAATGCCGCGCGACCGCCGGCACGATGACGCAGCTGAAATCCGTGCTCTGGCGCGAGGTCGCGAAGTGGCACGACATGGCGCTGAACAAGTGGCAATTCACTTGGACGGCCGAGCGGTACACGTGTCAATGGAAGCCGGCCACGTGGTATGCCGAAGCGGTGGCGTGGTCCGAGCACAACTCGCAGGCGTTCGCGGGTCTGCACGAAGACTACGTGATGGTGGTTTTTGACGAAGCATCAACCATCGCCGATATCATTTGGGACGTGTCCGAGGGCGCCTTCACCACGCGCGGCATTTTTGTCGCGTTCGGAAACCCCGAGCAGTCCGAAGGCCGCTTCGCCGAGTGCTTCACCAGCAACGCGAAATACTGGACGACCTTGCGCGTCGATGCGCGCGACTCGCGCAAGGCCAACAAAGACCTGATCGCGCAGATGATTGAGAAGTGGGGCATCGACTCCGATTACGTGCGCGTGCGCGTGCTCGGGCTGCCGCCGCTGCATGGCGGCCTGTCGTTCATCTCGCCGCAAATGGTCACGGTAGCGCAGGCACGCGCGGTCGGGTTCCAGCCGCAGATGGTGCCGCGCAGTGCGCCGTTGCTCATGGGCGTGGACGTCGCCCGCCAGGGCAAGGATCAGAGCGTCGTGCGGCTGCGCAAGGGCCGCTACGCGCTGCCGGCGGTGTACCGCTACCGCATCCCCGACCTGATGCAGCTCGCCTCGCACGTCGCTGCGCTGATCCGTGAGCACGAGCCGGACGTGGTGTACGTGGACGGGACCGGCGGCTACGGCGCGGCCGTCATCGACCGCCTGCGGCAGCTCGGGTTCTCCGTGATCGAGGTGCAGTTCGGTGCCAAGGCGGACGAGGACCGGAAATTCGCCAACAAGCGCGCCGAGATGTGGTCGCGCATGCGGGACTGGATTCGGGAAGACGCCATTTTGCCTGACGACCCGCAGCTGAAACTGGCCTTGGAAACCCCCGGATACGGCTTCGACAAGCGCACCGAGCGCATGCTGTTGGAGTCCAAGGACGAGATCAGGGCACGCGGCGGCGCCTCGCCGGACGACGGTGACGCGCTGGCGATGACCTTCGCGATGCTGGTGCCGGTCAAGATGCAGGACGCCGAATTGTCGTACGAGCCGGACGTGGTATAGTCCGGGCCGCCGGGGGATACCCTGGATGCCGTTTTGCCAATTTGTCCACCGGGGTTCACATGGCTGCTTTCACGCCGTTGCCGCCGCCGCAATCGAGACCGATCGACTGGCTGTCGCTGTGCTCCGGCCTCGACGTGCGCCTGCGCGATCCGCCGGAGACGTACGAGTTTCCGAACGGCCGCAAATTCAAGCAGTACGCGATCTACAACAACACGACTGTCGTTGTCCCGACCACGGGGCAGACCGTCACGCTGATCCCGGTCTCCCCAGGCTACACGGCCACGTTGCACCCTGCGTCGCAGTTGGCGGCGCTCACGGTGGCTCTGAACGCGGGCACGAACGACGGCGACAAGGTGTTTCTGGCCGTAGTCGGCGCGGGCGTCACGGCGGTCACGTGGGGCGGCGGAAACATCATCGCGGCGTCCAAGTTGCCGCTACCGACGTCGCTGGTTGCCGGCTCGTCGCTTGTGTTCCAGTGGTCCGCGGGTTCCTCGCAGTGGGTACGGTGGGCATGAACAGTCAGGAGTCCGCACGGTGAACACGATCCGCGACAACGGCGCGCTCGACAACCTCCTGAAACTGTTCAAGTGGCAGAAAAACCGCCCCGTTCGCCCCGATCCGGTCGGAGAACCCGAGGGCGAGATCGACAACCCCAACGAGTTCGACAACCATTCGAGCCTCGTGGCGGTCGCGAAAGACGGCATGAACCAGCTCGCGCTGCACTACCCCGGCCATCTGTGGGCGATCCAGATCAACGAGCGCGGGCGCATGTTCAACATTTTCAACCACGCGCTGCACGACCAGTGGGGCTACACGATCCGCGCGAGCGAGGTGGTGCACCAAGAGACGCGGCGCGCGTTCATCAAGGCGGGCGGCGAGATTCTGGAACGTTTCGGCCTGAGCCGCGGGCGCTTCAAGTTGCACGAGTACGCCGCGCTCAAGAAAGACCCGCGCGGCCGGTGCGTCCCGGTCCATCTTTCGGACTTGGAAATCGACGCGGCGAAGAAAGAAATCCGCAAGCGCAAGATCGCCGAGGCCATCGCCGCCGGCCGCGTTGCGGATTTGAACGGCCAAACCATCGTCGGGGTGAAGTGACATGGCGATGGACGACGGCTTCTCGCGCAACCCCGTGCCCACCGCCGGCAAGCAGTACACGGGTGTCAGCAACATGGGGAGCGGTCGCAGCCAGTCGGCGCGCATGATGGCGCCCGACGTCACGGCAAGCTCGAAAGGCTCGGGCCAGGACTTTGTGCGCAACCCCGTGCCGCTGGAATCGCCCGCAAGCGCGACAGTCCCGAATAGCGACTGGCTGCAGCTCGCGCGCGAAAACTACATGGTCGCCAAAAATTACTTCGACATTTCGGTGCGCCGGCGCGTCGAGGACAATCTGGCGCACGCGTTCAGCCGCCACGCGAGCGGGTCGAAATACTACGATCCGGCGTACGACAAGCGCAGCAAGTATTTCCGGCCGAAGACGCGCGCGATGATGCGCAAGCACGAGGCCGCGTGCGCGATTGCGTTTTTCTCCACCATGGACGTCGTGAACTGCGAGCCGGGCGACAACGACAACCCCGATCAGGTGATGGCGTCGCAGATTCACACGGAGTTGCTGAACTACCGCCTGCGCAAGTCGATTCCGTGGTTCAAAATCCTCATGGGCGGCTTTTGGGACTCGATGACACAGGGCGTCGTGATCTCGTGCCAGGAGTGGCGGTACCGCGAGGCGACGATTGTTGACGACGAGTTTGACGATCTCGGCGCGCCGACCGGCAATTCGCGACAGAAAACGAAGGTCACGCAAGATCAGCCATGGATTCGGCTGGTACCGATCGAAAACCTGTTGCTGCACCCGTCGTGCGACTGGACCGATCCGGTCAACAGCAGTCCGTACCTCATCGAGAAAATCCCGTGGTTCGCAAACGAGCTGGCCGAGCACATCGCCAACGCACGCAGCTACGGGTCGCAGGTTCCGTACATCAAGGAATTCAGCGAGCAGGAGTTGCTGGCCGGCGCGAGCGAGCAAGACAACACCGCGTCGTCGCTTCGCATGCAGCGCGAGAACACGCGGCTCGACCGTTACTCGCAAGTGCAGCAGGGCCAGAAGTTCCGGCCCGTGTGGGTGCATCGCAATATCGTCCGCATCGGCGGTCTCGATTACGTGTACGAGACGTTGGGCACGACGCTACTACTGAGCGACCCGGTTCCCATCGAGCAGGTGTTCGGCCTGGAACGGCGCCCATACGTCATCGGCTCCGACACGATCGAGCCGCACCGCATCTACCCCGCGGGCCAAGTCGAGCGCGTGAAGCCGACACAGGAGATGATGAACGAGCTGCAGAATCAGCGCACGGACAACATCCGGCTCGCGCTGAACAACCGCTACCTCGCCAAGCGTGGGCAGATGGTGGACATGCGCTCGCTGATGCGCAACGTGCCCGGCTCGATCACGATGACGACGGACCCCAATGGGGACGTCAAACAGCTCGAAACCAAGGACGTCACCAGCTCCGCGTACCAGGAACAGGACCGCCTCAACCTCGATTTCGATGACTTGTCGGGTTCGTTCACGCAATCGACGGTCGGCGCCGCGCGCAATCTCAACGAGCGCGTGAAGGGCATGGAGCTGATGGGCAACGGCGCCGACATGGTGACGGAACTCGGCCTGCGCACATTCAGCGAGACGTGGGTGACGCCTGTGCTGTCCCAGGTGCGCGAGCTTGAGGCGGTATTCGAGACCGACAAGACGATCCTCGGCATCGTCGGCTCGCGCACGCAGACCGGCGGCTGGGCGGCGGTGTTCCACATGCTGACCGAGCCGGTCACGACGACGGTGGCTGTGGGTTTCGGCAACACCGACCCGATGCAGCGCGTGCAGCGTTTGGCGATTGCCGCGCAGACCATGGGTCAGGTCGCGCCGCAAATCGCCGGGCAGAGCAACCAGGCCGAATTCGGCAAAGAGATCATGGGCGCGCTCGGCTACCAAGACGGCGCGCGCTTCTATCCGTCGCTCAAGGATCAGCAGCAGGACCCGCAGATTCAGCAGTTGCAGCAGCAGGTGCAGCAGCTACAGCAGGAGTTGCAGTCCCAGGCGCAGCGGTGGCAGACGCAGGAGAACATCGCCAAGATTCGCGCCGAGAGCGCGGAGAAAATCGCGCAGATCAAGGCGGACGCGCAGGGCAACAGCGACAACGCGCGCCAAGCGGCGCAGCACTTCATCGCCATGCTGCAGGGCCGGTCCAAGCAGCTCGACCAGCAAATCGCACAGGAAAAGAACGCCATCGCGCAGGGGAACCTGTTGCTCGAACGAGAGGCGCTGTCGAACGCGATCATGCAGGCCGACCGCGAATTCCAGCTCAAGGTCGCGACCACGATGGGCGTGCCGCAGGCGCAGCAGCCGAACGTTGCGGTGCCTACCGTACCGGCCGGCGACGAGCCGTTCATTCAATCGCTGGAAACGCCGTCCAGCGAGTCCGTGCTGTCCTCGATCAAGAACCCGCACGACGGGCAGCAGCCCAAGTTGCCGGGCGAGGACGCGGCTGGCGTGATCCAGCGCGGGCACTATGGCGACATTCCCGGCTCGGCCGGCTAAAACAGGAGGACCGCACGTGAAAAACCATGCCTATCCCATGCAGCAGCCGTCCGGCCCCGATCTCGGCCCGGTCGATCAGCCGCGGCACACCCATCCCGGCACGCAGGAGCGCATCCACGGCGTGCACACGCACCCGCACATGGGTTTCAACCCGCCGCCGGATCGCGCGCCGGACCCGCACGTGAACGGCGGCGACCCTGCGACGCGCGGCCGGCACGTGATCGCGCAAGGATCGTTCGGTCGCCAGTCGCAGGCGCAGACCGACGCCGGCACGGCCGAACCCGGCGACACTGGGGAATACTGATGGCAGCCTGCGCTGAGGCGGTTTTGGATGCCGCCAGCCCACTCAGCAGGGATGCCAAACTGCAAGCGATCCTCGACAGCAAGGCCGAGCACGCGAAGACGATACCGCTGTACCGCGCGGTTGCGTGGCGTTGGCACGTGGACCGCGACCCGCGCGTGCGCTTTCAGATGGCCGTGCGCTTGCCGCCCGACTCGATCGAGCTGGCGGCGATGATGGCCGACGCCGACGCGACGATTGCGGCGATGGCCTACGACCGTTCGGCGCTGGCCGACTACGAGCGCGCGTGCGCGTCGCAGTTTTGGCAGATACGCCAGGTCGGCGTCGCGAAGACCGAGAGCGTGGAGCTGGTGCGCGCGGCACGGCACGACGAGAACGCCATCGTGCGCGCGACGGCCGAGCGGCGGCTGTACGGCAAGAAAGGGCGGTGCTTTTCGGGGGCGTTGCAGCGTGTGGTGTGATGTGCCCGACGAGCTGTCGCGCGCCTACGCCGCCAGCCCCTACGGCGCCGGCCTGCAGCGGGCGTTCCCCTGGGGCGAGCTGCACCGCGCGCGCCTGCCGCAGCTTGAGGCGTGGCAGCAGCGGTTCCATCCTGAGATCAAGCGGCGGACGCCGAAAAAACGGAAACGCAAATGAGCGACGTTGAAACCCAACTGGCCGAAGCCGCCGAGCGCGAAAGCGATGCCGCTGCCGCCGAAGCCGATCTCATCGAACGCCTGCAGCAGCGCAACATGGCCGACGTGTGGCAGCGCGTGCGCGACCGCCTGCACTGCGAACGGTTCATGGAGTCGCGCACCGGCAAGCGGGTATACGAGCGGCTGGTGCGCGACATTGTGGACGCGCAGACCGAATGGCTGCTCGCTGCCGACCCGACCAAGCCGGAGGTGGTCGAGGCTCATCGGCGCGCGCAGGCTTCGCATACGGCCATTTTCACCATCGACGCCATTCTGGCGGACGGCGGTGAGGCCGAAAAAGAACTCGACCAAATCGCGCGCGAACTCGGAGAATAACAATGATCGGTGCAGACGTCGTTGACGTGTTCGAGAACATTCGCAATGCGGCTCGTGTGGCGCAGGCTGCGGGAAAGAAATTCAAGGGTTGCGTGATCCTCGTCGTGGACGAAAACGACGAGTGGGCGGCGCAGTGCAGCGGCCTCGATATTGGCGAGGTGCGCGAATACTTGCTCAAGGCGCGCGACAACGCGGTGGAAGGCGGCTCGGCGTTCGTCGTGATCGTGCCGTCCGATGCGCCGCCGCAGGAAGGCACCAGCGTGCCCGAGGGCGTCACGAAGCAATGAGCGAGAAGCCGTGAGCGTCGGCGCCCACAAGCGCAAATCCACCTACCCCTTTCCCGATGACTGGAAGGTGTCGCGGAAGGTTGTCGATATTCTCGAACGCCAGCTGCGCAAGGGCGTCACGATCAGTCGCGACTACGACGTGCCCTACCTGGCCGGCTACAGCCGCGACGGCAAGACCATCTACATTGACCGCTTTTTCCCGCGCGTGCTTGAGCACATGGGGAAAAAGATCGACGTCACGAAATACCTATTGATGCACGAACGGATCGAAAAGGCGCTGATCGACGCGCTTGGCCTCGACTACGAGAACGCGCACCAAGTCGCCGAACGCACCGAGGAATCGGCCGTGGCGTCCGACGGCATAGACTTGCGCTGGTACGACGCTGCGATGAATCGCGAGATCGCGAAAATCGGCGCGCGCAAATCGTACGACCGCTGTCCGCCGGATTTGGACATGACGCCGATGGTAGACGAGGACGATCATAAGACGATTGCGCGGATGACGTTTGCGAAGGCGGCGTAGAGGACACGACGATGGAATACGCAGGCGGTGGACCGAAAGGCAAGAAAGGCTTCCCCATAGGCGACAAGAAACACGCCCGGCTCGCGATCGGTGGCGCGACGCGCTCGATGCACGCCGGGAACATCTCCGAATCCGAAGCGAATCGCATCAAGGCCAAGGCGCGGCGCAAACTCGGTACGCCCGGCGGACCGGCCGACAAGCCGCCCGTCTTCAAGTAATTCCCGCGCCGCACGGCGCACACCACGAGGGCCGCGCAAACCACGCGGCGCATTGCAATGGCAAAAGAACCCGAAACCCAGGGCGGCGCAGTAGGCACGGGCACCAATACGCTCGAAATCGCCGCGGATGAAAACCCGCTGATGCGCAAGCGCAAAGAAATCCTCGCGCGCTACGCCGCAACTTCGACCGCAGAGCGCCAGCTTGACACCGAGCAGACGCCCGGCGCCGCTGACTTGCAAGCCGGATTCGAGACCGGGCGCACCGTCTACGAAGACGACAGCATGAACGGAGAGATTGACCCCTCCGCTGCGCAGCCCGAGGAAAGCGTGGTAGATTCCGCGCCATCAGCTGAGCCGACGCAGGACGCGCCGGCCGCACCCAGCGAACCCGAAATGGTGACGCTGACGGTTTTCGGGCAGCGGTACGAAGCCCTGAAATCGGAAGTGGACGCCGCGGGCGGTGTCGAGGTCGTGCAAACCCGCATGGCCGCCGAACAACGCCTCCGGCAAGCGGACGAACTGGCGAAGCGCGCGCAGGACTTGTACCAGCATGCGCAGGACGCCGAACGGAATCTGGCTCAGAAGCAAAGAGAACTTGGGAGCGCGCAGCCGAGCAGCGCCCCCACCGCCCAGCCAAACCAGGCACCGGCGGCTCGTGCAGACCTTGCGGTGGCAGCGGCAAAGGCCATCGAGGGACTGTGGAGCGGCGACCCCGAGGTAGCGCAAAAAACCCTCGTGGACGTGTTGGCGAACGTTCAGGCGTCCCAAGGTCAGCCCTTGGACCCGAACAAAATCGCCGAACTGGTGGTGGCTAGGGTCGATCGCGACCTTGCCGTGAAGGAGGCCAACCGGGCGCAGGAGCAGCAACGGCTGGCGGTGAACGAGTTGATGGCATCCGAACGGTTCGCGCCGCTGATGGCCGACCAGCAACTCAAAGCCGACACGCAGACGCTTTTCCGAGCCGCGGTGGCAGACCCGAGGAACAACGGGCGTTCGTGGGTTGAGATCGCGAACGAAGTTGGTACGCGCATGCTTGGCCATGCGGGCGTCGAAACGGCACAACCGCCGACCGAGACGCGCGCACAGGTCGAGGTGAACGCTCGGACCAACTTCAAGCGTCGCATCCCGCAGCCGTCCAGTGCCTCGGAACGCGCGCCCTCCGCACCGCAAGAACCCGCATTCCCGACCAAGCCTTCCGACGTAGTCAACATGCTCCGTGCTGCCAGAGGTCAGCAGGTGCAATAGGAGGGAAAATGGCTGGTCAATTGTGGTCCGTCAACGCACTCGGTGGGTACATGTTCAGCGCCGAGCTGAGCAACGTGCTCCGCATGGCTGTGCTGCCGGTTGTGAAGTTCCGTCAGTTCGCGGACGCCAAGGACGCGACGGACAAGGGCTTGCAGCGCGGCGACAAATACAGCTTCAACGTCTACAGCAAGCTCGCGACGAAAGGTTCCGGCTCGGGTCTCGATGAATCGAGCGCGATGCCCGAATCCAACTTCACGATCACGCAGAAGACCGTCACCATTACGGAGTTCGGCAACTCCGTGCCCTACACCGGCAAGCTCGACAACCTGTCGCAGCATCCGGTGCAGGAAATCATCCACCGCGTGCTCAAGACGGACTGCAAACAGGCGCTCGACATTGCGACCTGGACGCAGTTCAACACGACCGGCCTCAAGGTGCAGGCCACGTCAGGCACCAGCACGACCGCCGTGACGTTCTCTACGTCGCCCGGCACCGGCTCGATCGGCATCACGAACAACGTCGCCTTCGGCAAGGGTCACGTCCGCGCCATCGTGGACAACATGAAGGAATTCAACATTCCGGCCTTCGTCGGCGACGACTACTACTGCATCGGCCGTCCGACCACGTTCTCCCAGGTCAAGCTTGACCTGGAAGGCGTGTACCAGTACACCGAGACCGGCTTCGCCATGATTATGAATGGCGAGATCGGTCGGTACTACAACCTGCGCTTCGTGGAACAGACGCACATCCCGAGGGGCGGACCGGACGGCGGCGGCACCGCGTTCAACCCGCAGACCGACACGCCGGGGCCGTGGACGAACGGCAAGTCGGACTGGATTTTCTTTTTCGGCGAAGACACGGTCGCGGAAGCGATCGCTGTGCCGGAGGAAATCCGCGGCAAGATTCCGACTGACTTCGGTCGCAGCAAGGGTGTCGCGTGGTACGCTCTGCTCGGTTACGGCCGTACGCAGGGCGATCAGACCGCGGCGGACTTCCCGAACTCGCGCATCGTCAAGTGGGAGAGCCAGGCATGAGCTACGACAATCCGTTCCAGATCGACTACTCGTTCACCGGCCTCACGGTGGCGACGCCTCCGACGTCGCGCTACCTGCGCGTGCCGTACACGGTCGGTCTTGGTCGCGGCAACGGCGCGGCCTCCACATCGATCCGCTTCGCACGCATCCGCGAGATCGCGATCGACGCCACGACCGCCGTCACGGGCAACACGCTCGCGCCGCGCATTCAGATCGGCACTGCATCGACCGTCAACAAGTACTGCGTGATGAAGGTCGGCGTGGACGCGCAGGCGACGGCGCTCGCCGCGCCCGGCGCATGGGGCTTCCTCGACTACGACGGCCTCGTGGCACAGTACGCCAACCGCATCGACCTTCTCAACGACGGCGACACGGTCGGCACGCTGCAAGGTTTCCTCAACTGCAATTTCGTCGCGAACTCCGGCGGCTCCCCGGCCGGCGTGATCGACGTCTCCGTTTCGATTCAGTGGTTCTAAGGAGAACCGACATGGCAAGCTATGGTCTTCCCATCAAGCCCAAGTACGAAGGCGGCGGCGAGAACGCGGGCGACACCGAAGTCAGCAACGTCGAACCCGGCCTGCCGTTTACGCGCGTCACGAAGCCGGAGCGCGGCGAGACCGCCGGCGCCAATCTGACCGAAGGCTTTGCGCACATGGAGGAAATCCACTCCGTGACGCCCGAGGAACTCGGCATGGACACCGAAGGTGGCGGTCAGGTTCACATGCAGATGCCGCGCAATGCCGCTGGCCGCGGCACGCGTTGGGGCTGATTTACCAGGGCCGACAAGCGACTTCGCCGGGCGGGTAACCGCAGACCGCCCGGCTCCTTTTTGGAGCGCGCCATGAGCAGAGAGATGACCCCGGGCTGGCTGCTTGGCGAGAGCGAGGAAGGCCGGCTCAAGAAAGACCGCGGCTACACGATCGAGACCAACGACAAGCTCGCAGGCGACAACGCCTCGCCATTGCCGAGCGGCGACGTCGCGGTGGTCGGCTTCAAGGTGCCGAAGACGATCCAGGAGCCGGATTTGCAGTACGGCCTCGCGTTCCGTCAGGCGATGGCGGATCAGTTGGACGACGAAGACAAGCTCAGCTTCAAGCGGCGCTGAGTCGGAGCACACCCACGGAGTAACCCGCCATGATGACCTTCCTCGACTTGGTGAACGCATTTATCACCGAGTTGGGCATCAACGGCGGACAGTTGCTCACCTCGACTGGCGGCGGCACACTCGCGCCCGGCGCAGGCACGCCCGGCCAAGGCAGTTCGACCTACTCGCCCGAGGTCGCGCGCGTCTGCCAGATGATCGCGGACGCTGACTACGAAATCCAATCGCTGCATCACGACTGGCGCTTCCTGTGGCGGCAGTACCGCGACGTGCTCGCGAGCGGCGCCGACGTGCTCAACACGCCGAAGTTCGTCTCGGTGTCGCAGCTCGGCACCAGTTACCCTTACACGTTGCGCACGATCGACCGCGATTCGCTCGTATTCAACTACGGCAGCACGACGCAGGCGTTTCGCCCGCGCTACCGCGAGTGGCGCGAATTCGAGGCGCTGTGGCAGTCGCGCGGCGCCAAGAACGTGAGCGACTACCCGACCGATTGGACCATCTCGCCAAGCGGCAACCCGATCCTGTCGCACGTGGCTAGCACGAACAACCTGCCGTACCAGTACGAGTTCTACATCCGGCCGCAGCGCATGCAGGCCGATGGCGACGTGTCGCCGCTCGTGCTCGCGGTCACAAACAACAATCAAGGCGTGTACGGCGTGCTCGATCAGAGCGTGCCGCCACAAAAGATCAGCAACCCATCGACCGGCGGCATCACTGCGTATCCGGCGCTGCTGCCGTACCCGCGTGGCAATTCGCCGCTGCGCTACGAATCGTGTCGCATCGTCATCGCGCGCGCCAAGATCATTTGGGCCGAGGTCGAGGGTGCGACCGAGATCATGCAGGGCGCGCTGGCGGAGTATCAGGATTTGCTTGAGGAATTGCGTGCCGACCAGCTGCCCGGCATGCGGACGGATCGCATGTCGCAGGACGATATTCCCATGGTCGTGGAGACCATCTGACCGTGGGCACGCTTAACGACTTCCGCAAAGCCATCGGATTTCCGCAGGAAGACAACAACGTCGCGGACCGCTTCATCCTGACCGGCGGTCTGAACATCGAGCAGCCCGACTCGGCCGGCAGCCCGGGCAGTCTGATCGTCTGCAACAACTACGAGCCGGTACCGGATGGCGGCTACCGCAGCAAGGGCGGATTTGAGCCGGTTGACGGCCAAGTGCAGCCGAGTGCATTTGTATACCAAGCCGTTACCGTCAACGTGACGAATGCGGCAAACCTGCCCGCAGTCGGCGCGAAGGTCCAGGTTGCGGCGAGCAAGTACGTCTACTTTCTCGGGTACGAAACAGTCGGCGGCGTCACCTACATGGTGTTTACGCAGTGCCTCTCGTCGCTGATGACGTCGTTCTACACCAGCCCTATCGCGGCAGCCGATATCGACTACCGCGGCGCGATCCCGAACCCAACCACGTTGACCACGTTCGGCGTCGGCGCGTTCGGCGCAACCACGTCAGCCGCAACCTTCCTTGCCGACCCGACGCGATCGTACGCGTACATCGTGCAGGCACGCGCGATCATCATGGCGCGCATTACGCCGGTCGGTGGCGCGACGTGTACGGGCAAGGCGCTTGGCGTCTTCGATTGGGGCGGGTTCCTGTTTGGCGTCCGCAACAAGGCCGACAACTCGCAGGCGCTACTGTTCGTCGCGACGCCGAATAGCTGGCTGCAAATCGGACTCGGATCGATCGTTTACTACACGGCCAACTCCGTTCAGCTCAACATCGGCGATACGCTGACGGGGAACTCCTCGGGCGCGACGGCGACTATCACGGGCGTTGTGACCATGTTCGGCACGGTCGGTGGCGGCGACGCAACCGGCTACGTCACGTGCAACTCAGTCACCGGCACGTTCACTGCGGGCGAGGTGTTGAAGGTCGGTGCAACGAACGTCGCAAAAGCCCCGGCGAGCGGCACGATTCAGCAGGCCAACACACTGCCACCGGGCGGGTCGTACCGCTTTGCGCGCTGGAATTTTTCCGGCGTTGCGAACAATGTGCGGCTGTATGGCGTCAACGGAGTCGGCACCGCGTTCGAGCTGAAAGACATGGGTCGCTATGGACTCGGTACGCTCGTGTTCACGCCGATCATCACGGGCTACGGCCTGACTGCGGCGACGTTCAATGCGGCGCCGGCCACGGACACGCCGACGTGCATCGCGGAGCACAAGGACCAGCTTTTTCTCGGGTACAACGGCGGCAACCTACAGCACTCCGGCTATCAACTGCCGACGAGTTGGACCGCCGTGCAGGGTGCCGATCAGCGCACGCTCGGCGACGACATTACGAACATCGTGCCGGACGTCAACGGAACGTGTATCGTCACGACAAGACACCGCATCTTTGCGCTCTATGGCGACGTCAACGAGAACTTCCAACTGCGCGATCTTGCAACGACATTCGGCGCGTACGCCAATTCCGCGGCGCGAATCAGCGGTTGCACGTTCCTAACCGACGAAGGCTTGATGTTCTACGACCAGGCCGAGCAGTTCGGCAATTTTGAATCGGTCTCTCTGTCGAAGTCGATCAACGCCTTGCTCAAGGCGATGATGCGCAATGGTGCGGGCGTGCTTGAAGCGAACGTGTCGCGCGACAAGAGCATGTACCGCCTGTACTTCGATGGCGGCAAGGTGCTGTCGTTCTGCATCGTCGGCAGCCAGCTCGCCGGCATCGGCATGTGCGACTACGGCCAGAACGTTCACAACTTTTGGTCCGTCGCATCAACCATCCCGGTCAACGACCTGACACCGACGCCGCCACCGCCGGAGAAAATCTATTGCTGCGGCGATGACGGCTACGTGTATCAGGACGACACGGGCGGCACGTTTGGCGCGACCGGCACGCCTATTTCGGGTGGCTGCCAGACGCAGTTCTATTACGGCCAAGACGACGTTGACCATCTGAAATATTACCGCCGCGTATTCCTCGACATTCTTGGCGCGGACGTCTATACCAATTTGCAAGTCGGCGCGGAGTACGATGACGGCTACGGTTACCGCACGCCCGAGGTTTTGGAAACGGTCACGCGCTACCTGACCGGCGCCGTGTTCGATCAAAACAGCCTGTACGGCGTCGGGTTCTACGGCGGCGCAGGCAAGAACGTGTTGCGCAAGGAGTTGCACAATTCCGGCGTCGCGATCAGCTTGATTTTCGCGTGGTCGTCCGCGGTCGCGTTCCCTCACACGATTCAGGCCGTGCAGATTGCCAGAGCGATTCGTGCGCGGAGAAATTGGAGGTAGCTATGTCGTTCGCTGGCTTCTACACGCCGACCAAAGTCGCCGCTTTCGGGACGCCGAAGAATTCGGATATAAACGCGAACCTCAACGCGATCCAAGCGGCATTCAATGCGCAGAACGCGTGGATTTACGCGACCAGCGGACTTAATGTTCCGTCCAGCGGATCGCAAAACATTGCTGTTGACCTGACTAACGTAAATCCCGGGAATAACGTTGTCATCAACTTGCCAGCTTCGCCAGCGGTCGGCGATCCGCCAATTCGTATTGTCGTGATCGCCGCCGCGCCGCTGAGCAACCAAAACGCATCGTCTGCACTAATCAATGGAAATGGAAATGCAATTTACGGGATAGTCTCCGGGTTTGCGTGCCCCGCTTTGGTCAATGCGGGAGATGAGATAACTTTTCAGTACATCGGCGGCGCAACGGGATGGATTTACCTGAGCTACAACGTGTCGCCTCTAGCGAGTACGCTGGCGCAGCCATGGCACAATGTCGCGGGAGGCGGCTCGACCAGCAATCTGTTCCACCGTGCCGAACTCAATATCACGACGACGGGCACGACTGCTGTCAACATTCTCGGCATCAATTCGCCCGGCCTCTCCGCAGCCATCACGCGCAATGGCGGAATTTTCACCATCGGTGTTGGCAGTGGCGCGCAGACCTATAACGGCACGCCGGGAACCTTTGTTATCAATACGACCGGGACGCGCTATCTGTTCACGTGCATTGGCGTGAACGCTTTCAGCGTGACGACGTGATGGTTGACATTCCGAACACGCAACCCTTTTCGCCGTCCGGCGTGCAGACTTTCGGGATATTTGACCCGAACGGTCTCAACACGAATTTCAGCAACATCCAGGCCGCGTTCGCGACGTCGCGTTCGACCATCACGGGAGATACGCAACTGACCGCAACGCTGCGCAACGTCTCTGCGGATTTGAGCACCGCTGGCGGCCCGATTCTCGTCACCCTTCCTGCCAATCCGACCGTGGGCGATCCGCCGTGCAGTGTCGCGGTCTTGACCACCTACTACAGCGCACTCGGCAGCCCGTTCGCCAATTGCATCATCACGACGTCGGACGGCATGCCGATCAGCAGCATCGTCCCGAACGTCGGAAACACGAACGCCGCTTCTATCGGTGCAGCCGGCGATTTCTTGGCGTTCCGCTACGTCGGTGGCGCGCTGGGTTGGCTGGCTACCGGACAACTCTGCGCAGCGATGCTCAACACGCCGCCCGCGCGCGGCGCGTGCCCGTGGCAGGGTCAGCGGCTTTCGGTCAATACCTCGGGCGGCCCCATGGCGCTCGGCGTCGAAGGACTGCAGGCGGTTGGTGCGAACGCAACCATCGTGCGCACGGCAGGCGCGTCAAATATTTCCGTGGGCGACAGCACATCCAAATTCAACGGCGTCAGCGGTCCGTACGTAATCTCCGCGAGCAATATCGCGTACAAATTCACGTGTCTAGGCAGCCGTGCTTTTGAGGTGACGACGTGACCGCCAATGCCGCAGGCGACCAGCGAATCCGCCGTCGCGTAACGACGCCGGTTGCGACGGCCGTTGCTGCGACCGGCACCTACACCGCCGGAAATGCCAATGCGCAGTGGGCGAACAACCACTACATCACCATTCTCATCAACGGCGGCGCGACGGCGGGCACGCTCTCCGTGCGCGGCGAGCCGGCCGGCGTCAACACACAGCCTGGCGCGCTGGGGTACGCGAAAATCGGGATCGAGGCAGTCAACCTCGCGACCGCGACCAATCTGCAATTCGCTGTGACCGGGTTTTTCGACGCGTTCGCCGTGGTCATCACTGGCGCCGTCACCGGAGGCACGGCGCCGAGCGTGACCGTAGTGGTCAACTCCACGCTGATCGAGTGAGAGATAGCCGGCAGCGCCGTCCAGACCGCCTGTTTTTCAGTATCCTCCGGCCATTCCAGCCGGGTCCGTAACCGAGGGAGAGCACGATGGCAGCCGCAAGTCAGGGCAACCGCATGGCAACGCCGCCGAGTGGTGGCGTGACCCCGCAGGATGCGTACATGAAGAATCCGCGCCTCGCGGTGCAGCCACAGCCCATGCAGACGCAGGGCGACGCGGCGGCCGGCGCGCTGGGCAAAGCGTCCACGAATGCCGACTACCTGCGCGCGCGCGGTGCCGGCCCGATCAGCGGGCTTGGCAGCGGTGCCCCGAAACCGAACTCTCGGCCCGGCAAGGGTGGCGGTGGTCCGATTCGTCGCGGTCCGGTCGGTCCCGGGCCCGGCGGCCCGCAGCCCGGCGGCGGCAATCCTTCCGTGCAGCGCGCGGCGCAGTTCGCGCAACAGTGGCAGCAGGGACGTGGCGCGCAGCCGCCAGCACGCGGCGTTGCGGCCGGCGGCGGTGGTACTGCGCAGCCATTCAAGCCCGGTCCTGGCGCGCCCGGCGGTCCTGCCGCACCGCCCAGGCCCGTCACGATCGACCCCCGCATGGGTCCGCCGAGCCGCG
>JACZCU010297362.1_pt1 | contig 17677 bp, 16 predicted proteins | sample 8641851 | NCBI WGS metagenome assembly JACZCU01 (sample SAMN15324605, study PRJNA640507) | soil metagenome | isolation source: monocropping sugarcane control | place: China: Luxin town, Laibin City, Guangxi Province | collected 2019-07-25 | depth 10cm m | reverse complement strand
CGGAGTCTGTGCTGCGATTCGCGCGGCGAGAATCGCGACGGCGAGATGCGCGACCGCGACCTGCTCGTCGGGGCCGCAGGAACGCATCCCGAATCCATTGCGCGACGGGTGTGCGTGCATCGGGCAGGACTTGCTCATCTTCCCGATGCAGCACGGCGCGACCGCGCACGCATCCGCATTTCTCGCAAGAAGATCCCCGATCGTGGGGGCGATGAGCAGCGCCAGGAGCGCGACGGGAGCGACGATCTGTCGCACCCGTGCACTATATCGCTCTCGTCAAAACTTGTAGAGCAGCGCCGCGAAGAGCGCGCTGTCGCCCTTCTTCACCGTCGCGAGCTCAGGTCGCGTCTTGTAGTCATACGCGTAGGCGAGTTTGAGCTCGACGCGCGTCACGACCGTCAGCGTGAGCCCCGCGTCGAAGTGGTAGAGCGCGTCGCCGAAGTCTTTCGTCTTCCAGATGCCGCTCAGCTTCTGCACGAACTTCGTCGTCGGCGAGAGCGCCCAGTCGAAGTTCTCCCCCGCCTTCAGCGCGCCGCTCGACGAGCGGCCGAGTGAGCCGCGCTCCGTCTCCAGGCCCGCCGCGCCGTCGATCGTCAGGTTCCGCGTGTCGCTCTTGATCAGCCGGTAGCCGCCGCCCGCGAGCGGCGCCACGAAGTAGTCGATGTCCTTGAACGGATCGCGCAGGTAGTTCACCTCGGCGAACGCGAAGGTGCGGTCGGAGAGGTTGTACTCGTAGCGCACGTCCGCGGTCGCTTTGTCGACGTTCGTGATCCCGTCCGACTCGCCGCGCAGGTAGAGCGCGTCCGCCTTGAAGACGACCTTCGTCTTCGGGTCGTACTTCGTCGTAAAGGAGAGGTTGTAGTTCTTCGTGTCGGTGTTGCCGCTCGTGATCGCGAGCCCCGCCCCGATGCTGCTCGCCCACGCCTTCTCTGGTGGCTTCGCATCCTCCCCGAACGCCGGAATCGCCAGGAACACGAGTCCCGCGAGAACTGCCCACTTCTGCATCGCCGCACCTCCGCCGGAGCGCGAAGCAAAGGGCGAGCCCAGCCGGACGAAGATGCGTCTACACTCGCCGCGATGCCGTTCGCGGAGATCGGTGCGATCAAGCTGCATTACGTCGAAGAGGGACACGGTCCGCTCGTGGTCCTGCTGCACGGCTTCCCGGAGTTCTGGTACTCGTGGCGGAAGCAGATCCCCGCGCTGTCGCAGGCAGGCTTCCGGGTCATCGCGCCCGACCTGCGCGGCTACAACGAATCGACGCGACCCGCCGCCATCGACGCGTACAAGTTATCGAACGTCGCCGGCGACATCGCAGGACTCATCGCCGCAAACGGCGGACGCGCGGCGGTCGTCGGCCACGATTGGGGCGGCTACGCGGCGTGGTACCTCGCGATGATGCATCCCGCTCTCGTCGACCGCCTCGTCATCCTCAACGCCCCGCATCCGAAGGCGGTCGCGCGAGAAATGCATCGCTCTTTCGAGCAGAAGCTGCGACTGTCGTATCAGCTCTTCTTCAACATCCCGCTGCTCAGCGACGCCGCCGTCAGCCTCCTCCTACCGCTCCTGATGCGCCGCATGGGAAAGTTCACCGACGCGGAGATTCGCGAATACAAGAAAGCATGGCGCCAACCTCACGCCATCCGCGCCATGCTCGCCTACTATCGGGCGCTCTTCCGTCATCGCGGGAAGCTGAGAACCCTGCTGAAGCCCATCGACGCGCCCACGCTCCTCATCTTCGGCGAGCGCGACCCGGTCTTCACCCTCGCCACCCTCGGCGGAATCGAGGATCAAGTTCCAAACCTGCGCGTGGAGCGAATCCCATCCGCCGGCCACTTCGTTCAGACCGACGCGCCGGAGACGGTGAACCGGCTGATCGTCGATTTTCTGAAGATCGAGTCATGAAGGTTGACCTTCTATGTGACGTCAATCCTTAGGGGGCGCGATCGTTTCTCTCAAATCGTCGGCGGTGGGTAGACGGTCCAAGTCCTGCTTGCTGCGAGCGCGAATGAGTGGGTCGCTGGCTGTACGTCGAGCGTTTCCAGAGCGCGGCGCGCACGTGCGGTGCGGCGGTGAGCCGGGCACGTGCGTTGCTCCAAACGCAACAGCAATGGAACGCATCACGAAGATCTGCGAAGAGGTCCATGCGTTCGCCGGCACGGCGGAGCGGACCGGGAGAAAGATGCAGTTGCGCGGCCTCAAAGCGGGCAAACGGAGGTGCACGAGTCTGCGCGATCTGGTGCGGAAGTACCGGCTCTACGGGGACGGCTATTACTACGTTCCCGCGGGCAACTGGCCTGGCAACGAGCCTACGATCGATCTCGACAACGTGAAGTGGCTGGGCGCAACGCGAATGAGAGTCTCGGAGCGCGAGACCCGCCTCACCCGCCCCGAGGCACGGGAGCGGCGCGCGCAATTGCCGGAAGCTGAAGAATCCTACGACTCCTGATCCGGACCGTTATTTGCATTCCGCCGCATTGGAAATGCGCGACGAGTTCGACGCGATCATCGGGGGAATCCGCAGGCTGCGGCAGGACATCGAGGAGGGAATCCGGGAACAGGACCGCGCGCAGATGACGACCGTCGAAATCCTCAACCGCCTTCGCGCTTTGCAGGCACAGGCCGTCGAATTGAAGAGGCCGGCGTTGGACCTTGCGAGCGCTCTCAACGAACAGGCGCTAAACTGATTACTCTCTGCCGCCGGCCGACGACATGCCTCGCGTACTGATCGCTGAAGACGATGACCTCATCCGTAATCTGCTCCGCGCCATCGCGGAACGGAACGGGTGCGAGACCGCTGTCGCCGCCGACGGCGCGGAGGCGCTCGCCCTCCTGCAGAGAGTTCCGTTCGATCTCGTACTGCTCGACCTGATGATGCCGGTCATGAACGGTTACGAGGTGATCCCGCACCTCCGGCTCATGGAGAACCGCCCGGCTGTTCTGGTGGTCACGGCGATGATGGGCGACCGTTTCCTCGAGCTCGATTCGGACGTCGTGACAGCGATCATTCACAAGCCGTTCGACACGGAAACCTTCGGAAGCCTGGTCGCGCAAGTCGCGGGAGCGATGGCGGCGCGACGCGTCGACGTTCGGCCGCTCAATCTGAGTCGAAACGCTGCCGACCGGCTCCCCGCCTGCTGAACGTGTCCGGCCGAAGGCCTACTGCTTCACCTTCGTGATCCCCTCCGGGCGCACGCAGTGCGAATTCGCGCAGCGGGTGCCGCTGGCGCAGTCCGTGTCGGCGCTGCACTGCTGCTGGCATGCGCCGCCGTTGCACATGTAGGGCTTGCACGAGACGCTCTGGCCGGTGGCCAACTCGATCGTGAAAGGATCGCTGCAGGTGGACGGCTGCGGGACGCACTCGCTCTTCGCGGCATTGCACTTCGCGCCCGCGGCGCACTGGCCGTCGGACGAGCACTTGTCGTTGCACGTCTTCGCCGCCTTGTTGCAGGCGTACGGGAAGCAGGGATACGACACGCGAATCGTGCAGTGGCCGCTGCTGTCGACGAACGTCATGGTGATCGACGTCGTTGGGCAGCCGGTGTCGCAGAGCGTTCCCGGCTGCGGATGCGGCGGTTCGGTGGCGCGCTGTTGCTGGGCGAAAGCGGCGACGGCGGCGAACGAGAGGAGGAAAGCGGTGACCAGACGCATGAGGCCTCCCTTTGACGTATTTTTTCGAGGATTCTACATAGAAACCTTGCAGTAACCTTCTCCACGTAAGGTACGCCGATGGCCCTCGGTCAGTACGAGCTCAAGACGCTCCTCGGCAGCGGCGGGATGGGACAGGTATGGCGCGCGCTCGATCAGCGCCTGGAGCGCGAAGTCGCGATCAAAGTCCTCCCGGAGGCCACGGCCTCCGATCCGGAGTTCCGCGGGCGGCTGCTCCGGGAAGCGCGGCTCGCGGCACGCCTCAACCACCCGAACATCGCCACGATCTTCGCCGTCGAGGAGCATGAGGCGTCGCTCTACCTGGTCATGGAGCTCGTCGACGGCACCTCGCTCGACCGGCTCATCACCCAGGGACCGCTCGCAGCCGAGCGGGTCATCGAGTTTGCCGTGCAGATCGCGGCGGCGCTGGCCGAGGCGCATGCACACGGCATCATCCACCGCGACATCAAGCCGGAGAACGTCATCGTCTCCCCTCGCGGCGTGAAGGTCCTCGACTTCGGCATCGCGCGCGAGGCGGCGTCCTCCTCCTCGATGACGCAGGCCGGGATCATCCTCGGGACGCCGCATTACATGTCTCCCGAACAGGCGCAGGGGTTCGCGCTCAACGGCCAGAGCGACATCTTCTCCCTCGGCGCCGTGATGTACGAGATGCTCTCGGGCCGGAAGCCGTTCACCGGCGATTCGGCGATGGCGGTGCTGGTCGGCGTCGTCACGCAGCCGCACGCGCCGCTGGCGTCGGTCCGCGCCGATCTCGCGGCCATCGTCGACCGCTGCCTCGAAAAGAGAGCCGCAGCGCGCTTCGCGAGCGCCCGCGAGCTCGGCGAGGCGCTGTCGAAGTTGAACCATCTGGCGCCGCCACCCGTGCCAAAGCCGCAGGCCAATCAGCCGACGGTCGCGCTCGAAAAACCCGCCATCGCGGAGCGGCGCAAGGCACTCGTGGCGGACGACGACTCGATGGCGCGCGTCCTTCTGCGCGCCGCGCTCGAAGGGCTCGGATACGAGGTCGACCTCGTGAACGACGGCGCGGAAGCGATCAAACAACTGAAGGCGGCGACGTACGACGTCCTGATCACCGACCTCCTCATGCCACGGCTCGACGGCTGGAGCGTCCTCGATTACATCCGCAGCACTCCCGCGCGGCGGCCGCCGCGCGTGCTGGTCACCTCCGGGATGTCCGACGTCAGGCTGGGAGCGGTGGACCGCGCGATGGTCGACGCGGTGATCTCGAAGCCGATCACGAAGGCGAAGCTCAGCGAGGCGCTGGCGTCGCAGTCATGACGCTCTCGAGTGCCGCAACGACGCCGGCGTACTCCATGTCGAGCGCGTCGAGAAGGGCCGGGAGAGCGTCGACGACCTCGTTCCGCCCCCGTTTCTCGATGTTGTTGCAGATCGTGACGAGGCGATGCGCGCCGATGTTCGCGCAGGAACTCTTGAAGGCGTGCGCGGCGCGCCACGTCGCCTCATGGTCGCCCGACGCTGCCGCCCGCCGCAGCGCGTCGATGTGCTTCGGGGCGTCTTCGAGGTAGAGCGAGGCGAGCATCGGCAGGAAGCCGGGGTTCGAGGGATCGATCGCTTTCAGCTCCGCGAGCACTTCGTTGTCGAGCGCGTCCAAGGCTGCGGTCTCGGCCGCCGCTTCGGAGACCTCGGCACGCTGGGAGACACGCGACAGGACGTCCGCGAGCTGCTCGAGCTTGAACGGCTTCGCGATGTAATCGTCCATGCCGGCGTCGAGGCACTTCTCGCGGTCGCCCGCCATCGCATTCGCGGTCATCGCGATGATTCTGACGTCCTTGCAGCGACGGCCGCCGCGGATGATCGACGTCGCCTCGTATCCGTCCATCTCCGGCATCTGGCAGTCCATCAGCACGGCATCGTAGTCAATGTCCTCGATCGCGGCGAGCACCTCGAGGCCGTTGCCGACCGCCACGGCGCTGTGTCCCAGCTTCCGAAGCTGCGACACGACGACTTTCTGGTTGACGCGATTGTCCTCGGCGACGAGGACGCGCAGGCGGCGCTGCCCGCCGCCGAGGGACTCTTGCGGCGTCGCGTCGGGAACGGCTTGCGACAGGCCGAGGACGCTCGCGAGGCAGTCGCGGAGATGCGACACGCGCACCGGCTTCATGAGGACGCGCTCGAATCCGGCGGCGTGGTAGACGTCGATGTCCTCGCGGCGCCGTCCGAGCGCGGTGACGAGGATCATCGGAAGCGTGAAGCCCTCCTGGCGCGCGATCGGGGCGAATTCGAGCGCGCTCTTCTCCGAAAGGCTCATGTCGACGACGCACGCCCGGAACTCGTCGCCGGCCGCGCGCGCGGCGCGCAGCTTCTCCAGCGCCTCGACGGTCGACGAGGCCATCTCCGCGCGCGCGCCGAGGGCCATGACCTGGTGCATGAACACGCGGCCGCCGATCTCCTGGTCGTCGGCGATGAGGACGCGCGCCGAGCCGTCGAGGAAGAGCGGCTCGTGATGCTGGCTCTCCTGCCGTTCGAGCTCCACCGTGAACCAGAACGTCGCCCCCTCACCCGCACTGCTCTCCACGCCGATCTGGCCGTTCATCTGTTCGACGAGCTGGCGGCAGATCGCGAGGCCGAGGCCCGTGCCGCCGAAGCGGCGCGTCGCGGAGCCGTCCGCCTGCACGAACGGCATGAAGAGCTCGGACGCCGCCTCGGAGTCGATGCCGATGCCGGTGTCCTGCACCGTGAAACGGATCACGACCGTCCTCTCGGAGAGGTGCTCGTTCGCGGCGGTGATGACGATCGTGCCGCTCTCGGTGAACTTGACCGCGTTTCCGATCAGGTTGATGAGCACCTGCCGCAAACGGCCGGCGTCGCCGCGCAGCCGCGTCGGTACGTCGTCCTCGATGATGACCGCGATGTCGAGCGACTTGCTGGTCGCCTGTTCCACGAGGAGGTCGACCGATCCGTAGATCACCTCGATGAGGTCGAACTCGTTGCGCTCGAACTTCAGCTTGCCCGACTCGATCTTCGAGTAGTCGAGGATGTCGTTGATGATCGTCAGCAGCGAGTCGGCGCTGGTCTGCGCGGTCATGGCGATCTCGCGCTGTTCGCCGCTCAGGTCCGTCTCCAGGAGCAGCCCGATCATCCCGATGACACCGTTCATCGGCGTCCGGATCTCGTGACTCATGGTGGCGAGGAAGCGCGACTTGAGGTGCGCCGACTCGAGCGCGGCATCGCGCGCGAGGACCAGCTCGTCCTTCAGCCGCTTTCGATCCGTCATGTCACGCGCGAGGCCGTGGTAGCCGACGATCTCTCCCCGTTCGATGACCGGCTGCACCTTCTGGCCCAGCCACAGTTCGTGCCCGTCTTTGGTGACGATGGGGAACTCGAGATAGGTCGTAGCGATCTTGTCGGCGAGCTGCGAGAGGTAGAAGTCTTTCACCGGTCCGCGGTAGTCCGGGCGGACGAGGTGGAGGTACGCCATCCCGATCAACTCGTGCTTTTCGTAGCCGGTGAGCCGCGACGCGGTGGCGTTGACGAAGGTGAAGCGTCCGTCCGCGTCGGCGCGGTAGATCACGTCGTCGGCGTTCTCGATGAGGCTCTCCAGCCGCTCTTCGCTCGCCCGCAGCCGCTCCTCGTTCGCGAGGCGGCCGGAGATGTCGCGGACGATCGCCACGTTGAGGTGCCGCTTGTCCTCGAGCACCGGTTTGACCGCGAGCTCGACCGGGACTTCGCTTCCGTCACTGCGCCGCGCCACCGTCTGGACGGTGCTGCCGTCGGCCGGGGCGTCGTGGATCGACGGAAGGATCGTCGCGACATCGCGCCCGACGATGTTCGACGGCTGATAGCCGAAGAGCCGTTCGGCCGCGGCGTTGAACGCCTCGAGCGTTCCGTCTTTCGGAAAGGCGATCACGGCGTCGGCGATGTGCTCGAGGATGGAGCGGACGCGCGCCTCGCTTCCGCGCAGCACGCTGGTCTTTTCGTCGGCGATGCGCAGCGCGCGGCGCCGCGTCGAGTTCAGCGCCATCACCACGGCCACGAGAAGCAATGTGACCAGCAGCCCAGCGCCGAAGACGATCTTCGTTTCGCGCAGCAAGGGCGTTCCGTGCTGCCACCCTTCGGCGACCAAGACCCAGTTCCGGCCAAGCAGCGATTCGCGCCGCTGCGTCGAGAAAGCGACGCTGCCGGCCGGTTTGGCAGTGGAGTAGAGCAGCTGCCGGCCGTCGAAAAGCTGGAAGCGAATCCCCGACTCGACCGGCACCTGCGCCATCAGGTCGGCGACGCTGATCGACGCGTAGATCCAACCGAGCAGTTTCCCGTCGCGGAAGACCGGGGTGAAGGCGAGGAAGCCTTCGCGATCGATGCCGCGAAGGAGGACTCGCGGGCTCATCGTCGTTCGTCCCGTGTCGCGAGCGGCTTCCAGCGTGGCGCGCCGGATCGGTTCCGAACGGAAATCGAATCCCGCGACTGCATTCGCGACGTCGCGCGGCTCGAACCACCGCTCGACGTATGCGAAGTCATCGTTCGTCTGCGGGTAAACCTTGAACCAGTCGCCGTACTCCCGCTTTCCGCGGGCGGCAAATGCGGCGATGCCGGAGCGCGGCACGACCTCGATGAATCCGATCCCGTAGGGGGTGCGCAGACCGGTCGCCGCGCGCGCTTCGATGAACCGGTGCCAGCTCTCGACCGTCGGCTGCGGCTCGACCGACCACAACGCCGTCACCGACTCCAGGACCCGCGCGTGTGCCTTCAGCCGCGCCGAAAAGGCGGCGTCGAGGTCGTCGACGCTGCGATGGAAGCGCTGCTCGTCGACGCCCGTCAGTACGCCCTGCGTGGCGTGGACGGCGGCGAGCGTCAGAATCAACCCGCCGATCAGGGTCAGAATCGCCGGCCACGATCGCCAGCGGTCGGTCGTGTCGACGGGGCGCGGCGAGCTGGCGAGCGACGCCGTGAACCGCAGCGCGGACTCCGCCTTCTCGCGCTCCGCCGAAGCGCGCTGGTAGTCGGCCGCCTTGCGCCGCAACTCGAGGAGCAGTACCGCGTGGCGCGCCAGCCACTGCAGCGCCGCGATCTGATCGGGCTTCAGCATCCGCGGCTGAGTGTGCATCACGAAGAGCACGCCGATGCGAGCGCCTTTCGCTCCGATCATCGGCGCGCCGGCGTACAACCGGATGCGCGATTCGCCCGTCACGAGCGGAGAAGCGGAAAAGCGTTCGTCGAGCGACGCGTCCTCGACGACCAGCACGTCCGTGCCGAGGATTGCCTGCTCGTGGAACGGCTGGTCCGGAAAGCCCTCTTCGCCGGCGTGAGCGATCCCCGCGATCGGGACGCGGCAGACCTGCGCCGCCAGGCGGACGATCTCGTCGAAGTCGGGATCGCCGGCGGTCACGTCGTAGGGGCGGACGACGTCCATCCGAGACATCGTGGCAGCGGGAGGTTAACGTTCGGTTACGGGCGCCAGCCTGTAGCCAAATCCCCGCACCGTATGGAGATACCGCGGCCTGTCGGGATCCTCCTCGATCTTGCAGCGGAGCCGGCGGATGTAAACCGCGAGGATCTTCTCGGACAGGTCTTCCTGCTCGCCCCACACGCTGTCGATGATGGTCTCGCGGGAAACACTCTTGCCGTCGCGCGTGGCGAGGAGCTCGAGCACCTCGTACTCGCGCGGGCTGAGGTGGATCGGAACGCCGCGGACGGAGGCGTCGCGGACGTCGCGGTCGATGACGAGGTCCCCCACGCGGATCGCCGACTCGTGCCGCTGTCCGCTCCGTTGCGCGCGCCGGAGCTGGGCGCGAATTCGCGCCGTCACTTCCGCCATCCGGAAAGGCTTGAGCATGTAGTCGTCGGCGCCGGCCTCGAGGCCCTTCACGATGTCGGTGAGCTCGCCCTTCACGGTCAGCATGATGATCGGACCGTGGGAGCGCTGACGGATGGCGTCACATAGATCGAGGCCGCTGCCGTCGGGAAGAACGATGTCGAGCAGGTAGAGGTCGTACGGCTCCCGCGCGATGGCGGCGCGCGCATGCGCGATCGTTCCGAAGGTCTGGACGACGAAGCCTTCCGCCGTCAGCGAAGTCTCGAGCAGCCGGCGTGCGATCGAGTCGTCGTCCAACACAAAAATACGAGCCGGAGGGGCTGCTCGCATTCCTTCATGATTATAGAAAGCGCGCGAGGACTTCCGCGAGTACCTTCGACTGAATCGGTTTGATCAGGTAGTCGTCCGCGCCGAAGTTGCGCAACGCTTCGTATTTGTGCTGGGGGCTCTTGTAGACGGACGTCATCACGACGATGTGTGTGCTCGGCAGTTTCGCGCGGATCTGGCGCGCCATCTCCCGGCCGTCCATGCGCGGCATCAACGCGTCGGTGAGGACGAGATCGGGACGGTAGACGCGGCTCAGAAGCAGGCCCTCAGCGCCGTCCGGCGCGCTGATCGCGCCATAGCCGAGGGAGCTGATGCGCGCCACGAGAATCATGCGCATCGTCTTGTCGTCGTCGACCACCATGACGAGCGGCCGTTTCACCTCCGCGGCGTCGGGGTTGTCCCACTCCACCTCGGCGCGCTGCATCTCGCGCCGTCTGCGCCACAGCTCCTCCGGCGCGCGGTCCCAGAACGCGGTCTTGAACGACGGTGGTGCCTCACAGAAGCAGACGAGGCACAGCGGACAGAGAAGCGAGCGTTCTTTCGAGATGCAGCTGCACCACGGCGCGGCCATCGCGTCGTAGCGCGACCCGCAGTGGGGGCATGTGACCTGGTGGATGACCGGGGCGGTCGTGGGCGGCGGCATCGAGGAGAAGATGCCACCCGAAGGTTACAGCAACATTAATTACGCCACTCGTCCCACTGCTCGGTGACGGATGACGTGAACGTGCGCTTCGGGTTCCAGCCGATGCGCTGGCGGGTGTCGGTGCTGTCGATGATCTGGTCGACGATGAGCGCGTCGACGAACGCGCCGAGCTTGGCGCGCATGGCGTCGGCCGGGAGAAATTCGAGCCGGGAGTTTGGGCCGACGGCGCGCGCGCACTGCTCGAGCGGCGCACGCGTGTCGTCGATGGCGTGAAGGATCCCGGTCACACGAAGCTCGGCGACGCGCACGAACAGCTTCGCCAGTTCATGCAGGTCGACCATCGACCAGTGATTGCGGCCGTCGCCGATGATCTGGATCGGACGTCCCTGCTCGACCGCCGCGAACCAGTCGCGGAAGAGGCTCTGCTTCCCGCCGTAGACGCAGCCCGGCCGGATGACGCAGCCGTTTGCCGCGAGCGCGCGCTGCTCCGTCTCCGGGCGCCACGACACGATCTCCAGCGGATTCACCGGCGAGCGCTCGTTGGCGTTGGTCGTGTTGCCGAGGACCCAGACGCCGGAGGTCCAGATCAGGTGCGCGCGCTGTGCCGCGTAGGCGTCGAGAGCTTTGTGCGCCAGCTCCGCCGTCCGCGTGTTCGACTGCGCGGTGTGGATGATGGTGTCGTACTGCGCGAGCGTTTCCGACAGCGACGGCAGCGAGTCGAGATCGCCGGCGACGACGACCGCGCCGATGTCGCGCAAGTGTCCGGCGTCGGATTCGGGCCTTGCGAGCGCCGCCACGTCATGGCCGCGCTCGCGCAACGCCTCGGCGACGGCGGCGCCGACGTAGCCGGTGCCGCCGGTGAGAAAGACTCGCAACTAGCGCTTCTTTTCCATCGCGCGCCGGAACGCGAGAGCCATGGCGCTCTCCCCTTCCGACTCGCGCTGCTCGTCCATGAACTTCGAGTACTCCTCGCGCTCGGCGGCAGCCTTGGCGGCGTCGTAGCTGAGGGAGATGCGCTTGCGGCCCGGGTCGACGCTCATGACGCGTACGACCAGCTTGTCGGCGGGACGGACGGAGCCCGAGACTTCCTGCGCGATCTCGGAGTTCGGCACGAGGCCGACGAGCCCCGGCTCGAGCTGGACGAAGACGCCGGGACCGGCGATGTGATCGACCGTTCCCTCGACGACTTTGCCGATCGGGTAGCGCTGGCTCGCCGTCTCCCACGGATCACTCGTGGCGACCTCGCGGAGCGACAGCGAGAGGCGCTTCTTCGACGGATCGACTTCGCGGACCCAGCCGGTGACCGTCTCGCCGATCTGCATGTCGGTCGCCTTCACGCCGAGGGGAAGCTGCGAGACGTGGACGAGGCCATCGAGACCCGGCTCCACTTCGACGAAGAAGCCGAAGTCGGTCGAGCGGAGGATGCGGCCGCTGAACTGCGTCCCGGGCGCATAGCGCTCCTCGACGTCGCTCCAGGGATCGGATTCGAATTCCTTCATCGAGAGCGAGATGCGCTTGCCGTCGTTCTCGACTTTGATGACGCGGACGTGGACTTCCTGTCCGATCTGGACCAGCTCCTTCGGATCGCTGACGCGGCGGCGGCTCATCTCCGAGACGTGGAGAAGGCCGTCGACGCCGCCGAGGTCGACGAAGGCGCCGAACGGGGTGAGCGTCTTGACGCGGCCGTCCAGCTCAGCGCCGGGAACGACGCGCTGCCGCGCCTCTTCGGCGCGGGCCTGCGCCGCTTCCTTGAGAAGGGCGGCGCGGGAGACGACGATACGGCGGCCGTCATCGGACAGCTCGGTGACGCGGAACTCGTACACCTGGTTGACGAACGAGTCAGGGTTCTCGATCTTGCCGAGGGCGATCTGGGAGAGAGGGCAGAAGGCGCGTAGGCCGGCGACGCTGACCTCGAAGCCGCCCTTGTTGCGGCCGGTCACCTTGCCTTCGACGGGGAGGTGGTTCTCGAACATCTGCTTGAGTTGCTCGAGGGAAGCCTTGCCGCGGGCGAGTTTCCGAGAGATCCGGATTTCGGGAGCGGTCTTGACGACGGTACCTTCGACTGAATCGCCAATGTCGAGTCCGTCCAACTCCGCAGCGGCCATGACGGCTTCCGAGGGACCGCCATAGGATACGAATGCGTCGTCTCCCGAGATCGACACGATCGTTCCGCGGAGCAGTTCACCCTGCTCCGGAGTTTTGAAGTTCAGACTCGCTTCGAACGCCTCAGCGAACGTAGCCTCGGCGCTTTCTCTCGACTGGCTCATGTGGATGGTTATTACCTTTCAGAGATTGTCACTCGGTCCACGAGGACGGTGGGACCGCGTATGTTACTCGCGGTGTTGGATACAGGGCAACACCGGGTGTGGGAGAGTTGTTCCGGTGTGGTTACCAGTGACGAGTGACTGGTGACTAGTGACTGGTGACACACGCGAAAGTTTTTTTTTCGCGACCCTCTTGCGCGATCAAAAGTGCGAGCCCATATTGACGTTCACCTTCAGTTTGAATCCCCCTCGTGGGTGTCAACGGACTGAAGGGTCGCGCCGGGATGCGAGGATGCCGGAGCGGGCGAACCGGATGCCCCTTGGCGGATGTTCAACGGTTCGCATGAGCCTCGAGAGGCTAAGGCTCGTCGAGGCAGATGTCGGTTCGAATGCCTTCTGGTGGCTGTCAACGGACCGAGGCTGGGCTCGCGGGACCAGGAACCGCGAGCCTCTTTCTTTTTCCACGCAGACAGGAATGTCTGCGCTCCACGCAGACAGGAATGTCTGCGCTCCACTAGACTCGCTGAATGACGACTCGTGTCTTTCTCATTCGCCACGGCGCCACCGAATTGTCTGCAGAAGACCGGTTCGCAGGCGCCGTCGACGTCCTCCTCTCCGACACCGGACGCAACCAGGCCCGAATGCTCGGCCTGCGCCTCGCGCACGAAAAGGTCGCGGCTGTCTACGCCAGTCCGATGAAACGAACCGTCGAGACGGCTCGCCTCGTCGCGGAGCCGGTCGGGATCGAGGTGCAGACGCTCGACGCCGTCCGCGAGATCGCCCACGGCCGATGGGAAGGGCGCACGCGCGCCGAGGTCGAGCAGGAGTTCGGCGACGAGTACATGAGGTGGGAGGAAGACCCCTACACCTTCGCGCCGGAGGGAGGCGAGAGCGGCCTGCAGGTGACGGCCCGAGCTCTTCCGGCGCTGCTCGATCTCGTCCAACGCCATGAAGGGAAGCGGTTCGCGGTCGTGTCGCACAAAGCGACGATCCGTCTCCTCCTCTCGTCGCTCCTCGGCTTCGATCCCCGCCGCTACCGCGATCGCCTCGATCAGAGCCCGGCGGCGCTCAACGTCCTCGACTTCAAGGACGTGGCGCACGCGCGCCTGACGCTGTTCAACGACATCTCGCATTACGCGGACGACGAGGGATGCGCCCTTCCCGACGTGCCGCACGCGAGGCTGTCGAAGACGTGGTCGTGAGTTACTGACCGTACTACTGAACACGGAACTGGACGTTGGCGATGACCGGGTCGTTCGGCGAGTAGAGCTTCACGTTGTTCGCCTTGTCGATCACCTGGAGTGACCCGAGGCGATAGATCCCGCGCGCCTGGCTCTTGTCGATGATGGCGATCGGTCCCGAGAACATGTTCTGCGCCGGGTCGCCGGCGGGGCGGCAGGAGAAGAAGAAGCGCGGAGGCTGCGTCCCCGGCGATACCTTGCCGGTGTAGTTGAACTGTCCGCTGATGCTGGCGATGCCGGACCCTTCGTCGGTCGCAATGACCGTGATGTTCACGGTGCCCGGAACTCCGACGGCGGTCGTGTCGAGCGTAATGCTCTGAACGACCGGCGGCTTGTTGTCGCACATGTCGCTCGTGATGTTGAGCCGGACCGCGGCAACGATCGGGTTGTCGCTCCGGATCGCCGTCATGTTGTTCGCCTTGTCATTCAACTGAATCTGTTCGAGCTTCCAGTCACCGCAGTCGGCGTTCGCGGGCGGCGTGAGGTCGCACGTCCACGTATTGGTGCCGTCCTGGTTGCGGCAGCCGAAGCCGACGCGCGCGAACCCCGAGGGGCTGACGAAGACGCCGCTGACGAGGTTCACGCCCGACTTGTCGTCGTCCGCCTGCACGAAGACCGAATTCTTTTCGCCGACCTTCATCGAAGGACGATCGAGCCAGACCGCCTTCAGCGTCGGCGGGGTCGTGTCACTTTGCGACGAGGTGACGGTGAACGCCGCCGTCTGAGGAATCGTCCCCTGCTGCCAGCTCAGCGTCACGCTGTTGCTCGCGTTGTCGGTGAGGTTGAGGTAGTTGATGTGCCAGACGCCCGAGGCGGCGTCCTTCGGGACGAGGATCTTCGAGAGGAAGCGGTTCGACCCTTCCCCCTCCCGCTGGAGCGCGAAGCCCTGCAACGCGCCACTCGGCGAAACGATGTTGCCCGAGACGGTGCGGACGCCGCTCATGTCGTCGGTTGCCGTGATGGCGAGCAGCGTCTCTTGCCCATCCTCGATGGTGTTCGGAACGAACTGAACGTCCACGAGCTGCGGCGCGGTGACGTCGGAGTTCGGATCCTTCGGATCCGGCTTGGTGTCGCCCGTCGAGTTGTTGGAGTTGTTGTTCTTCGGCGGCTGCTGCGGAAGAGTCGGATGCTGGGCCGGTCCTCCCGAGAACGCGTTCACGATGGGGGCGACGACGCGGGAAAAGAGCGAAGGCTTGTTCGCCGGCGCCGCTGCCGCCGAGATATTGGACGCCGAGGCATTGCTCTGCGGAGTTTTCACAACTCCGGACTTGGACGGCGGGGAGTTGAGGAGCTCGCGATACCGAGCGTCGCGCTCCGCCGCGGAAAGGCGAGAAGTGGTCACGCCCTGCGCTGCAGTCGCCCTGGGGTCGTTACTCAATGGCACGGCGGCGCCCTCGCCGCTCTCAGGCGAAAAACCCCGCGCCGAGGACGACGCAGCCCCGTTGAGAGACGACGAATCCTCTCTCTCAGAAGTGATCCGCGGCTGCGCCACCGAGTACGTACGAACCTTCCACACGACTGCGAACCCGAACGTGGCGATCAGGACCGTAAAGAACGCGGGAAGGAACTTGAACTGACGCATTAGTTGACGGTCCCAGGAACAGCCAAAGTGAACGGATCAATCCGTGCCTCGAAGGTTTCTCCTCCGGGAAAACGTTTCATCGTGTAGGCGCCCTGCATCATCCCGACGTTGGTTCGGAGCGGGCAGAAGCTGGTGTACTCGAACACCTCCCCCGGCCGCAGCGTCGGCTGCTCGCCGACCACCCCCGGTCCGCTGACGCGTTCGCTGTTGCCGTCGGAGTCGGTGATGATCCACTCCCGGCTCAGCAACTGCGCCGTCTCTGTTCCAACGTTACTAATTCGGACGTGGTAGGCGAAGAAAAAGTAACTCTCGGTCGGCTCGCTCCGCTCCGGGATGTAGGCGCTCTCGATCTGGACCCGGACGCCGGACGTTGTCGTATCGCTCACGGGTGAATTTTACCGGTGTCCGAGGACGCGGTGCGGGAGATATGGCTCTTCGAGCCGCCCGATCTCCTCCTCGGACAGAGTGATGTCGAGCGCCGCAATCGCATCCTCGAGGTGCTGCGGCTTCGACGCGCCGATGATCGGAGACGTGATCCCCGGCTTGTGCAGCATCCAGGCGAGCGCGACCTGGGCGTTGTTCACCCCCCGCGCTTTCGCGACGTCCGTGATGCGGTCGACGACGTCGAAGTCGGCGGGCGTGTAGTACATCTGCTGCGCGTAATCGTCCGACTTCGCGCGCGCCGTCTCGCCGCCGCCTCCGCGCTTCCGGTTGCCGGCGAGGAACCCGCGCGCCAGCGGACTCCACGGAATCACGCCGATGCCTTCGTCGATGCAGAGCGGGATCATCTCGCGCTCTTCCTCGCGGTAGATGAGGTTGTAGTGCGGCTGCATGGAGACGAACCGCGTCCGGCCGCGCTGGTCCTGCGTGTGGAGCATCTTCGCGAACTGCCACGCGTACATGCTCGACGCGCCGATGTAACGCGCCTTCCCCGCGCGCACGACGGCGTCGAGCGCGTCGACGGTCTCCTCGATCGGCGTGTGGTAGTCGAAGCGGTGGATTTGATAGAGGTCGACGTAGTCGACGCCGAGGCGGCGGAGCGAGAGGTCGATCGTGGAGAGGATGTGCTTCCGCGACAGGCCGCCCATGTTCGGCTTTTCGTTGTGCGGGAAGAAGACTTTCGTCGCGATGACGACTTCGTCGCGCGGCGCCAGCTCGCGCAACGCGCGCCCGGTGACCTCCTCGCTCGCTCCGTTCGAGTACATGTCGGCGGTGTCGAAGAAGTTGATCCCCGCTTCGATGGCGCGCTGGAAGAACGGCCGCGCTTCGCTCTCGTCCAGGATCCACGGACGCCACTGCTTCGAGCCGTAGGTCATCGTGCCGAGGCAGAGGCGGGAGACTTTGAGGCCGCTGTTGCCGAGGTTGAGATACTTCATGGCCGACAGCATATGAAAAGGCTCGTCCTGACGACACTCCTGATCACGTCCTGCGCCGCGCCGCCGCCTCAGCCGGTGCCTTCACCCGGGACCGCAATCGCCGCCGCGCCGCCCGAGCTCTCCACGATCGTCATTCCCGTACGCGCCACACTCGCGCCGCTGTTGCCGGAGCTCGAGAGGCAGATCCCGAAGACGCTGCAGTCGGCGTCGTATCAGATCGATGCCGCGCACCATGTCGCGATCAAGTACGAAGTGGCACGTGCGCCGGTCACGATCAACATGATCGGCGCGGGGCTGCATGCAACTGCCACGGTTCACTACGCACTCGAGGCGTGCCCGTATGTGAACGGCGCGATCCGAAACGCCTGCGTCTCCTGCGGCTTCGACGAGCCGATGCGCGACATGACCATCTCGGTGCAGGCGCGCCTCGACTGGGGCGCGGGGTGGGCCCTCCGCTCGCGAACGGCGATTCAGCCGCTCGAGTTCGGGAAGCGGTGCACGTTCGTCGGCGTCGGCGTCACCGATCTCATTCTCCGGCCGATGCTGGAACAACAGCTCACCGATGCCGCGAAGACGATCGACGCCCAGACGCCGCGCCTCGCTTCGATCAAACCGCAGGCGCAGCAGATCTGGACCGCGCTGCAGCAGCCTTATCCGATCGCGCCAAACACCTGGCTGGTGCTCGATCCCGCGGACGTCTCGCTGACGCCGCTCCATGGGGCCGGGCTGAACGTCGCCAGCACGATCGAGCTGCACGCCCGGACGCGCGTGGTGGTCGGAGCGAAGCCGGTGATCGAGCAGAAATCTT
>JACZCU010251629.1_pt1 | contig 17699 bp, 16 predicted proteins | sample 8641851 | NCBI WGS metagenome assembly JACZCU01 (sample SAMN15324605, study PRJNA640507) | soil metagenome | isolation source: monocropping sugarcane control | place: China: Luxin town, Laibin City, Guangxi Province | collected 2019-07-25 | depth 10cm m | reverse complement strand
TGCGCGTGAGCTATGCAGCCCGCGGGCTGCATAGCTCACGCCCAGCATATAGAGAAAGCTACCTCTATGAGCGAGGATACCTGAATAGTTACCTATATACAAAAGATACCAGACACATGTTTCGAGCGTTCTCAGGCTAGACGACTAAATCCACCGCCACTGGCAACGACGTGCGTGCCCAGTCACTCAGATCATCGCTATCACGTGGCGTATACTTGTCATACACGATTTTGCGCGCAAGCGCATCTTCCTGTGTGTTGTTGACGAGCCGTGCTTGCCCGGTAAATACGGCATCACTGATGCGCAGTTGAACCTCGGGACGTCGAATGACATTCTTCACCCAATCCGATGTATCACGTCCTCCAGAAAGCATATATAGGGTGTGCCCATTGAGGGCGAACCATATTTCGATTGTATGAGGCCGTCCTGAATTTCGACCTGTGGTAGTCAAGTAACAAAAGTCTTCATCAGCCAATTGCTGAAGATCAACGTACATAGGAACTTCCTTTCTGCACCATGTTATATCACAACAGTGTACCATATCGATGTTATGTAAAGTTGTCATTGATAGGATTTCATGGTAGAGTGAAGAGAACGAACGGGATATCATAAGAATGAGGTGATACATGTCTCAGTTTGATACAGCCACTCTTGCAGGAGGATGCTTCTGGTGTACGGAAGCGATTTTCAAAAGACTCAAGGGCGTGACATCAGTTACATCAGGATATGCGGCATCTAAAGTAGAAAACCCTTCGTATGAACAAGTATGTTCGGGCAGAACTGGCGCTGCGGAAGCAATACAGCTAACGTTCGATCCATCCATTATATCCTACGAAAAATTGCTGGAAATTTTTTGGCATACGCACGACCCGACAACACTGAACCGCCAGGGAAATGATGCTGGAACACAATATCGCTCAGCAATTTTCTATAACGATGATGAGCAAAAACAAATTGCTCTTGCATCGAAAGCAGCACTAGAAAAATCAGGGAGCTATAAAAAACCTGTTGTGACTGAAATTGTACCTTTCACCAACTTCTATCCGGCTGAAGACTACCATACGGACTATTACGAGAGAAATCGCTACCAGCCCTATTGCACGGTTGTGATAGACCCCAAGGTAAAGAAGTTATTGAAAGAATACAGCAAAGATGTGAAAGACGCGTAACAGATAAATTGGGAATCAATGGTTAAACACGCAAAACCTCCTGCCAGAGAAGGAGTCATCACTGCTACCTGGCATAGAATTATTGTCTGCGTTTTACTCACCTTCGTCGGCTTTAATTTACGCTCGGTTATTCTAGCAGTGCCTCCCATTCTACCACTCATCCAACACGATCTAGGACTCAACTACGCTGAGGCGGGACTTCTCACCGCCTTACCTGTACTGGTGCTGGCAGGCGCAGCGTGGCCTTCGGGACTGCTTGCCGAACGTATCGGCGAACGAGCCTGCGTATCAATCGGCCTGGCACTCCTTGGTGGCGGGGCAATCCTGCGTGCCATCTGGCCCATAGCATCGTTGCTCTTTCTCTTCACACTACTCATGAGCCTGGGCATTGCGCTGGCACAAACAGCGGTTCCCGTGCTAGCGCGGCGGTGGTTTCCAGCATATATAGGTTTTGTCGCTGCGCTGTTCAGTGATGGCTTGATTATCGGCGAAGCAGTAGCTGCTGGAATTACTGTTCCTATCATGCTACAAATTTGGGGGAGAGATGCCTGGACAGCTACATTCATACTCTGGGGCGTTCCGGTAGTCGCGCTGCTCCTGCTCTGGCTATGGCTTGCGCCTCCTGTATCAACGCGGTCATCCTCTCCTGCAAGTGTTACCACACAGACGGCAGCAAAGGATAACTCTTCAACCATTCAGCGCGTGCAGGTCAATGCTCTGCACCTGGGCATCATGCTCGGCGCAGGAAGTCTCATCTATTTCGGCATGAACGGCTGGATCGCTTCCTATAATCAAGCATTACATCATGCAGATCTGACGCCAGCAGCACTGATAATACTGAATGTGGCACAACTCCCGGCTAGCCTCGGCGTTACGCTCTTTGCCAAGCGGCTAGTAGGACGTCGCTGGCCTTTTATTGCCGCCGGGGCAATCTGCGCTGTAGCAATCGCAGGCTGGGTCTTTACGCCTGCGCCGCTCCAACTGTTCTGGGCAGCACTACTCGGTGGAAGTTCGGCCCTGGTCTTCACCCTTGGCATTGCACTACCGCCATTGCTGGCCAGACCCGGAGAAGTAGCACGCCTCACCGGCATTACAATCTCACTTACATATGCTGTGGCCTTTGTAGGACCGCTCATTGGTGGTCAGCTCTGGGATCTCTTCCACCTTCCCGCCGTAGCGTTCCTGCCCGTCGCCCTCGCCAGCATTATGCTCATCGTCCTTGGCACATTCCTTCCCTCACACTCTGCTTTCGTCCTGCCTGCGGCGGTTAAGTATACTTCTGCGCATAAATCAAGCCCGGCCAAATCCACGCCACCAGGTACGTAGGATGCTGTGTTTGTTTGGACTCTCGACCGCCTGCGGAGGTTTGTTGTTATACATGAGTTATCCCAAATTTGAAACGTCATGCGCCGCAGGCGCACCACTCCGCATGAAGATGCCTCTTCAGAGGATATTGCTGGCGAACCCTCGAAAGAGAGGTGACAAAGCGAGATAGAAGATGCACAGTCGATGGAGCCGAAGAGAAGACCGCTTCTCTTGCTCAAACGATCTGGCGTCTACCGCTGTTGAACGTGGGTTACTCATTCCCATTCTTTGTTAATAATGCAATACAAGCGCTTTCTGAAAAAATCTTGCGAGAAGTGGAGGCAGAAATGCATATTTTCCAATATCACCCAGACATTTTGACGCGGTTCCCGCAGATCGTTGGCGGAGCTATCCTGGCACAGGATGTGACGAATGGCCCAACCCCAGCACGTTTGCAGGCTCTCTACCAGGCCGAACAGCAGCGGGTCCTGCAACGCATTGGCAGCACTCCCCTGAGCCAGATCGAGTCCTTGGCGGCCTGGCGGCGTGCTTTTCGTGGTTTTGGGGTGGATCCGACTCAATACCGTAGTGCCTCTGAAGCCCTTTTGCGCCGCTTGACCAAAAAAGGGAATATTCCGAGCATCAATCTGCTGGTCGATCTCGGCAATCTCGTGAGCATCCGCTATGGGTTGCCTGTGGCGGTGTTTGAGAGGCGTGTCTTGCAGGGGACGGTGACGGTGCATTTTGCCGATGGATCAGAACGCTACAGCGAGCTGGGCGAAAGCGATGAGGATCACCCGGAGCCAGGCGAGGTGGTGTTCTCTGATGAAACCAAGCTAGTGATTGCACGCCGCTGGTGCTGGCGACAAAGCGAACCAAGCGCGGCTGTCGCACAGACGCGAGAGTGCCTCATTACGATCGAAGCGCACCATTCCACAGGCCGCCATGACATCGAGGCTGCGCTGCACGACCTGCTTGCCTTGCTCGAGGAATATGCCGGGGGAACCTCTACCTCGGCCATCCTGGATGCACACTATCCGGCATTGATTTGCTCACTCGGAGATTGAGAAGCGGTCTTCCTGGAGTTCACATCGGAGGTGCATCTTGTGCGCGGCGTTCTTTCCTCGTTTTCGAGGGTTGACAAGCAGTATCAAATTTTGAAACTCATGTTCGATTGTACTAAAGACGACTCACCGTTTCTCCTTGCAGTGTGGTTACCCAACAGTAATTCATGCGCCGCAGGTGCAGCAGCGTCCATGAAAATGTTTAACCCTACCCCTATTTTCAGGAAGGCGTATACTAGAGCAGATGGCAAGACATGTAGGTAACCACTGTTGGGTAACGGTGGACGAACACATCTCACGAGGACCTGCCCATGCAGCACATCGCCTCTCCTACCCTGTCCTGGTCCGCTGCTCACCAGGTCTACGAACTCTCCGCTGGTCAGCACCGTGAACAGCTGCACCTGGCGGTCGAGGGCACGGTCTGGTTTGCCTGGTTGGATGAGGTGTCCTCCTTTGCCTTCCATGGTCAAAGCGGCTCCTACACGGCCCGCAAGGAAACCAAACAGCGCGGTGCTGTCTACTGGTATGCCTATCGCAAAACGCAGGGAAAACTCGCCAAAAAGTATCTGGGCAAGACCGCCGACCTGACGCTGGCACGGCTGGAGAACGTGGCGGCTGCGCTGCATACTGAGCGAGCCACGGCGGCGCGCATGCGAGAGCCAGCCCCACCTGCACAGCACGAGACGGATCTCCCGCGCGTGATCGAGGATGGTAGTGCGGTGGATGCTCCTGTGGCCTTGACCCCACACGCACCACCTCGTAAGCACGGGGATCCGCTCAACCCGCTGTTGTCGACCAAGCTGCACCTGCCCCGTTCCCATGTGCAACTCGTGCCCCGCTCCCACCTCGTCGAGCGACTCCAGCAGGGCGTGACGGGTTCGCTCACCCTCGTTTCAGCGCCTGCGGGCTTTGGCAAAACGACGCTGCTCGCCCAATGGCTCACCCAGAGCAGCACACCTGTCGCCTGGCTCTCGTTGGAAGCGGAGGACAACGACCCCATACGCTTTCTCTCTTATGTAATTGCCGCTCTGCAAACACTTGATGCACAGGTGGGGACAACGGCATTGGCGCTGCTCCGCACCCCGCAGCCGCCGTCGCCAGAGGTCGTGCTGGCCGTGCTCACGAATGCCCTCGTGGACCGTGATGAAGACGATGTGGCCCTCGTACTGGATGACTACCACGTCATCACTGCCGACCCTATTCAGCGCGGGATGGCCTTCCTGCTGGAGCACCTGCCCCCACATCTGCACCTCATCCTGGCCACCCGTGCGGATCCACCACTGCCATTAGCACGGCTGCGAGCCCAGGGACAGCTCACCGAGGTGCGGGCCGCTGACTTACGCTTTGGCACCGCCGAAGTAAGCGCATTTCTGCAGACCGTGATGGGGCTGGACCTGGAGGCTTCGGCCATCGCCACCCTCGAAAGCCGTACCGAAGGCTGGATTGCCGGTCTGCAACTGGCTGCGCTCTCGCTGCAGGGCAGAGCCGATGTCTCCGGGTTTCTCGCTGCCTTCACCGGCAGCCATCGCTTTGTGCTCGACTACCTCTCCGACGAGGTGCTCGCACGGCAGCCCACACCGGTACAGACGTTTTTGTTGCACACCTCGATCCTGGAGCGCCTCAGCGGGTCACTCTGCGATGCGGTAATGGGCCAGGAGGGGAGCCAGGCGATGCTGGAAGGGCTCGAGCGGGCGAACCTGTTTGTGGTCGCGCTGGACGACGAGCGGGGCTGGTACCGTTACCACCACCTGTTTGCCGGGGTGCTGCGCCGTCACCTCCAGCAGAGGGAGCCCACGTTGCCACCCGTCTTGCATCGGCGTGCCAGCACCTGGTACGAGCAGCACGATCTGCCTGCCGAAGCGGTGCAGCATGCATTGGCCATTCCCGATGTCGAGCTGGCCGCCCGCTTGATCGAACCGATTGCGCTCTCTGTTACGTTCCAGGGTCAGATCTCCACGGTGCTTGGCTGGATAAACGCCCTCCCCGAGGCACTGGTGCGCACGCGCCCTTTCCTGTGTGTGTACTATACATTATTGCTCATATTTACTAATCAATTTGAGGCAGCCGAGGAACTCCTGCAAGCGGCCGAACGGGGTGTCCAGGAACTGCCTGCCGAGCAGGCACGGATCATCCTGGGGTGGGTGCTCGTCAACCATTCGGTCATCGCCGCTCTCTCTGGAGATGTCGAGCGCGCTGTCTCCCTCGCATATCAGGCACTCGACCTGTTGCCGGAAGCGGAGGCCATTCCTCGTATGGGTGCCATGGTGGCCGCATCCCGCACCTACCTGGTGAGTGGGGATGTGACGCCTGACAGCGAACGCGAGGTCGCAGCAGCGGTTGCATTGATACGCACCTTGGACGACCCGTTTGCTGCCGTGACAAGCATGACCCTGCTGGCGCGGCTGCACGTTCTGCAAGGCAGGCTTCGCCAGGCCGCTGCCACCTATGAGCAGGTGATGCAGGTAGTGCCCAGGCCGGAGGTGTTGCAAACCATCTTCAGCAGCCTCTTATACTATTTCGGCCTGGGCGACCTGCTGCGCGAGTGGAATGACCTGGATGCGGCTGAACGGCATCTGGCACAAGGCATGGCGTTGGTCGAAGGAACGCTGACGCTTGAGCCATTTGTGGCGGTGCTAGGCTATACAGCCCTGGCTCGCCTAAAACAGGCGCGTGGCAATATCCGTGAAGCCCTGGCGACCCTGGACGCCTTGGCGCAATTGGCTGAACAGCGGCACTTCGCTCCGCACCTGTTAACCCAGGAGGCCGCAGTACGAGTGCAACTCGAGCAGGCTCAGGGCAACTTGGCAGCAGCCATCCACTGGGCGGATTCCAGCAGGCTGTCTACCGACGATGACGACTTGAGCTATCCTCGTGAGGGCGAGTACCTGGCCCTCACGAGGGTGTGCATCGCGCAGGTGCAAGACAATCCGGCAAGTCCTCTCCTCCAGGATACCCTGCGCCTCCTGGATCGGCTGCTCCAGGAGGCTGAGACCAAAGCACGCATGGGCAGCGTGTTGGAAATCCTCGTGCTGCGTGCGCTGGCCCTGGAGGCACACGGTGACCGGACGAGTGCCTTGTCCACTCTGGAACAAGCGCTCGTGCTCGCCGCACCAGAGGGCTACATCCGGCTCTTCGTCGATGAGGGCCCACCAATGCTGGCCTTGCTGCGTCAGGCGTATACACGCAGCATCGTCTCTGATTACGTTGCCACGCTGCTCAACGCTTTCGGAGAGCAGCACGCCCCCACTATTCCTCCCCCCTATCCTCGCCCTGATGCGCTTGTGGAACCGCTCACTGAGCGCGAGCGTGAGGTGCTGCGATTGCTGCTTGAGGGCGCCTCCAACCGCGAGATCGCCCATCGCCTCGTCTTGAGTGTGAACACAGTCAAGCGACACGTCTATAACCTTTGTGGCAAATTAGGGGTGCAGAGCCGCACACAGGCCATCGTCCGCGCCAGGAACCTCAATCTCCTGTAGCCCACTGCTCCTCACCCATGTCCCCCACAAGAATCACCACCTATCTACAACTTTGGTGTGCGGTGTCTCACCCTACTTACCAGCTATACTAGGCACAGACACAATGACATGTCGTGAAGAGTAACACTAAGAAGGAAAAGCGATGCCCATCTACGAAATTCGTGTACAGGGACGCCTCGACCAACGCTGGTCGACATGGTTCGACGGATTAATCATCAGCTACGAGGGTGAGGACAGCACAGTGCTGCGTGGTTCCCTTGTCGATGAGGCCGCGCTGCATGGTGTGCTGATCAAAGTGCGCGACTTAGCGTTGCCGCTGCTCGCAGTGAGCCGAGTTGCTGCACCTGGACCGGACTCCTCATCTCCATAGCTTGCACCTGGGTCTCACATGGAGTGTGCCCATTCCAGGTCACGATTTTTCTGGTGTGGTCACCGAAATCGGCGCTGGCGTCACGGAGGTAGCGGTCGGATGAAGTGAAGGGAACGGTGGACATGTTCTTTTCATGAATGGCAAACTGGAATTGTAAGAAGGAGAGTGTAATGGAGATGGTCATCATTCTGCTCATTGTACTGCTTGTAGTCGATATAGCGGCCTTGCGGTGGGGCTTCAAGAGTACCGACAGCCTTGACAGCCCTGAATGGGAGCGCAGGCGGCAATGGAGAGGCTTTCATTAACATATTTGGAAAGCCGCCTGAGACGTCACAACTAGTAACATTAACCCTGAAGTATGGGTGGGTATGGATACAGGCAACCGACCAGGAACACTGAACGTGATACTAAATCTCTCTTGATCTATAATCATTGTAATGGACTAATCTGGTCCTGATACAAGTGGAGCATAAGACGACTTGATGAGGAATACACACTCATGAACACACGGGAAAGAGACTCAGCAATGCCAGGAGACACCTATCCAAGATGTAAGGTCGCGGTCGTTCAAGCAGCACCGGTTTGGTTAAACCGTGATGCGACCATCGATAAGGTAGAAGCCCTTACTGCCCAGGCGGCGCGCGAAGGTGCGGCACTGGTGGTATTTTCAGAATCGTATGTTCCGGCCTTTCCGGTCTGGAATCTGACCCACCGCCCGCTAGACCAACCGGAGTATTTCCATCGCCTGTACAACAACTCGGTGCAGATCCCCAGCGCGCAATTTCGCAAGTTGAGAGAGATTGCCCGCAACAGCAGTATATACCTGTCTGTGGGAGTGACCGAGAAGACCGAGAGCAGCATGGGAACACTCTGGAACTCGAACCTGATTTTTGACCAGGACGGTCGCCTGATCAACTGGCGTCGCAAGTTGGTTGCCACCTGGGCGGAAAAATTGACCTGGGCGGCGGGCGATGCTGCAGGGCTCAAAGTTGTCCCGACACCGCTGGGGCGCATCGGTATGCTGATCTGCGGCGAGAACACCAACACCCTGGCGCGTTTTGCCTTGCTTGCCCAGGGAGAGCAGATACACATCGCCACTTACCCCTCACTCTGGCCGTTCACACGTCCCAAAAGCAGCCAGCCGTATGACCTGGCTAAAGCAATTGCGACGCGAACCGCCGCCCATTCGTTTGAAGGGAAGCTTTTCACTATCGTCTCTTCTGGGGTCTTAGACGATGAGGCGAAAACAGACCTGGTGCGGGACGACGAAGAGATAAGGCAAGTATTGGAAGAAACAGCGCCCCCGGTCTCGATGATTGTTGGCCCCTCTGGCACGCCTGTCGTCGAAGCGCTGATCGGTCAGGAAGGGATTATCTATGCTGAGATCGATGTGAACCAGAACATCGAACACAGACTGATCCACGACATTACCGGCGGCTACCAACGCTTCGATCTATTCCACCTGCGCGTTGACCAGACTCCCTATACCTACGAAGGCGTTACCTTCGAGAACCACTTTCACCGCGATCCGCTTGCATTGATAGAAGCTGGTGGGGCGCAGGGGGAAGCAGAGAGCGCACGAGAACTGCTGGCACGCACGAATGGTCCCACCAGCGGAAGACAAAAATCGGGGGAATGGCAGCAGACAGATACGCAATTCCCTTGATTCCTGAATCAGGATTTATCATCCACCGTGCGAGATCGCACGAAGATGATACCGCAGATGGACGCGTTCAGACGACCAGTGCGGATCATCCTCGGCACGAGCGACCCGTACTTGAATGCAGGCGTTGCCATGCGCTTTCACGAACTGTTTCCAACGTCTGATCTCTTTCTCGTACCAGGTGCGCATCACTATGTTCAGGTAGATGAGCCAGAGTAGGTAGCACAGCTTATTCTCTCTACACCCATGGCAAATCATGTGGAAATCCGATGTTGACCAGCAACTGCACCAGCTCAAAGGAGTCTTGCTACGAGCATCAGGGGAAAATGCCGTTTTTATAATCGGCCAGGATCTCATTGGCCGCGCGCGCACCCTCTTCTGCTCCTCCTTCCATAAAGCCCTGGAAGTTGATCGAACAATGTTCGCCCCCAAAATGGATCTTGCCCTGGCGTGCCTTCTCATAACCACTGAAAAGCGTATATTGTCCTACGAGCCAGCATGAGTAGCTACCGAGGAGGTTGGGATCTCCTGTTGGATAGCTAAGAGTAGCCCTGCCAGTATAGTGAGCAGTCGCTCCCGGCCAGACTTCCTCCAGTTGCTTGAGGAAGTTCCTGGCGTACTGCTGGACCAGCGAATCAAAGCTAGGCGAGTACGGCCCGTTAGGCTGAAACGAGGCACCAATATTTCCGCCTGTATAGTCGACAATGATACCTGTCGTACCCGACTGTCCGCGTGTCACATCCCAGGTGTTCTGGAAACCGATATCGGTATAGATATTCCCGGTGCTGACTCCGGGCCATGCACCCGTCCCATTCCAGAAGCGTGAATCGAACTGCAGTTGCAGCTTCGAGTTAGTTCCGTAGCCTAGTTTGGTAATGGCCGTTTGCTTGAGACTATCGAAGCCAGCCTTGCTGTAGTCCAGGGTCCGCAGAACGCTAAAAGGAATGGTCAGGATTACTCGGTCGAAGGTGGCTGCCTGCTTCCCGTTGGGCGTGGAGAAGGTCAGGGTGTAACTCCCATCACTATTGCTGGCGATGGCTGTCATACGCCAGTTGAGCTTAACGGAGCCAGCAGGTAGACTGGCTGCAATTGCCGTGGGCAACTGCTGGTTCCCACCAAGGATGTGGTAGCGCTCATCGGAACTGCCGAAGATACGGAAATTACCCGGCTGTGGCTGAAAGCCGAGCAGGTACACCAGGTTCAGGGAACTCTGCAATTTCGTTTCACGACCGTACTCGATGTTATAGGCGACATCAAGCAACTGTCCCATATTGGAGCTGTGACCACCGGTGACATACTGCTCGATCCAATCATAGAGGCTGAGGTGATCAAGCTGGTACCCAGTGGGCGTGTAACTGTTGTAGAGTGTGGGGAAAGGAGCAGCCTGTATCTGGCCCTGCAGCACATTGTGCACCTGCTGAAAGTCACCATCTGCGGTCTTCTGCAGGTAGTAGTTATTGAAGAAGAAATAGGTGTCCTGGGAGCCGTTTGGCTGCGCTTGCAAAAGATCTACTGTCTGCAGCCCAAAACGCTGGGCCAATTGCAGGATCGTTTTATGCCGCGTGTCGATCAACTCTCCGCACCACTCACTAGTTTGTCCATTGGCCCAGCTAGTGGCATCGGAGTGCATACGCCCTCCCACACTCGACGAGGCCTCGAAAATAGTGGAGCTATAGCCAGCGTCCTGCAAGGTTAGCACTGCATTCAGACCAGAGATACCGCCACCGATAATTGCGATGCGAGGAGGAGCGCTTGCATGGGCTATAAGCCCCCGGCCGGCCAGCGTTCCAGAGAGTGTAAGACCAGCGGCGATTGCACCAGCGCCCTTGAGGAAGTCGCGCCGGCTGATTTCAGTTTGCCTCAGCTTGCGCACCTCCTCGACAGGGATTCCCTTCGCCGACGCCTCAGCATGTTCGCTCGCGAGTCGTTGCAATGCGCGCATTAGTGGGGTTCGGGCCATCTTTGGTGTCCTCCTGTGGTAATCAGGCTTCGTACCGGTCGGTAGTAGACCGCTACTGGTTTTGCCAGGTGCTTCTTGATAGGAGAGAGTAAAAAAAGGGGCTAAGAGAAAGCGCACTACATTAGATCAGTGCTACGAAGAAGACTACTATCCCTGACCGCAAGTAGATATACAGCTATAGGGATAGCACTATGGGACAAACCTCTACTATAAGAATACCATAAAACCTGTACCGTGTCAATTGCGCGTTTATCAGTTTATCAGTAGCAGAGCATCCTGCACTTGCTCAAGGCTCGATACACCAACAACTCCTCGATATCCTGGGACCGTCCCACCTGTTCCATCGCTTCCTGCAACATATTAATCGTTCATCGAGAGTCATTTCTCGCGATCTCGCGTTCTGGGGATTTTCCCCATTGTAACAAGGAATGACTCTTGTGCCTCCCTCTTTGTGACTTTTAAAGCGCGATGACACGAGAACGGAAGATCGTGGTATGATTAACACGTCAGTTGTAAAATGGTAGCTTGCTCCTTGCGTCGCAAGAAGACCGACCAGCAAGAGAGTTTGCCATATGCTACCAACCAATGCTCCTCACCACTAGATCATGATAGCTTGATCTGGATAGGTGAGTATTTAGCCATACTCAGCGGAGGGAACAGATGAGTAACCTTGTATTTGCCTGCATTGCCCCTCACGGCAGCATGATTATCCCATTACTTGCTGGCGAGGAGGGACAGAAGGCTCTAGCGACTCGTGCGGCGATGGAAGAGTTGGGGCGACACATGGCCGCTACTCGACCCGAGACGGTGGTGTTAGTGACTCCTCATGGTCACAGAGTTGACGGCGTCTTCTCGCTGCTTAACAACCAACGTGTACGGGGAGAGCTTGGCCCTGAGAAGGATGGCAGCGAAAATAGCCTTGCGATGGTATTTGAAGTGGATAAGGAACTGAACAGCGCAATCATTGACGCGGCACGCGCCCTGGAAGTTCCTGTTACCCGCTTAGGATATGCCGTAGTAGATGATCCCGCCTTCTTCCAGCCACTCGACTGGGGAGCATCTGTTCCCCTCTGGTTTCTGGGAGCATTATCTTATCCTCAACCCAGGGTGGTAATAGCCTGTCCTGATCGCGGCAATATGCCCTGGGAACTCTTTCCCCGCTTTGGGCTGGCCGTTCGGCAGGCGGCAGAGTCAATCGGTCGGCGCATTGCCTTTATTGCCAGTGCTGATATGGGGCATGCACATGATCCAGATGGCCCCTATGGCTTCGACTCGGCCTCTGCGGAGTTTGATGCCGCTGCGATGGAGGCCATCCAGGCACAGGATCTTGGTCAGTTACTAACCTTTGATCAAGTGTGGCTAAAACGGGCTGCAACCGATGCATTTGGTCAGATCCTCAACCTGCATGGCGCTATAGAAGGCAAGAATTTTCGCCCTGAATTGCTATCGTATGAGGTTCCAACCTACTTTGGCATGATGTGTGTCGCCTACGAAGCTCCTTCTGAACGCTGACAATGTATTGCTGTACTTCAGAGGCTGGCTTCTTTACCACTTGTTCCCACTCGTTCCACCGGCTACAGCCACCAGCAAAGCGAGCCGGTCTCCATCATGGACCACGGTAGCAAGCGTAGCATCAGGATCGGGGCGTACCTCGTTAATGAGTACACGAATATAGGATTGCAGCATGCCAGCTTCATCCAGCAGGTTCGGTCGCACGCGCGGGAAGACAGCGATCAGCTTTTCCAACACCTGTCCCAGTGTGATGGAGGGAGTATCAACAGCCACCTCAACACATGGTTGGCCAATGACGACGCGCGCTGCACCATAGAGTGCGACTTGTACTTGCATGGCTTCGCTCCTCAAGAAAATATACAGGTGTTCTGGCCCAGTTTTGTGGGACCGGGCCAGAACACCTGTGTAACCATTACAACCACGCTACAGACCGTATTGCTGATGAATGTAGGGTCTGATGCCGATGGCATCAAGTTTGTCCAGCGGCACAAGCATGTTTAACTGTATAACACCAGGCAAGCGACCAATCTCTACCCCACCGGTGATGGTGCAGCGATTGCGTACCTCCGCCTGTGTCATGTGTAGCACATCAGCAGCACGCTGGATGGCATTATCAGTTGCTTCGTTCAGGGTCGGCCCGGTACCGATGAACTGAACAGGAGCAACGTTGCGTTGCAACTTGACATTGTAGTGCTGGGCCAGCCGTTCACCTGCTTCTAATTCCTCCTTCGAGAAGGGACGGACGATGAATGGCAAATCCTCGGCGACGGGCAGCAGCACAGGACCATCCAACGACAGGTTCTTGATGACGTTGACGCGAACGCGTGCTTCGGCAGTGATGTCAGTAGTATGCAGGCCGAGTTCTCCATCACCCTGGTTGGCATGGCAATCACCAATGTAGATGCCGCCGCCATCAATTTTGACCGGGCAGATGAGGACAGCGCCCGGGCGTACCTCGTTGGTGTCGAGGTGCGCATCAGTCTTCACACGGTTAAGCGTTTCTAGCGACATGCCATAAGGGTGACGAGCTCCGACAAGAAAGCTACCGAAATCTCCGGCGTTGTGCGAGTCAGGCATATCAGCACTCGGCGTCGTACCGATATTACCAATGAATGGGCGTAGGCGGGCAAGCGCACCAGCAATAGTGTGTGGCTCAAATAGGAGAATAGGGTGTTGACGCGCATTTGGCGGGAGGGCCGCAACCTCACGAGCTCGCTGTGCGAAATCGTGGGCATTGGCGGCATCCATCGTCAGACCAACCTGGTTATCATGGTCGAAGACGATGGTATAGCCTTCCTCAAAGCCGAATGGGTTGACGACCACTCCACACTTGGCGCAGCGGATACTGCTCTCGCCAGTCCCCTCCACGCGGCTAGCAGGCCAGGGTGTGCCGCAACCTGGACACTTCTTATCAACAAAGGGGTCGTCACCAAAGGCAGCCTTGTTCGTCACCATCGTTCCAGAGGATGTTGCCAGCGAGAGCACGCGCATAGACTCGATAGTGATAGCTATCGCATCACCCACTTTGGCACCCTCCACGGCCACAGGGCGCGTCACTTCGTGTCCACCATGGAATTCTGGTGTAATCATCGGTCCCCAGCAGCCGGGCGGTACAACGCAACTGATGTGCCCCCCGTCCTTAACCGTCGCCTTGAAGCCCAGGCTTGGACCAATGAGCCCACCGGTATACTCATCTACAAAAACCTCATCCTTGATTTCGCTGTCCATTGTCTTCATAGGAGCTATCTCCTTTCGCTACGCTAGCGGAAACATAAATAACAGGACATTTATTACAAGGTGACTTTGCATGGCAAGGCCTATAAAGGCCTTTTATGGTAAAACTCATGCGTTTATGGAAACTGCACAGGCCACAATACTATGCTTCACAGTAACAATGTACCTTGAAGTCGTCACAAAGTCAAACTGAATACCTTCGCCACCAGTAGTAGCCTCCTATGTTGTGATGGTTGTGTGAGGCAGGCAGCCCATGGGCTGCCTGGCTCACACAACCATCACAAAAACGTGCGAAGCGCCGCAGGCGCTGAGTGTTCAAGAGTAAAGGAGACCTGAATAGTTGCGAAAGCTGAGACAATTGTTCTCAACTGGCCTGTTTTCTAGCGATGCTACAGGTAGTCACTACACAAGAAGTGGTATCATATAGGTGATCATGGGATGCTTCATCTGGTTTGCGCTTGTGTTGCGCTAGATGGCGCAAACTACCGGAAGTAGGTGGGGACGGGCTCGGAGCAGGGATACAAGACTTTGCTATGGATTTGCGACAAGATCTTCGGTTGGCGGATCAACTATCCGTTGCTGAGATCAAGGAAGACACAGGAAAGGATATTTATGACCTCATTTCCTCAGCATCGTCCCGTTACGCTTGCGCGCAAGGGAATAGTAGCTGCACCTCACTACCTGGCAGCAGAAGCCGGGCTAGAAATCCTGAAAACAGGCGGCAATGCTATCGATGCAGCGATCGCGGCCAGTGCGATACTTCAGGTTGTTTACCCCTTCGTTTGCGGCCTGGGCGGCGATGTCTTCATGCTAATATATGACGCCAAAAGCGGGGAGCTTTACGGGCTTAATGGTAGCGGACGGTCGGCACAGATGGCAACCATCAAACGCTATCGCGAGCTTGGCTACACAACTATGCCGGTCTTCGGCATCCACACGGTGACTGTCCCCGGGTGTGCCAGCGGATGGGATGCGGCCATGCAGCGCTTTGGTCGCCTGGGGTTAGCTCAGGCTCTTGCTCCCGCCATTGCCTACGCCGAAGAGGGGTTCGCCATTGGACCTGGCTTGCACGCTGCTCTGGCAGCCGGGAGTGCGAGAACAGAAATCCATCGCTCATGGCATAAGCATTTCCTTCCCAACGGCACTGTTCCACCGGTCGGCGCAGTCGTCCGCTTCCCTACCCTGGCACGAACCCTGCAGGCTATCGCGAAGGGGGGTTCCGATACGTTTTATCATGGCGAGATCGCAGACCAGATCGCCGCGTTTTTTGCACGGGAGGGCGGGTTGATCACACGCGATGACCTGGCTGCACATCAGAGTGAGTGGGTGACACCACTCAGCGTCCCTTTTGCAGGTCTCAGGATCTACGAATTGCCACCCAATACCCAGGGAATCACAGCTCTCCAGATGCTGGGCATCCTGGATGCACTACAACTGGGCGAAGATCCGCTCGCACCGGAAACGGTTCACCTCTCAGTAGAGGCAAAGAAGCTGGCTTTCGCCGATCGCGCTACCTATCTTACCGACGCAGCATACATGCGCATCGACCCCACAGCCTTCATTGACCCGGACTACCTCGCTCGGCGAAGAGCACTTATAGATCCCGCACGAGCTCAACCCTCGTTCGATCCTGGCAGTTTCACAGGCGACACGATTTACCTCTGTACGGCAGATAGGGATGGCAATATTGTTTCACTCATTCAGAGCACCTATATGGGATTTGGCAGTGGGGTAGTAGTGGATGATACCGGCATTGTCCTGCAGAACCGGGGTGCCTACTTCTCGCTCGAGCCAAAGGCTGCCAACGCATTGGCTCCGGCGAAACGTACGCTGCACACGCTGATCCCTTCCATGGCACTCCGCGATGGCCGACCAGCGATGGTCTTTGGCACAATGGGAGGAGATGGACAACCACAGATTCACCTGCAAGTTTATACAGCAGTGGCACGCTTTGGGCTTAACATTCAACAGGCTATCGAGATGCCACGTTGGATCCACGGTGATACCCCAGGCGGGGAAACGCTTCTCCTAGAGAGCCGCTTTCCTCCTGCGACGCTTGATACCCTCCGTCGGTTAGGCCATCGCGTCCAGGAGCACGGCATGTGGTCCAGCACGATGGGCTATACGCAAGGGATTGTCTTTGACGCGTCTACGGGAGTAATGCAAGGTGGGTCTGATCCACGCGCTGAAGGCATTGCTGCAGGTTGGTGACAAATACTCCTATGCCGCATAGCAAGGCATTGCAACACTTATTCTCGGGCAGCCACCATAACCCGTATACTATCTCTCGGATCAAGACGATCGCGTATGGCATCACCCAGGAGATTCAGGCTAAGCACAACCAGAATAATCGCAAGGGCGGGGCCGAGCATCATCCAGGGATCGCTGGTGAGGTAAGTTTGAGCATCGTTAATCATGGCTCCCCATTCTGGCGTCGGTGGCTGCACACCCAGGCCCAGGAAACTGAGTACGGATTCATCAAGTATCGCCAATGAGATAGAAATCGTCGCCTGCACGAGCAGAGGACTGAAGATATTAGGCAGAATATGACGCCATAAGATTTTTGTTGTGCGCGTTCCGGAGGTGATCGCGGCTGTCACATAATCTTGCGTTGCTACCTGTAGCGTCTGACCGCGAGCAATACGGCCGTAAACTGGAATGCGTACAAATGCCAGAGCAAGCGCGAGATTGATTATGCTTGGCCCCAGAGCGGCAACGATCGCTAGAGCAAGGACGATTGAGGGAAAAGACAAAATGGCATCCACAATCATAGTGATGACCTGGTCAACCCATCCTTTGAAATAGGCGGCTATGACGCCCAGGATAGTACCACTTATGCCGCCCAGCAGGATCGAGACTATGCCTACCGAAAGTGAGATGCGCGTGCCATAGATAATGCGGCTCAGCTGATCTCGTCCTAACGAGTCGGTTCCAAGAAGATGGGCTAAACTCGGACCCTGCGTTGCGATAGATGGATGGTAAGCCAGTGGTGAGTAAGGGCTAATCATAGGTGCGAAGATAGCTGCTATGATATACACAAGCAACACAACCCCAAACCACAAGCGTGGGTCCTGTTGAAATGCCCAGGCAATCTGCGTATACCACCTGACAGTGCGCCTGGAGGATTGTGATGCTAGAGTCTCAGATTCTTTCCCGAATTTGGTTGGTACTGCCATACTATACACCCGAAATCCGCCATTGCATTATTTACAATGAAATTACTGCTTATCAAAACGTATACGTGGATCGATGAATGCGTAACAGAGGTCAACAAGCAAATTGGCCCCCATATACAAAAACGCTGAAAGAAGTACGACTCCTTGAACCATTGGATAGTCTTTCGACAAAATGCTAGAAACTGCTAATTGACCTATGCCTGGCCAGAGGAAGATTGTTTCCACGATGAATGTGCCGCCAATTATTGCTCCTATCTGTAGGCCGATAAT
>JACZCU010342804.1_pt1 | contig 17732 bp, 18 predicted proteins | sample 8641851 | NCBI WGS metagenome assembly JACZCU01 (sample SAMN15324605, study PRJNA640507) | soil metagenome | isolation source: monocropping sugarcane control | place: China: Luxin town, Laibin City, Guangxi Province | collected 2019-07-25 | depth 10cm m | reverse complement strand
GGGAGCGCGCCCTCGCAGCCGGGGGGGGCCCCCGCCCCGGGGCCGGCCAGGGTGGGGGGGGCTGGAAACCCCCCGCCCCGGCCCGCTAGAAGCCCCCCGCTCCGTTTCGCACGCCCCTACAATTCGAGCATGCGTCGTATCGCCGTACTGCTCTTCCTCGCCACCGCTCTCTTCGCCGATGAAGCGTCCGATCTTCGTAACGCACGCGCGGTGTTCGAGGAGAACATCGCCGCGATTCATGCGAAGGATCGCGCGCGCTATCTCGCGGTCTATCTGCACGACGAGAAACTCGTGCGCACGAGCGCAACCGGATTCGTGACGGGCTACGAAGATTTCGCGAAGGGCGCGGGCGCGGAGTGGCCGAGCACGCTCGAGGCGACCGATCTTCGGCTCACGCCGATTCGTCCGGGCGTCGTGTACGGCACGTACCGTTATCGAGTCCGCTACGAAGCGAACGAGATCCTCGGCGTCTCCGAGCGTCTGTTCGTCGACACACCGCAAGGCTGGCGCGTCGCACTCACCGGCGCGATCGCAACGCCCGGCGTTCCGCCGTCGCCACGCGCAATCATCAATGTGACGCTCATCGATGGACGCGGCGGCGCGCCGGTGCCGAATGCGACGATCGTGATTCGCGACGGCAAGATCGACTGCGCGGGCGCGGATTGCAAAGCGCCGGCGGGCGTCGATGTCGTCGATGCGCGCGGCCTCTTCGTCACACCGGGACTCGTCGATGCACACGTGCACTTCGGGCAAACCGGATGGGCGGACGGACGTCCGGACGCACTCGACCTTCGCACCACGCATCCGTACGAAACGACGATCGCGAATTTGAAAGCGCATCCCGAGAAGTTCGCGCGCTCGTATCTCTGCTCCGGCGTCACATCGGTGTTCGACGTCGGCGGCTATTCGTGGACGTTGCGACTCGCCAATCAATTCGCGGACGACACGACAGCGCCGCACATCAGCGCCGCGGGGCCGCTCGTGTCGACCGACGATCAGCCGCTCATCAATCTTCCGGGCGAACGACAGTTGCTCGTGTCGAAGGACGCGGCGACCGCACGCGTGTCCGTCGCGTATCTCGCCGCGCAAGGTTCGAAGGCGATCAAGTTCTGGTACCTGAGTGACGCGATCGATGCACTGAATGCCGCGGGCGCCGCTGCGAACGACGCAAAGCTTCCGCTGATCGTGCATGCAACGGAGCTCGATCGAGCCAAGGCCGCGATGCGCGCGGGCGCGAAGCTGCTCGTGCACAGCGTCGAGGACAAGCCGCTCGACGACGAGTTCCTCGCGCTCGCAAAGGAACACGGGACGATCGTCACACCGACGCTCACGGTGCTCGGCGGCTACGCACGCATGTATCAGTCGGTATTCGATCGCAAAGCACCAGCGATCGATGATCCGAACAACTGCGTCGATGCGGCGACGAAGACGAAGGTCGCATCGACGCCGACGTTGCCCGAGTCCCTAGCCCCTGCCGCACGCGTCACAGGCATGAACGCGTATGTGAAGCGGAGCTCCGACATCGCATCCGCGAATCTGAAGAAGCTGAGCGATGCCGGAATCGCGATCGCAACCGGCACCGACGCTGGCAATCCGCTCACGCTGCACGGACCTTCGATCTACGCGGAGATGGAAGCGATGCAGCGCACGGGCATGACGCCGATGCAGGTGATCGTCGCGTCGACGTCGACCGCCGCCCGCGCATCACTGCTCGACAACGTGACGGGCACGATCGAGAAGGGCAAAGACGCGGATCTTCTGTTGCTCAGCGCGGATCCAACGAAGGACGTGAGCGCGTTTCGCAACATCAAGTTCGTGATTCGCGCGGGCGTCGTGCGCGGAATCGAAGAAGTGAGCGCGATGGCGCAGTGATGCTCATCCACCGATCGCGCGATCGTAATCATCGAGGTGAGGCGTGAGCGAGTCCATCGCTCCCTCACCTCGCCCGCGCGCTTCGACGATCAACACGTGCGGCATGTCGTCGAGATCCGGCGAGCGTTCGTGCCGCTCGAGATTCGCAAGCACGTCGTCATCGCTCCTGCCGTACTCGTAAAACGTGATCGATGCGAAGCCGGCGGCGCGCAGCGTCGCGATGAGCGTCGTGGCGTTGTACAAAAACTGATGTCCCCATCCGCGAAAGGCTTTATTGATCGCAAAGCACGTCTGCAGCGGATCGGAATGCGCGGCGTACTGCGTGCGCAGCACCCAGTCGAGATTCGGCGTCGACAAGCGCAGCACGCCGTCGTCCGCGAGACTCGCGCGGCACTCTTTCAGAAATCGAAAGCCTTCGTCGTACGTGAGGTGCTCAAGAAAATGCTCGGCGAAGAGATAGCGCACATCGCGAAACGGCAGGCCATCGCGCACGTCATGCACGAGATCGATTCCGGGATGCGCATCGATGTCGACGTTCGTCCAGCCTTGCAGCACTTCCGGTCCGCAGCCGATGTGCAATCGCTCGACGCGCCGCGGGCCGATCACGACACGAACGTGATGCCGCGACCACCGCGCGAACTTGCGCCGCAATCGATCGAATCGAACGTGCAGACCGAATCCCATCGCGCGGATTCTAGTCAGCGCGACAACTGATTCATCCGTTTTTCCAATGCTGCAATCGACCGCTCATCGAGTGCGATGTGCGTGAATCGTCCGTCTTCGAGTATGCCCGCCGACGTCGGGTAATCGAATCGCCGCGGTCCCGCGCTCGCGGGATTGATGAATCGCACGCCATCGATCACTTCGTCATGCGGCAAATGACTGTGGCCGAAGATCACGACGTCCGCGGGCGAGTTGCGCAACGACTCGCGCACACGCGCATCCATACGACGCGGCCTCGGCAGGATGTGCGTAAGCAGAATGCGCACGTCACCAAGCACGACACGCTTGATGTCTTCGCCCGTTGCATCGCCGTCGTTGTTGCCATCGACGTACGTCACCGGCGCGATTGCGCGCAACGCGGCGAGCACGTGCGCGCCACCAACATCACCCGCATGAAGGATGTGATCGACGTCCGCGAACACATCCGCAATTCGCGAATGCACGACTCCGTGCGTGTCTGCAATGACGCCGATGCGCATACACTTAGCGACACCCATCATGACCTCTGCCATTCCTCCGGAGTCGAACGATCCGCGCGCACTCTTCGAATACTTCAGCAATGAGTACGCCCAGGCGCTGCAGGCGTTCGCCGCGATCGAAACGCAAGCCGCGACGCTGCAACTCATGGGCTACGACGACAATCTGCGCGACTTCATCGAGCAGTTCCTCGAGATGGCGCTGCGCGTCCGCGCACTCGCGCTCGAGAAGAACGAGCTGAACTTCGCGGACTGGTTCGAGGAGCTGATCGCGAAAGCGGAGAAGCTGAAGGCTGCTGCAACGCGATAAGAAGAGGCTCCTCCACTCTTACAATCGCGCGCATGCGTTTTTTCGTGTCGCTCATTCTTCTTCTGGAGGTCTCCATGCCTGCTGCAGCCGCGTCTCTCGACGCGCGCATCGCCGACGCCGCGAAGCGCGTCGCGCCATCGGTCATCGCGTGTCGCCGCGACATTCACGAACATCCCGAGCTCGGCAATCGTGAAACGCGCACCGCGAAGCTCGTCGCCGACAAGCTGCAATCCCTCGGCATCGAAGTGAAGACCGGCGTCGCACACACGGGCGTGATCGGTCTGCTCAAAGGCGGCAAGCCCGGCAAGGTCGTGGCGCTGCGCGCGGACATGGACGCGCTGCCCGTAACCGAACAGGTCGATCTGCCGTTCGCATCAAAGGTCCGCACGACGTACAACGGACAGGAAGTCGGCGTGATGCACGCGTGCGGACACGACTCTCACGTCGCGATCCTCCTCGGCGTCGCCGAAGTTCTCGCCGGCATGCGCGACGAGCTGCCCGGCACAGTCAAATTCATTTTTCAGCCAGCCGAAGAAGGCGCGCCGCAGGGAGAAGAAGGCGGCGCGGAGCTGATGGTGAAGGAAGGCGCGCTCGACAATCCGAAAGTCGACGCGATCTACGGTCTTCATGTCACGTCGCGCTTCGCCGTCGGCGAGATCGCGTACAAACCCGAAGGGATGATGGCCGCGGTCGATTCATTCAAGATCACGGTCAACGGCAAGCAAACACACGGCGCGTATCCGTGGCTCGGCGTCGATCCGATCGTCGTCGCATCGCAGATTGTCCTCGGCCTGCAGACGATCCCGAGCCGCCAGCTCGATTCGAGTCTCGCACCGTCGATCATCACCGTCGGCGCGATTCACGGCGGCGTACGCACGAACATCATTCCCGATCATGTCGAGATGATCGGCACGATTCGCTCGCTCGACGCGAAGATGCGCGACGAGATCCACACGCGCATCAAACGCACGGTCGAGAGCATCGCCGCGAGCGCCGGCGCGACCGCGGAAGTGACGATCACGACGGGCTATCCGATCACGTACAACGATCCGGCGCTCACCGAGGCGTCGCTTGCGGCGCTGAAACGCAGCGGCGGAACCGTGCGCCTCGTCAACGCCGTCCTCGGCGCCGAAGACTTTTCGTTCTTCCAGCAGAAAGTGCCCGGCCTGTTCTACTGGATCGGCACACGTCCCGCGAATCAGACCCCCGAGGAAGCGCCATCGAATCACTCGCCGCTGTTTTATGTGGATGAGTCGGGACTGGAGCTCGGCGTGCGATCGCTGGCGATCTCGGCCGTCGATTTCCTGAATCGAAAGTGACCGCGAAAAAAAAATTCGATTCATGTCGATTCGCGCGTCGCCCGTTCGACGTGTGTACAGGAGGACGAAACAAATGCGATTCATGGTGATTGTCAAAGCCAATCAGGACACCGAAGCCGGCGTGCCGCCGAGCACCGAAATGCTCAATGAAATGGGCAAATACAACGAAGAGCTGGTCAACGCCGGCGTGATGGTCGCGGGCGAAGGGCTGCACCCGAGCTCGAAGGGCGCGCGGGTGCTCTTCAACGGCAACAAGCGCACGGTCGTCGACGGACCGTTCGCCGAGACGAAGGAGCTCATCGCCGGCTTCTGGATTCTGCAGGTGAAGTCGAAGGAAGAAGTGATCGAGTGGGTGAAGCGCTGCCCGAATCCGACCGGCGAGGAATCGGTGATCGAGATCCGCCAGGTGTTTGAAGCGTCGGATTTCGAGAACGCAACGCCGGAAGTGCTCGAGCGCGAAGAGCGTCTGCGCCAGCAGGTTACCGAACAGCAGAAAACCCAGCAGTGAGCGATGCTCGACGAAACCCATCGCACGATCGATGCAGTCTGGCGGATCGAATCCGCCAGACTCATCGCGGGACTGACGCGCATCGTGCGCGACGTCGGTCTGGCCGAGGAACTGGCGCAGGATGCACTGGTCGCGGCGCTGGAACAGTGGCCCGAGCAGGGAGTTCCGCAAAATCCCGGCGCGTGGCTGATGGGAACGGCGAAGCATCGCGCGATCGATTTAATTCGGCGCAATAAACTCGCCGAGCAGAAATACGAGCAGATCGCGCACGAGATCGAGGAATCGTTCGCACCGGATTTCGTCGAGAAGCTCGACGATCACGTCGGCGACGATTTACTGCGATTAATTCTGATCGCATGTCACCCGGTACTGTCGCGCGAATCCAGAGTCGCGCTGACGCTTCGCCTGTTAGGCGGCCTGACCACAGACGAGATCGCGCGTGCATTCGTGACGCCCGAGCCAACGGTCGCACAGCGCATTGTGCGCGCGAAACGAACGCTCAGTGAGGCACGCGTTCCGTTTGAAGTGCCGCGCGGCGCTGAATTAACCGCGCGATTATCGTCTGTACTGGAAGTGATTTATCTGATCTTCAATGAAGGCTACAGTGCGACCGCGGGTGATGACTGGCTGCGGCCGGCATTATGTGAAGACGCATTACGATTAATTCGCATTCTCGCGCGACTCGTGCCGAAGGAATCCGAGGTGCATGGACTCGCGGCGTTACTGGAGATTCAGGCATCGCGGCTTCATACACGCGTCGATCACAATGGTGATCCGATTTTGCTCGCGGATCAGGACCGCACGAAATGGGATCGTTTACTCATTCGCCGCGGATTCGATGCACTCGATCGCGCGGAGAGTTTCGGCACGATGTTAGGTCCTTATGCCTTACAAGCCGCAATTGCAGCATGTCATGCGCGAGCGACATCCGTCGAAACTACGAATTGGGAACGCATTGTCGCGCTTTATGACGGGCTCGTGGAGCTTACCCAATCGCCGATTGTGGAATTGAATCGCGCGGTCGCGGTCTCGATGGCTTATGGCCCAGCGCAGGCGTTAGAGCTCGTCGACGCATTGAGCGAGCCGTTGCGCGAGTATCACCTGCTCTACGCGGTGCGAGCCGATTTGCTCTTGAAGCTGAATCGCAAGACAGAAGCGCGCGTGGAGCTCGTCCGTGCCGCCGAGCTCACACGCAACGCCAAAGAGCGGGAATTGTTATTACAGCGAATTACTGCTTCGGGAGCATCTGCTTCAAACGCGTGAAGTAATCCGCGCCCGAAAGCCACTGACCGCCGTCGATCACAAAATTCTCGCCGGTCATAAACGACGAGTAATCGCTCAATAAATACGACGCGGCCTGTGCGATCTCCTCCAGCGTTCCGAAACGGCGCGCCGGAATGGTCTTACGAATGCCCTCCATGATCATCGGATCGGGGAACAATCGTTCGGACGCACCGGGTGTGTACACAGGGCCGGGGGCAATGGCATTGACGCGAATTTTGTAGCGCGCCCATTCCACCGCAAGGGTTCGCGTCATCGCCAGCACGCCCGCTTTCGCGGACGCGGAGTGAATGACGCCGGGACCGCCGGTCCACGCGTAATTCGCGATGACGTTGAGCATCACGCCGCCGCTTTCCTTTTCGATCATGCGGCGGCCTACCGCGCTGGTGCAGTAGAACGTGCCATTGAGCACGATGCCGATGACCGAATTCCAGCCATTGACCGAAAGCGCCGACGCTTCGGCAATGAAATTGCCGGCGGCGTTATTGACGAGAAAATCGATGCGACCGTGATCGGTATCGATCTTCTCCGCCATCGCCTCGACGGCTTCGGCATCGCGGACGTCGAGCACGTGATAGTGCGCTGCATCCGCGCGGCCCGTTTCGGAGCGAAGCTGCTCCACGGCTTTCGCGAGGTTCTCTTCTTTGCGACTGCAGATGATGACTTTCGCGCCGAGGCGCGCGACCTCGCGCGCCATGGCAAAGCCGATCCCCGTAGCGCCGCCTGTGATGATGCCGACGCGGTTCTCGAATGTTTTTTCTGGAAGCATGTGGCGGATTCTACAGTGGAACGCCGGCGTCGCCGCCGGCGCTCCGCTTACGGCTCGAATTCAACGGCCGGAATCAACCGCCCATCCGCGGTCGCGTTATCCACCACCACCGCGTAGCACGCGGCCGGCTCGCTCGGCGTGAATCGCACGTAGCCGTTCGTCACGACATTCGCCACCGCCGTCTGACCCCACGCGTTCGCCGCGAGATTCATCGTCACCGTACCGACCTTGACCGCCGCGCCGTCATAAACATCCGCGGTGATCGCGTTCGCCCCCTGGGATTGATTGAAGCAGCCGATGTTCGTGCGCGTTGCGGTATTCACCGAAATCCCAACCGCGTACGCGCGCGACTGCGTCGGCGCGAAATCGACGGTCGGCACGGGCGTGCTGTAGCGCGTGCCGCTCGTACGCACTTCCGCACTGAGGATGAATCGCTGACTCGGATTCGACGTACGGAACGTGACGCCACCGCCGCCCTGGTAATTGAAGACCGTCTGCAGGAAATTGTCGTAAGTCTTCAATTCACCCGCGGCGAGATTGATCGTCGCATCCTTCTTTGTCCCGTTCGTATCGAACAACGTGACGTTGATCGAGTATGCGGACGCAGTCGGATTGAGTAACGCGACATACGTCTGGAACACCGCGCCGTTTGCGCCCGGAACATTGCCCGCGACCGGGATCATCTGGAAATCGGATGCGAATGCGTCCGTGCGCGGCGATGCCGCAAACATCGGCACCGCGAGCAGCATCGCCATCGCAATGGCAATCGAAATTCGTTTCATTGTGCAGTCTCCTGTTGATTCGCGATTACGGCTGTTGCGATGCGGGACTCGGGATGACCGGCGTCGTCGGCACGTTCGTGCCGCCATGTCCCTGGAGTAATCCCTGATGCGCGGGTGCGAGGAACGGGAAGCGCGGCAGGAAATCCTTGTCGTTCACTTCCACGCCCTTCGCGAGTCCAGCCGCCGGATCGCCCGCCGCGATGAGACTGATCAACACGGTATTGACGTTGACCTGATGTCGATTCGCTGCAGTCCCACCGCCAAGACGGCGGCCGTTCGGGAAGGACGAATTCACGGCCGCATCGAGCGTAATGACATCGCCTGTCGAGCCATCGGCAACCGGAATCGGACGACCGAGGTTAATTGCGTTGATGATATCGAGACGCGGACCTTTCAACGTTGCGACTGCACTGTCAGGCACGCCTAACGCTTTGTAGATCCCTAACGCCTGCAAATCACGCACGAGCACGGGATAAAGAACATCGGCACCGAATCGCGTTACGTCTTTCATCGGATCGGTATGCAGATAAAGCGACTGACGCTGCGTACCCACAAGACCGGCATTGAACAACGGCAAGGCATTACGGCCGACCTGCACGTAATTTCCTACGCCGCGCTGACCGGTAATGATGTTCGTGGGATCGACGACCTGCACTGCCTGACGGCTGATGCTCGTCCAGATGCGCAGCAGCGAATCCGTCGAATTTGCCTGTAATTCGCCATTGTGCGGGATCCCGTTCGGGAACAATTCCGCGGTTGGAATCTCCAGCGCGATCGAGAATACATTAAACCCAGTGAAAACATCTTCGACTGGCGTATTACGCGCGCCGGCGATGCCGCCTAAATCCGTTCGTCCGAGATTGACGAGATCGAAAATGCCTTTCTCGTCGAGTTGATACGGATCGTCGAACTGCCCCGCGATGACGCGTGCGCCGTTGGACAATGAGTGAATAAAGGTATCGATAAACGCTTGATCGTACAGACCATTCTCGCGACTCGTTGCGTTCCCGGAGTCATACCCCTGAAATGGTCCCAGGCCGTAAACGAGACGATCGGTTTGCGGGCCGTGATTATTGGGAAGGACTTTGAGATTTTCGCCGATGACCGATGGCGCGCTGTTGCCCGGCGACAAGACGCGCGTAATGGTCATCGTCTCCGTGCCGCCGGTGAGTTGCCACAACAACTCATTGCCGCCGCCGAGATTGTCGTCAGGACTCGGCGCCGCTTCGGCAGTGAGCGTGTTCTTGAACTCGACGCGATACACAGCGACGTCAGAGAGGCTCGTGCCTTTGCCGATGTGAAATTCGTAGCGATAGCCGTTGCACGCGCGAAAGCCCTGATTGCCCTGACCCGGCTCGTGCAGCGGGTTGAAATTCATGATCAGGTACAGCTTGTCGTGCGTCGCATCCGAGACCCACGCGTACGTGTCGGTGTTGTCGGCGCACGGTTCATTGAGGACGGGGAACGCCTCGCGATGGCTGGACGCCAGCGCGGAGAATGCGCAGAGCGTCACCAGCAGCACGAGGATCATCGAGCGTTTCATAGGTTCTCCTGTTCGCGCATGTCGCGCGAAGCAATCGACAGTTCGTTTCCGCAGCGCACGTGTTGGAAATCGAGGCCTCGATGGAACCACTCAGGCTGGCTGCATGGACTTACATACGCTCCATCGCCGGCACTGGATTGGTGGATAATCCGCGACAGTCATGAAGCACGCGTCAACGGTCCTCGTCCTTCTCTTTCTGTTCGCGGCGTGTTCCGGTGATGCGCCGAAGAAGCCGGTGAGCGAGCCGGGAGAGAAGCTCTATGTCGTGCGAGGCGTGATTCTGTCGCGTAGCGAATCCGCGAACACCGTCAACCTGGATCACGAGGAGATCAAGGGCTTCATGGCGGCGATGAAAATGGATTACGCGGTGCGCGGCGCGGAAGTGAAATCGCTGCCGCCCGATCAAAGCCGCGTCGAAGCGAAGTTGCACGTCACCGACCGCGCGTATTGGATTACTGATGTAAAGCCGATCCCGTGAACGACGAGCGCAGGCAATTCCAGCGTCTCACGCTCACCGAACCGCTCGATGGCTGGTTCGGCGACTTCGCGATTCGTCTGATCGACGTCAGTGCGAACGGCGCGCAGATCGAAAGCGATGAGCCGCTGCCGGACGATGCGCGCGCGTTGCTTCGCTTCTACTGGCGCGGCACGGAAGTCGAGATCACGGCAGAAACGGCGCGAAAAAACGAGGTTCGCACCGGACTGAAATTCGTCGACGACAGCGACGTGCTGCGCGATCTCATCGCGATGTCCGCGGAAGAGTTGTTGCGCGCGTTCGAGGCGAATGCGAACGGCGATCGCGGCGCGAACATGATCGGCGATCAAACCATCACCTCCCTCCGCGAAGTCCTCGGCACGGGTTACGTGACCTGGACGCTGCGCGACGGCGAATGGCGATCGCATCGCTCGCTGCTTCCCGATCAACCTGCCGACGGATTCACGATCGCGGCCGGCGAGTCAGACGAGCAGGTGACGATGCTGTGCAGGACGTACGAGTCGGGAGATGCCGAGGCGCGGAAACTCACGAGAATGCTCGCGGAGTTGAGCGTGTCGGGACGTTAGATTCTGCCAATCACCACCACGCTCACGATCTCACCTGCATCTACACCCTTTACACCTTCACGGACGATCGCCAACCCATTGGCGCCGAGCATCGACGTCAATGATCCCGAGCCCTGCGATGCGAGCGGCACAGCCGCGAGCTCGCCATCGATCGATGTGAGTCGTACGCGAAAGTAGACGCGGCGATCGCCCGCGGATTTCAGCGGCTTCGTCAAACGCGCATGGACGGTTGGAGGGAACAACGCACTCTCCTGCCCCATGGCTTTCCGCAACGCCGGAGCGACGAAGAGGTGAAACGACACGAAGCAGGAAACGGGATTGCCGGGCAGTCCGAAGACGACGCGATCTCTTGCGCGCGACAACACCACCGGTTTCCCCGGCTTCATCGCGATCTGCCAGAACTTCGTCTCGGCACCGACCGCATCGAGCGCGTCCTTCACGAAATCGAATGCGCCAACGGAAACGCCGCCGGACGTGATCACGAAATCGGATTCGAGCGCTGATTCGAGTGCCGCGATCGTCGCGTCGCGCGTATCGCGCACGATGCCGAAGAGACGCGGAGTTGCGCCGGCGTCACGCACGAGAGCCGCGAGCAGATAGCTGTTCGTGTTAACGATCTTTCCGGGCGCGAGCTCATCGTGAATGTCCATGAGCTCATCGCCGGTCGAGAGAATCGCGACGATCGGCTTGCGTCCCACGCGCACCGTCGCTTTGCGCGCATTCGCGAGCATCGCAATCTCTGCTGCACCGATGCGCGTTCCCGCGCGCAGCACCACGTCGCCCGCGCGCATGTCTTCGCCGCGGCGCCGCACGTTTTGTCCGACACGCACGCCGCGCTCGATGCGCACAGTTTCGAGACCACCATCAGTCCATTCGACTTGCACCACCGCATCGGCGCCATCCGGAACGAACGCGCCCGTCATGATGCGCATCGCCGTACCGGGCTCGAGTCGTGCGCTCGTCGGATGACCCGCGGGAATGTCGCCGATCACGCGCAGCGACACCGGCACGTTCGCAACATCGTCCGCACGCACGGCGTAGCCATCCATCGCGCTGTTGTCCGCGGGCGGCGCATCGCGATCGTTGATCACGTCTTCGCGCAACACGCGATCTTGTGCGTCGAGCAATGAAACGTCTTCGATCGCGCCCGCGGTGATCTCCGCCATCACGCGCGACTGCGCATCCTCGACCTGCAGCATTCGCTCCGTCATTGCTGATCCGCGATGTACGCCACGCGCATCAGTGCGCGCGTGGCTTCGCGACATTTGGTGTCGATGTCTTTGCGGAACGTGACGGCGAGATCGCCGCGGCCTAACGGCGGCGACCAGAGCAGACCACGATTGACGTACAACGGTCGCAGCGCGGTCTCGACGGTCATCGCCTGCGGCTCCGGTTTCTTGAGGATTTCGAGCAAGGCGACGCGTTGCGATTCGATCGTCGCGTCGATCGCGCCGCTGGTGAGCATGCGATCGCCTTCCACTGCATTCGCGAGATCGAATCGACGCGTGACGCTGCATCGCGCACTCTCGAGTTTCTTCGCGACGCGCTCCGCGAGCTGCGCATCCGCGGGCTTTGCGCCGAGGATGACGGGAGCGCGGTCGGGACCCTGGAAACAACCGGCGAGCAACAGCGCGAGCAAAACAAACGTTCTTCGCATCTGGACGCCTGAGTGTACCGCCGCGTACTTGTGCGCATGAGAATCGCGCTTCTCGTCTCGTTGTTTTTCGCGCTCACGATCCATGCACAGCGGGTGAGTCCGATCGAACACGAGCTGCCCGCGAGCGGCAATCCACCCGCGCTCGCGGTGCGCGGCGATCGCATGTTGCTAGCGTGGAGCGAGATCGATGCGACGACGAGACAAGCGGCGATTCACACCGCGTGGCTCGATCTCGATGGCCGGTTCGTTTCGAACATCAACACGCTGCCGACTTACACATCCGGTGTCGATGCGACGATGCCGAGTGTCGCGACCAATGGCTCCGGCTTTTACGTGGCGTGGATCGAGAACAATGTCGCCGCGGGTATCGCACTCGATGCGGCGGCGCAGCCCATCGGAACGCCACGAGTAGTCGGCGCTTCGAGAACGCGTCCCGTTCTCGGTTCGCTGAACGGTTCGTACATTGCGGTCGTTGGCGGCGCGGGCTTCACGATCGGTGCGGATGGAACGTTGCAGTTCGCACCGCTCGTCATTCCGTCCGCGTACAGCTATGCCTCGAACGACACGATCGTCGGCGTTACGTGGAGCAGCTTTCCACGCACCTATCGCTGCATCAGCCTCGGCCTCGGCACGTGCTACTGGGCAGAGCCCGTCGTCGACATCTCGTGGCGTCTCTCGCGAAATGGCTCGCTGTCGAGCGAGAGCTACACCGCGGCGCAGCACGCGACGAACCTCGTGCATGGCGGTACCGATCGCACACTGGCAATGGCGTGGAATGCGAACAACAGCATTCGCGGCATTCGCGTGTTCGATGGCCGGTACAACTCTGAGTTCGGCATCGATGGCAGCGGCACACCGATCGCGATCGCAGGCGACGGCGAGCACTTCTTCGTCGTGATGGAGTCGAACGGTCACGTTCGCGGTGCGATCATCGATCGAAAGCTTTCGCACTTCGATTCGTTTGCGATCACCGACGGCGCGAGTTTCGAATCGAACGTTCAGGTTGTGACGCTCGGTCCGGAACGATTCCTCGTCGTGTACAACCGTGAGAACGGATTCGCCTCGCGCATCGTGATGACGCGCGAGCCATCGCGACGTCGCGCGATTCGATAACGGAGCCGACGCGGCGGTCGTGCGTGCAGCCGTGGGAGAATCAATCTTGCATTTAGGGAGCACAGCCATGACCGCAACACTCACTGATGAATCGCTGACCACCGCACACCGCACCGAAAAGATCCCCGTCGCCATCCTCGGCGCCACCGGATCCGTCGGACAGCGCTTCATCCAACTTCTCGAAAACCATCCGTGGTTTCGCGTCCACGAAGTCGTCGCCTCCGATCGCAGCGCGGGCAAAACGTACGGCGTCGCGACCGACTGGCGCCTCGACACGCTGGTCCCCGACACCGTCTCGAACCTCACCGTCAAAAACCTCGGCATACCGCTCGAATCGAAACTGCTCTTCTCCGGACTCGACTCGTCCGTCGCCGGCGAAGCGGAAGATGACTACGCGAACCAGGGCTGCGCCGTGATCTCCAACTCGCGCAATCACCGCATGGACTCCGACGTCCCGCTGCTGATTCCGGAGATCAACGCGGATCACATTGACGCCGTTCGCGAACAACAGAAACGCAGACCCGGCTACATCGTCACGAATCCGAACTGCTCGGTGATGGGACTGGCGATCGCACTCGCGCCGCTCGAGCGCACGTTCGGCATCGAAGCCGTTCACGTCACGACGATGCAGGCCATCTCCGGCGCGGGCTTCGCGGGTGTTGCGTCGTACGCAATTCTCGACAACGTGATTCCGTACATCGGCGGCGGCGAGGAAGAAAAGATCGAGACCGAGCCGCGCAAGATTCTCGGCGCGTGGAAAGACGGCCGCTTCCGCGAAGCGCCGATGACGATCTCCGCGCAAGTGAATCGCGTACCGACCATCGACGGACATCTCATGACCGCATCGGTGAAGTTGCGCGAATCCGTGCAGCTCGAAGATGTGCGCGAAGCGATGCGCTCATTCAGCGGCGAGCCGCAGGAATTGAAGCTCCCGTTCGCGCCGAAGCATCCGATTCATCTGCTCGAAGAAATGGATCGCCCGCAGCCACGACTCGATCGCGATCGCGAGCACGGCATGGCCGTGAGCGTCGGCCGTCTGCGCGATTGCCCGATTCTCGATTTCAAATTCGTTGCGCTCGTGCACAACACCGTTCGCGGCGCGGCAGGCGCGGCGATTTTGAATGCGGAGTTGCTCGAAGCGAAAGGGATGTTGCCGTGACGAAGCGGTTGTCGGTGGTCGGTAGTCGGTTGTCGGGAGACCGCCTCAAAACCACGCTCGTCGAAATCAATCATCGTGGTTGTGCGGTGGTCCCCCGACAACCAACAACCAACAACCGGCAACGCGCACCGCAGGTGCGCCCATGATCGTCATTAAATTCGGCGGCACATCTGTCGGCGATGCAGATCGCGTTGCGCAGGCCATCGAGATCGTTGCCGATCGGCGTCATCTCAAACCGGTTGTCGTCGTCTCCGCACTCGCGGGCGTGACGAACGATCTCGTCGCGGCAAGCGAAGCGGCGTGCGCGCAAACGCCGGACGTCGTGCGCGAGATCATCGCGCGCGTTCGTGCGAAACATGAAGACGTCGCGCGCAATCTCGTGCAGCACAAAACGGATTTCCTCGACTCGTTTCTCAAGCAGCTCGACAAGCAGATCGCGGAGATCGACACGATCCTGCAAGGCATCGCGCTCCTCGGCGAAATTACGCCGCGCGCAAAAGACAAGGTGATGTCGATCGGCGAGAAACTCTCGTCGGTGCTGTTCGCGTACTCGATGATGATGCGCGGATTGCAGGGCGTCGTCGTGCGATCCGAAGATGTGATCTGGACCGACGATCGATTCGGTGGCGCCTCGCCACTGAAAGAAAAAACGCGCGACGCCGCGATGTCGACGCTGCTGCCGATTCTCGATCGCAATCACATTCCGGTGATGGGCGGCTTCATCGGCCGCACGATCGCCGGCGCCACAACGACTCTCGGCCGCAACGGCTCCGACTACAGTGCTGCGATCGTCGCCGCCGCAATCAGCGCGGATGAAGTGCAGATCTGGACCGACGTCGATGGTCTGCTCACATGCGATCCGCGACTCGTTCCCGGCGCACACGTGATCGACGTACTGTCGTTCGAAGAAGCCGCGGAGCTCGCGCAGTTCGGCGCGAAGCTGCATCCGAAAACACTCGAGCCCGCGGCGGAAGCGAACATCCCGGTGCGCGTGCTCAACACGCACAACCCGTCATCACCCGGCACGCTCATCACGAAGCAAGGCGCGGCTGTATCCGCGGGTCCGCGCTCGATCGCGCGCAAGAAGCACGTGACGATGGTGCACGTCACCTCGAATCAAATGCTCGGCACCCACGGTTTTCTCGCGCAGTTCTTCGACGTGTTCGCGAAGTTGCGCATCTCCGTCGATCTCATCGCGACGTCCGAAGTCTCGGTGACGGTCACGGTCGATGAGAAACACGACATCGAAGAGCTCGTGCATCAACTCGAGCAACTCGCGGACGTGAGTCTCGATGACGGCCAGTGCATCATCGCGGTCGTTGGACAGAACGTGATGTCCGATGCGCGCGTCGGCGCACGCGTGCTCGAAGCGCTCGGGCCGATGCCCGTGAAGATGATGTCGTTAGGCCGCAGCGGTCTCAATCTCAGCATCGTCGTCGATGATGCGAACGCCGACATCGCGGTGAAAGCCGTGCATCACGCGCTGTTCGAATCGGCGGTGCCCGCATGAAGATCGCAATCCATGGTTACGGCAAGATGGGCCAGACGATCGAGCGCGTCGCGAAGGCCGCGGGTCACGATGTCGTCTGCATTCTCGACGTCGATCGCAACGACCCGCTGAATGGTGCGGAAGCGCTGATCGATTTCTCTCACGCATCCGCGCTCGATCACGCGCTCGGTATCGCGTGCGACCACAAACTCGATCTCGTCATCGGCACTACCGGTTGGAACGAACGACTCGACGATGTGCGCTCGCGCATCGAAGCCGCGGGCATCGGCGCGGTGTACGCGTCGAATTTTTCGCCTGGTGCAAACGTGATGTTCGCGCTCGCGCGCCGCGCCGGTGAGTTGTTCGCGCGCTTCCCGCAATACGAGGCAGGAATGGAAGAGCGTCATCATTCGCAGAAGAAAGATGCGCCGAGCGGCACCGCGCTGAAGATCGCATCGGAAGTGAAAGCGGGCAGCGGCGGGAAACTCGATCCCGAGATCGCGGCTTCGCGCGTTGGCGCGGAGTTCGGTCTGCACACGCTGTTCTTCGATTCGACGGACGATGTCATCGAGCTCTCGCATCGCGCACGCGGGCGCGAGGGATTCGCACGCGGCGCGATTTTCGCTGCAGAGCGCATTCGCGGGCGCAAAGGCCTGCTGCGATTCGATGAGTTGATGGAGTAACGCATGTTCAAAGGTGTTGGGACCGCGCTCGTCACGCCGTTTCGCGAAAACGGAGCGCTCGATGAAGATGCATTCGCGAAGTTCGTGGACTGGCAGATCGCCGAGGGAGTGAACTTCCTCGTGCCGTGCGGAACGACGGGAGAAAACCCGACGCTCACCGCCGGCGAACACAAACGCGTCGTCGAGCTGACCGTGAAAACCGCGAACGGACGCGTGCCGGTGCTCGCGGGTGCGGGATCGAATTCAACGACGCGCGCCGTCGAGCTCACCGAACAAGCCATCGACCTCGGCGCCGACGGCATTCTCACGATCACGCCGTACTACAACAAACCAACACCCGACGGCTTGCTGCGCCACTTCGGCGCGCAGGCGAATGCGATCGAGAAGAAGAAATCCGGCTTCCCGATGATCATGTACAACGTCCCGAGTCGCACGGGCTTGAACATGAGCGCGGAAACGACGCTGCGCATGGCCAGCGAGATTCCGAGCATCATCGGCGTGAAGGAAGCCTCCGCGAATCTCGAACAGATCCTCACGATTCTTCGTGATCGCAGCAAAGGCTTCCTCGTGCTCAGCGGCGATGACGCCTGGACTCTGCCGTTACTCGCGGTGGGTGCCGATGGCGTGATCTCCGTCGCGAGCAACGAAGTGCCGCGGCTCATGCGTCAGCTCGTCGACGAGCGCAGCGTGGCGGTGCACGAAAGGTTGCTCGCGCTGATGACGAACAACTTCATCGAATCGAATCCCGGTCCCGTGAAAGCGGTGTTGAAGATGATGGGCGTGATCCCGAGCGATTTCGTAAGACCGCCGCTCGCGCCGGTGACGGATGCGTCGAGAAAGAAGCTGAAAGAGATCGTGAATACGCTAAGTGGAGCGGCGGGCTCTTAGCCCGCCGGTTATTCACGATTTGGCGGGCTGAGAGCCCGCCGGCCCACACGTCATCCCAGTGCTTCTTCTTAAGCCGTCGCCCAGTCTGTTTTTTCGTC
>JACZCU010316013.1_pt1 | contig 17769 bp, 15 predicted proteins | sample 8641851 | NCBI WGS metagenome assembly JACZCU01 (sample SAMN15324605, study PRJNA640507) | soil metagenome | isolation source: monocropping sugarcane control | place: China: Luxin town, Laibin City, Guangxi Province | collected 2019-07-25 | depth 10cm m | reverse complement strand
CTCTTCGCGGTCACTCCCCTTCGTTCGGATCGACTGTAGCGGCGGCGGTCAGCCCGGCGCTGGCGGCGGCGTATTCCGGAAGGTCGCTGGACGAGACGCGGACGTAGCGGTTCACGACATCCTTCGTGCCGAAGACGCCGAGCTTCTCCATGAGGAACTCGAACTTGTCCTCGAGCGCCTGGATGATCGGTCCCTTCGCGCTCTCGGGCATCTCCCACATCCGCTGCTTGAACGGACCGAGGGCCTTCTTGCGCGTTTTGTAGACGAACTGCTCGTCGGTCTCGCCGGCCTTCCGCTCGTCCTGGCAGTTCGCGAAACAGAAGTCGCGGATCTGCTCCTTCATATCGGCGGGGAACGACGGGGCGTCGAGGATCATGTTCTGGAACTGCGTCGCAAGGTGGATCTCGACCGCCTGGCTCTCGGGGAACTTGTTGAAGACCGACTCCGGCAGCGTCGACGCGCCGTGCTGCACGCTGCCGGCGATGCGGTACTCGTTGCGGCAGATGTCGGTGACTTCGCGGAGCACGTTGAAGTCGATCTTCGCCTGCGCGATCGAGCCGTCCGGCAGCGGCACGCCGCCGTGCGACGTCCCGGTTTGCACGGAGATTTTGGCGATGCCGGGCTCGCCGTCGAGGTGCTTGCGCAGCCCTTCCATGTAGGCGCGGACTTCGTCCGGCTGCGTGTTGTACTTGCCGACCTCGCCGATCTCGCCTCCGACCGAGACGTGGATCCCCTTCGGTTGCCGCTCGCGGATGTACTTCGTGAAGTGAGCCGTGTACTCGTAATTCGTCCGCTGTTGCTCGTCGCGCGTCGGGAAGCTGAGGTCGACGAGCGTCGAGGTGTCGATGTCGATGTTGTAGAACTCGGCGGCGAGCGCCTCGTCGATCAGCGACTCCAGCGCCTTGACCTCGCTCGCTTTTCCGTCCGGCGTCGCCCACTTCTTCGCGCTCGCCTGGAAGTGATCGCCCTGGATGAACACCGGCCCGGTGAACCCTTCCTTGACCGCCGCCGCGAGGACGCACGCCGCGTACTCGCCGGGGCGCTGCTCGCTGTAGCCGATCTCGGAGCGGGCGATCTCGAAGATGAACGCGCCGACGTCGTGGCGCATCGCGGCGCGGAAGAGGGCGCGCGCGACGTCGTACGTGAGCGCCCGGATGTTGTGCGCGGGAACCGTGAACGTCGGGTTCAACTCGCCCCGTCCGACGGCGTCGTACAGCGGGAAGATCGACGACGGAACGGCACCCGCGCGGCGCGCCCGGAGGTGGATTTCCTTGCGGGCATTCGCCTTCGCCGCCGCGTCGCTGCTGAAGACCGCCGTATGTACGAGATCGTCGATGCTGTCGCTCATGGCGGCGGTTTATAGCACGCCCACGTAATGGCGGATCTGTTCCAGGAGGTCCTGCAGGTCGAACGGCTTCTGCACCGTTCCGTTCGCGCCGAGCTCGGCGATTTCTGCCGGTGCGAGAGGGTCGCCGGTCAAGAGGAGGATGGGGACGTTCTCGAGGCCGACGTCGTGTCGCAAAGCGCGGATGACGTCGCCTCCCGACATCCCCGGCATGTTCTTGTCGAGCAGCACCAGGTCGGGCGTTTCCGTCCGCGCCGCGTCGATCGCGGCCGCGCCGCTCGTCGCCGTCCGCGGCTCGAATCCGAACTCGCGAAGCAGGCTCCGCATGAGCGTGATGATCGGTGCGTCGTCATCCACGACGAGGATGACCGGCTTGCGCGGCATGAAACGGACTATAAACTGAACGGCATGGCAGTTCGCCACGACCGAAAGGTGTCGATTCTCGATGTCATGGGACCGGTGATGGTGGGACCTTCGTCTTCACACACGGCGGGAACCGCGCGGCTCGGCCGCGTGGCACGGGAGATCCTGGACGAGGAACCGGTCAGCGTTCACTTCTATCTCCACCCGCCGCTCGCCGCGACGTATCGCGGGCACGGCTCCGACTTCGCGCTCGTCGGCGGCTCGATCGGGCTGAACGTCGATGATCCGCGCATCCCGGAGGCGATTCGGATCGCGGAGCAGATGGGAGTCGAGATCGCATTCTCCGAGGAGGACCTCGGCGAGGTGCATCCGAACACCGTGCGCATCGCCATCCACGGGAAGACGCGGGAGGCGGAGATCGTCGGCTCGTCGATCGGCGGTGGAGTCATCGAGGTCTTCCAGATCAACGGCTTCCAGACGCGATTCAAAGGCGACTCGCCGACGCTGCTCCTCTTCTACCGCGACCGCCCCGGCATGATCTCGGAGGTGACCCGCATCATCGCGGAGGAGGGGATCAACATCGCCTCGCTCTACTGCTCGCGCAAACAGCGCGGCAAGGACGCCTTCATGCAGATCGACGTCGACTCGCCGCTCGGCAAGAAGGCGATCGACCGCATCTGCGGGATCGGCGACGTCGCCGAGGCGAAATACCTCGATCGGATTCCGTAGTTGACGCCAGACGATGATCGAATCGTTTCAGCAGCTCGAACACGAGGGGCGCGACCGCGACCTCGCCGACGTTTTTCTCGATGTTGACGAGCAGGAGCACGGCATCCCGGGCGAGCAGATCCTCGCCGCGCTCCGCAAGCGCCGAGAGGTGATGCGGGACTGCGTCGAGCGCGGAAAGAACGGCGGCCTCTCGATGGGCAAGCTCGTCGGCAACGAGGCGAAGAAGCTGAACGAGGCTTTCACCGCCGGTAAGACGTTCCTCGATCCGCTGACGATCAAGGCGGAGTTGTACGCGCTCGCCGTCATGGGCGAGAACTCGCGGATGGGAGTCATCGTCGCAGCACCGACGGCCGGTGCAGGCGGCGTCGTTCCCGGCATGCTGCTGGCGCTCGAGGAAGAGCGGCACGTCGATCCGGAGAAGACGGTGCGGGCTCTCGTCGTCGCCGGCGGGATCGGCTCGATTGTGGCGCTCTCGGCGAACATCAGCGGCGCGGCGGGCGGTTGTCAGAACGAGGTCGGCGTCGCCGCGGCGATGGGGGCGGCGGCGGTGGCGTACATGATGGGCGGCGACACGCACACCTGCATTCACGCCTCGGCGCTCGCGCTCAAGAACACCCTCGGCCTCGTCTGCGATCCGGTCGGCGGTCTCGTCGAGGTACCCTGCGTGAAGCGCAATGCCCTCTTCGCGGTGCACGGTCTGACGGCCGCGCAGCTCGCGCTAGCAGGGGTCGATTCGGTCATCCCGATGGACGAGGTGGTCGAGGCGATGGTCCGCATCGGACGCGCACTCCCGCGCGGCCTGAAGGAGACGGCCGAAGGCGGCCTCGCAACGACGCCCACCGGCTGCGCCATCGGCCAGCGGCTCAAGGACGAGGCGAATCAACGCCGCGCCGAACGCGCCGCCGAACGCGAGCGCGTCGCGCTGGAGCGCAAGGAACGGGTTACGCCTACCTGAACGACGCCAGCCGCGTCCCGATGTAGATCGAGTTCACGTTCAGGCCGGGGTTCCGCTCGGCGATGACACCGTTCGAGATGTGGAAGAAGCGCCAGCCGATCCGCAACGGTGTCCTCGACTGCGGGAAGAAGATCGCGCCGACGGCGAACTGCGACTGGAAGTTGATGTGCGACGTCGTTGCCGGAACTTCGCGTGTCGACCACATCGGACCGGAGCCGATCTCGAGGAAAGGCTCCACGCGATTCGAGCCGGTGCGCCAGAGGTGGCGCGCATAGAGCTCGACCCCGAGCGCTTTCACCTGATTCGTGGCGGCGCCAAAATGGTAGGGATCCCACTCGCGCGGCTGATCGACGTCGCTCAGGATGCACGTCGTGCCGATCTCGGTATGCGAGATCCAGCGCTCCACGCGCTTCGAATCCCAGACGAATTCGAGCTGCGCCGACCCGATCCGCGCCTGCCCGTGCCAATTCTGCATGCTCACGCCGCCGGAGAGGTATCCGTTGAGCTCACGAGGCCCCGCGAAACAGGGGAGGGACAAAGCTGCCGCCAGCAAGAGAGTTCCGACCGTTGTGCGCATGTTCGCTAAGGATAATACCCGCGAATCGTCTTCGCGCGGCCTTCGCTGACTTGGACGGTCACGTCGTGCCACTTGCCGCCGGGTTTGACGTCTTCGCCGGGGTAGAAGCCGAGGATGTATTGGGAGCGGAGCTCGTTCTCGATGTCATCGTAGATCTTCCCGAGTTGGGAGGCGGAGTCGATGGAGTACATGTTGCCGCCGGTCTCGGCGCAGAATCGGGCGAGGATGTGCTTCACCTCCACGTCGACTCCCTTCACTCCGATCGCGATGGCGTAAATCGGGACGGCGGATCGGCGCGCGTACTCGACCGCCTGCTCGAACGTGTACTTCGAGGTCGTATCGCGGCCGTCGGTGATCACGACGAGCGCCTTCTGCCCTTTGACGCCGACGAAGTTGTAGAGCGAGTAGACGATCGCGTCATACAGCGCCGTCGACGCCTCGGCCCGCAGCTTCGCAAGTGCGGTATCGAGCTCTTCGAGGTTCGTTGACCACGTCTGGACCACCTGTGGTTGCGAGTCGAACGCCACGAGAAACGCCCTGTCGGCCGGCTTGAGCACGTTGTTGAAGAACGCGGCGGCGGACGCGCGCGCCTCCGCCATGCGAGGCTGCATCGACGCGGATGTGTCGATTGCGAGGCCGAGCGAGAGCGATAGGTTCTTCACATGCTCGAACTTCGCGAGCTTCACCGGCTTCCCCTCGTCGAGGATCTTGAACGCCGATCCGTCGAGCGTTGTCAGAGGCCGTCCGTGCGCGAGCACCGTGGTGGGGAGCTCGATGAGATGGACGTTCACCTCCTCGAGCTGCGCCGGCGCGTTCACGATGAGTAAATCCTCGGATGTAGCCCCATCGTCCAGCGTGGCTATGGCGTGGATGTAGCCGATCTGATCGCGAGACCCGACATCCATCGTCTGCACATATGGAGGATCATGCAGCGTCGCGATTTTGGTCTCGTTCCAGAAGAGATCGACTCCCTGGAGGACGTGGCCCTTCGGGAGCCGGACCTCGAGCCCCACGCGCGTACGGCCGAGGATGTGCCGCGTTACATCTGGGGATGTAATCCGGACACGAAACGGGTCTGTCCCGGTGTTCACGAGGATCTCGTCGCTACCCAACGGGGTCTCCTGCGCGCCAATTGCGGTCACCCGGATCCGATGTGTTTGGGGTACGGCGCCGAGGTCGAGGTCTAGCGAAAAGGGCTGAGAGCGTCGCGTGGCGATCTTGCGGCCGTCGAGCCAGAACTCGACGCCCTTGATGGTTACATCCGCGGATATGGTGTCGATCGTCTGAATGCCGCTGAGGAGGTCGTCGGGGAGGGGGACGATGCGAATCGGGTTGTCGGTGATCGGTTGTCGGTTGTCTACCTTTGTGCCGTGATCGATCGTCGGCACTTCCAGCGCTCGCTCGATGATCGCCTCCGCTCCTGACGTGCGATCCGACACTTTGATGCGGGCCGTGTAAGTGCCGGGCCGAAGCATCCGGTCGATGACGACCGGCAGGACGTCGGCCGCCCCGTCAACCGGGAAATCGAAGCGATAGCGGAAGTTCTCCCACATCCGCCCCTCGTGCACGATCTCGCCGACAACGTCGACGGCATAGACCTTGGTCGGCTGCACGGCGGAGCGGGGGACGCCGATCGTCCACTGCACGTCGGTCTTGCCGTCCACCGCGGTGGGGTAGCTGATGGTCACGCGCGGCTCGATCTTCGGCGCGTGCGGATTCGCGATCACGACGCTGTGCGCGACGCGCGCGATCAGCTCGGGATCGACCGGCGGCGGATCGAAGATCTTGTAGAGCCGGCTGCTGTTGTCGGCCGACTCGCGAAGCGCGCGACTCAGCACGTCCGCGTTGATGCAATCCTGCATCAGCGATCCCCGGCCGGGACCGTCGTAGATGTTGTCGTGCTTGAACAGCTCGGGAACGCGCCGGTTGATGAAGTCGAGCAGGACCCACTCACGCTCGTCCTTCGGCAGGAAGAAGATCAGGCGCACCGGATGGCCGTACTCCGGCTGGTCGTCGAATCCGGCGTACGTCCAGATCTCGATGGGGCGGATGTGGCTCGGGCACTTGATCTCGGTGAGGTCCGCCGGCTCGCCGCGCGTGAGGTACGTCTTCCCGCGATCGGTCGTGGCGCCGTGGTACTTCTCCTTCACGACTTCGAGACGGTCGTAATAGAGCTTGCGGAAGGCGTGATTCGTCGTCCCCTGCGCTTTGTCGCGCCGGCTCCAGAAGTCCTCGATGAAGAGGTCGCGCTGCGGGTCGGTCTCGAGCGTCAGGAACGTCTCCCGCTCGACCGGGGTGATGATCGGAGTGACGTCGATGAGGAACTGCTGGTAGTCGTCGCCGAGCTTCGCGATGCGGTCCTTCTGTTCCCGCTTGGTCAGCTCCGGCGCCGGTAGGACTGCCGGCGCCACGCTGAAACTGAGAAGGACCGCGAGCGCGATCGATTTCACGGCATTATGGATAGTAACCGTGGATCGTCTTCGCGCGTCCTTCGCTCACCTGCACACTCACTTCGTGCCATTTGCCACCGGGCTTCACTCCGTCCGGCGGGTAGAAGCCGAGGACGTACTGCGAGCGGAGCTCGTTCTGGATGTCGCGGTAGATCGCGCCGAGCTGCGAGGCGTTCTCGATCGTGTACATGTTCCCGCCGGTCTCACTGCAGAACTTGGCGAGCTTGTACTTCACGTCGATGTCGGTCGGTCGCATTCCGATGGCGATGGCGTAGATCGGGACCGCCGCACGGCGTGCGTACTCGACCGCCTGGTCCCATGAGAACTTGGACGAGTTGTCGGCGCCGTCCGTGATCACCACCAGCGCCTTTTGTCCCTTGACACCGAGGAAGTTGTAGAGCGAGTAGACGATGGCGTCATAGAGCGCCGTCGACTCCTCGGCACGCAGCTTCGAGAGACCCGCGTTGAGGTCCCCCAGCCTCGTCGACCACTTCTGGATGAGCTGCGGCTGCTCGTCGAAGGCGACCAGGAACGCCTTGTCGCCCGGCTTCAGCACGTTCTTGAAGAACTCCGCGCCCGACCTCTGCGCTTCCGCCATGCGCGGCTGCATCGATCCCGAGGTGTCGACGGCCATGCCGACCGAGAGCGGGAGGTTGGCGACGTGCTCGAACTTCGCGATCTTCACCGGCTTCCCTTCGTCGAGCACCTTGAATGCGGTCTCGCCGAGGGTATTGATCGGGTGGCCGTTCGCGATGACCGTCGTCGGCAGTTCCACGAGGTGGACGTTCACCTCCTCCATGAACTGCGGCGTGTTGATCATCACGACGTCTTCGATCGGCGGCGTCGGATCGTCCTTGAGCGAGGCGACGGCGCGGAGATACGCGACGCCGGTGTTCTGCGGGATGTCGATCGTCTGGACGTACGGCGGGCCGTAGAGCGTCGCGACCGGCGTCTCGTTGTAGAAGAGCTGCAGCTTGTCGAGTTTCTTCCCTTCCGGCGTGCGGACCGACATCTCCACCTTCGTCTCGCCGTGAAGGTTCATCGCCACGCGCGGAGAGACGATGCGGACGCGGAACGGGTCGGTGCCGGTGTTCACGGTGAGGTCGTCGCCGGTGATGATCCCGCCCTTGTCGTCGAGGGCGACGGCGCGGATGTTGTGCACGCGCGGCACGTCGCCGAAGTCGAGATCGAGTGTGTAGGGCGGCTGGCGCTTGATCATCACCTCTTTGCCGTCGAGGTAGAACTTGACGCCCTTGATCTTGTCGCCGAACGCGATCGTCTCGATGTGCTGGATGCCGGAGAGGAGCTCGTCGTTGAGCGGGACGATCCGGAGGCTCTGCTCGTTCGACTCCATCACGTCCTTGATCGTGTTGATCTGGGCAGAGGCTTCGGCTTTCTGTTGCTTCGCGACCGCGCTCTCGAAGATCTCCGGCACGTCGAGCTTGTTCTCGACGATTGCCTCGGCGCCGGAGTGAGCGTCAGTCACGCGGATGCGCGCCTTGTACGTGTTCGGCCGCAGCAGGCGGTCGACGACGAGCGGGAACTTGTCGAGCTTCGAGTCGGCGGGGAAGTCGAAGCGGTACCGGAAGTTCTCGAACATCTGGTCGTCTTTGAGCACCTCGCCGGTGACGTCGAAACTGTACGTCGACGTCCCGTTCACCGTGTTCGCCGTCGCTTTGTCGCGAGGGATGAAGACGGTGATCTGCGCGTCGGTGCGGCTTCCCTCCTTCGCCGGGTACTCGACCTTCATCTCGGCGGGGATCTTCGGCGCGTTCGGATTCGCGATGACGACCGAGCGGAGGGTGTTGTGCATCGACTCGGGATCGACGGGGGGCGGGTCCCACACCTTCGTCACCAGATCGGTCGAGTTGAGCTGGCTTTGCCCGATGGCGCGCATCAGCTCGTCGTAGCTCGCACCGCAGTAGAACTGGAGTTGGGTGACGTTGAACTGCCCCGACATGCCGTTGAACACCTGGTTCGCGAGCGCGTTCGGGTCGGTCGTCTGGCTCGTCGCCTCGACGTCCTGCGAGACGAGATCCGCGAGCGCCTCGTTGCCCATGATCGGCGCCCAGAGCCGGTACTCGCTCTGCCGCCGCGGGACGTAGAAGAGGAAGCGGACATCGTGGCCGAAGTTCGGGATGTAGAAGTACTTCCAGATCTCGATCGGCTGCAGCATCGTGCCGCAGTTCGGCACCACGATCTCGTTCGGAGGTCCCTGCAGCAGGAACATGTGGGCGCGGTCGTTGGAGAGGTGCTTGAACTTCTCGCGCGCTTCGTCGATGCGCGCGTAGTAGGTATCGCGGAACGAGCTGTTGGTCGTGCCGGCCGCCTTGTCGCGGCGCCGCCAGAACTCGACGATCCAGGCGTCGCGCTGGGCGTCGGTCTCGAGGATGAGGAACGTGTCGAGCTCCTGCGGCATGATGATCGGCTCGACGTCTTCGAGGAACTGCTGGTACTTGTCGGAGAGGTTCTTGATGCGCTCCTTCCGCTCGCGGTGCGACAGCTTGCGGACGCCCGGATCCGCGATCGGGTCTTTTTTGGGCGGGTCCTGCTTCGCCGGAGGGGCGGTCTGGGCGATGATGGGAACGGCGAGAGCGAGTGCAACAACTGCGACCGCAATCCTGTTCATGAGTGTCCTCGATGCGCATCTATCTCGATAACAACGCGACGACGGCGATCCACCCGGACGTGCTTTCCACGCTCGACACGATGTTGCGCAACGTCTTCGGGAACGCCTCGTCCATTCATAAAGAGGGCCAGACCGCACGGCAGGTGATCGAGGACGCGCGCGAGTCGGTGGCGCGACTCATTGGGGCCTCCGCGCGCGAGATCGTCTTTACCAGCGGCGGAACCGAGTCTAACAACGCCGCGATTTTCGGCGCCGTCTCCACGCTCGGAATTCATCACATCGTGACAACCGCCATCGAGCATCCTTCGGTGCTCCAGCCGGTCGAAGAGCTGCGGCGCCGCGGACACGAAGTCGTCCTCGTGCCGCCGTCACGAAACGGTGTCATCGATGCGCAGCAGGTGATCGATGCGATTCGCAACGACACGCGTCTCGTCACCGTCATGCTCGCGAACAACGAGACCGGTGTCATTCAGCCGGTCGTCGAGATCGCGCGCGCCTGCCGCGAGCGCGGGGTCCACATGCACTGCGACGCCGTGCAGGCGGCGGGCAAGATTCCCGTCGACGTCCAGCAACTCGGCGTCGACACGCTGTCGCTCTCCGCGCACAAGATTCACGCGCCGAAGGGCATCGGCGCACTCTACGTCCGCCGCGGCACGAAGATGCAGGCGCACCTCTTCGGCGGCGCGCAGGAGCGGCGCCGCCGCGCGGGGACGGAGAACGTCCCGCTCGCGGCGGCCTTCGGCGTCGCCGCCACGCTGGCGAGTGAGTCGGAGTTCAAGCGCGAGGTGCGCGTGTTGCGCGACCGCTTCGAAGCATCGGTCGCCGATCTGAACGTGACGGTCAACGGCGCCGCGGCCGAGCGTGTGCCGAATACGTCGAACGTCACGTTTCACGGGGCGGACGGCGAGGGGATCGTGATTGCCCTCGATCTCAACGGCATCGCGGCGTCGACCGGCTCCGCCTGCTCATCGGGCCGCATCGAGCCGTCGCACGTCCTCATCGCGATGGGTTTGCCGGAGGAGGAAGCGAGGGCGACCGTACGCTTCTCGCTCAGCCGTTTCACGACCGCGGGCGAGATCGAGACGACCGTGGCGGTTTTGCGGGATGTTCTCCTCCGCGTGCGAAAAAGTTGATGTCTCTGTGGTGAAATACGGCGTCCGATGGCCGAGTCCCCCATCCTCCAAGGCGACCTCTCCCGAGTCCAGCTGCCGGACGTCCTCAGCTTCGTCTCGATGATCCGCCGCAGTGGCAAGCTCGTCCTTCGGAGCGGGACGATGGAGCGGACGCTCGTCTGGAAGGACGGCGACATCGTCTTCGCCACGTCGAACTCGCCCGAGGACTCCCTCGGCCTGTTCCTTCTGCGCAACGGCAAGATCACGCTGCAGCAGTACGAGGAGTCGAAACGGCGCGTCACACCGCAGCTCCGCCACGGCAAGCTCCTCGTGCAGATGGGCGCCATCTCGCCAAAGGACCTCTGGTGGGGCGTCAAGAACCAGGCGCTCGACATCATCTACTCGCTCTTCCACTGGCAGTCGGGCTCGTTCGAGTTCGTCGAGAGCATGGAGGAGATCTCGAGCGAGAAGATCGTGCTGTCGCTCAATACGTCGAGCGTCATCATGGAGGGCATCCGCCGCCTCGATGAGTCGGCGCGCATCCGGGAGAAGATCCCGAACCTCGACCTCGTCTTCATGAAGGTTCCGGGAGTGACGCCCGATTTCGACGAGCTGGAGATGAGCGATTCCGAGGTGGCCGTGTACAACGACATCGACGGGATGAGGAGCGTGCGCGACCTCATCGCCACGGCGAGCGACCTGACGGAGTTCGACGTCACGCGCATCCTCTTCCAGCTCGTTTCGGCGCGCCTGATCGAGCCGGCGCCGGAGGAGAAGTCGTTCCGTCCCGTCTTCCTCGACGTGGAGGACTCGCCGGAGCTGCTGAAGGTGATCTCGACCTACAACGACATGTTCGGGCGGCTCTACGACGCGCTTCAGTCGGCCGTCGGCGAGGAGCAGGCGCGCGACATCTTCATGACGGCGCTGCAACAGGCGGAGGGCGACGAGCTCTGGAGCGGCGTCTTCTTCGACCAGTACGGTCGCTTCGACGAGAACATGCTGATCGCGAACATCTCCGAGCTGCCGTTCGAGCGCCGCAAGGCGGCACTCGACGAGGGGCTGAACACGCTTCTCTCCGTCCAGCTCTTCGAGGTGTCGCAGCATCTCGACGCGGCCGGCAAGGTCGACGTTTTCCGCTTCATCAGCGACCAGAAGGCCAGCCTGGAGCGCGTCGGGGCGTAGTTCCCACTATCATCCGCGCGTGTACCCAACGCTAGTCAAGTTCGGCAACTTCGAAATCACCACGTTCGGCCTGATGATGTTCCTCGCGTTCGTCGCGGCCGGATGGGTCCTCACGCGGCAGTTCCGGCGCTACGGCCTCACGGACGATCTCGCGTCGACCATCGTGATGGCGGCGGCGATCGGCGGCATCGTCGGCGCGAAGATCTACTACGCGATCCTCTATCACTCGTGGGCGGAGCTTTTCTCGCGCGCGGGCCTGGTCTGGTACGGAGGGCTGATCGGCGGCGCCATCGCCTGTTCGTTCGTGATCGTCCGGAACCGCGTCGACTTTCTCGTCGCTGCCGACGCCACCGCGCCGGCGCTCGCCGTCGGCTACGCCCTCGGCCGCATCGGGTGTCTCCTCGTCGGCGATGACTACGGCGCGCCGACCAACGGCTGGTGGGGCATCGCCTTTCCGAAGGGATCGCCCCCGACGACGGCGTACTCGCTCCGCGAGTTCGGCGTCCGCGTGAATCCGGCGATCCCGGACGAGGCGGTGCTGAAGGTGCACCCGACGCAGATCTACGAGTCGCTCGCCGCGTTCGTGATGTTCGCGATCCTCATGCGCGTCGAGTCGCGCGAGCACCGCAAGGGGAACGCGTTCGCGCTTTTCCTCGTCATGCTCGGCATCGAGCGGTTCCTGGTCGAGATCGTCCGCGCGAAAGACGACCGTTTCCTCGGGCCGTTCACGGTCGCGCAGCTCATCAGCGTTCTCATCGTCATCGTCGGCATCGTGATGCTCTCGCGCCGCGAACCGACGGTTGCTCCCGCGGAGTGACGCCGGTCGGATGACGCCGCTGGTCTTCGTTGTCTCGGTCTTTCTGATCTCGGTCGTCGCCGGCTTTCTCGGCGCTCTGCTCGGCCTCGGAGGAGGTCTCATCGTCATTCCGGCGCTGACGCTCCTCCTGCACGTCGACATCCGGCTCGCGATCGGGGCGTCGATCATCTCCGTGATCGCGACGTCGAGCGGCGCCGCCGCCGCGTACGTCCGCGAGCACATCGCGAACATCCGCGTGGCGATGTTCCTCGAGCTCGGGACCACCACCGGCGCGATCACCGGCGCGTATCTCGCCGGCCGCGTTCACCCGCGATTCCTCTATGTCCTGTTCGGCGCGATGCTCGGCTACTCCGCGGTCGCGATGCTGAAGGGGATCCACTCGGCGCATTTCGCCAAGCCGGTCGGCCGCGTTTCGAACTGGCTGCGCCTATCGAGCAACTACTACGACGCGGCGAGCGAAACTCACGTCGAGTATCCCGTGCACCGGCCGCTCCTCGGCCTCGCGTTGATGTACGGCGCAGGGGCGGCCAGCGGGCTCCTAGGCATCGGCTCCGGCGCGTTGAAGGTCCCCGCGATGGACCTCGGCATGGGGCTGCCGATGAAGGTCTCGACGGCGACCAGTAATCTGATGATCGGGGTAACCGCGGCGGCCAGCGCCGGCCTCTATTTCGCGCGCGGGCAGATCGATCCGTTCATCGCCGCACCGGTCGCTCTCGGAGTCCTCGGCGGTGCGCTCTTCGGCTCGCATTACCTCGGCCGGATCGAGAGCGAACGGCTGCGCAGGGTCTTCGTCGTCGTGCTGCTGGTCATCGCCGCGCAGATGATCTGGAAAGGTGCGGCACATTGAAGGTCGACATCGAGAACCTCATCAGCATCACGCTGCGAACCGGTGTTCTGGTCAGCATCGCGGTGATTCTGTCGGGGGTGATCTTCACGTTCGCGCATCATCCGGCGTACTTCTCATCGCGGCCGGCGCTCGGGCAGCTCATCGACTCGCGAGAGAACTTCACCAGCTCGATCGGCGACGTCGCGCGAGGCGTCCGCGAGCTGCACGGTCAGGCAATCGTCATGCTCGGCATCCTGCTGCTCATCGCCACACCGATCGTCCGCGTCGCCATCTCGGTCTTTCTCTTCGCGGCGGAGCATGATCGGCGTTACGTCGTCATCACCGCGACCGTCCTCGTCCTTCTGCTCATCTCCCTCGTCACCGGCCTCGGCGAGTAGCCTTCGCTACGATCGCTTTTCCGCGAGCGTCGCTGACGCTGTTCTTCATGATCTCCGCCTGCTGCGCGTTGAGCTTTGCGCCCTTCGCGACGAGGGCGTCGGCGGCGTCGAAGCGGCCCATCACCAGCGCGATCATGAGCGGGGTCATGCCGCTGCCGTTGACGGCGTCCACCTCGGCGCCCCCGGCGATGAGACGGTTGACGACACGGGCGCCGCAATATTGGGCCGCGGTGATAAGCGGCGTGTTCTTGTTGTCGTCCTTCCGCTTCAGGTCGGCGCCTTTCGTGACGAGGAGATCGACGATGTCGACCACCAGGTCAGTTTCGCCTTCGCGCGTGCAGCCGGTCATCGCCGCGAGGAGTGGCGTGTTGTCGCCGCCCTCACCGTCGACCGGAACGCCGGCTTTGAGCAGCTGCTTCACGTCCTCGAAATTCGCTTCGAACGCCGCGCGGTGGAGCGAGTCGGGGGAGACGTCGATGTTGCGCATCCGAAGGTAGTCGAGCGCGTCTTTCTCTCCCTCTTCGGTCTTCGGCTTGATCGCCGCAGCCGGCGCGTCGGTGTGCATCGACGCGATGTAGTTCTGCAGGATCTCGCCGCGGCTCTTCACGTATTCGTCGGAGTCCTTCAGCGCCATCGCCGTGACCTGCTCGAGCGCCTGGCGGGGCGCACCCATATCGCGCAAGCCGGTGATCGCGTCACCGCGGACGAACGTCGAGTTCGACTTGTTCGATGCGATCGAGAGGAGGATGGGCGTCATCTGGTCGATCACGTACCGCTTCACGGCCGCCGGGCTGGTGCCGCCGGCGCGTCCGAAGTCGACGATCGCGTCGATGAGATGCTCCTGATCGTCCTTGTCCGTGGACGTGCGGAGCATGTCGATGAGCGGGCCGATGTCGCGCGCGCCGTCCGCGTTGCCGGATTCGATCGCCTCCTTGGCGCGATCGCGCAGTTCGCTGATCTTCGCGTACTGGTCGGCGACGGCCGGATGGGCGAGGAGTGTGACGAGTCCGAGGATGGAGATGGCTCGCATCGATCGCATGGCGCGCTCCTTTGTGTTTGTGCGTGAATCATAATGGCTGCGATGTCGCGCTTCACATTCGTCTCGGCCGGCGAGTCGCACGGCCCTCAGCTCACCGTCATCGTGACCGGCATGCCTGCCGGAGTGCGGCTCGACCGCGACCGGATCAACCTCGACCTGAAACGGCGCCAGCACGGCTACGGCCGCGGCGGGCGGATGAAGATCGAGTCGGACGAGGTGGAGATCGCCGGCGGCGTCCGCGGCGGCGAGACGCTCGGTTCGCCGATCGCGATCGTGATCCGCAACCGCGATTTCGAAAACTGGCGCGGCGCCATGGACCCGTGGTCGCTCGACGATGCGGAGGCGACGAAGCGGCGCGTGCACGCGCCGCGTCCGGGGCACGTCGACCTGATCGGCGGGATGAAGTACGACCGCCGCGATCTCCGCGACGTCCTCGAACGCGCCTCGGCGCGCGAGACGGCGTCGCGCGTCGCTGCGGGGGCGATCGCAAAGGAGCTGCTGCGAAGTTTCGGCGTCGAGATCCGTTCCGGCGTCGTCTCGGTCGGCGAGGCGGGCGATCCCGATTACGCGCCGAGCTGGGAAGAGCTGACGAACGTCGACGACGATTCGCCGCTCCGTGCCGTCAACCGCGAGCACGAGCCGGCGATGATCGCGGCCGTCGACCGTGCGCGCGAGCTCGGCGAGACGCTCGGCGGAACGATCGTCGCTGCCGCCCGCGGGATTCCGATCGGCCTTGGCTCGTACGTGCAGTGGACGGAGAAACTCGACGGCCGCATCGCGCAGGCGATTCTCTCGATCCACGCGGTCAAGGCCGTCTCGATCGGCGACGGCGTCGCGAACGCCCGGCGCCTCGGATCGGAGGTGCATGACCCGATCGAATTCGACGGCACGTACAAACGCACTTCCAATCGTGCCGGCGGGCTCGAAGGGGGGGTGACGAACGGACAGGACGTCGTCGTCCGCGCCTACATGAAGCCGATCTCCACGCTCCGCCGCGGCCTTCCCTCGGTCGACATCGAGACGCGCGAAGCGCACCGCTCTCAATGGGAGCGCAGCGACGTCACCGCCGTCCCGGCGTGCGGCGTCGTCTGCGAAGCGATGCTCGCCATCGCCCTCACGGACGCCATGCGCGACAAGTTCGCAGGCGACTCCCTCGCCGAGATGCGCCGCAACTACGACGCGTACCTAGCCCAGATCGCGCAGTTCTGACTCTCGTGTGGCGCAGGCTTTCCAGCCTGCGCCCCGCCCGAGCGCGGGCTGGAAAGCCCGCGCCACACGAGGTACGGAGCCTGCTGCACCCGGTACACAGCCTTCTGCACCGGGTACACAGCCTGCTGCACCCCGGACACAATCTTCTGCACCCCGGACGCAGCCTGCTGCACCCCGGTACACAGCCTGCCGCACCCCGGACACAGCGTGCTGCACCCCGGACACAGCCATCTGCACGCTGGTACACAGCCTTCTGCACGCCGGATACAGCCATCTGCACCCCGGACACACCCTGCTGCACCCCAGACACAGCCTGCTCCACGTCGGTACACAGCCATCTGCACCCTGCAGTAGGCCATCTGCACGCCGCAGACGGCCGCATGCACGCCGCAGATGTCCGGATACACCCCCCATCCAAACAGATGCACGGCGCAGAAGGTCATCTGCGCGCTGCAGAACGTCGTCTGCGCTTCGTGTGATACTCGCGCCGACGATGCGCGAGCTGTTTCCGGTCACCAACCGCCTCACGTACTTCAACCACGCCGCGGTCGGTCCGCTGTCGACGAGGGCCGCTGAGGCGATGGAGAGGTTTGTTCGCGACCAGCGGGACTACGGCGCGTTGCACTGGCGGGAGTGGTACGCGGAGTACGACTACTTCCGCGAGTCGGCGGCGCGGCTGCTGAACGCAGAGTCTGGGGAGATCGCGATCCTGAAGAACACGAGCGAGGCGCTCTCGTTCGTGGCGCAGGGGATCCGCTGGCGAGCCGGCGACAACGTCGTGACGACGGCGCTGGAGTTTCCGCCGAACGTGTCTCCGTGGCGCAGCCTGGAGCCGCGCGGCGTCGAGACGCGCGTCGCGAAAGAGGCGACGGTCGAGGCGATCGCGCCTCTCGTCGACGAACGGACGCGTGTCGTCACGGTCTCGTCGGTCGCGTTCCACAACGGATTCGTCGCCGACCTCGATGCGCTAGGCGCTTTCTGCGCCGAGCGTCAAATTCTCTTCTGCGTGGATGCGATCCAGTCCCTCGGCATGCTGCCGATCGACGTCCGGCGCTCGAACATCTCCTTCCTCGCCGCGGACGCGCACAAGTGGCTCTGCGGCCCCGAGGGGGCGACCGTCTTCTTCGTGACCCGGGAGCAGATCGAGCAGTTGGACGTGACCGAGCATGGCTGGACGAACATCGCCCGGCGCAACGCCTCGTTTCTCAATGCGTCGACGGAACTTGTCCCCGAGGCGCGCCGGTTCGAGGCGGGGTCGCTGAACAGCGCCGGCATCCACGGCGCACGGGCCGCGATCGACCTCTTGCTGGAGGTCGGGATCGACGAAATCGCGCGCAGGGTGATCGAGATCGCGAACTCGCTTGCGGACGGGCTGGAGTCGATCGGCTACCGCGTCGTCCGTCCCGTGCGCTCCGGAATCGTCGCGGCGGCTCCACAGGCTGTAGACGGCCGTGAGCTGCTGCGGCTGCACGGCGAGCTCGAAAAAGAAGGCATTGTCTGCTCGCCGCGCGAGGGGATGCTGCGGTTTTCGCCGCACTTCTACAACACGCGCGAAGAGGTCGAACGCGTCGTCGCGGTGCTGAGCCGGTTACACTAGCTGCATGTTGACGACGATCGTTGTTCTCGTCGCCATCGTTGCGATGGCGGGTGTGTGGGTGAGGGCGCAGCGGGCGATTGCGGAACGCGATCTCGCGGTGGCCGAACGGAGCAAGACCGAGGCTCGAGCGATCGAGCTGCAGCGCCGGCTCGACGAGGCGCAGCAGGCGCGTGTCGCGGCCGAGTCGAAGGCGCAGCATCTCGAGTCGTCGGAAGAGCAGATCGAAAGCAAGTTCGTGGCGCTCGCACAACGCGCGTTCCAGCAGGTCGGCGAAACGCTCGTGACGACGAGCAAGACGCAGATCAACGGCTCGCTCGACACCAAGAAAGCCGAGATCGACGCGCTACTCAAGCCGGTACGCGAGATGATCGAGTCGTACCGCGCCGAGCTGACGAAGAGCGAGCACGTTCGCAACGAGGTCTACGGCGGACTGCAGCAGCAGATCCGCTCGCTCTTGACCGCCAACGAAGCGGCCCACCGCGAGGCGTCGCGCCTCGCGAACGCACTGCAGTCGCCGACCGTCCGCGGCTCCTGGGGTGAG
>JACZCU010057322.1_pt1 | contig 17794 bp, 20 predicted proteins | sample 8641851 | NCBI WGS metagenome assembly JACZCU01 (sample SAMN15324605, study PRJNA640507) | soil metagenome | isolation source: monocropping sugarcane control | place: China: Luxin town, Laibin City, Guangxi Province | collected 2019-07-25 | depth 10cm m | reverse complement strand
AGGACGGTAACCTATCATATGACTGGGCGCGTGAAACGTATCATAGGTAATATCCTTGTGCTTACTGATGCTGCATGGATAGCCGATTCAGGTAGATTTATGGATTGTATCAAATCAGGCAAGCTCCATGAAGTTGAACCCGTTGGAAATGCATACTTGAATCTTTCCACCTGTGTTGATTTCTTCGATTGGAAACATGAATTACCTAAAACTCAAAAATAATGATTGCAATTTTAGAAACAGGGTCATATAACAGCTGGAGCGGGAGCGGTAGCGGGAGCAGGAGCAGGAGCGGGAGCAGGAGCAGGAGCAGGAGCGGGAGCGGGAGCAGGAGCGGGAGCTGGAGCGGGAGCAGGAGCGGGAGCAGGAGCAGGAGCGGGAGCAGGAGCGGGAGCAGGAGCGGGAGCGGGAGCAGGAGCGGGAGCGGGAGCGGTAGCGGGAGCGGGAGCGGGAGTAGGAGCGGGAGCTGGAGCGGTAGCGGGAGCGGGAGCTGGAGCGGGAGCGGGAGTAGGAGCGGGAGCTGGAGCGGGAGCGGGAGCATATAAAATCATCCCAAATGGCTAGACCGATAAAGAACAATGCCGATTATTTCCCTCATGTAGCCGGGATGAGAAACGATGCCAAGATAAAAGCGCTAAGACGCAAATTCGGTATCGAAGGTTATGGTATTTATTGCATGACTATAGAGCATCTTACCGAGGCTGATTGCTTCACTATTTCGGTCGATTCAATGGGAATAGAGATACTTGCCGGTGATTTCGATCTGGATCCTGATCGTCTGAGAGATGTTTTGCTGTATTGTGTAAAGATCGATCTTTTGCAGACCGAAAACGATAAATTGACATGTAAACGTCTTGAAAAAGGTCTAAGTAAACTATTATCGAAGCGAGAACGTGACAGAAATAGAATTAACGACACCGAAAACACACAAATAAAAGAAAAGGAAAGAAAAGAAAAGGAAAGTAAAGAAAAGGAAAGTAAAGAGGAGAAGAGTATTCCGCCCATGATTATCGGACGTAATTTTGATTGGTTCAAATGCCAGATCGATGAGATTTGGACGGATCAGCTTCCTTCAGAAAAAAAATTGAAACTTGGGGCGGCGATGGAAAACGCATGGGCTTTCCTTTCGGCCGATTCGCACAGATTGAAAATAATCGATTCATCTGGGTGCAAAAGGCTTGTGAACAATGCCTTTGAGTTCATCAAAAACAGTCAACAAAATGGAAAATCAAAATTGCAACAAAACCTAGAAGCCCTCAAAAATGCGTGATTTCTTCAAAACATTGCTTGAAAACCTTTACGTCCTGACCGGATCGCGGCAAATGGAGTTCATCAGCTCTGAACAATTGCCTTTGCTTCTTGATTCTCTTGAGTCGATCTGCAGGAAATATTCCTATATCCCGGAGGAAACACAAAAATCGGAGATCAACAAACAGATACTTGAGGACCAGGACTTCACGGCATTGACCCCCAAGATCCTTCACAAATGGCTTTTCAGGATCTCGGGAGCCCATTGGAAGGAATCGGCCCATACGGACAAGCAGAAAGTCTATGACCAGGAGCCCTGCAAGCCTGAGATAGCCGACAAATACATCAAGGAATGGCGTGAATCATTGGCCAAAATAGGCAATCCGGAGACCAACCATCAATCCATCAAAGACCGCTATCCAGAGTATTTCAAACAGAAATTCATCGTTGAGGGCATTGAAATAATGGCCGGTTCACTTGATGAGGCAAGGGAAATTTATCTTGAATTGAATTCTTGAAGATATGAAGAAATGGTCAACTGAATATAACAAATACAAAATCAAGGGTGAAGTCATCCAAGATTGGGATGGATGCTATGCCATCATACATCCAAGAATCCACGATTACTATTTCCAAGTGATAGTGGGCACAGGAATGGGTTGGGACCATGTGAGCGTGTGCCTAAGGTCAAGGAAGGCGCATCCCCATGCGGACGAAAACTTCTTCGTGAGGAGAACACCTTTCTGGCAGGAGATGTGTTGGCTCAAGGACTTCTTCTTCGACAAGAGCGAAACGGTTGTCCAATACCATCCAATGGAATCGGAATATGTGAATCAGCATGAATGGGTGCTGCATCTTTGGAGGCCGCAAGGAATTGAAATGCCTATACCACAAAAGATCATGGTATGAAAAAAATTAACAAAACAATGAAAACCATTCCAACGTCGTTCTTATCATATTTGTCTTTTCTCAGATCGACCAGTTTACAGGTCATGATGCGTAGTTTGGTTATGCCCGTTTGTCTTGGGATGTTCGGGCTTTTGCTGTCATGTTCGCCACGCGCCATCGGTTATCAAAACCATCCTTTGCCACCCGCGTATTATCCACATAGCAAATTTGAATCCTTTCTAAAATCATTATGATAGAACATCAAAGTATTTATGCTATATTAGCGGTTTCACGTGGAACATCATGTCCGCTCCGATAGGCAATCAATTCTGGAAACTCAGGTCCAAACACGGGCGCGACAAACTTTTCAAAAGTCCCGAATTGCTTTGGGAGGCCGCTTGCGAATATTTCACGGCAACCGATGATAGGAAATGGATAAAGACCGAATTCAACGGAAAGGATGCCATTGAATGCCACGTACCGACCCAAACACCATATACCATATCAGGCCTTTGCCTTTATCTTGATTGCTCGAGGGAATGGTGGAACAAGGCAAAAAATGCCGCGGACGATGGATTTTTACAAGTCTTTACGCGCATAGAGCAAATCATCTATACCCAAAAATTCGAAGGTGCCAGCGTTGGCGCTTTCAATGCGAACATAATCGCACGTGATTTGGGCCTTGCCGATAAAAAAGAAGTCGAAAAAAAGATCACAAAGCTCGATTTCAAGGATGCAGAGTGATTATGTCATCGAGATAACCAAACCTAGGCTTGTCCCATACCAACAGGCGATAATCGATTCAAAGGCCCGTTTCACCGTAACCACAGCTGCCACCAAGATAGGAAAGACATTCTCGCATTCATGGTGGCTGTTCGATGAATCTTGCAGGCCACCGAAACCAGGTGCAAATTATTGGTGGGTGGCACCCGTATTCTCGCAGGCAGAGATAGCCTTCAATCGCATGAAACGCTTTCTTGGGCATTCAAGCGATTACAGAATCAACCTTTCCAAAATGTACATCGAAAGCCCCGTTGAATCTTTTCTGCATTATAAGAGCGCAGAAAACCCAGATACCCTTTATGGCGAGGATGTCTATGCGGCCGTGTTCGATGAATATACAAGGGCAAAGGAACAGGCCTGGTTCGCGCTCAGATCAACATTGACGGCAACCAATGGCAAATGCAAGTTCATAGGAAACGCTAAGGGACGAAAGAATTGGGGATATAAACTTGCATTGAAGGCCAAATCAGGCGAACAGAACTACGAATTCTTCAAGGTGACGGCATACGATGCCATAAACGAAGGGATATTGACATTGGAAGAGGTTGAACAGGCCAAACGCGATCTACCCAAACATGCCTTCGATGAACTTTATCTCGCTGAGGAACTCGAGGACGGTGCAAATCCTTTCGGATATGCCTTCATAAACAGGCAGATAAAACCAATCTCGAACAATCCTCCCGTATGCTACGGTGTGGATCTCGCAAAATCCGTGGACTGGACCGTTGTAACTGGACTTGATGAGCATGGCAATATCTGTTTTTTTGAACGGTGGCAGTCCGATTGGTCGCAGACAAGGCGTAGGATAATATCTATAGTCGGATCAATGCCTGCTTATATGGACAGTACTGGCGTTGGCGATCCAATATTAGAGGATGTGCAGAGAGAATGCGGACAGGTCGAAGGCTATCATTTTACCTCGCCATCAAAGCAAAAACTGATGGAGGGACTTGCATCTGCGATACAGAACAATGAACTTAGCATAATCGATGGGGTCATGAAGGACGAACTGGAAGCATTCGAATTTGAATATACGCGCAACGGTGTCAGGTATACAGCACCCCAAGGTATGCATGATGATTGCGTTTGCTCACTCGCATTGGCCAACCAAAGAAGGAAAGACGGTATTTCTATAGGGGTCTATACAAGTTTCCATTGAGAAATTTTCAGGTATATGGACGCAAGAGGATTGAGAAGCATGTGCGAAAAGCAATTTACAAACGGGACGGCAAGAAGTGCCGCAAATGCGGAGGCATAGAATATTTGACTATAGACCATGTGGTACCATTGGCGAAAGGTGGCACGAACAGGGAGAACAATCTGATAGTATTGTGCAAGAGATGCAACCAAGAAAAAGGGACTGAGATATATGCTGAATTTCTAAATTTAAAATAATTTTTTTATGCATTACAGAAACGGAAGAGAAGCCAAGAATGGTGACAAGATAATCCAAATAGGATTTGACGGAACCGTGAACGCTATCGGTATTCTTTATGGAGCTACCGCGGGAAATGATTATTGCAATGGGAATATCGCATCGACACAAGCTACTCCGACAGGTGCATGTCTTTGTGATTGTATCCATGTTGATGATTTACTGGAAATCCTGAAGGAAAAAGGATTGGATAAAAGATCCGATGGGAAATGAAAATAAATCTAACCCTCACTCGCAATGGATTGAAGGATAAAATAAGCAGAACGCTTCCAGATTCATGGCACGACATAAACTTCCAACAGTTCATGGATCTTGTTGACTGCGGCACCGATACGGTGAAGATAGTTGCATTGTTCACGGGATTGGATGAACAGGAAATAAAGCGGGCAGAGATACATAATCTCAACGCGGTGATAGCATGTCTATCCTTCCTGAACGAGCCACCGCAATACAAAACCCCATCGATGATTTCAGGATATAAAATACCTGCCGATCTGGAATCCAAATCCATAGCCCAATATGAGGATCTTAAATCCATATTGAAGGGATTCAGGGAAGGTGAGAACAACAGCAATTATTCCTTTTTTCCTCTGATAGTGGCCACATATGCGGTCGATCCTTATGATTTCAATGAAGCCGAAAAAATAAAGGACATCTTTTTGAAAGCGCCATGCACGGAGGTCTTGGCCGTGGCAAATTTTACATTGGTGAGATTTCGCGCATTGAATCTTGGCATAGGGAAAACCTCCCGCCATCGGGCTATACCCCCGAGCAGGTTGAGGCTGGCTATGAACGGTTGGCTGCAAAATTTGATTTCTACCATACGCTACTATACATGGAGAAGGTCACTCCCTTCAAGCGAACGGAGCTTCTTGAATGGACTGTGATGGATTTCAAGTTCAATTTGAGGTATCTTGCATGGCGGGGATATACTGACGAGCAATATGAGAGGATAATGAAAAACAAAAAATGAAGCGCAGCGAGATCAGGATGTTCATACGAACGGGGGTAAATTCAATAACCCCTGCACTGGATTATTCAGAAGGGCAGATAACGGATTGGAACGCAAATAGGTCGAACGAATATCCAGGTATATTGCTGGTGCTGGAGGAAACAGATACGGATATACCGACAACTACAACGATACAGGTGGATCAATGGGACATCAAACTTATCATTGCCAATCAGGACAGGCTTGATTCAACACCCGATCTTTATGAGGCCATAATCGATTCGTGCGATGAGATAGCGCAGAAACTGATCTACAAATACAGGAACATGGTGGATGGCTATAAGCTCATGACGATCGAGAACATCAACCGTAAAAAGTTCATAAAGAAATATGCCGATTGTCTTTCAGGGGTTGAGCTTGTCTTCAATCTTTACAACCAAGACCAGACCAATGTATGCTGAGGGATGTGTTCAATGAATATGCACCGAAAGGTATGGAGATTCTCAAACAGGCCATAGCCAAGGTGACCGTCACGGGCAGGACATTGAATTCGCTCAGGTTCGTCATTGATATCCCAAACAAAAAACTCACCTATTTCGGAAGGGGATTCATGGAGGCATTGGAGCATGGACGTGGCCCGAGAAAGGAATCATCCTATGGAAATTTCGATAGCAATCTTGAAGGATGGCTCAGGGCAAAAGGATTCCCCAGTAAACGGACAAAATCAGGGAAGACATATTATCAAATAGGGGATCAATGGTTCAGCGCGAAATCACTGGCATGGAGGATAAACAAACAGGGCGACAGATTGTTCAGGTCAGGGCAGACGAAAGAAGTATATTCAAATGAAATGGACGGGTTCAAAAACGATCTCATTGAGGCCGTCAAAAAGGATCAGGTGAATGAGATGTTCAATAAAATAAAGGAAACAATCAAATGAGCCTATCGATAATAAAAAGACCGCAAGGGTACATAAACAGGACTACCGCAAACACAGGCACGTACACAAATGGCTCATCCGTGATAACCAATGCCTCGCATGGTCTTTCGACCGGTGATATTGTTTATGTAACCAACAATCAAGCAACAGGATTTTGGTATGTTACGATACTCGATGCGAACACGTTCAACATAAGCGAATATTCAGGAGCAGTGGTTTATCAATTCATTGGATCCGGTACATTCACATATTACAAGAATATAAAGACGCATGGATGGAACGCGGTGCATCTTCCGATAATCTATAAACTTTCATCCACCATTTGGCCAACGAATTCAGTGGATACGGCCAGAACAGTATCAAGCTATGCAAACGACAACGGATATGTGAAACTCACATTGTCTGGCGCGATAAAATCCGATGTTACTGAACTTGAATTCGTGAAGGTTACATATGTAGGTGGGACGACAGCGGTTTACCAAATACTTTCTTGGTATTCCACATCGATAGTGACGATCAATCTTCCCTATGTTCTGGGCATCACATTCTCGACAGTGCAATATTATTACCAGAACTACCATGCACGGATCAGGGTTTATGCGGGTCTTCAATCAAGCCATATTTATGCATCGCAAAAACCGTTTGAACTGATAACCGAACAAAAGGCTATCCCAGATTCAAACGGTGTCATCACCTTCAATGTGGCCGAATTCATAAAGCAGAAAATAGACATATTGAAGAACGATCTATTGAAGGGCACACTTCAAAACAATCTTGATGCCTTCTGCCAGTTTTATATCACCTATGCGGAAGCTTATGATTATTCAACAGGAGGTTATACATTATTGGATTATGTCGGAGCCTATACTGATGATTCATCTACATTCATTGGCTATGCCGTCAATGCCGATCTCCCATTCAAGAACACATATTCAGGCGCGATGTCGCAATATGTCCCAAGCGATAATGCCATGAAATTTTTGACACCGTCTTTGTTTCCTGAACTCACATCAAATCAATTTTTCGATATTTCATTCCTCAATAATGTGGGTAATGGACTCAGAATGAAACGGGAGGCCTATAGCAACGGAAGCATAATAAGCCTGTTTATAGATTCTGTGGACAATAAGGGAAAGGGAATATACCGCTTCCCTGTTTCACAATCCATATATCTTGAGGACAGGATAGATTTGACATTGCAACAGGTGTCACCGACATTGCAGCCAATTTCGAATTGGACCAACAGCGGAAGCGGTACATCATGGATAACTGGAGGTACGCCAACCGTCACACTGAACACCGGTTTTGCCAATTCAAAATATATCATTGCACCATTTGCGGCCCTCACGGGAGTCGAATATAAATTCACCATCACCGTCACCACCAACAGGGACGATGATATATATTATATACGGGCCGGTTTTTTGAATGCCTCATTCGTTGAGACGGATATCATTTATTCCGATGTAATAGGATTCAGTAATGTTACCGTGATCACGGTGCCAACTATCGATGCATCCTATGTATATGTCAGATGCGGGAACACCGATCTATTGGTGTCAACGATATTCACGTTGACAAGGTTCGATTATACGGCACCGCCTTTGAACATGTCCGAGACAAAGACGATAACCGTAATACCTTCATGTTCCAAGTTCACCAACTATAATATTTGCTGGTTGAATTATCTGGGCGGATTCGATTGGAAAGTGTTCCAGTCCAGCTCCGATCTTGGGATGAACATCGAAGGCACCAAGACCGTCAACAAAAACATTTATAAGGATTGGCCAAGATCGTTTGGTGAGGGTGCCGATACAATCAAACAGGAGACCTCACGCAATACAAGGCAGACGATAACATTGAGGGCGGAGAACCAAACATCTGATCAGATAAACGATTTGTTCAGGCTCAAGGAAAGCCCATTGGTGCAGATAGTCAATTCCTCCAACGACAGGAGAACGATCATTCCCGATGCGCAATCATTTGTCTATTACAAACAACGGGAAAAGCTTTTCAATTTCGAGTTCACCGCTATTTTCACCGACAATCTACCTTCGCAAGCATTATGACGTTCGTTGATGACAATAGCAACCAATTGAATTTCGATGGAGAGTTTGCCATGACAAAAAGATCGATATCATTGCTCGATGGAACGATTAAAGGCGATACATCCATAAATTTTTCGATAGACAATAATTCCGAGAACAGAAAAGTATTGGGCTATAACGGACCGCAGATGTTGAACCAGATTGCTGCAACGAAACAACCGTTCAACAGGACGCGGAACGGCAACATAATAGATAGGGGCTATATAGTTATACAGGACGAATATGAGGATGTGCTGGATTGCTATTATGTGTCAGGAAATTCAAATTGGATGCAGAAATTCAATATTCCCATAAACCAATTGGATTATACTGGATTGACAGGACTCAGGAACTATACCGCACAAATGAACGATACAACTGTGAATGCAAGCACAGGCAAAACATTCGGTGTGGTTTTCCCGATAGCCGATTGGTGGGGAAGATATGAAAGGGGATTGATGGTCAACCAGGCGGCAGCGTTCAAGAATTCCATTTTCTATGGTAACGGAAGCGGATTTGCAAATTATACAGATTCTGGCAATGATCCATATGGTTCGCCTATATTGGATTTCTATCCGGCCATGTTCATCAGCAGTATCATTGATGAGATCATAGCGCAGACGGGCATAAAGATTTCAGGCACATTGTTGCAGGATCAGTTGTATAAAACGCTTGCCATACCACCTAGCAATGGATTAATATCAAAAACAAACCTGTTCAATCCGATTGTATTGACTGGATCATCACAAGTGGTTGCATCGGGAGGGAAATACAGTTCATTCACCGAGATAAGCGATGATGAGAATATGTTCTCATCAGGGACTTTCACAGTGAACAAAACCTGTAACATCAAGAGCACAATAACGGTTGTTGCTGCCACTGGTTCGGTGAACTTCACTATCTATAAAAACAATATTGCAACATCATTCAGTTATTTGCTAACTCCATATACTATCATTACCTATATACCTGTATTAAAAAATGATCAGATTGAAATAAGAATAACGGGAGGGGGAAGCACAACAACAATAAATTGGACGATCGAGGAATACGACAAGGTTGCATACAATAGTTATTTCGACCCATCGAATTTTCTTCCGAACATGAAATGCCTAGACCTTATAAAATTCCTGATAAATTTCTTTGGATGCTCGTCCTATTTCGATGATTTTTCGAACACGCTTACATTGGACGTAATATCCAATTACAAAAAAGAGGATGCTGAGGATTGGAGCGCCTCTTACCTTGGACACAGATCGGAATATACTGTCAATACAGCAAGGCATAATTATCTCAATTGGAAAGCGAACACATTCGATAAAACAGTTATCGATTATAATTCAAAGAACATTTTGCAATACGGATCGGGCGATATTGAGACAGACAACGATCTTGTAGACAATAGGATTGCATATCAGTTTCCTTTCATTGCATCATCCTTCGGAAGGCAGAAAAACGGATCCTATATAGCAAGGGTTCCGATAGCGAGCATGGAGGATGACGGTGATCCGATACCATTTACTTCCATTACCTATGATGCGACTTCAGGGCTGTCATCTTTTGCAATAAGTGAAACAATAACAGGAAACCAATGGATAAGAGTGATATCATCAGCTGGAACGGATTATGGATTGTTTTTTGTTGCCGGATCCACTGTTGGCGCATATCAAATTTATTTTCCTTTCTATGCCAATGATACAGGCACATGGATAAAACAGAAAATAAAATACAACAACATAGGCGCATCGGTGGTCAGCGTGAAGACGATGAATACATGGGACCTTTTCCCGGGCTACTTGAATTTCTATTCCTTCGAAGGGGGATTGACAAGCATGCATGATTATGCAGTGTTCACAAAGTTCAGTACTGGCCTTGGGGCAATCGACCAATGGAAAGCCAATATTGCGATCGACAATCCTGCAATAGCAGGGTTCAACGATCCGACCATGATGGAAAAATATTTGAACAGGACAAAGGATATTTTCAAAAACCCGCCCATACGGGCAAGCATGATATTGCCTGAGACTGTATACCAGAGATATAAATTCGATAGATTTGTATATATAAAAACCGAAAAACTGACTGGATATTTTTTTGTTGACAACATTGCCAATTACATGGATTCAAATACACCTGTCGAGGTAAATCTTTATATGCTATGAGAACAAAAACCACCATAGTTGAGTATGGGCAACAACATACCCTATGGCCGAACAGAAGGAAACGGTAATACTCGAGTTCGAGGTCGATACCAAGGATGCCGTGGTATCGATAGAAAACCTCACCAAGGCGAACAAGCAATTGCGCGAAGAGCGCAAGAAACTGGATACATCCACCGATGAGGGCAAGGCGCGCATACAACAAATCAATGCCCAGATAGACAAGAACACAGAGGTAATCAAGAACAATTCATCGAGCCTTGAAAAGCAGCGGCTCAATGTCGGGAATTACAAGAGCGCCCTTGACGGGATAGTCCCCGGTCTCGGAGGGTTCATCGACAAGATGCAGGGCATGACAAGGGCATCCCTCCAATTCATAGCGACACCCATCGGACTTGTCCTTGCTGCCATAGCCGTTGCATTGGCAGCGGTGGCACAATATTTCACGCGCACGGAAGAGGGTGGCGATAAGCTTGCAAGGGTAATGTCACAATTGAGCGCTGCAATGAACGTGGTATTGGACAGGCTTGCATCGCTCGGGGGCGCATTGGTAAAATTCTTCGAGGGTGATTTCTCGGGGGCCGCGAACGATCTAACCGATGCGGTAACCGGATTGGGTGACGAAATGCAACGCGAGGTTTTCATAGCCGGGCAACTTGCCGATATGTTGGACCAATTGGAGGACCGTGAGCTGAATTATTCAGTGGCCGCATCCGAGACCACCAACCAGATAAAACGGCTTATCATAGAAAGCAAAAACAGGCTTCTGACCGAACAGCAGAAGATAGACAAATTGCAGGAGGCTACCGACCTGGAGGTAAAGCAGAACGAGGTGCTTAAAAAAATACGTGCCGATCAATTGACGGCTGCAATAAAGCAATTCGAAATGGACAACAGCAAGTTCAATTTCGAGAAGGAGGCCAATGAAACGCAATTGGATTATGCTAAAAGATTGGTGGCATCGGACCAGACATTGAAATCATCACGCGATGCATTGGCAAAATCAGTGATCGCATTGAACCAGGCAGAAGGGGAAAGCCTCAATCTCCAGGAGAAAATAGCCAATGCAATAGACCTTCAGAACCAGAAACTGGAGGCCAAGAGACAGAAGGACGAAGCCGAAGCCGAAAAGGAATTGGAGCGACAAAAGAATGCACAAAAAAAATACGATGATATCATAGCTGCACAACGCGAAAAGGACCAAAAAGATAAAGAAGAAGCGGACAGAAAAGCGGATGCGGATCAAAAGGCCAAGGATGAAAAAGATTTACAGGATTCCGTTGAACTTGAGAACAAAATTGCCGATGAATCGATAGCTGCGGCCAAACGTGAGGCAGATGCAAAAAAGAAACTGGATGCGGAAACGCTTGCGGCAAAAAAGGCAAGCCTTCAGGCGCAAAGCGCAATACTTTCACAAGGCACCGCATTCATACAGGCCGCGTTCGGCACTTCAAAGGAGGCAGCGGTGGCCGAGGCATTGATAAACACCTATAAAGGGGCAAGCCAGGCGATAGGGGCATATCCACCGCCTATAGGTGAAATATTGGCGGCATTGGTTGTGGCCACGGGCCTTGCCAATGTTGCAAAGATAACGGGCATAGAGTTCGCGCAGGGTGGATACACCGGACAGGGCGGTAAATATGATCCGGCAGGTATAGTGCATAAAAATGAATTCGTCATGCCATCGGAAGTCGTGAACAAATATGGGGTGGACCATTTCAATAGTTATCTGGACGGTGCATCAATTGCTAGCGCAAGCACACGATCATTGCCATCGGCACAAGCCCAACAACAACCCATTGTATATTTGACATACAAGGAATTTTCGGAATTCCAGAACAAGGTCAAATACAAGGAATCCATAACCAGTGCATGAAGTTCAAAAGGGATGAAATAGTGGCAATGGTCAACGATGGGTTCCTGAACAAAAAATCCATTTTGCATTTCGATATATGCAAGGATCTTGCGCAAAAAAAAACATGGGCACAGATAATATCCGAACGTGATATATCCGAACTCAAGACCGTGCATGAAATAAAAAAGAAAAAATGCAAATACTGCGATACTGATTAGCTGGCATAAATAGGTATTTTTTTTGCCCTAAAAGATAATCGCACACGGTTCTAATTTTACCCGCATGATCGAAGGGCATATTTTCACCAAGGGGGTCATCACAAAGGATTATCCCGATGAGCTCAAGTCACAGATCGATGCACTTCCGAGTGATACAACACACATAGTACACCATATTTCATCAGGGGGCGGAAATTGCTATGCCGGATACAAGGGCTATCATCTATTGATGGCATTGGGCAAACCTATCAAATCGATCATCGAAGGAGAGGCTCAGAGCATGGCCACTTTCATTGCCATAGCACCGGCCAATGAGGTCGAGATATTGGATCCTTCCACGTTCATGATCCATGAACCTTTTTTCCCCGATGGATTGGAAGGTGCATTGAGCGTTGATGATCTGAGCGCGGCAAAGGATGAACTCGAACAGATACGCACGGCAATGGCACAGGCATATTCAAAGAAGACGGGGAAACCTGTCGATCAGATGCTTGCCATGATGAAAAAGACAACGCGCATGGATGCGGGGATGGCCAAGGCAGCTGGATTCGTTGACAAGGTTACCGAACCGAGAAAGGCCATAGCATTCGCTGAGGAGATAAAAAAACTGAAGGACGATTTAACGAACAAAATAAATTCTGAATTTATGAACATTAAGCGCTTGTTCAATTCAAAAGCTGCCGCCATCACAGGACCGGCAAAGGCGGCACCAAAAGTAGCACCGAAGGCATCCGTTGATGCACCGTTGCAGGACGGGACCACGTTGAGTATAGATGCCCCGAACGAGGATTCCCTGATCGGGGCGAATGCCACTTTGAACGGATCGCCCGCCCCTGACGGTGATTATCCATGCATGGACGGTGATGTCATCACCGTGGCGGGGGGCGTGGTAACGGCCGTGCAGACCGCTGATCCGAACCAGGCGGCACAGCCCGATATACAGAAGACCCTGCAGAAGCAAATACAAAACCTGAATGCACAACTGGCCAAGATACAGGCCGAACAGGAGGCAAAAGTCAAGGCCGAACAGGAGGAAAAGGCCAAGATAGAGGCGCAGAAAAAAGAAGAGGAGACGGTGAAGGCACTCAAGGAAAAGGAGGCCGAGATCGTGGCGCTTGCCGCGAAGGTGGCAGAACTTGAAAGAAAACCGATAGGAAGCCAGGACAAACCACAGACAGGCATGCAATCACAACCTGTAGGAATCGCGAAAACCACAGAGGACAAAAAATTGGTGATGGCTTCGCGCACATTCCTTGCTGACGAAATGCCTTGGCTTGAGCGTTACTACAAGAACGGAAAATATACCGATGGCACCGATTTCATGTCCTATCGCACGGGCGGACCGAATGCCGTATCAATACTCGAGACGAACTTCAATTACACATGGAGCGGTATCCTGACCACCGATCTTTTCTATAAGCCCACGTTGGGCACGCCTGCGCTTTCCGATATCTTCACGGTTGACCAAGGGGTCTACAACATGAAGCGCTACAACCTTGTGCCGGCGCTTTCGAACATCCTTCAGCCATATACAGGATGCGTATCCACACCCAACACGGACAGGATCCAGATCACCAATGCGACTATCCAGATGAAGGAGTTCCGTATGTACGAGGGATGGTGCAAGGATGATTTCACACAGCAGCTTTCCGGGTCGTACAACTTTCTGGCACAGGAATGGCTCAAGACAGGTGAGGCACAGTTCGATCCCGCAGGCACACCGATCGACAAGATCATCGTGCAGCAGCTCAAGGACGGCCTTCGCAGGGATGTTTTCCAGCGGGTCAGTTTTGCATCGGCATCCTCATCGTCATCCAATTACAACCAGTTCGATGGGCTATGGAAACGCTTGATCGATAGTTCAGGTGCATCCAACTATTGCGTTTACCGTTATGGCAGCGCACTTGGGGTAGGAACACTTGGATCGACAGTGGCCAACGATTATTTCACCGGTATCTTCAACAACTCGAACCTTCTTTTGAAACAGGAGGCAATCGATTCAGGTGAGGCACAGTTCATTGTGACACGATCGATCTGGGAAAACTATTATGCATATCTGGTGGCAGTCGGTTCGGTATCCAACGATGAATACAACAATTATCAGAACGGAATCAAGAGATTGACATTCCGTGGTATCCCCGTGATACCTGTGACATTCTGGGATTTCTCATTGGCTGACAGCAACAATCCTCTCAATGCAACCACACGACATTTGATTTTGTTCACCTTGAAACGCAACCATATCCTTGGTGTGGAGAACACTGGTGATCTGAACAATATCACCAGTTGGTATGAGATGAAGGATTCCAAGAGATATTACAGAAGTGACATGAAACTTGGCTATCAATATCTGCATTGCGATCTACAGACTATTTCATATTAAAAAAAAATTGATCTATGGCCGTACAGAATTGCAAGGTAACCACAGGTATAGGCAACGTATGCGGTGATCTGCTCCAAGCATCGGGTGTTGACAAGGATTTCTATGCGGGTTACATATCGGATCTGAGCATAAAATTTTCATTGGTACAATCAGGTCCAATAGCCAGTATTTCGTTCATACCGTACAATGGATTGATAAAGTTCCAGGGACAGAAATTTGCCCACAAGTTTGACAGTGAACTTGTCGTTAGTCAGGGTGGATCGATTTCATACAATCATAAAGGAATGGTGAAATTGATGGCATTGAACACCACCGATGACGTAGAGATCCAACGCCTGACGCAGGCGCAGGATATGTTCATCATCAATCCAGACAACAATGAGAATATTTTCATTTATGCACCCAGCAAGGGTTTTCAGGCCGTATCCGGGGTCATAAAGACCACAGGTGAAAAAGCAGGCGAGGATGTGTCAAGTACTGTTTCCTTCATAAGCAATGAAAAAGTGCTGCCTCTCAGATTCACATTGGGAGGCACATATGCAGCCGATATTGCATATTTGGAAGGATTGATAAGATAACGTAGATTTGCACCGCACCCCGAGTCATGGGGATCGAAGAGCTTCGAAAGGCCGCTGTCAACGAAAATTGATGGCGGCTTTTGATTTTAAGGTGATATTTTTATTACATTTACAACCATGATGGTTGAGCATCGCATTTTTTTGATTTTGGTCCATCAGCGTAGTGGCTGTTTTTCATGGCCCACATGGGGGAGGCGCTCAACCGCTGAACCCAGGTGGGCCATTTGAATTTGTATGAAAGCCGATATAAAAGAGATGACAAAGGAGGAATTGCGTGATCATATGGTCAGGATCACACATGAATTAGGATTGCCCGATGGGAGATACAGATACAATGCGGACAACCAGACATGGAAGCATGCCTTCAGATTGGCAAGGCGGAACGGTATGGAGAACTATGAAATGGACTGCAACAAATGTGTGGCAAAGGTTGCCGAATGGATGATAAAATGAGTCTTGATTTCTATCAGATATTTTACCATGAATCACAGCGATCGGAACTATACGAATTTGCCAAACCGTATTTTTCCGTGGGTCTCACCCCGTATTTTGAAAATGCTTTTATATGCGGACTTGTGCCTTCTTCCAATGCTGATTATATTGGCGTTTGCTCTTGGCGATTGCGCAAAAAACGCGGGGATTGTGCCTATGCACTGGGAGGATTCGGCAAGGATGAACTGTCATTGGATAAAATAGAAAATGCATTGCCGTTCGATGTTGCTGTACTTACTCCGCGTTCTCCTTCGCATCAGGCTTTGGTCATGGCTGCTAATTGGCACGGTAAGGCTTGGATTCAGGCTTTTGAAGCGTTCAAACCGTTCCTCAAGAAATTTGGTGAGATTCCGGAGGAACTTGATAATGCTATTTATGAAAACCATTTCATTGCCAGACGCGAAATCTATCAGGAATACGTGAACGATTGGTTGATACCTGCCATTGATTTCATCGGTGACAAACCTGAATTTTTTGCCGATTCGCTTTATCTTCCAAAGAAGCGGGACCAAGATGAGATAAAAAGGGTTCAGGGATTATTGGGGCGAAATGATTGGCCTATACTTCCTTTTGTCCTCGAGAGGCTTTTCAGCTTTTTTGTCAATGGAAAGAATTTAAAGATCATCAATCTATGATAGTGATAGGATTCACAATAGGGTTGATTGTAGGTTTTCTTTGGGGTGCTTGGGAAATGTGGAAACAAATGAAAGATGAAACAACTATGCATAAGCATTACAGGATCGATGCAAAGGAGGCAATGGATTTAATTGAAAGCGATGAAGCAGTGAAACAACTCAAAAAGGAAATGGAATTATGAGCGTTGTCGCAAAACATATCGGACGTTTGGGAAACAATATGTTCCAGATAGCGGCAGCCATAGGCTATGCGAGAAAATACGGTTACCAATGGGGAGTCGATCCCAATCCCGGTGTTGGGGAACCTTATTCATCCATTCATAAATCTTTTCCGAATCTCCCAAAGGAATGCCAGATCGGAGGCATACGGTTCCATGAGCACAACAATGAATTCTGTCCGTTGCACAATATGCACAAGGATGATTGCCATTTCGATTATCATCCTATTCCTGATATGGGGCCTAATGTTCTTTTGACTGGCTTTTATCAGAGCTGGAGATATTTCGAGCATTGCAAGGATGAGGTGAAAAAAGTTTTTGAACTTCCTGAAATCTATGGCTATGAAGATTATGTTTCCATACATGTGAGGCGAGGTGATTATGTGCAACACGCGGGAAGTTTTCCTCCTATCAATGAAAAATATTTATTCGATGCGATGGGATTAATCTTCTTTAAAACGAGAATAAATAAATTCATCATATTTTCTGATGATATGAAATGGTGTATGGATTTTGTCTCCAATGGGGTTGTAGCTCAGGAAAAAGAGGACAATAAAGAACTTATTGAATATAAAGATTTTATTTTCGAATTCTCCGAAGGAAAGTCGGAACTGGAAGATTTAAGTTTTATGGCTTCCTGTGGCCATCACATCATAGCCAATAGTTCTTTTTCATGGTGGGGGGCATATCTAGGCCATAATCCCAATAGGATTGTAGTAAGTCCCTCAAAGGAAACCTGGTTCGGCCCCGATAATGGAGTGAAAAAACCTGTAGTCGATTTAATTCCTGATAATTGGATCCAAATACATACGAGATGATTTCACTTTGTCTGACAAATTTCAATAGAACGGAATTGCTTTTTGAATCCTTCGAACAGGTATTGAACGATGACAGGATCAGTGAGATAATCATCAGTGATGATT